>Ga0335076_10003343_pt1 | contig 16128 bp, 15 predicted proteins | sample Lox_Sample_25_FD_206717 | JGI IMG/M metagenome (GOLD analysis project Ga0335076, IMG submission 206717) | Soil microbial communities from Loxahatchee National Wildlife Refuge, Florida, United States - Lox_Sample_2.5 | ecosystem: Environmental > Terrestrial > Soil > Wetlands | place: USA...
ATAAAAATCGTTGCAAAAAATGCGGGAACTATCCCGGAAGGTCAGCCCGGGGCAGGCGGTCCTTCACGAATGCTTATCGATGAAATACAGGTTGATTAGAACACGGATTACACGATAACGGGGATTCAAGAGAGTATTATTATCTATTTTTCGTTATTTGTGCAAATCATAAGGATTATAATTAATCCACGTTCCATCCAATCTTTTTATTTAAATAATCATTCCAGCGGGCTGATCATATTTTGATAAATATTTTTCTGTTGTACATCATCCATAGGGGAACAAGAAAAATAAGCACATATACGATGGCCCAGGCCAGTGAAGCATTAACCGGTGTAAAACCCGGAGTGAAAAATCTTTGGTATAAATAAGGAAGAAGACTCGTGCTCACACCCTTGTCATTCACTTTAATAAAATTAAGCAGTGTGGGTAAAATCCCGGAAACAACAAAAACAGTAATGGCATTCGCTCCATACACCACGAAAGGCTTTGTAAATCCGTGAATACCCTGCACATCAATCAACCAATATGATAAAGTGAGCCCGATGATGGCAAAGCCTCCAGTGTAAAGCACGAAGGAACTTGTCCAAAGTGATTTATTTATCGGGAAGAAAGGATCCCAAATCAGCGCCAGGATGACCGACACAATCCCTGCGAAAAATAACCAGGCTACTCTTTCAGCCTGCATCCTGTCTTTTCTTCTCAGCCAGATACCCGTAAGCACTCCCATCAACCCCGTTCCTATTGCAGGCACTGTGCTGAGTATGCCTTCAGGATCCCAGGTTTTGGTTTGATTCCACATATGCGCCTGCGTGAAAACCAGATTATCGAGCCAGGCCGCCAGATTGGTTCCGGGTTCAAGATTTGCATCCCCGACACCGGGAACCGGAATCCAGTTCATTAACACATAATAAACGATCAGGATTAATCCAAGAATCCAGCTCATTGCTTTCTTACTGCTTCTGGTATAGAACACCGCGCAAACCAGGTAAACAATTGCGATGCGCTGAAGTACACCCGGTATACGCAGCGTAGCAAAGTCAAACCGGGGAAATAATTGCACTAAAATCCCCAACAAAAAAATCAGCAGGGCTCTCCTGAGAATTTGAGGCATTACTTTTTTATGCAGAACAGGATCGTTTATTTTATTTTCCAATGCGTACGGAATAGATACTCCGACAATAAAAAGAAAAAAAGGAAAAATGAGATCTGTTGGCGTGCAGCCATTCCAGGCAGCATGTTCCAGTGGTGGATAAATATGACCCCAGTCGCCGGGATTATTGACCAGTATCATGGCCACAACGGTTAAGCCTCTGAAAAAATCAAGGGATAACAATCTGTGTCTGGGTTTGTCTATTGCATGCATCGTCATATCAGATACCTAGTGAATACGATCTCTAAAGTAAGGGATTCTATCCTTATATTTTGTTTTGCACTGATCATTCCCGGCTAATGAAATGAATTTCATAAATAGCCTTACTTTCGCACATATTTTAGAAATCGAGCAAAAAACAACCCGACTTATGAGCATGGCAGATTCTTTTGAAAAAATTCCGGTGAAAATTTTTACTTCAGTCCAGCAGGGGTCCTCTTTTATCGCCGGGGAAATTGGAAAACTGATCCGGGAAAAAGAACAAAAAAAACAAAAATGCGTACTTGGTCTTGCTACGGGCTCATCACCCAAAACCCTCTATGCAGAATTGGCCAGAATGCATAAGGAAGAAGGATTAAGTTTTAAAAATGTTATCGTATTTAACCTTGACGAATATTATCCCATCAGCAATGATGCTTTACAGAGTTACAGGCGCTTTATGAAAAAGCATCTTTTTGACAAAATAGATATCGATAGTAAAAACTGCTATATTCCCAACGGAGAATGGAAAAAAGAAGATATCAAAAAACATTGCGCCGAATATGAAGAACTCATTCAAAGTATGGGAGGGATAGATCTGCAGATACTTGGAATCGGGAACAATGGTCATATCGGTTTCAATGAACCCGGAGCGAGTTTATTTTCAAAGACCAGGCTGGTTCCATTGGACAATTCCACGCGCATTGCGAACGCTCATGAATTCCAGAATATTTCTAAAGTCCCGAGGCTGGCCATTACAATGGGGATTTCAACAATTCTCAAAGCGAAAAGAATTCTTTTGATGGCCTGGGGACAGATCAAAGCTCCGGTTATTCAAAAAGCGGTCGAGGGAAATGCGACTGAACAGGTCCCCGCTTCTTTACTGCAGCAACACAATGACTGCTTATTCGTAACAGATGAGCTGGCAGCTTCAGAGCTAACCCGGTTTAAGTCGCCCTGGTTAACGGGTGATTGTGAATGGACGCCTGAAATCGTAAGAAAAGCGGTTGTAAATACCGCGTTGAAATTGGGCAAACCGGTATTGAGTCTGACCAACAGCGATTATAACGATAACGGGTTGAGTGATCTTCTTGTAGAAAAAGGAGACGCTTATGAAATCAACCTGCAGGTATTTTATATGCTCAGGGACAGCATTACGGGATGGCCTGGTGGAAAAAATCTTCCTCTCCCCAATCCACCAGAAAGAATGAGTCCCTATCCGAAAAGATGTTTGATATTTTCGCCGCATCCGGATGATGATATCATTTCAATGGGAGGCACATTCATGCGACTGCATGACCAGGGACATGACGTACATGTGGGATACCAGACTTCAGGAAATATTGCAGTTACAGATGAATTTGTTACACGTTTCCTGGATTTTGCGGTGGGATTTGAAGCGCTGGTAGGCATTGACAATAAAAAATCATCCGGGATTTTACAGGATGCAACAGATTTTCTGAAGAATAAGAAAGATACGCAGATGGATACCTCAGAGATCCGCAAAATCAAAGGGCTTATCAGGATGTGCGAAGCCAGAGCCACCTGTCATTATGTAGGACTCGAGGATACGAACATTCATTTTTTGGATCTCCCATTTTATGAAACCGGCACTATCGAAAAAAAACCAATGGGTGAGGAGGACGTCCGGATCACCATGGACCTTCTTAAAAAAATCAAACCGCACCAGGTGTATTGTGCAGGCGACCTGGCTGACCCCCATGGTACACATAAAGTTTGCCTGGATATTGTATTTGAATCAATGCGCCGGTTAAAAGCCGCGGGCGAAAGCTGGGTAAAAGATTGCTGGGTCTGGTTATACAAAGGAGCCTGGCAGGAATGGGATGTGAGTGAAATTGAAATGGCTATCCCTATGAGTCCCGGACAGGTTATGAAAAAAAGATTCGGAATCTTTATTCATCAGTCACAAAAAGATATGGTCCCCTTCCAGGGCACCGACAGTCGTGAATTCTGGCAAAGAGCCGAAGACCGGAATGCTCATACCGCCGAGCTATATGCGCAATTGGGACTCACTAAATATGCTGCCATGGAAGCTTTTGTAAGATGGCATTATTAAACAAACTTTATGATGCGTCATTTCCTTGCCGGGAAATAAATGGTTATTTTGCAGGATCAATGACTATAAAAGTAACTAGGTATCCAAATTACAAAAGGCAATGACGCAGATGGTGCTTAAAGATAATTCCTACAGGGAAAAATGGCAATTTGCCTGGCAATCGACTGTTTTCAAAAGAAGCTTCATTGCAGGATCTATTTTACTTATCACGCTTCTGTCTTTTTTCCCATTTTTTTTCCAGCTCATTGAGAGGCGTAATGGAATCGTGCTGAATGACTGGCTGCTGAACCGGATTCCTGCCCGTGATGTATCATCATTCATTTTCATTATTCTTGGCTCAGCAGTGATTACAATTATCGTGAGAGGGGTGCAAAACCCGGATTTGCTTATTCAGCTGATATGGGCTTCCGTTCTGATTTACCTGTTGCGTACCATAACATTGACTCTTGTCGCGCTCAATCCTCCGGTCAATCTGATCCCGCTGGACGACACACTGAGCAATTTGTTTTATGGAAAAATCTCCGTAACAAAAGATCTTTTTTTCTCAGGCCACACAGCAAGTATCTTTCTGTTGTCCCTCCTACTGAGAAAAAAAACAGATAAACTCATTGCGCTGATAGCAACTGTGGTTATGATCATATTATTATTGATCCAGCACGTTCATTATACGATCGATATTCTGGGTGCGATTTTCTTTTCGTATTTAACGTATCTGCCAATAAAAAAATTTGTTCCTCAGGTGGAAGGACGACTATAAGTATTTTGCAAAACCTGATCAGAAAGCTTCTCCCAACTGAAAGTAAAACCCATGTGAACCATGCCCGATACCATAATCGAGTCGAAGGTTGAGTCTCTCTGACTTACTCAGCGCAAAACGAATTCCCGCCCCGTAGGTATATTTGAGGCTCTCAAAATTAAATTCCCCCCATTTGCTGGTCACATTTCCCAAATCTCCAAACACAACGCAACCCAATCGCCAGAAAAGAGGAATTCTGTATTCTGACTGCAATACATACAGGTTCTGATCACGATAACGGCCGCTATAATATCCTCTCATGCTATTGGCTCCTCCCAGGGAAGCCAGACTTCGAAGGGGCACTTCTCCAATATTAAAATAACCAAATGCCTGAACAGCAAGTACCTGCTGCTTATACAATCTCCAAAATTTCCGAAGATCAATTACATAATTGGTATATCGGTATGTTGACCCGAGAATATTATCAAAGTGATCAAAATGAAACTGGAGCATCATACCACGGTCAGGCGCAAACGCATTATTGCGGTTATCATAAGTAAAACTCAGGCCCAGTCCGGAAGCAGCATAACCATACCTGCCCAATATCTGCTCCTTGTCGAACAAGCCTCCTGCCTGGTACTGCACATTCCAGACCTTTTGAAATTCGTATAATAAACCGATAAAGAACTTATTGCCAATTAGCCGCTGCGGATGCAGGTATATGTAAAACTGCTGATAGGAATAAGATTCTTCATTACTGTCTGGCGTTTCACTACCCAATCCCCAAAATTTATCAGGAAAATAACTGTAGGACACCTGTTGGCTGAGAATATATTTTTCGCGGGGAAAATAAATGGAACCATTTATTGCTGCAACAAACTGGTTTCTCAATGTATATAAGCTTAATGCCTGGAGGTTGGATGTACGTGTAACCGTGTCTGTTGGAGATTTTAAATGGAAAGTGCCGGAAAAGGCAATTCCGAAAGACCAGTCTGTTTCGATTGAACGGGCAACGATTGGCAATACAAGAAAACGATGTTTCTTTGCAAGGCTGTCCTTCTGTGCATATATACAAAAAGGTAGAAATACTGAAAAAGCAAAGGAAAGAACGGTCAAATACAATCGGCACCTAAAGTCAAAGAAAGTGATATGTTTATGAATTTTAATTATTTTCAATAAAATCAAGACAAATTAACAGGTATTTTTTAATTTTATTACTTTTGGAAATAATCTAAACTTTATAATTACTTAAAATTAACTTCATTTACTTGGCAAGGGCTCTGAGCGGAATGGTAAATTCATTCCGGTAGCAGAGGTTAAAGCTATCACGATTATGAAAAAACTGCAATGTCCGGATTTTATTTTAGGTGAAAAATTGACCCCAGAACAGCTAGCATTTTTTGATAAGAATGGTGTGATTATTTTCAGGAACGTGTTGAAGAAAGAAACAGTTAATTTTTTCATCGAAGAAGTCAACAGGATTGAAAAGCAATGGCTTGATGAAGGTATTGAGAAAGTTAATGGCGTTCCTTTTAAGTTCGGAAAAGACGAAAACAATAAAAAAATTATTCAACGACTCTGTTTTTTGTCCCTCTATAGTCCGGCTTTACATGAATTTTTGCAGGAGCCGCGCATACAGGCTGTGGTTGAATTCCTGCAACCCTATGATGGACGTATTGCTGAAAATGAAAAAGACGGACTGATTCTTAATCATTATGTTCGTACGCCTGAAAGTAATTTTTCACAAATGGGATGGCATACAGACAGCCCGAGAGATTTGTTCCTGGGCCAGCGCATAATGCCGATGCTTAATGTGGGAATTCACCTCGACGATTGTCCTTTTGAGAATGGCGGCCTTCGCGTATTGCCGGGGACACATAAACAGGGCGTGCTAAGACTTCTGTTCAGAAAAAAATATTTTATTGATAATAACCCCGACGAAAAAGAAGTGGGCTTTGATATCAAAGCTGGTGATCTGACCATTCATGACGGACGTATCTGGCATCGGGCACAACAATCCCCTCATCTCGGGGCTGCCAGCAGACGTCGTGTAATGTATATTCCCGTTATAACGGGTAAGTATATGCCCAAACATGCAAAAAGCAAAACTCCTTTTTATCACCGGTTCGCATCCAAAGTGCAGAACTAAACAGATCACAGGTAAGATTTAAATATAAGGAGTGTCTCAATTTGAATTTTTCACCACAACTTGCCCCGCTCTCTGCGGGATAGATACATAGTCACAAAGATTCACATAGAATAACTCAATAAGGAATGTCTATGTGTCCCTATGATCCTATGTGCCTATTGTGGTTATTTTATTTCAAATCGAAACACTACCTAAATATCATGTTTTAACGAATGGCTCATTCTATCATTTCATTGTACAGTATTGCTGTACCTTGCAATTAAATTATCATCTTCTTTCATGACGTATGCTCTCATCACCGGTGCCAGTAAAGGCATCGGCAAAGCAATTGCAGAAGGACTGGCCAAACGCGGATATCATGTCCTGTTAGTTGCCCGTTCTGAAGATCTGTTGAAAGGCGAAGCAAAAAGATTAGCCGAAACCTACTCGATCAGTACAGATTATTATGCTACCGATCTTTCTTCGACAGAAGCTGCAGAGAATATTTATAACTGGTGCAGAAATAAAAATTATGAAATCAATATCCTGGTGAATAATGCGGGATATGGATTGAGTGGTTCAATGGAAAAATATACGGTTGGAGATAATATCAATATGATGCAGTTGAATATGATCACTCCTGTTTCACTCTGTCGTCTATTTCTACCCATGCTGCGACAGCAAAATCAATCCTATATTCTGAATATCGCGAGTTCCGCAGCTTACCAGGCAGTTCCATGGTTGACTATCTATTCAGCTACCAAGTCATTTATATTAAGTTTCAGCAGGGGTTTAAAACAAGAGCTTAGGGGAAGCAGCGTTTCGATCACCTGCATCAGCCCCGGGTCTACGGATACAGATTTTGCAAGCCGGGCAAACATTGGCCCAAAAGGCCTGAAAGCAGCCGAGAAATTCAATATGACTGCTGAATCAGTTGCTGAGATCGCAATAAATGCCATGCTTAAACGAAAAACCGAAGTAATTACCGGCTTTGTAAATAAACTGGGGGCTTTCATGGCCTGGCTACTGCCCAAATCACTTGTTGAGAAAACTGCAATGAAAATTTATGAACCCTGAAACAGGTCATAAATGAAAATTAATGCTCCTTATTTGTGATAAAACTTGTTAAATAAGCAATAATTCACCCTTTTACCCTGTTATTATGTTATATTTGTAGACTAAAATCCAATAACTATGACCGTTTTGCCTGCCTTTATTCGCTCTTCACAATCCCCTCTCAATATCAGGATTGAGCTCGTGGATGAATCCGGAAATCATTTCGATCCAAAAGAAATAAAAGAAGTGGATTATCTCTCCCGCTTTCTGAACAAGTGCGTGGTGAATAAGGTTTACCAGCAAATGATTGCAGATAAAAAAACCGGAACAATTGAAGTTTACCAGGATAAAATAGTAGTCAGGGAAAATTAAATTTATCGTTCGCACCGGATAACAGGCGATCCTCTCCGCTTTCATTTCCTCATTTCAGCCGATATCTCTCTTCTAAAATTGCATTTAAATTTTGTTTATCAAACCTGGTTTGACAAAACGCTTTTCATTTTAACGGTATTTTGACATATCGCATGCAACACTCCGTATATAAGCTCGTTTTTCTTTCTTAGGAAATTCTCCGGATCCTTTGATTCCCTCCTCCCTATTGGATTTTTCTATATCAGTCTAAAATTGCTATTATGAATACCCGCGCTGACCGGAGGAGGCAATCGCAACTCGTATTGCTGATCCTGTTGTTTTCCATTCTACTGGACAGATTATGCATATCCAGGATAGCTCCCCGGCTTTCGGGGTTAATAGGACTGAATCCCATTCCTGTTGTTTTCGGAGTTCCTGTTAACCTGCCCATCACATTAGGGCTGATTCCGATTTTAGTAACCTTCGTCGTTTTTTATTCGATCCTGATTTTTCCTTACCGGCATTCGCACGAAGCCCCGGCGCGGGAACAAATGAAACAAAAAATGCGCAGGGTTTTTGTTGGTATTCTTTCCATACCAATATGTACAATAGTAAGCGGCATTGTTTATCTGCTGATCCATGATCATTTATCCAGAGCCTTTCGAAATGGAATTGAATCTTTCGGATTAAATGCGGATATCTACCTCTTCTATCCGACGAATGGGGTCACTCATCTTAAAGGGGGTGTCATTGTACTAATCGGTTTTCTCATTGGCATATATATTTTCATAAAAAAAACCCGGAATCTCTCCCCTGTGAGTAACCAAACTGGGTGGTATATACGTCATACGGCTGATCAGAATATGCAACTCCGGCATCTGGCCCCGGAAAACACAGAGTAGCCTTATTTTTCCCTACCAGAAAACCCGACATTTTTCAACACAACATTATCTCCCAAAAATGACTAAAAACAGATTTCAGGGCATCAGCTTTAACAGTATCTCTGAATTCCTTGAATTCATGCCCGAAAAGGAGCTGAAAATTATTGAATTACTCAGAGGCCTGATTTTGCAATACATTCCGGACTGCGAGGAAAAATTGTCGTACAATATTTTGTTTTACCACAGAAATAAAAATATTTTCTTCATTTGGCCATCCTCTATTGCCTGGGGAATGATGAACCAGGATGGTGTCAGGTTGGGATTGATTCATGGTCATTTACTAAATGACCGTGGCGGTTATTTTGAAAAAGGAAACAGGAACCAGGTACTTTGGAAAGATTTCACACACGTGGATGAAGTAAATACAATACTGCTCAAATCTTATATTCTTGAAGCTGCTGTCATTGATGAAAATTTCAGGCAAAGCTGAAGAAAAGATTTCCTTTAATTTCCCTTCATCATTTCTTATTCCTGCCTGAGTCTCCCAATATAGCCGTTCAAGTAAGTTATTAAAGGAATATGTATCGCAAATCGTATTTTAAGATAGTCAACATATCTATCACCTAAACTACTATGCGATGCTTAAGCCACCTGCACTAAGAATAGCAGTTACGTTATTCACCACTTTAACTTCAATGTCGCTTTGGTCACAGGGAGTAATCACAACGCCGCGGGTTCCCAGTCCCGCTGCTTCTGTTTCACAAACAATAGGAATCTCTACTGTCACCGTAAATTATTCAAGACCTTCTGTGAAAGGCCGCGAGATCTGGGGAGCCCTCGTTCCCTATGGATGGAATGTACAAGCCTTCGGCGCAGGAAATCAGGCGCCCTGGCGGGCTGGTGCCAATGAAAATACAGTTATCAAATTATCTCATGATGCAAAGATCGAAGGCCAGTCTGTCCCGGCAGGTTCTTATGGATTATTTTTTGTGATTGATAAAGATAATGCCGCTGAAGTGGTTTTATCAAAAGACAGCAGATCCTGGGGAAGTTTCTGGTACGACTCCAAACAGGATGAAATGAGAGCCAAAATCCAACCGCGTGACATCCCTCAGACAGAACTACTCACCTACGACTTTATCAATCTCACTAAAACCTCAGCTGAACTGGTATTGAACTGGGAGAAAAAACAATTCCCGGTGAAAATAGAATTTGATGTGGACAATATAGTCATGGCAAATGCAGAGCAGGAATTAAAAGGACCGGTCGGTTTTGGCTGGCAGGGTTATTCCAGTGCTGCGAATTATGCAGTACAAAATAAAGTCAATTACGATCAGGCCCTCAGATGGATCGATCAGGCCATAGCCATGAATCCCGCCTTCCCTACTTTGATCACCAAATCGAATCTTCTTGAACTGATGGGAAAAACAGAAGATGCAGAAAAAGCCAAGCGCGATGCCATTGCAGCTTCAACGGAAGTAGAACTCAATAATTACGGATATCAGATGCTTGGCCAGGGACAAACGGACAAGGCTATAGAATTCCTCACGATCAACACCCAGCGACATCCCAATAGTGCTAATGTATGGGATAGCCTCGGTGAAGCCTATGCGACAAAAGGCGATAAAAAAAACGCCATCGCCAATTTTAAGAAATCTCTCAGCATGAATCCTCCTCCCAACGTGAAGGCCAATTCGGAAAAATTCCTCAAGCAGCTGGGTGCTATGTAAATTGCAGCAGGTGCACCATATCAATCCGAATAGTATGCATCATAACATAGCCCGGGATTTAAATCCGGGCTATATTCTTCTTTTGCTAACTTTATTTGGTCAATCATTTTTCGCTCTGTGGAAGATCGAATAATACAGGTATGATTAACCAGAAAATAATAAGTGCAGCAAAAATACTTTGGGATTATCATCATCTCAATCACAATATTGAAAAAGCAGATTGTATTTTAACCCTGGGCAGTCACGATCTGCGGGTAGCCGAACGCGCAGCCGAATTATATCTCCAGGGATGGGCCCCTGTTTTGATCTTTTCCGGCGGGCTCGGCAATCTTACCCAAGAGATCTGGACTGAATCTGAAGCCGATCAATTTGCAAAAATTGCAGTCGCCATGGGTGTTCCTGCTTCGTCTATCCTTATCGAAAATAAATCCACCAACACAGGGGAAAATATTCTATTCACAGGTCAGTTGCTTGAGGAAAAAAATATGAACCCTCAATCCTTTATCCTGGTACAAAAACCATATATGGAAAGAAGAAGTCTTGCCACATTCAAAAAACACTGGCCGGATAAAAAATTAATCGTGACCTCGCCTCAATTTTCTTTTGAAGAATATGCAACTGAGGAGATCCCGCTTGAAAAAGTAATTCATATTATGGTCGGAGACCTGCAACGGATTAAATTATACCCTGCAAAAGGATTCCAGATTTTCCAGGATATTCCTGATACTGTCTGGAAGTCTTATGAAGAATTGGTTGCTTCCGGGTTCAATCATCATTTAATCAAGGTTGATTAAATACCCCGGATAAAATATAGATTGATCATATGGAAATAAAACTAAGCAAAACAGGGCATGAAGAGATCCGGAGTTTTCGTATCATCTTTCTTCAGGAAAATAACTTTCAATTCATACATAATAAATGCTATGACTACGGCTGGGCCGATTGCTGGTTGTTTACAGTTGATGATGAGAAAGCAGGTTATGGGTCAATCTGGGGATCAGAAAAAAGAGAAGACCGGGACGCCATTTTTGAATTCTATCTGACAACTCCTTTCAGGAAAATGGCAAATCTTTTTTTTGAAGAATTGATTCAGGTATCAGGTGCAATTCTTATCGAATGCCAGAGTAATGACCACCTGCTATCATCGATGCTATTTGAATATGCAAAAGATATAAATGCAGAAGCGATACTTTTTGAAGATCATTTTCAAACAGATTTATACATTCCCGAAATTATTTTTAGACGGGAACCGACTGACGACCCCAACCCGAATAATATGGGAGGATATGTGTTGGAACAATATGGTCAGAAAGTTGCCAGTGGTGGATTCATGCTAAATTATAATATTCCTTATGCTGACATTTATATGGAAGTAAATGAGAACTTCCGTCACAAGGGATTCGGTAGTTTAATCGTGCAGGAATTAAAGAAAGAAATTTACCTGATGGGGCGGGTTCCCTCTGCACGATGCAGTATCAATAATAAAATATCCAAAGGCACCTTGTTAAAGGCCGGCTTCAAAGTTTGCGGAGCAATATTGAAAGGAAGTATTAAATAACGTTGGCCAATTAACCTTTTTTATAAGCTAACCGGAACTGGTACCAGTTTGCATCTTCTTTTGATCCGGCATTATTAGCCGACGGGTTATTATTTCTTCTGTATCCTCCTCCACCCATTCCACCGCCATACATCCCTCCTGCATGCATTCCATGCATTCCACCGTAGGAAGGTCTGTAGTTATTACTGGTGTTCCTGCTCGTTGATGTAATTGCGTTGATCACCACCCCCACGCCGAAATTTTTAGATGCTGTTTTGGGATTCAGGTCCGAGCCCAATACATTTTTGATCGGAACAGAAACTTCATAAACCATGCTGCTGTCAGCGTTTACTTTGAGTACCAGCTTTACCGGGGTTTTATTATCCTCAATGCCATACTGTCCATTCTCCATATTCGTGAACCCGGTAAGATTAAAATAATCCGACTGCAAAAGCAACTGATCTTCCATTGCCTTATTGTCCGTATTCCGGACAGGGTCGCCGTTTCTGTAATTATTCTGATCAGTTACTTTCTTTATCGGAAAGGCAATGCTGATGTTCTTATTTTTTTCTCCTTTAGGGTCAAAATAAATATTCATACCGGCCTTCAGTATGCGCAATTGGGTAGATAGATCCCTGGTGTAAACAACCACATAAATATTTTTATTGTCATTTGTTACCGAATACTGGAAACTGTATTGCTGATTGCTAAAGCGAAGAGGCAGGCGCCAATCGGAAATACTACCATCGACAACCACGTTAGAATCCTGATAATGGCCTTCAGGAGCCATTTGATGTGAGCAATAAGAAAGAGCAACAGAAATAATTGTGATGGCACAGAGGTAAGACAGTGTCTTCATGATTCGAAATTTTCCGTCAAATTAATTCTCCGCAGTTATATAAAATGCTAAAATAGGTGAAGGAATGTCTCAGATAGGTGAGACATTATCGCCTATACATCAATGTGCTAATAACAATCGAATAACAAATAGTCCCGGTTTGGGACTAATATACAATCCTTAATCCCCGTTTAATAAGGTGTTTCTCAGGCTTCGCGCAAAATGAAGTTTTTTATAACAAATGCAGATTAAACCCTTTTGTCTGTATTTTATCTATTCAATATCTTTTAATTAAAAACCGAAAACATGAAAACTAAAATTTTATTTATTTTCAGCGTAATTGCACTGGTGGCATTGTCCAATACCAGTTTTGCACAGGATGGCAAATGGGCAAAGAATCATCCCCGCAGAAAAGAAGTCAATTCACGCCTTGCGAATCAAAACAGGCGCATTCACAATGAAGTTAAAGAAGGTGAAATGAGCAAGGGCAAGGCAGCAAAACTGCACAGGGAGGATCACCAGATCAGACATGAAGAAAGAGATATGGCTTCTCAAAATCATGGTCATATCACCAAGCAGGAACAGAGGACGCTCAACCAGCAGGAAAATCATGTCAGCAAACAAATCGGAAAATAATTTTCCCCAGCATTGCAAAGGCCTGCTTTTTTTCAGCAGGCTTTTTTATTTATTGTAAAGCGTTGTTGTATATTTAATCAACAGGCACAAGTAGTACTACAGGGCTTAAGTTTAAAAAAAATACAAATCCCTGATGTCCTGCAGGAACACTTGCGCCAGCTCTATAAGGAGTCTTTGAGGGCAAAGAAAGGAAGAAAGTCAGTCATTAACTATTTATCTTTTAATCTCTATCTTTCCTTGCATAAAAATAATTTCAGGTGTTTTTTCTTCCCGGCAGCAGGTTCCATACGGAGAATATTGGAGTTAGAAAATACTATATTTTAAGCCCAATTCTTTTAATACCCGCATTTGGAGTTGTAGTAATATTTATTTTTTTGTACAAAGCAATTTTCAAATATAAGAACAAGACGTTGGTCATTTTCACGCTTATAATGCTTTTGCTTACTATACTTTTCACCGTCGTTTTGGCAAAAGAGTCTAAAAAAGAATTAGAAACTCAGTGGGGCCGTTTTTGAAGTCGGAGACGCCGAATATGCTGAGTATAATTTATGAAAAACTTCAAATATACAAACAGCGACGTGGCCACATTCCTGAGTCACTGAGGGAACTTCAGTTAGAAACTAATCCACTATTGACAATAGATATGTATTCAGAAATAGACTCCGTGACCCACAAGTATTATGATTTTATCTATAAAAAAACAAACTGATACTTTCATTTTGTTTTCTATGGGGCCTGATCATACTGCGTTTACAAGCGACGATATTCAGGCAAAAAGACCCTTCCTACTCAACTATAAAAAAGGAAGATAAATCTGCTTTGATGCTTTGGTACGTGTATAAAATTGTGAGCAACTGTTTTAATAAAAATTTTGAAACATAGAAAAGAAAAGAATGTAAGAAAGTATGTCAACAAAAAAAGCACTTTTTGTAAGTGCTTGTGATTTAAGTGACCCCATCAGGATTCAAACCTGAAACCTTTTGATCCGTAGTCAAATGCTCTATTCAGTTGAGCTATGGGGCCATTGTTTTAGGGCTGCAAATATACGCTAAATGAAGCGATCCCACAAACTAACCGGCTATTCGACAAGAGGACTTTCCTCTGCCTGTCTGTTTGCTCCGATCATTTTATCAACTGCAATCAATAAAATACCCAATGAATAAAATGATGCCAGGATGAGTATTCCATTTTCTATCGTTTTTGTATATCCGAGTTTGCCCGCATCGGCAAAAGGATATGGATACCATCCATCAATTGCCCCCCTGATTAAAACGTAAAAAAAATAAACGGCCGGGTAAATCAGCCACACTATGGCAAGTCCCCAGCGCAGGCTTCCTTTTTTTACAAAAAATAGCCAATAAAAAAAATAAAGTATGGGCACCACTTTATGTGTAAGAATGTCGGCAAGAAGATCGAGTCCCTGGGGGTTCCATAGTTTCATCAGAAAAAAATAATAAATCGTTCCCACAATGATGATATATACTGCCACTGCTGTTTCAGCAGAAGGCTTCGAAAATAATTTTCCCCAACCTGTATAAGGATTCACAAGAGAATTAGTCAGACCAAAAGCAAGCAGAATATTGGTGAGAATCGTAAAATAGCTGAAAAAATTAAGCAGGCTGAGTGAAAATGCTGACCCGGATTTACCTTTCATGAACAGGTATAATTGTAATATGATAGCAAACCATCCAAGGATCACTATCAAAAAACGGTAGGCATTTTTTATGGGATAGGTTTTCTTTTCCATAGCTCAATTCAAATATCTGACAAATATCAGCAAACTAATCTTTCGTGCTGAATCAGGGTTTGCAATCATTTAATTTCCAGCACCACAATTGATAAAGGCGGCAATACAATGGAAAGAATATCTCCTTCCTTTTTAAATCCATTGAAACTTGCAGGCTTTATCAATTCGGGTTTCTCAAAAGAATTCACGTCTGAAAAATTTGCAGAACTTAAAATTCTCCCATCTATATTTTTATACAGCATATTTTCAAGGGACGTGTTTATAGAAATGGAACGATGTGGATCAGTATTGACCAGGCTGATATGTACCGCTCCGTTTTTATCTTTCGAGGCAGATCCGTTTACAGCCGGAATTTTATCATTGTTATATACATAATCCGGGCTGGTAAAGTGAATGGCAAGCTGTGTAGCATCCTGGTGCACCTTATACAAATAAAAAACATAATAAGTCGGTGTAAGCAGCATTTTCTCTTTGTTTGTGAGGATCAGCGATTGCAATACATTTACCGTTTGGGCGAGGCAGGCCAGCCTTACCCTGTCTGCATGGTTATTGAAAATATTTAGCGTGGTTGCCGCAATGATAGCATCCCGCATACTATTCTGCTGATAAAGAAATGCGGGGTTGGTGCCGGGTTCCACATCAGTCCATATTCCCCATTCATCGACACATAAGGACAGTTTTTTCTCAGGATCATATTTATCCATGATTGCGCTGTGCTTTTGTATCAGCTCATCCATATACATGGATTTTTTAACAGCCCGGAAATATTCGTCCTCCCCGAATTTAGTTGCCGAACCCTTGTGGCTCCAGTTATTCGCGACTGTGTAATAGTGCAGGGAAATTCCCCACATCTGCCAACCCGGAATTTTTTTCATGCAGGTCTCGGTCCAGTTATAATCATCGACGTTGGAACCGCTTGCAATTTTCCTGAGGGTTGTACCCGGATAATTTTTACAGAATTCCGCGTATCGTTTATACTGATCGGAATAGAATTCGGGAGTCATGTTTCCGCCGCAACCCCAGCTTTCATTCCCTACTCCCCAGTAAGAAACTTTATAAG
>Ga0335076_10003344_pt1 | contig 16127 bp, 24 predicted proteins | sample Lox_Sample_25_FD_206717 | JGI IMG/M metagenome (GOLD analysis project Ga0335076, IMG submission 206717) | Soil microbial communities from Loxahatchee National Wildlife Refuge, Florida, United States - Lox_Sample_2.5 | ecosystem: Environmental > Terrestrial > Soil > Wetlands | place: USA...
GGTCGTTTTCAACTTTAAATCCGAAACAGACCTCTATGAGTTCAAAAAGGTAAACCCCCCACTAGAAATACTCCCGAGATACTCAAAGCGCAGGCGAAATCAGTCCCTTCGACCCTCACAATCTCCCGAGACGGGGACAAATTCGCAACTTTCTCCTTCCCGGACAGACAAATCCGAATCTTCGCATTCAGAACCGGAAAATGCCTCCGGAAATACGACGAATCCATCTCGACAATAACCGCCCTCCAACAATCCACGGCCACCTCACCCCTGAAGCTCGACGTGATGGCGTTTGGCGCCCGACTCGCCGCGGACCGTGAACTCGAAAAGCAAACGTCCACTCTGAGCTCCACAAATGTCGTCTTTGACGAATCGGGGAATTTCGTGTTGTATGGGACGTTGGCTGGAATAAAGCTGGTGAATATTGTGACGAACAGGATGGTTAGGTTGTATGGGAAAGAGGAGAACGCAAGGTTTATGTGTTTGGCGTTGTATCAGGGGGCGCCGATGAGAAAGGAAGTGACTAATTTGGCCATGGCGGCATCGGAGAATCCTTTGCTTCATGATGCGGAGGCGATTGACCCTATTTTGTTTGCGACGGCGTTTCGAAAGGCCAGGTTTTACATGTTTACTATTACTTCGGCAGAGTATGTTTCGGAAGAATTGGAGGAGTGGCTGACGTTTAGGGGGATTAAGGGTGACAGAGATGTGTACAACGAGAAGCCGCTGAGGGAACTTGGTGCTCCTTCCGAGATGACAAAGGCAACGCAGACGGGGACTTCAGCGGTCATGCATACGACATTAGGTGATATATTTCTCAAGTTGTTTCCAAATGCTGCGCCAAAGGCAGTCGCGAACTTCGCTACGCACGCCAAGAATGGATACTATGACGGAACAATATTCCACCGCGTTATTCCAAAGTAGTTCCCCCCGCCGCTTAGGCGCATGCTCATACTAGGTTTATGATTCAAGGGGGCGATCCAAAAGGTGACGGAACCGGTGGCGAGAGTATTTGGGGCCCTAAATTTGAAGATGAATTCTCCGATCTCAAACATACAAAGTATACTCTTAGCATGGCAAATGCAGGACCCAATACGAACGGATCTCAATTCTTCATTACAACGGAAGCAACACCCTGGCTAGATAACAAACACACCGTATTCCCCCCGACCCTCACCTATCTAATTTGGGTAGGTATTTGGTCGAGCAGTCGGCGGCCTAGACGTAATTCACCAAATCGAAAATCTCCCACGACGAAAGAACGATAGACCCGAAGACCCGCCACAAATCACAAATATAGATATCTCATAGCAGGGGGTGTGAATGTATGATATTAATTTTACATCAATGATGTTCTACTTGAAATGGCCTCAGGAGCCATTCCATTCGGCAACTCGCCACTCCGTCCATGCTGGAATTTATAATATATCCCTGCCAATCTATTCCTTTCCATCGTAGAAATACTGGGTTTTGTCGACGCAAGAGAATTGTCAATATTGAATTGACGGATCATGACCTGCGGAGCCGCTGTTTCGATATCCGTTGATACTTTTCTCGTTTCGTCACTAAGTAATGCGTCAATCTATTATCAGCGAAGGAACAGGGGATTGGGGGACCTTGGCTTTCGTCCTTGCTCGATCAGCGAGGGTTTCCCGCCGAGATCCATTGGCAACATTAGCCTTGCCAAGTCTAAACTTCTTAAAGGACCGTTGTTGAACGTTTTCATCGCCGTTTACAGGGCGTTCATTTTCAGCGGAAATAACATCGTGAACGGCTTCCAAGTGAGCATTGTACAACATCGCTTGTAAATCCGCGCCGGTGTAATCTGGCGTGCGCTCTGCTAGCTCGTCGAGGTCCACGTTGGGGGCAATTTCAAGTTTTCTGCTTAGAGCCTGCAGGATTGAGATGCGTTCATCCAAGGTTGGGATGTCGCACAATAAGGATTTATCGAGACGTCCAGGACGTAGGAGGGCTGGATCAACGAGATCGGGTCGTGACGTAGCTGCTAGAACATATACTCCTTCAAGCCCCTCCGCACCATCAAGTTGTGTCAACATCTGATTTACCACACGGTCCGTGACTCCCGTTGAATCATGGCCGCTGCCCAAAGTCAACTTACGGGGTAGACGAATGGGAAGTTACCGTTTCGGTGCAATGCTCTCAAATTCATCGAAAAACAGGACACATGGTCTAGCAGATTGTGCTCGTTCAAAGAGTTCCCGAACACTTTGCTCACTGGCGCCAATGTATTTATTCAACAGTTCGGGTCCCTTGACTGAGATAAAGTTCATACCAAATTGTGCGGCAACAGCGCTCGCCAACAAGGTCTTTCCACATCCAGGATATCCATAAAGGAGTAAACCTGATCGTAGACGAAGTTTACTGTGTTGAAAGATTGGGGCATATTTTATCGGCCATTCGAGCGTTTCCAGAAGAACCCGTTTCGTTGCATCCAAACCTACAATCAGAACACATACTTAAAGGGCAGTACCTCCAATATCATGCCAATCCACAGTTGACTTTTGTAACTTTACACCACGCAAACTGGCTGGAACATATCCCTTGACGGCATTCTCAAAGTCCACTAATTGCAACTTGACCGCCTTGCTCTCCTCAGACTCTTGCTCCACAGAATCCATGCACCGCACAATGGCCTCCTGCCTAGCCCTCTCCACAAGAGCGTGTAAATCCCCCGGCAAATACCCATCCGTCATCGCCGCAACCTCCAATGCATCCAACTCGTCATCCAAATGCAACCCATCCCACCCACTCTCCAAAATTGTCCTCCGAGCCTCCTTATCCGGCGCCTTCAACGACAGCGTCTCACGGAAGATGAACCCATTCGTCAACACAGAATGAAGGGCTTCTGGAGCGGGGGCAGAAGCGAGAAGGACGATGGGATGGCGGTAAAGGGCTGGACGGCCGATGTGCAGGAAGATTTCGGCAATTTGACGGGAGCGGGTGGAGTCTGCGTGTTCTAATTCCGCGGGGATAAGGCGTTCTAGGTCGTCGAGAATGAGGACACTCGGCGCATGGAAAGTGGCTTCTATGAACCATTTTTGTAGTGTGTCTTTGATTGTTGAGAGTGAGGAATCTGCGATTTGGCCACATGAGGCGCTGACCCTGTCTAACACCATTTAGCGAAGACCGGTTTCGGGTTGGGTCTGGTACGTAGGAGATGAGGGTTCATTCTTTTGGATAATTCGTTTAATGCGGCTGATTTCCCGGCGCCTCGGCCTCCGCAGATGAGAATACTCCCATTTCGACGGAGTGTTTTTTCTGCCTTATCGAGTAATTTATCAATCGAGACAACTTTCCGTGATGAGATGGAAGGGAGAGTGAGGTCTGGAGATGGATCAGGGACCTCCGTCCCGAGACTAATGGTGTAGTCATCGGGGCTTCGCGGTGGAAACCACTGACCTTGATGGCTAGAGAAGGATATGATCCCAGCTTGTCCCGAATCAACTTCGATTACTCTCATCCCCTCAGTAACGGGACTATCGAAGATGTGTTTCAGTGAATGCTGAAGAGCTGCCGATGTTTCCATGTCTTTGGCGACTGCTTCTTCCTTCTGTCGAGCTTTGTCGCCGCCGAATTTCATGGAATTTGTCTTTTCCAATTGCGATGTTGAGAATGGATGGAAAACTAATTTGGACGGGGGTTTCTTGATTGGAGGCCCGGACGGGGTTATTCTGTCGTTAAGCCAAGTAGAATGCGATGCTACCTTGCTAGGTCTCCTAGATCGTTGATACCCAATGTCCGAGCAAGCCTTGGAGTGATACCAACGTGGTCTTCCGGGCCATCTTCCCATACCTGAACTTTGACAACGAGTTGTTTTGCAAGGGTGAATTCGGCGTTATTCTGCGCATTGTCTTTCTCTTTGTCCTTGTCGGGAGCCTGGACCGGCTTCGAAGGTGAAGGCAGAATTGATATTTTGGCCAATCCTCCTGAGAAAACTGGATGTGCCTTGACAAACGGATTGACATAAATGCGCAAACTGTCGACAAATTCATCCTCAAATAATGGATGAGGAAGACATATCGTTCGCAGCACAGTCGACGGATCAGCAGCCTTCCGTCTCGATTTCTTAGACTTACCCGTCGAAGCAACGCTATTCTTCGCACCGGTTAAATCGAAAGCTCCTTCCGTCGTAGATTCCGCTCGTGCGGGCTGTCGTAATTTCGGAGCGACGATGACTTCGGCTCGAGGCGATAAAATCGCAAACGGTAGACGGTTGGGATCGGCTAGCGGAGGCTCGACCTGAGTTACATTTATAACGGCTGTCGACGTCGTCGATAAATATATAGTAATCGGATGAGCCATCGTAATCGCTCTAATTTGAGAAATCAAATTCAACTCGAGAAAGTTGGAGTGCAATTCCTTCAGGTGAGCAAAAGCCTTGGATGTGTTCGCGAACCATGATCTCCCAATCGCTCGCCGTCAACGGCTCAACGTGAATGGTATGCGCGACGGGCGGATCCTGATGGACCATCAACTGCACCCTCGTCCCCTCACGCAGTCCCACATTCGTTGCAAACACCGGATCAATCTCAAATGTCCCGGTTGAATCTCCCTTTCTTTGTCCTGCAACGGCAGGCAGCATCTTTCGACACGATACGCCTGTCCACCCGGTAAAGACACTTTTGTCCTTCCCGGCTTCTTTCCATGTGATTTGGACGACGACGTTTTGGGCGAGGGTATTGGATGCGGTGAGAGCTGCCTCGACCCGTGGGGGGACGTTGATGAGGGCATTGCGCAGCGGCGCATATGCGGCTATCGCTGGTGTCCCCATTCCTCCTTTCTCTTCCTTCCGTCCTCCTCGTTCTATTCTTTCATGTGCTTCATTGGTCGAGGATGGGCCTGGTCTTGACCTAACGCCTGCAAGCGTTTCGCCTCCCCGTGATACGTCACGTATTTACGGACTTTTCGGCCCGCTGTTTTACATTTTTCCATAATTATAATTGCGATCGTTGCAAAAGCCTTGAGCCCGACCCCGCGTGCTTAGTCAGATGCGCGTCCGCGTCCAGTGGCCAGCCACGGCACCACCACGACTGTGGAATCCCATTCAGTCACCTCGGCCCTTGCCCTTCTGGCCTCTCTCATCGCGCCCTGTCCTTCGTTTTCTCACAATGTCGGGACGACCGCTGCCAACAACAAATGTCGGCATCGACTATGACTTGATGGAAGGTAATCCAATGGGCCTACCACTGCTAACGACGCAGCGCGTCTAACAGACTTCCTTCGGGACTTCAAGTCGGTGGAGGAGCAGGAGGACATCTACGGCGATGGGCTGGGTGTCGATCCAGAGAGCATTCCCCCGAAGTACATGACAATAATGGCATCCCCCCTCCCACCCCTATCACTGCACTGCCCTAACAAGGTCAGCAACAAATCGCGAATCGCGAACGAGACTCCATTTTAGTCGAACTCGACGATGTCCATGCTGTGCGCCCTCCCCCCTTCCTCCCGTGGCGCCGTAGCTTACACCTTCTAGTTCTCCCCTGACGACCCAAGTCTTGTCCTCAACATCACCAGAAACGCCAAACGATACGTCGAAATCCTTTGTAAATGCGTCGATGCACTAATGCCCCCTCCCACCGTCGAAAACACCATGGAAGACGAAGTGCTAGACGTCATCCGCGCCCAGCGCCGTCAAAGGAATATTCTCAATCAAGAAGAAACTCAAAGTGACGAAAATCTTTTCCCTCCAACTCTCACTCGTCGATAGTATCTCCCCCTCACCCCCACAACTGCGGCTCAGAATATTGTTGATCGCAGTCATCTGTATATTAAACCATTGACTCCTCCACCGAACCAAAAGAAATCACCTGGTCTTGCTGTGCGGGACGTCAAGGGCGCGGAACTGGGCCATTTAATTACGGTCAGCGGAATCGTGACGCGCGTCTCGGACGTGAAACCTGCCGTCGAAGTTCAAGCGTACACTTGTGACCGCTGTGGCACCGAAGTCTTTCAGGAGGTCAAACGTCGTGAATTTGGCCCTCTCATTGAATGTCCTGGAGAATGCAAGACGAACGATGGCAAGGGACAATTGTTCATGTCTACTCGAGCCTCGAAATTTAATCCCTTTCAAGACATCAAGATTCAGGAACTCACGCATCAGGTGCCCACGGGCCATATTCCCAGGTCGCTCACGCTTCATTTGTACGGGCCTATTACGAGGAGTGTGAGTCCGGGAGACATCGTCGATGTTTCGGGGATCTTTCTTCCGATTCCTTACACTGGGTTTAAGGCTGTGCGAGCCGGGCTATTGACCGATACCCTCCTTGAAGCACATTTCATCGACAAAAAAATCAAGCAATATTCTGCGATTCAGACTACCACTGAAATCGAGGAGAAGATCCGTCGACTTCGTGAGGGAGAAGACGTGTACGGCCGTCTTGCCAAGAGTATTGCGCCTGAGATTTATGGACATGAAGACGTCAAGAAGGCTTTGTTATTGCTTCTGGTTGGCGGTGTAACGAAGGAGATGGGTGATGGGATGAGGATTCGTGGTGATATTAATATTTGTTTGATGGGTGATCCTGGAGTTGCCAAATCTCAATTGTTGAAGTATATTTCCAAGGTTGCTCCCAGGGGGGTCTATACGACAGGTCGAGGGTCCTCAGGCGTCGGTCTTACCGCCGCTGTTATGCGTGATCCAGTCACTGATGAGATGGTTTTGGGTAATGCAAATTCTCTACATTCTAGGGTTAATAGAACAGAGGGCGGAGCACTTGTGCTTGCTGACAATGGCATCTGCTGTATCGACGAATTCGATAAAATGGACGATGCAGATCGCACCGCAATTCACGAAGTTATGGAACAGCAGACCATCTCCATTTCCAAGGCTGGAATCACCACCACCCTCAACGCACGAACGTCAATTCTTGCTGCCGCCAATCCTCTTTATGGCCGATACAACCCGAAGGTCTCGCCCGTGGAAAACATTAATCTTCCCGCTGCACTGCTGTCTCGTTTCGATATCCTCTTCTTGATTTTGGATACGCCATCCGTGGAGGAGGATACGAGACTTGCGAATCATATCACACATGTGCACATTTTTGAAGAACATCCCGCCATGGAATTTGAACCCCTTAAAGCGGAGGATATTCGGTAGTCACTCGCGTCCTTATGATGTTAATGGAAGAAATTATATTGCGGCGGCAAGACAAGTTCGACCTAATGTTCCAGCCAATGTAGCAGACTACCTCGTGTCCTCTTATGCAGACCTCCGAAAACAACAAGCGCGTGAAGAAGAACAAAAACGGTAACGACAAATCCCTCCTCTGTCCCCTCCTGATAGGTAGGCAATTCTCCCATACCTCTCCCCGTACCCTTCTCGCAGTCATTCGTATGGCCCAAGCCATTGCGCGTCTCCACTTCCGTCACATCGTTGAGATCTCCGACGTCGACGAAGCCCTCCGCCTCATCAAAGCCGCTAAAGCCTCGCTCGACGACCACGCGGGCCCTGCTCACCGCGACACCTCCAAGACAACGCAAATCTGGGAGATTATGAAACAGATGCAAAATACGGCAGACTCAGATAGTTTGGACATCGCGAATGTTAGAAGACGGGTTACTGGACGCGGCTTTACGGAGGATGAGATGTGGAACACGATTCGAGAGTATTCTGATTATGGGGTCATTTTCACTTCTGACGAGAATCGGCGATTGACTTTTGTCGAGATTGGAGAGGATATGGAGATTGATTGAGGTCCTTGTATGTCATTATATTTAGGCAGATATTCACATCGTACATCTTAACATTGAGGGGTAATTTGCCAAACCTATGTTACAGAGGGGCACCGCCCGATGAGCTTGCTCCACTTGCTTGCGGAGATTGGTTTCCAGACCTGGGAGCGATATCGATGAACGCCTCGATTTCCTCTAAGATCCGTCTCTTAGACCGTGCGTCCATCCAAAAATGTCCTCCATCCTCGACTTCAATGGCGCGAATCCGGTCTCCGCCAAATTCCTTGATCGAGGCGAAATGTCGACGATACCGACCTGTTGAAAACGCGAAAATGTCGCCTGTTCCGTAAATCGCCAGGATGCTTTGAATGGAGGAGGAGTGTTCTCTGAACCCTTCTCTACTGAGGACGCTTTTTGATGGGGTTGATGTAAAGAATGTTGTGAAGCTCGCGATGGGTTTGAGGAGAGGTGATATTAGGATGTAGCGTGTTTGTGGTATCGGCGGAGGAACGAGGGATGCAATGTACGATCCAAAGGCTATGGTCAGTTCACTCAAGGAAAGAACCTACAGTATCCCTAACATGTCAGCCGGTTCAAGGAGCAGGATATACGCAAATATATAATTTGTCGACAGGGCAGTTGGCCTCTTCTGCATAAGATAAAAGCTTCGTCACGATGCTTTCATAATCTGCGACTTCCGTCGTTGCAGAACATCCCCGACCACCTGTCCATCCTGAACCACGAGCGTTGTACGTGGCGACTAAAAATCCTTTTTCGCAGAACAAGTCTTGCTTTTAGCAAAATAGAACCACAAACCCTTACCAAATACATCTTGGACAACATGATCGTACATACTCCCTCCTAGTCATGAGGCAAGAATACGGTGGCCGGTTATACCAAGCAAACTCCACGGGTGGGCTATGACCGCAACACAAATTATGTCGGTGAGGTCGCGATCCCCTATCGCCTTTGGGGAATGAATGAGGGTTTCTGGTGTCAGGACTGAGAGGAGGAAATAATACCTATTAAATGTCCATCATGTTTAGACCTCACAAAGATAGTATTAGCCGGGGTATCCCCGGATGTCCGGAGTGCATTGTCTGGTTCGGCCATCCTTGATGCGGTACGCCAAGATCGACACGAAAACGTCAAGATAGCAGCTTCAAACAAGTACCAAAAATTTCTCCATTCTTATCGTTGCCAAAAATGAAAATGCACCATAACTCAAGTTCTAATAACTCAAGTTCTACTTAAACATCGCCCTCAATCCGCCCGAAGATTTCTTCTTCGTCGCCGGAGCCCGTCCGGCCAACTTTGCTTTTGGCACACCATTCCCGTGGTGGTCAGATTCATCACTACTATCGTCGGTACTATCACTCTGGCTCTCGCTCTCCTCACTTTCTTCCCGCACCTTTTTGGTTGGCTGGGGGGCTTTCGCCATTGCCTCCATCCGCTGCGAAATTTGAGATAGTCCAGTCCAATTGCCCAATTTTGAGCCACCGCGTCCCGCAACCATGGTCGCCGACTGCTGCGAGAGGTTGGTACTTCGAGGTGAAGTGCGGTCGGTAATCTGAGAGGCGGGGAGCTGCTTTATTACGGAGCGAGGCTTTTCAATTGTGTGTCCGCCGAGGGAGGCAGCGACAATATTCGAGGAGCTGGAGAAATTTTCTTTACCGGAGGAATTGGAGGAGGCCGCCGAGGATTCGGAAGCAGGTTTTGAAATCGATATCTTGGATGCCTTGGAATAATTGGACGCATTAGAGTCGGAGTGAGAATCAGAGTCGGAATCAGATTGCGAGGATTCGGATTCAGAACCGGATTCTTTATCTTCGGATCCGGACTTTGAACCTGATGCAGACGAGTCAGAAGCGGATGACTCTGAATCGGAATCGGAATCAGAGCCGCTTCCAGAGTCACTTGATGAAGTCGATTTACTTGCGACAGACGCTGACCGCGAAAGACTTCTATGCACACTCGGTTTGGTGACATCCACAGACGCCGTCTTTCGCACTGGAGATCCCGCAGGCGACACAGACTTAGCTTTGGGCGAACTTGAGCCCAATGACGACGTCCCAACACTCTCCGATGAGCTCCTCGTTTCCTCCACAGACATCTTTTCGCCACTTGATTCCTCGTCGGAATCAGAGCCAGAATCAGATTTCTCACTTTCACTTCCGCTGTCACTTTCTGAGTCTGAACTTGCAGATGATGACGTATCTGAGGTCGCAATATCTTCATCGTCGCTAGGTACATCCAGCGACTTGGATTGTGAGGTGGCGGATGTATCACTAAGTTGAATGGTCGGCGATGTAGGAGACGTTATGACAGGGGCAGCTTTCGATTTGCCACCAGCGGTTTGACGTTTCGCTGGGTTGGCCACGCCAGGCTCCACGAGCTGCAGAGAATCAGCCGAACGAGATTGTGTCGTTGGAGATTTAGGAGCCGCCTTTCGTCCTCGAGGCTTGGCTGGGGCCTTCAGTGGTGGCTCGACGGGCTTTGCTGGCTCCTCGAATTTAGATTGTTCTTCGACTTTTGGGGGTTCGTTTTCGAGAGCGACTTTGCTCTCCCTTTCCATTTTCTGTGATCGCTGTCTTGGAGGTCTGGTTCCTTGGGGCGTGGACAATGTGACAACTTGCTTTTCCGGCTCCGATTCTTTTGGCCGAGGATTGAAGGTATCGACTTGCATCGCAGTCTCCTCTTGAGTAGCATTTGCCGACGTCTTCCGGGCATTCTTTTCCTTTGGCGGGGTCCTGGGCTTTACGATAGAGGCCTTGCGTTTTCTGGATTGCACGGGTGTTTCGGGGATTTTGAGTTCTTCTGGCTGAGGAAGAGATTCTTGCGTTTCCGAAAGAGTGACAGGTTGCGTTGATGCCATTTCGATCGATCTCTTCTTTTCTGGGGGCGATCCGTTCTCAGGGGACGCGGGGATCTCTGTCCGATTTTGTCGCTTGCGTTTTGGCTGTCTAGTGCTCGCCGGGGTAACTTTTGGGACAGGCTCAGGGGCAATTTCAGGAGATCGTCCGGGCAGTCTAGGCTGTTCTTCACTCCGTCTATTTTGAATGTTATGTATTTCAGTGACATTAAGGGATTTTCTTGCCTCGTCTAGACTTTGTCCGTTGAGTCGGTGGTGCGAGATTGGCGAGGATGTATTAAGGGACGAAAGGGAGGGCGTCGCATATCCAGCGGCAGAGTCGAAAGAATCGCGTCTCCCGGCTTCTTGTGATTGTGCTCGTACCAGGTGGGGGAATGATGATGAAAAGCGTCTCACAAGGCTGGAACCGTCGTCGGATATGATTACTCTTACTACGCTGCGTTCATCGAAAACATCAACGAGTTGATAAGTTTGATCCAAGTCACAACCTGAACCATCCTGGATTCTCAGGATTTCGATAGGTCTACGTTAGGTTGCTAGTAAGAGCAATGAATAGTACCGCTCAGCATGATAGAGACGCTTGAATTTATCCTGAACTTCCTTCAACAGAACTGAAATGTCTTTATCGCCGTGGGTAATGTGGAGGAATTTTCGGTGGTCGGTGATTTGGCCGTCGTCATTTTCTGTGGCTACGACGACCTGCAAACGTAGTCGATGAGGACTGGAAGAGCCGGTCGACATTTCGGTCCTCTGTGACGGTATATCCTGCATTACTTGAACGACAGTGACATTCGGGCCCAAGTTGTCCGTGCCGCGGCGACGAAATTTTTTGGTGAGCGATTGATTGCCTGAATTCTTAGCCATGCAAATTTCCAGATTCGAAACAGGCCTGATCTTAATGCCGCCGGCTTCTATCCCTGATCTTTGGGTTTCGCAAGCTAACTTTACCCTATCAAAATATTCAAAGTTTGCAAGTCCTTTATCTCAGCGAGTGGACCCAAGGCCTTATGAGAGATCCACTGGGCTATCTGAGATGGAAGCTGTAGTCTTTGCATCAATTTATCTGTTCAAAGAAATTGCATTCACCATGTCCCATCTTTATTGGATCGCCCATAAAAGACACGATCAGATAGGTGAGGACCGTTGAGGCGGCCTCTTCTCGACCTCCTCGTGGGATAAGCACTTGAGCCCTAACCGCCATTACGTTTCCTACTTACGGAACCGTTCTTGATCATTTCCGATCCGACGTTCCTGGACAGGTCTTCGCATCTGGAGCCGGCAGTCTGGCGTGGGGATTACGTGCTGCCAATGGCGTTCGCCAAGCTCGCGATGACCCAGCTCCACGATCAGATGCTATCGTCGCCTGTGTCATCGGAGGTGGAAGTTATACGTTAGGCACGCTCTCAGCATCATACTGGGTGTCGAGGCATTACAACCCCCCATTCCTCGCCGTGATCCTCAATAACGGCGGTACTTTCCTCCAAGGTATGAAATCTAGTCATAGGATGGAACGCGCCGAAGTCATCCGCACTCGGTCTTCATCCCACGGGTTATGCGTCAAATTCCACGCTGAAAGAATTGTATATCTCGTTGGATCCGCCCGCAGATTACGGGATGATCGCAGAAGCAGCCGGTGCATGGACCGTGTTAAGGATCTAGAAAGTTGAATCAAGGAACCCATTAAAGCCGTGCAGGGATGACGCAGTGCAGTTTTAAACGTATTTGTTACGGACTAACAAGTAGCCTAACCGGGGTCAACCAATATTCTTGCCAGGGGGAGTAATATGGCCGGTGAATTGAATTATGTAGATACAAACTCAATTTATACACCTTATCTGATAGAAACAGGCCGTTTACTTGTTGCCATACATAACATTCCATCTACCCGCCCCATTAGAAAATGTTAGATCAAGGACGAACCGGTAAAAGTAGTATAATACCCCAAAGGGCTGTCCCACGAGACAAAAGGTGATCCAAAAAATACAATTACCGATCGTTGTGCCAGGCCCCCTCATCTTCTCGAACGGTCCTGTAAGAAAAACCAGCGGAATCTGTCCCATCATTGCAAGGAATCCCACGCCAACCAACTACCTCCATTAGATCACAGTCATGGAAAAGAGGCGTACAGCATGAGTAGGCACCCCAAACAAAATTTCATGAATGACGGCACTCAAAGTAAACACAATGATACTCGCCATCGTATTACTCCACCCACGTCGTCGTAAGGGGATATAAACATGTCGTTTAAAGTACTGATGGACAGGAAGATTCCATAACCGCCAATATGCGCCAATGGACCCAGAATTCCACCATGCGTCGTAGAATTTACGGTCTGCAAAATGCATTACTTCGGCAAGGGCGTTGAGGTAAGAGTGGAAGACGCAGAAGAAGCCGGCGAGCCAAGTGACGAGACTCACGGTCGACAGCTTCAATACTCGCTCAATGATTTTGGCGAGATGGAAATCTCTCATGGGGGCAATCGAATTGTTCAAGATGGGCCTAAGGGTCAGGCAGGATCCCCGCGTGAGCAGGGGGATACGTTGCGTATTGGGCAATGATGAACCACAGCGCAAAGATTATTCCAAGCGCCTCGCCAGATCGTTTGAGGAAAAAGGCCCATCTGAACGTTTCGGTCCGAGGGTAGACGGGTTGATAAATCAACGTGGGTGCCCACCAGAAATACAACAAGTTTGAAAGATTGATGTTCTCAGGATACGGCGCAGAAGTATATTGTTCCGGCATTGGGATGTTCTCAAGATACATATCCCTCAAATCCCTATTGGTCAAAACAAACGACGCAACCTTTAACGCAACAATCACTAACCGTCAATCACACGGTAAAAGTGGGCGAGTACCAGCATGCAGCTCACACATGATACCAAGGAGAGGATGATAGACTTTTGTATAAACCGTGACACTCGTGACGCCCAAGCAGATCGACACATTGACAATGTGGGCAAAGCGAATGAAGCCCCAAGATTCCTTTCGATGGGACGAGGTATTTGACCCCTTGTACTTAGCCTTTATTTTTTTTGCCTTCTGAGCCGCCCAGAATTCTATCCAGAGGGATACAAAGAGGTGTGCGGGGATAAGTGTGAACAGGATGAGACTGATTCTGAAATCGACAACCGGAACACCGGATAAAGGGACTTGCAGCAGGAATCCATACTACAACGGTCAGTTTACGAAAGAAGGGGTGGATACTTTGACGTAATTCTCCACAATAAGTCGCAGATTGCCGAATATCATGACAAGAACTAATTTTTAGAAGAATTGCAGTTGAGGATTGTACGCCCAAGATTTCCGAATCCGCGCAACGATAATCCCTCAGTATTATCGCTGGAGAGGATTGAGGGAGCGGGGTTGATGTGAACAGGCTGGCTGTGTGAGAATTCAGGCGGCTTTGCCTCAGACTTGTCGCCCGCCTTGACATCATTGGTCGTTGGGCCAGCCTTCTTTCGTAGCATCAGCCCTTCCGCAACGCTCTCTGCCCCGACAGTAGTCGACGACCCCGACGACGAAGACGATATTTCCATTCCGAATGGTATTAATCGAAAAGAGCCGAATTGACGGGTGGTCTATGCTAAACGGACAGTAGCATACGGAGCCCCTCTCTGCGCCAGAAGATGAGAATTGCCAGGCGCTGCCGGGCGATGAGACCGCGTGGGGAGGTGAGGCAACTTCGTTGGGATCTTCGCTGAAGGTGATTGGCTCATGTCCATCTCCCCCAAGCAGATCCTGTCCGCCACGGTCCAGAGCACGTCTGCCAAGCTCTACATCATGTTTTAAGTCTGGCAATGAACTTTTGCAATTTCTGAAGTCGTGCAAAGTCAACCGAAAAAATGATTGGATATGCCATGCCTAAATCTATATAAATCTACCTGTGCCCCGCCGGTTGGGGGAAAATTGTTCATCACAATTTCGGACCTTCCGTATCGTGTCGCAATATCCGCTCCAATCCCCTCCGGGCCACTGTCGGCATCGGAATGGCTTTGCGTGTTTTTGGATCACAAAATACGTGGACAAAGTCGATAACCGCGCATGCCTGGGCATTTTGTTCGACTTTGGAATTGGAATCTTGCTGAATAAAGACTCCGACACGATATGTCACAGACGACATTCCAAGTTTTGCCACGACGAGTCCGAGCTCCAGGGTGTCCGCTATGGTATTAAATGTTGTGCGCAAGCTGGGCCATACGGAATGAAATCGGGTTGAAGTAGTATGCGGCGGTATGAACAACCAGGGCAATTGGATCAATTGTCGACGACGGATCAAGTCCGCAGTTCTCCACTGGTACAAATGTCAGCGAAGCTGGGAATTGCAGTACTCAGGTAATAATTCACTGCCATGTCGGCAAAGTCGAGGTAGCGGGTGTTATTGACATGTCCTGTAATGTTATCAGTTTGGTAGAGATGAAATACCGTATTGATCATTGTCCGACCATCTCGTCTGCATCGTCTTCATGTACAAGTAATATGACCGTTCTCGGAATAAGGGGTTTGACCCGGTTTGGGACTCCTTGCTGGTCCCTCCCATCCTTGGGCCGAGCACGGAACCTTCGGTGGTTCGGTGATCCGGGTTTAACACCGAAATTCCGAACACAGCCAAAATTCGAAAATTTCGTTCGGAAATTTTATGAGAATGCGTCGAATGCGAGGAACCGCTCTCGTAAGGGCTGTCACATCAACATCAATCACCTCCCATTTTCTTCGCCGCCTCCCCATAACATCCCGTCTTACCCGCATCCTGCCAGTGACATCAATTCCCAATCAATGCACCTTGATCCGTTACATATCCGAGACACCAGCGCCAGTCGAAGCAAAACCGCCATCAAATACAGAGCCTTCAGTACCCCAGTACGTCTGGCCTGGAGATTGGATCTGTGGCAACTGTCAAGCTCACAACTTTCGTCATCGAAAACTCTGTTTTGAATGTCAATCGACCATTGGCGCTGGACGAGTCTTCTACAAACCAGGGATGTGGCATTGCCCGACCTGTGATATCGCAGTCACAAGTTTTACCCCAGTGCTTCCCTTTTCGCAGAATCTGACTAGGCGTGTGTAGAAGGCAGCCACTGCGATCGATGCATGACTGCAAAGGAGGAGAAGGATGTCTATCCTCGGTCTGATTTGGATATCCGTACCAGAGGCCCCTTTCCCTTTGTGTATTAATTTTCTAGTGTCCCCTTATGATTCCCCTGGCAATGATGATGTATCCAGTAAATTCAAGGGGAGATGGACTTGTCTGGGTTGTGGCCGATTGAATCCTGGTACGTTAAACTCCGTTCCACCCATGTTTTCCGGCCATCTTTTCTTTTGGAGTTGAAACTTACGGGGGCTAGCGAGAACGACGCGATGTCTTGAATGTAGTGAAGTCAGAAAACTAACAAGGGCGGAGGAGTTTATGGGTGATTGGCAATGCCCTGGTTGCAAGTCTGTCAACTTCTGTACTTCTTCATTCTTCGAGTGCTTGTCTAATCTCTTTCCAGCTCAACGTGTGAAATGTATGGCCTGTGATTTGGAGAAACCGAAAGCCACGCAACAGAACCAGCAAACGTAAGGT
>Ga0335076_10003346_pt1 | contig 16122 bp, 15 predicted proteins | sample Lox_Sample_25_FD_206717 | JGI IMG/M metagenome (GOLD analysis project Ga0335076, IMG submission 206717) | Soil microbial communities from Loxahatchee National Wildlife Refuge, Florida, United States - Lox_Sample_2.5 | ecosystem: Environmental > Terrestrial > Soil > Wetlands | place: USA...
CCAGCGTGAGGCGATCGTGCTGCGGTACTACGCCGACCTGTCCGAGGCGGAGATCGCGGCCGCGATGGGGATCAGCCGCGGCGCGGTCAAGAGCCACACGGCCCGTGGCATGAGCGCCCTGCGCACCGCCCTGGAGCAGCAGTGATGCCGGGAAGCGGCGGGCGGCCCGGGGGCGGCCCGGGCCGCGGGCGCGACTTCGCGGAGTACGTGCGCCACGCGCTGCAGGCCGCCGCGGAGCAGGTCGAGCCGGGCGCGGACGGCCTGACCCCGATACGCGCGAGAGTCCTGGCCGGGGCCGGTATTCCCTGGCCGCTGGCGCTGGCAATGAGCCAGTACTGGCTGGGCCCGAACCGGAAAAGCTGACCATCGAGAACCGCCCGCCTGGCCAGCCCGGCGCACGGCGGCGCCGGGGCCGATCAACCCAGTCCGTCCGGCATGAAAGGCCTCGGGGGTATGCAGTTAACCGGAGCCGAGTCGTTTTAGGCCCAACATGTTGCGCCTGGGTATCCGTCTTACCCCAACATCTGGGAGCTACTCCGCCAAGCGGGATAACCCAGGAAAGGTTTTCTCCGGCGGCCGACCTGGCCACCGTCATCGGTTAGTCACGGCGGGCCTGGTCGGTTCGCCATGCACAGGTCCGGCTTCCCGGAAGCCTCCCCGCGCCGCCACGGCAGACCCTGCCGGGGTTTTATACGATGGACCGCAGATGCCCGCTTGGCTCTTGCGGACGAGTGGAAGGTATCGCATCCCACTGACATCCCCGGGGAGGTGGAGCGGCGTTTCCTCCCCGGCCCCAAGGCCGGGGACTGCACGCTGCGATCCTGATGACCGAGCAGGGCGAGACGATCCGCACAGCCATCCTCACCGTCGACGACGACCCGGGCGTGTCCCGGGCGGTCGCGCGTGACCTGCGGCGGCGCTACGGGGCGCGGCACCGGATCGTTCGGGCGGAGTCGGGCGCGGACGCGCTGGAGGCGCTGCGGCAGATGAAACTGCGCGGCGACCTGGTCGCGGTGATCCTGGCCGACTACCGGATGCCGGAGATGAACGGGATCGAGTTCCTCGAGCGGGCGATGGACATCTACCCCGGGGCACGGCGCGTGCTGCTCACCGCCTACGCGGACACCGGGGCGGCGATCGACGCCATCAACGTGGTCGACCTCGACCACTACCTGCTCAAGCCGTGGGACCCGCCGGAGGAGAAGCTCTACCCGGTGGTCGACGCGCTGCTCGACGCCTGGCTGGCGTCCGACCACCGGCCGGTGCCGGAGATCAAGGTCGTCGGGCACCGCTGGTCGGCGCGCTGCTCCGAGGTGCGCGAGTTCCTGGCCCGCAACCAGGTGCCGTACCGCTGGTACAACTGCGACGAGCCGGAGGGGCAGCGGCTGCTCGAGGCCGCGCAGTGGGACGGGCTCTCGCTGCCGGTGGTGGTCACCCCGGACGGCGACCCGCTGATCGAGCCGACCGACACCGAGCTGGCGGCGCGGGTGGGGCTGGCCACCACGCCGTCGAAGGACTTCTACGACCTCATCGTGATCGGCGGCGGGCCGGCCGGGCTGGGCGCCGCGGTGTACGGCGCGTCCGAGGGGCTGCGCACCGTGCTGGTCGAGCGGACCGCCACCGGCGGCCAGGCCGGGCAGAGCTCGCGGATCGAGAACTACCTGGGCTTCCCCGACGGGGTGTCCGGCGCGCAGCTCACCGACCGGGCGCGGCGCCAGGCGGCGAAGTTCGGCGCCGAGGTGCTGACCACCAGGGACGTGGTGGCGCTGGAGATCAAGGGGTCGGCCCGGGGGGTCCGGTTCGCGGACGGCACCTCGATCGACGCGCACACGATCATCCTGGCCACCGGGGTGTCCTACCGGCGGCTTTCGGCGCCGGGACTGGACGACCTGACCGGGCGCGGAGTCTACTACGGATCCGCGCTGACCGAGGCCTCGGCCTGCCTGGGGCAGGATGTGTACATCGTCGGCGGCGCGAACTCGGCCGGGCAGGCCGCGGTATACCTGGCGCGGCACGCCAAGTCGGTGACGATCCTGGTCCGCGGGCCTTCGCTGGAACAGTCGATGTCGTACTACCTGATCAAGCAGATCGAGGACGTGCCGAACGTCTCCGTGCGGACGTGCACCGAGGTGATCGCGGCCACGGGCGAGGATCACCTGGAGAGCCTGACGCTGCGCAACACCGCGTCCGGCGAGACGGAAACAGCGGAGGCCCAGTTGCTGTTCTTGTTCATCGGCGCAGCGCCGCTGACCGACTGGCTGGATGGAGTGATAGTGCGGGATTCCGCCGGGTTCGTGGTGTCCGGGCCCGACCTGTCAGTGGGCGGCGAGCGGCCGCGCGGCTGGGAGCTCGACCGGATGCCGTACCACCTGGAGACCAGCGTGCCCGGGGTGTTCGTGGCCGGGGACGCGCGGGCGGAGTCGGCCAAGCGGGTGGCTTCGGCCGTGGGTGAAGGGGCGCTGGCCGTCATGCTCGTGCACCGCTACCTGGAGAAGAGATGACTGCATTGCCGGCTTCCGATCCGCTTTCCTGCAGCGTGGATGAGCTGCGGACGCTGTTCCTTTTCGAGAAGCTCAGCGACGACCAGCTGCAGTGGCTGTGCGAGCGGGGCCACGTGGAGCTGATCGAGCCGGGGCCCGTCTACGCCGAGGGCTCCCCCGCGACCTGCTTCTACGTGCTGCTCGAGGGCACCGTGGTGATGTCACGGCGGGTCGGCGCGGACGACATCGAGGTCGGCCGGACGTCGACGCGCGGCGTGTATACGGGGGCCTTCATGGCCTACCTGGGCGACCGGGTGCCGCAGGTCTACAACAACTCGGTGCGGGTGACCGAGCCATCCCGGTTCTTCGTGCTGGACGCTTCGGTCTTCGCCGAGCTGATGCACGAGTGGTTCCCGATGGCGGTACACCTGCTCGAGGGGCTGTTCTTCGGCAACAAGAGCGCCCAGCAGGCGATCGGGCAGCGGGAACGGCTGCTGGCACTCGGCTCGCTGTCCGCGGGCCTGACCCACGAGCTGAACAACCCGGCCGCCGCGGCGGTGCGGGCCACCGCGTCGCTGCGCGAGCGGGTCGCCGGGATGCGGCACAAGCTGGGCATGATCGCGGGCGGGAAGTGGGACAGGACCACGCTGGAGACGCTGATCCGGCTGCAGGAAGAGGCGGCCGAACGAGTGCCGAAGGCGCTCGCCCTGTCGCCGCTGGAAGCCTCCGACCGGGAGGACGCCATCGCGGACTGGCTGGAGGACCATGGCTGCCGTGACGGCTGGGACCTGGCCCCCACGTTCGTCGCGGCCGGGCTGGACGTGGCCTGGCTCGATCACGTCGAGGCGAGCGTGGACCCGGGGACGATGGAAGCCGCGCTGCGCTGGCTGAACTACACGGTCGACACCGAGCTGCTGATGAACGAGATCGAGGATTCCACCACCCGGGTCTCCACGCTGATCGGCGCGGCCAAGCAGTACTCGCAGCTGGACCGGGCGCCGTACCAGGTGGTGGACGTGCACGAACTGCTGGACAGCACGCTGCTGATGCTGTCCGGGAAGTTCCCGCCCGGGATCGAGGTGGTGAAGGAGTACGACCGGTCGCTGCCGTCCGTCCCGGCGTACGCGGGCGAGCTGAACCAGGTGTGGACGAACCTGATCGACAACGCGGTGTCCGCGATGGGTGATTCGGGGGTTCTGACCGTGCGCACCGGGATGGACCGGGATCAGGTGTTCGTGGAGTTCGGCGACACCGGGCCCGGGGTTCCGCCGGAGATCAGGAACCGGATCTTCGAGCCGTTCTTCACCACCAAGCCGGTGGGTCAGGGGACCGGGCTCGGGCTGGACATCTCGTGGCGCATCGTGGTGAACAAGCATCACGGGGACCTGACCCTGACCTCGTCCCCTGGCGACACCCGGTTCCGGGTGTGCCTGCCGGTCACCTGGCAAGATTGGGATTCGGAGGAAGGCTGAGCGTGAGCGAGCTGCAGGGGCGCGGCGCCGCCCGGACAGTGTTCGTCCCCCCGGACCCGCCCCGGGGGCGACGGAGGAGCGACGAGGGCCCGCCGCCGCGGGCGGCCAGGCAAGCAGGAAGGCGCCTCGAGGCGCCCCGGCAGCGAGCGGAGGACAGAGCATGAGCGAGATCGCGGGTATCGACCCTTCGGTGCCGCCGAGCGGGGACGGCTGCGTCGAGTGCGACGCGGCCGGCGGCTGGTGGGTGCACCTGCGCCGGTGCGCGCAGTGCGGGCACATCGGCTGCTGCGACACCTCCCCCATGCAGCACGCGACCGCGCACGCAGCGGCGACGGGGCACCCGTTCATCCGCAGCTTCGAGCCGGGTGAGAACTGGTTCTACAGCTACGAGACCAAGGAGACCTACGACGGTCCCGACCTCGCGCCGCCGCAGCACCACCCGCTCGGCCAGGGCGTGCCCGGGCCGGTGGGGAGGGTTCCGGCCGACTGGCAGCAGCACGTGCACTATTAGCCGCCGCGTTAGGACGGTGCCTGTGCGTGCTGTGGTGCGCTAGTTCGCCGTGATACGGCCGCTCGCGCTGATACGGCCGTCCGGGAAAAACGTGGAGGAAATGGCCTACGCGGAGGTTCCGGCAGGTAGCCCCTGTTCATGTCACTGTCCGACATCGTGGATTCCCCCGCCGTACATCGCCTCTGTCTGCCGCTGTCGGGACGGGTCGATGTGGCGCCGGACACGCGAACTCGCCCTGTGCTGCTACCTCGCAGGCACCTGATCATCCGGTAAACCGGAGCCACCGCGGCTTCGAATACCCCCTCAGGCAAATCCTCCGCACTGATTCTCACCAGGGTCACGACAGGCTCACTGTTCACAGAGATCCGAGCGCGCTCGGAGGTTTCGGGCACGACGAGGCCCTTTCCTCCGCCGGGGCCGAATCCTCCGCGAGTTCTTCCCGGGGCGGCCGGATACCCGTCGGCTCGCCGCGTTGAGATAGCGTTTCATCGCCAGATCGCCGAATCGACAGATCGTTAGGTCGGCTGAGGGAGAGACGATGGAACCTGACGGGTCCGCGCAGGTCGCGGTGTTCGTGGATTTCGAGAACCTCGTCCTCGGCGCGGTCAAGGAACTGCCCGGCGAGGCGAACCCGGCGCCGTACGAGGCGCTGACCCGGCTGTGCCGCGGCTACGGCAACGCCTCGGTGCGCCGCGCCTACGCGGACTGGGCCAACCCGCTGTTCGGCAGCCACCAGGACGACCTGTCCATGAACGGCGTCGACCTGATCCAGGTGGCGCGGGTCGGCATCCAGAACAAGAACGCCGCCGACATCCGGATGGCGGTCGACGCCATGGAGACCCTGATCGTGCACCCGGAGATCAGCGTGTTCATCCTGGTCAGCGGGGACGGGGATTACTCGCCCCTGGTGCAGCGGCTGCGGGAGTTCGGCAAGTGGGTGGTGGGAGTCGGGACCGAGGCGAACGCCAGCAGGAAGCTGGTCTCGGTGTGCTCGGAGTACAAGTACTGGGGCACGCTGGTGGCCGAGGTCGAGCCGGCCGCGCGGCCGACCGCGGCGTTCGACATCGCCGACGCCGAGCGGCTGCTGGTCCGGGCGTTCGAGGAATCTTCCGCCGAGACGATGACGGCGGGCGGGCTGAAGAGCAAGATGCTGGCGCTGGACCCGGCATTCGACGAGCACAACTACGGGGCCAGGAGCTTCCGCGCGTTCCTGGCCATGCTGCCGAAGCGGGTCGAGATCGTGGAGGCGGGCGGGCCCGACCTCACCGTCAAGCTGATCGAGGAAGCTCCGGAAAAGCCGGCCCGGACCAGGACGCGCAAGTCCTGACGGGTACCTAACTGGCGATGCCGACCGTCTGGCCGAATGTCTCGGGCCGGCCCAGGGCCCAGAGCATCCGGCCCAGGGCCCACAGCATGTAGTGGGGTAAGTCCCGGCGGGCCAGGCCAGGGAACCGGTATCGTACGGTGCCGTGCTGGACGGCGAGCTGGTCTTCGTACCGGGTGAGGTTCCCCGACGGGGCGCGTTCGCGCACTGGGGTCGCGGCGGCGGATCCGCCAAAGTCGAGCTGGTCTTCCCCGGCGGCACCTACGGCATTCGCAAGCGCCTGGTCTCGGCGGATCTCATCCCGCTCACCGAGGCGCTGCCGACGCTGCTCGCCACTGACGCCGGTGAGCGGATGCGGCTGAGCGCCCGGGCCTGGGCCGCTGCCGCGGCGGCTGGCGTGGGGCTGATTGCCCGCGGACGTCTACTACCGACCGTCGGAGCGGACGGCACGGACGTCTGGCGGGCCGGGCCGCTCGATCCGGCCGACCTGAGCTGGATGCGCCAGCTCGCCGCCGGCTTCCCGCCGACCGCGCACGCGCTGGCGGTTCCGGGCTCGCGCCCGGTACGGCTCCGCTCGCCCGAGACGCTGATCCGCGACCTCTGGGACGCGATCGCCGACCTGGTCGCGCGCTCGCCCGCCGCGCCCCGCACCACCTCGTCGCCGGCGTTCGCCGCCGTCGATCCGACGCCGGTCGGCGATCTGGCCGAATGGCTGGCCGACACCACCAACGGCCTGTCGGCCGGGGCGCGTCTCGGTCTGCGGATCGAGGCCGTCCCGGCGTCGCCTGAGGCCGTCCTCGACCAGGACGACGCTGGCTTCCTCGACCAGGACGACCCCGGCCTCCTCGACCAGGACGACCCCGGCCTCCTCGACCAGGACCAGGAGGCCAGGGCCGATGGAGCTGAGCCTGCGTTCCGGCTCGTGCTGCAGCTGCGCAGCAACGCCGATCCGAGCCTGATCGTCGACGCCGCCGCGCTGTGGGGCCAGCCCGAGACGGTGCTGTCCAGGTTCGGCGCCCGGGCGGAGACGGACCTGCTGCTCGCGCTGCGGCGCGGCGCGCCGATATGGCCTCCGTTGGCCGAGGTGCTGCGGGAGGCCAGCCCGTCGGTGATCGACCTGGACGACGACGCGCTGGCTAGCCTGCTCGGCCCGGCCGCCGAAGGCCTGGCGGGCGCCGGCATCGAGGTGATGTGGCCGTCCAGCCTGCTCGGCGAGGGCCTGGAGCTGAGGGCCGTGGCCACGCCCGCGCCGGAGAAGCTGACGGACGCCGGGCTCGGGCTCGAGGCCCTGCTGGACTTCCGCTGGCAGCTCACGCTCGGCGGTGCCGTCTTCGACGCCGACGAGATCGCCGCCCTGGCCGAGGCCAAACGGCCGCTGATCAGGCTGCGGGGCCGCTGGGTGATCCTTGACCCGGCCATCCTGGAGCGCCTGCGCCGCGCGCCGCGCACCCGGATGCGCATGCCGGAGGCCCTGGGCGCGGTGCTCGCGGGCTCGGCGGAGATCGACGGCGAGACGGTCACCGTGGTAGCGGAGGGTCCGCTCGCTGACCTGGCCGCCCGGGTCGCGGATATCGCCTCGGCGCCGGCCATGCCCGGGCCGCCGCCGGGACTCACCGCGACGCTGCGACCGTACCAGCAGCGAGGCGTGGCCTGGCTGGCCGGGATGTGCGAGGCCGGGCTGGGCGGCTGCCTAGCCGACGACATGGGACTCGGCAAGACGATCCAGGTCATCGCGCTGCACCTGTACCGGAGGGAGGTGAAGGCGGGCCCCACGCTGGTGGTGTGCCCGGCGTCGCTGCTCGGCACGTGGGAGCGGGAGGTGCGCAGGTTCGCTCCCGAGCTCCCGGTCCGCCGGTACCACGGGGCCGGGCGGCACCTGCGGGACCTGGCCGTCGACGAGATCGTCCTGGTCACCTACGGTGTGGTGCTACGCGACTCGGCGCTGCTCGCCGAGACCGGCTGGGGCCTGGTCGTCGCCGACGAGGCTCAGCACGCGAAGAACCCGCTGTCACGCACCGCCAGGGAACTGCGGGCGGTGCCGGCTCCGGCCAGGATTGCGCTCACCGGAACGCCGGTGGAGAACCGGTTGTCGGAACTGTGGGCCATCCTGGACTGGACGACACCAGGGCTGCTCGGCCACCTGGAGGCATTCACCAGCAGGATCGCGGTCCCGGTGGAGCGATACCGCGACCCCGAGGCGACCGCCAGGTTCGCCGGCCTTATCCGGCCGTTCCTGCTGCGGCGCCGCAAGACGGACCCGGGCATCGCACCGGAACTGCCGCGCAAGACCGAGACGGACCAGTTCGTCCCGCTGACCGCCGAGCAGGTCACGCTGTACGAGGCGATGGTGCGCGAGACCATGGCGGCGATCGAGAGCGCCGAGGGGATCGAGCGGGCGGGCCTGGTGTTCAAGCTCCTCACCGCGCTGAAGCAGATCTGCAACCACCCGGCGCAGTACCTCAGGCAAGCCGGGCCGCTGGCCGGCCGGTCCGGGAAGCTGGAGGCCTTCGACGAGCTGACCGACCTGATCCTGGCCAGCGGGGAATCGATGCTCGTCTTCACCCAGTACAAGCAGATGGGCACGCTGCTCCAGCAGCATCTCGACGGCCGCGGGATCGGCTCGCTGTTCCTGCACGGCGGGGTGCCCGTACCGCGCAGGGAGGAGATGGTGGCCCGGTTCCAGGCGGGCGGGGTGCCGGTGTTCCTGCTGTCGCTCAAGGCGGGCGGCACCGGCCTGACACTGACCCAGGCCACCCACGTGCTGCACTACGACCGCTGGTGGAACCCGGCCGTGGAGGATCAGGCCACCGATCGGGCGTACCGGATCGGCCAGGACCGTCCCGTCCAGGTGCACCGGCTCATCGCCGAGGGGACGCTCGAGGACCGCATCGCGGCACTGCTGGCGACCAAGCGCGAGCTCGCCGACGCCGTCATCGGCTCGGGCGAAGGCTGGATCGCCGACCTGTCCGACGACGAGCTTGCCGAGCTCGTCAGCCTGCGAGCGGCCTCGTGAGCGGGCTGACGGCCGGGCCGGGTCCGGCCGACGGCCCCGGCCCTGCCGACGGGCCGGAGGAGTTCGGCCGGACCTGGTGGGGACGGGCCTGGCTGGAGGCGCTGGAGCAGCGGGCGCGGCTGGACCCCGACCGGCTGCCCCGCGGCCGGGAGTACGCGCGATCCGGCGCGGTCGGTGATCTCGCCCTCGCGCCAGGCGAGGCGCGGGCCAGGGTGCGGGGCAGGAAGACGGAGCCTTACCAGGTCAGGATCCGGGTGCGACAGTTCGCCGACGACGAGTGGGACCGGGTGCTCGAGGCCATCTCCGCCCGCCTCGGTCACGCGGCTGCGCTGCTCGACGGTGAACTGCCGCCGGAGGTCGCCGACGACGCGGCCGACGCCGGGATGGACCTCCTTCCCGTCGGCGGCGAGGTGGGCCCGCGCTGCGACTGCCCGGACGACGCGGATCCGTGCAAGCATTCCGCGGCGGCCTTTTACCTCATCGCCGACGCGCTGGACGCCGACCCGTTCACCCTGTTCCTGCTGCGCGGCCGGACCCGCGACCAGGTGCTGGCCGGGATCCGGGCCCGCCGGCGTGGCGCGGCGCCCGGTGCGCGCCAGGCGGAAGCCGGTTTCGGGCCGGAGACGACGGCGGATGCCGCCCCCGGTCCGGGCTCGCCGGGGATCGCCGGGCCGCCGGCCGACGCGGGGGTGGATGCCAGGACGGCATTCCGGACACCGGTCCCATGGGTGCCGATCCCCGCGGTGCCGTTGCCGCCGCGCCGTCCCGGGGCTCCGGCGGCGCTTCCTGTGGACCCGCCGCCGTGGCGCCCGGGACTGCGCGAGGACCTGGTCGAGCTGGCCGCCGACGCCGCCCGCCGGGCGTGGGAGCTGGCGGCCGGGCTGTCAGCCGACGCCGGGCTGACCCTCGCCCCCGACGCGGACCTGGCCCGCCGGGCCGCCCAGGCGCTGGGCACGCCCGCGTTCGCGGCGCTTGCCGCGCGGTCCGGGGTCCCCGGGCGCGATCTCGCGCGCCAGGCGCTGGCCTGGCGGCAAGGCGGCCTCGCGGGACTGGACCTGCTGCGCGCCGAGTGGGACCCGGCGGCCGAAGATCCGAATGCGGCCCGGCTGCTCGAGGCGGCGCGGACCGCGCTGCGGGCCAAGACCGGCGCGGCGGAGGTGGCCCAGCGCAACCGGATCACCGCGGGGTGCCTGCAGCTGCGCCTCGGCCGGGACCTGCGCTGGTATCCGTACACGCGATCGGACCAGGACTGGGAGCCGAGCGGCCCGCCGCAAGCCGACCCGGGGCTGGCCCTGGCGGATCTGTGAGGACACAGCCGGAGAGCACACGCGAACGGGGCTCTTCCAGGGGCAGGACGGGGTGATGATGACCTTCAGGGCAGCCGGCATCTGCACTCCGTCCGCGCAAGCGCGGCGCCGGCGTCGGGATCGGCTCGTTATGCTTGCCAGCTCTCGCTGAGCCAAATGGGGCGGGCGGGGTGGCCGGGGCGGGAATGACAGCCCGTTCGGCCGGAAAACTACTGGCCCGCGCGCCTCGCGGACCTGATCAGGGGGCTGCTCGGGCGACCGGGCTTAGCCGGACTGGCAGGGCAGGCGCTTGATGCCGTTGATGAAGCTGGGCAGCAGGCGGTCCGGTTCGCCGGCCGTGATGTCGGGGACGATCTGGCCGGGCCCGATCCGGCCCTGCGTGCCCCGTGGACTCCGGCCCGCCGCGGCGGCGTCCCCGGGGTCCGGCCCGTACGCTGATTTCATGGCCCGGCTCGAAGCATGTCTTGTTGACGCCTACGACACGATCGTGACCTGTGACTTCTCGGTGTTCAGACGCGAACTGCCGACCGTGGCCGCCCTGAGCCCGGAGACTTGGCAGAGTCACTACGAGCGGATCGGGCCGATGCTGACCGACGGCAGCCTTTCCAAGGCCGAGGGGTTCAGGGAGATCCTGCGGGCGTGCGGCCGCGAGCCAGACCCGGACCTCATCCGGGAGATGGTACGCGCGGACCGGGCGCTGCTGCTGGCGAATGCCCGGCTGTATGACGACGTCCTGCCGTTCTTGGCCAGGCTGCGGGCCCGCGGCGTCAAGGTTGCCGTGGTCAGCAACTGCACGGAGAACACGCGCCCGCTGCTGACCTCGCTCGGGGTCGCCGCGCTCGCCGACGCGCTGGTCCTGTCGTGCGAGGTGGGCGCGGCCAAGCCGACGGCGGAGATCTTCAAGCACGCGCTTGACCGGCTCGCGGTGACCGCGGACACCGCGCTTTTCGTCGACGATCAGCCCGGTTTCTGCGCGGGCGGCGCGGCGGTAGGCCTCACCGCGGTGCAGATCGTCCGGAGCGAGCCGACCGGCGCGGCGCGGGCGGCGGGAGCCGCGGTCGTCCGGTCCCTGCCCGAGGTGGAGGCCCTGTTCTGGGATGGCGGGAAGCGGTGACCGCGGCTGCAGGAGACGTCCTGCCGTTCCTGCGGGCGATGAGTCGCCTGGCCGGGCCCGCCCTACAGGGCCGGCTCGAGGCCGAACGCCGCGAACAGCTCCGTTTCTACCGAACGATCCATGCTCACGCCTTGCCGCGATCGACCTCTTGCAGCAGCCAGATGTTGCCGTCCGGGTCGGTGAACTCGGCGAACGACTGATAGTTCGCGCGCTCGGGGTGCGGTCCGTCCACCCACTCCTCGTCCGCCATGTGCCGCACGGGGCCGACCGCCACGCCGCGCTGGACCATTTCGTCCCGCGCCGCCACGATGTCGGATACGACCAGGTGCAGGCCCTGCGCGGAACCCGGAGCGGCCGAGGTGATCCCGGTGCCGAACCCGATGGCGCACTCCGAGCCCGGCGGGACGACCTGCACCACCCGCTGGCCCTCGCCGATGGGCGTGTCGACGATCAGCGCGAAACCCGCGTTCTCCAGGTAGAACTTCTTCGCCCGGTCCACGTCGGCCACCGGGATCAGCACGAGCTCCAGCCTGTAGTCCATGTCACAGCCTCCTTTGTCGCCGGGCCGGCCGTCGCCAGCTCACCCGTCTGACGGAGCCGGGCCGGGAAACCCATCGGTGCCGCGACGACCCACCCGGAAGCTTGTTGCTCACAGGCCGAACTGCCGGCGCCGGGCGGACGGGACCAGGGCGGCGTACTCACGATGCTCGCTGATCCAGCTTCTCACGAACGGGCAGTAGGGCAGCACGGACAGGTGCCGTTCCCGGGCGGCGTCGAGGCTGGACTGCACGAGGCGGCCGCCGAGGCCGTGGCCGCGGAACGTGTCGCCGGTCTCGGTGTGAGTGAACGCGATCTCATCGCCGTCCAGGTGGTACTGAACGAAGCCGGCCAGCTCGCCGTCAACCAGGATCTCGAACCGGGATTTGTCCGGATTGCCGGCAACCTCTAGATCCATGACACCTCCGCGGACCCAGGCTATCGGTGATGGCTCGCCGGCGGTTCAGCTCACCTCGGTGGCGTAGACGACGATGTTGCTCAGGTAGTGGCCGGTGGCGGGGTCGAAGGCGCCGCCGCAGGTGATCAGGCGCAGCTCCGGGTCGGGGGTGGGCCCGTATACCGTCTGGGTGGGGAACTGGTCCTTGAGGTAGCTCTGGACCGACGTCACCCGGAACTCCGCCGTGGTGCCGTCGGCCCGCTCGACGTAGACGTCGTCCCCGCGGCGCAGCTCGGACAGCCGGTAGAAGACCCCGGGGCCGGACAGCGAGTCGATGTGGCCCACGATGATGGCCGAGCCGATGGCTCCGGGCCGCGGGCTTCCGGTATACCAGCCCGCGACCGTCGTCGTGGACGGCACCTGCAACGCGCCGCTCGTCGTCAGGCCCAGCGTAATCAGCTTGGTCTGCACGCCGATCAGCGGGATGGTCAGTGAGACCGGGCGGGCGACCGGAGCCGGCGTGGCCGACTGCGGCGGGGCCACGATCGGGCCGGCCGGCGCGGGCAGCGCCGCCACCCCGACCGCGACCGCGCGCAGGGCCGGAGTCGGGTGCCGGGTCAGCAGCAGGCCCGCGGTCCCGGCCGCGATCACGGCCAGGCCGGCCGCGAAGACGATCGCGGCCGGCCTGCGGTTCGGCATCGTCAGATCCCGGCGCTGGGCTGACGACGCAGCCTGACGGCGCCGGCCACGCTGACCAGGGCGCCGGCCCCGATGACCGCCAGCCACGGCAGCGGGGAGCCCGGGCCGTGCCCCGCGGTGCCGCCGAAGCCCGTCGTGACGCCGCCCGCGGGCGGCTTGCCTGCGCCCGCGGCGTCCACCAGGTTGACGAGCTCGAGGCCGTTGGCGCCGTCCAGGATCACCATCGTGTGCACCGTCCCGGCGGCCATCTCATAGCGCTGGCTGGCGGTGTCACCGGAGCCGATCGCCTCCATGGTCCAGGTGCCCGCCGGGATGGCCTGGTACATGCTCACCGAGGCGAACGTCGCCTTCGGCACGATGGCCTGCCCGCCGCAGGTGAACTTGACCGTCTGCTGCTTCAGGGAGGCCTGGATCACCCGGACCTCGGACTTGCCAGCCGGCGTGGTCAGCTGGTCGTCGAGCACCTGGAGCCGCAGCCCGGACTTCGGCCCCATGCCCGCCACGGTATAGGCGTGACCCGCCTCGATCGTCACGCTGGTGGACAGCACGGGCTGGCTGGACGGGGAGGCCCCGGAGGCCCGCATGGCGACGCTGTAGTCGCCGGCGTTAACCGCCTCGTACGGGGAGACCGTGCCGTAGGCGACATGATGCAGCACGATCTGCGCGGTGGAATTGCCGAACGAGTACAGGTACACGTCTACCGGAGGAGTGTTCGGGGACAGGTGAGCAAGCCTGACCCAGCCGGTACCCGTGGTGGCCGAGGATGCCGAGGCAGCAGCGGCGGGAATGCCAAGCGACAGGGCCAGGGCGGCCAGTAGCATGGCGGTTCGCCTGATTATTCTCGGAAACGTCACTATGATCCTCCCCAAGTTGTTGAATCGTTATGAGCCTCCCAGCCCCATGGGACCTGGAGCGTCGTACCGCACGGTGACCACGGACTGGCCGTTCGCGATCTGGGTGATGCGGGCTACCGCCGGGGCGTACGGGTCTTGCTGGGCACTGAGGAACGCGACCATCGCCGGCAGGCCGGCCGATGCGGCAGCGCCGATTTCAGCGCCGCGCAGCGGCACGTCCGAGCTCACGCCAGGGGACGGGTCATCGAACGTTACCAGGTGAAGTGGCATTAGGTGAGCGAGTGCCGAAAGCGTTACAAGCAGCCGCGGATCGACGTGCCCAGCTAGCAGCGCCTGGCGCGCGGCCGGGGAGGCCTGCACGCGCTTGTTGGTAAGCAACTCCTCACCCGCGGTCACGCGGTCCTGCTCGTCCGTAGCGAGCTCGGACTCGAACGCCGTGGTCCCGTTCGGCGCGAGGTAGCGGACGTCGACCCGGTCCGCGCCCGAACCGAAGCTGGCGATCACCAGGGGCGCGTAGACCGTGGCCAGGCGAATGCCGAACTGGCTCCTGATCACCGGTGTCGCGACGACCAGCTGGGAACCGAGCGGGTCCGGCGCGGACGGCGGCAACTCCATCAGCTGCCCGGCGGGGAACCCGCTCTTCTGCAGCTCCATGCACATCTCGGGGTCACAGGACACGACGACGCTCGAGGCCACCTGCTGCGTGATCCACCGTGCCGCCTGTTGCCGGGCAGCCGCCGCCAGCTGCAGCGCGTCCTGGCTTCGCGCGAGGCCGGCCGGCTGTGCCGCCGCCGGCGCCGGGCCCCGCTGGGTGAAGGCGAGCGTCACGCCGGCCCCCAGCGCCATCGCCGCCAGCACGCTGACCCCGAGCACCAAGCGCCGCCCGGCCGCACGGCGCCCGCGGTGTCGTTCCAGCCACAGGCGTACCGTGTTGCTCGCTACCGTCGGCCACGACGGTTCTGCCCGGCGGGCCGGCGTGGCCGGCGTACGTCGCTGAAGCTCCTGGCCCATCTCCGCTCTCCCCCACAGCCCCGGGGCGGGTCGGCGAGGCTGCCTAACCAAAGGCTTATTGATCATACGTTGCCGCCCGAATTAAGCCAATACGATCATTAATCACCTGCGAACCGCCGGAACCACGCGATCGGTTATCAGGCCTGGCCAGGCCGGCCTCTCCCGTCCCGTGTGCGGAGCTACCGATCACCGCCCCGGGACCGGTCGGCCCGCTGCGCGGGTCCGCCCCGGAAACCGCAACGAGGAAAGAGTTACCCGCCAGGCAGGATCTCGTCGCGGAGCGCGGCCCACTGCAGGGAGTGCCCGATCCCCTCGGTGAGGTCGTACTGCGGCCGCCAGCCCAGCAGCCGCGCCGCGCGGTCGATGCGGGTGTAGGCGCCCGCGACGTCACCGGGGCGGCGGGCTGCCGCGCGCGCCTCGACCGGGCAGCCGGTCACCTGGTTGAATGCGGCGAGCAGTTCGCGGACCGTGGTGCCCGCGCCGCTCCCCAGGTTGATCACCGTCGTCGGCCCGGGCAGGGCGTCGAACCGGGTCAGCGCGACCACGTGGGCCGCCGCCAGATCCCAGACGTGAACGTAGTCCCGCAGGCCCGAGCCGTCCCTGGTTGGCCAGTCGGTCCCGGTGACCAGGAACGGGACACCTTCATCGTGCGCCCGGATCAGCCGGCCCAGGGCGTGCGTCGGCTGGCGGAGCTGCAGCCCGCTCCGCATCTTGGGGTCGGCCCCGATCGGGTTGAAATACCGCAGGGACAGCACGCGGATGGGCCGGGAGGCCGCGATATCCGCGAACATGGCCTCGCACACGGCCTTGGTCCGCGCGTACGGGCTCTGCGGGTCCACCAGCGAGTCCTCGTCGACGGCCAGGTCCGGGCCGGCCCGGTAGATGGCGGCCGAGGAACTGAAGATCAGCCGGCCGCAGCCGTTGCGCAGCAGGTGCGCGACGAACTCCAGGCTCTTCGTGACGTTCGCGCGGTAGTACCCGACCGGGTCGGCCACCGAGTCCGGGATCACGATCAGGGCCGCGCCGTGGATGACGGCGCCGATGTCCGGGTGCTCGGCGAAGATGCGGTCGATCAGCGGGCCGTCCGCGATATCGCCCGGATAGAAGGGACGGCCCGCGGCGAACTCGGGCCGGCCGGTCACCAGGCTGTCCAGGATCACCGGGCTGATCCCCGCGTCCAGGCAGGCCGACGCGACCGTGCTGCCGATATACCCGGCGCCCCCGGCGATCAGGACCTTCACCCGGGGCAGCCTACCCGAGGCCGAGGAGGCCGACGGCGTGCTCGCGCATCTCGACCTTGCGCACCTTGCCGGTCACCGTCATCGGGAACTCGTCCACGATGTGCACGTATCGCGGGATCTTGTAGTGCGCCAGCCGCCCCTCGCAGAACTCGCGCAGCGCCT
>Ga0335076_10003348_pt1 | contig 16115 bp, 12 predicted proteins | sample Lox_Sample_25_FD_206717 | JGI IMG/M metagenome (GOLD analysis project Ga0335076, IMG submission 206717) | Soil microbial communities from Loxahatchee National Wildlife Refuge, Florida, United States - Lox_Sample_2.5 | ecosystem: Environmental > Terrestrial > Soil > Wetlands | place: USA...
AGAGCGGGCAAGGGACCCCAGCTGATGGGCACCGACAAGACCGACGAGCAGATCTTCAACCGGATCAAGTTCGGCAAGCCGGGACGGATGGCGGCGTTTGGCGGTGCCTTCACCGACGACCAGATCAAGCAGCTCGTCGCGTATATTCGCAACCTGAAGCCGCGCTAAACCACCCTTGAACTTCTGCAGCAACTGCGGGACACCCGTGTCGCGGCGGGTCCCACCCGGCGACAACCTTCCACGCTGGGTGTGCGATAGTTGTCAGACCATCCATTACGAGAACCCGAGGATGATCGTGGGGTGCGTGGCGGAATGGGAAGGCAAGATACTGCTGTGCAAACGCGCTATCGAACCTCGGCACGGCCTGTGGACCGTTCCCGCAGGCTTCCTGGAGAAGGGCGAGACCACCGCGGAAGGCGCGCAGCGCGAGACGCTCGAAGAAGCAAATGCACGCGTCGAGATCACGGCGCTCTTTTCGCTCTACAATCTTCCGCACATCGACCAGGTGTACCTGCTGTTTCGCGGTCGCCTGCTGGATGCGGAGGTGAGCGCCGGTGCGGAAACCCTGGAGACTCGCCTGTTCGACGAACCAGACATTCCCTGGGATCAGCTGGCCTTCGCCACCGTCCGCAACACCCTTACGCACTACTTGAACGACAGGGCAACCGGGAAATTCGGATTCCACATCGGAACAATCGAGCATAAAGCTCGTGAACGCGGGTTTGGGCGGGTGTAGCACGATCCACACTCTAGCGTACAGCCCGGCACCCGCTTCACGGTCGCTGGAGCTGGTCGCCGCCGCTGATCACGCAGCGCGCAATGCGTCGACGATATTCAGCCGCGCGGCGCGAGCCGCGGGCAGGAAGCCGCCCAGCAACCCCATCAATAGCGCGAACCCCATCGACCACGCAACGATCCGGCCGGTGAGGGTGAAGGAAAAAGCCAGTTCGGAGAACGTCTGAAAGTTCGTCGTCGAGAACGACACCCACTGCATCAGCGTGGCGAGCGCCACCCCGACGACGCCGCCAACCGCCGCCATCAGCAGCGACTCGAGTAGAAAGGCCCAGAGAATGCTGCGGCGGCGGAAGCCCAACGCACGCAACGTGCCGATCTCCGGCGTCCGGCTGGCAACCGAGGCATACATCGTGATCATGGCGCCGATAATCGCGCCGCTGGAGAAGATCACGCTGAGGGTAATTCCTAGATACCGTATGAATGAAGACAACTGCTCAGATTGCTCCGAGTAATAGACAGTCTCGCGCTTGGCCTCCAGCGTTAGGCGCGGATCGCTCTCGATACGGATCTTGAGCGCATCGAAGCTGTCCGGGTCCGCAAGCCGAGCGACGACCGAAGAGTAGATGTTGCGGCGAAACGCCTGCATGAGTTGATCGCCGTCGCCCCAGATCTCCGAATCGAAGCCGCTGCCGCCTGCGTCGAACAGACCGACCACCGTCCAGTCGCGCCCGCCAAAGCGCAGCCGCTCGCCAATGCCCGCGCCCTCGAAGCGCTGCGCGATTGAGCGGCCCGCCACGATCTCCGAGGAGCCGGGCCGGAACATCCGGCCCTCCACGATTCGAACTTGCGGCCGCAGCGAGAAGGCTTGGAGGCCGACGCCGCGGATCACGACATTCGACGGCTTGCCCGTCGCACGTTTGACGAGCGAGATCAGCACCACCATCTCCTTCGAGACCATGCGCGCTCCGCCCACGCCTACGGTAAGTTCCGGCTGGCTCTCAACCACCGCCGCCTGCTCGCGGTCCACCGCGCTTTGAACCTCGGTCTCGGCTGACCGGCGGACGACAAGCACATTGTCGAAGGAGCCGGTATCGACCAGTGTTTTACGCAACCCCTCGTCGAGCATCAACACTGTAGCGAAAACATAAACGACCAGGGCAAGACCGCCAGCCGTGAGGGCAGTCGTCATCTTTCGCGCTGCGAGATTGCGCACTACGTAGGAAAGCGGGATGGCCATGCGCGCGGCCCGCTTCAGGCAACGAGTCGCATGCTGCGGAACGCCGCTCCCGCTGGTCCGATCGGGCCTGCGCGCACGCGGAGAGGCGCGAAACGGATCTTCGCTCTCATCCGATCGCTCGCAGTCCTTCGGTAATGCCCACTCGCGCTGCGCGCCAGCTGGGAACGGCAGCCGCGACTACGCCGACGACCGCGACGGCTGCGACCTGCATTGCAAGCGTCTCCACAGAGATCTGAAATACCGGGAACAGCTTCGCCATCACGTTGCCGAATGTCGCGACCAGCGGGAAGCTCGCGAGAATGCCCAGCGCGCCCGCGGCCAGCGCTATGAACATGGACTCTCCAAAGATGAGCCCGCTCAGAAAGCGAGGGCGGAAGCCGAGCGCTTTCAGCGTGGCATATTCAGACAGGCGCTCGCGAGCGGCCATTGCCATCGTGTTGGCCATAACCGCCATGATGATCACGATGATGACGAAGGATACGATGCGGATGGCGACGACGATGGCCTCGGTCATCGAGATGAAACCGAGCTGGAATGCCTTCTCCGTCTCCGTCAGAGTTTCGGCGAGCGAATTCTTGAACATCGCGTCGATCGCTCGCGAAATCTGCGCCGCGGCGTCGGCGTCTCGAATGCCCACCAGGAAAATGCCGACCTGATTGGCCCGGCGCGGTGTGGTGAGCTTGAGGCTCTCGTTCAGATAGTCCCAATGGAAGAAAAGCTGCGACTCGTCGGTACCTGCGTCCGCACCCTGGTAGATGGCGCGCACGACGAATTCCCAACTGCCCGGGTAGATGGTTCCGCGCAGCGGCACCGTGTCACCCAGCCGCCAGCCGTAGGTTTGCGCCAGTTTGCGCCCGACCACGCAACCTTTGCGGTCGACGAGGAAAGCTTTGACCTGGTCGGGCGGCATTCGGTATTCCGGATAGAGGTCGAGATACGGCCGCCCGTCCACGGCGAATTGAGGGAAGAAGTTGCGCTTGTCGATGTACACACCGCCGAACCAGTTGGCCCGGCTGATAGTCTTCACACCCGCTACCTGACGGATCTTTTCCTCGTATGTGATGGGCAAGGGAAACACCAGGGAAATCGCATTGCGAGTGACCAGGCGTGTGCTCGAGGCCGCCTCCGCTCCGGCGTACCAGGCATCGACCACGGTCTGCAACAGCCCGAAAGCGAGCACCGCGATCACGATGCCGAGCATCGTGAGCAGCGTGCGCAGCCTGTGGCGGAAAGCATTGCGGATGATCAGCTTGAGCACGTACATGGCGACACTAGGAATCGATCAACTCATTCTTCGACTGCTTCCTTTCCCTTCTCTCCCGCCTGCAGGTGCGCGCCGCTGCCATCCATCAGCACCCCTTTGTCCAGGTGCACAATCCGCTTAGCCGCCTCTGCAGCGCGCTGGTCATGAGTGACCATGACGATGGTTTTGTCCAATTCGGTATTCAGCCGACCCATCAGCTTCAGGATCTCGGCCGCGGACACACGGTCGAGATCCCCGGTCGGCTCGTCTGCCACTAGAACCATCGGATCCGTGATGATGGCGCGGGCGATCGCAACGCGCTGCTGTTGTCCGCCGGAAAGCTCGGACGGATAGTGGGAGCTGCGGTCCGCGAGCCCGACCATGCCAAGCGCGGCCGCCGCGTGCTCGCGCCGCTCTCGCCGCGACAAGGCCGTCAGCAGCAACGGCAGCTCTACGTTTTCGAATGCGGTGAGCACCGGCAGCAGGTTGTAGAACTGGAAAATGAATCCGACGTTCTCGGCGCGCCAATCCGCGAGCTGCACCTCGGATAAAGCGGAGATATCGAGGCCATTCACGCGCAAGCTGCCGCCGTCGGGCTTGTCGATGCCCGCGATCAGGTTCAGCAGCGTACTCTTGCCCGAACCAGATGGCCCCATCAGCGCCAGGAACTCGCCTCGATCGACATCCAGGTTGATGTCGGTCAATACAGGCACGACCTGGCCGCCGCGTTGGTAGGCCTTGCTCAATCCGCGGATCTGAACGATGGGTGCAAGCGCGTCAGACATGACAGCCTGCGTCGATCACTGGTTGGGTAGCCGCACCGGCATGCCGTCCTTGAGGCCATCAGGCGGACGCAGCACCACCTTGTCGCCGGGCGGCGGGCCCTGGGTCAATTCGATCACATCGCCGATCTTGTTGCCTGTCTGCACCGGAACGGCGCTGACGCGTCGATCGCGGACCACGAACACCACTCTGCGCCCATCGCGTTCTACGATCGCTGCGGGACTCACCGCTGGTCGCGGCGCGCGCTGATCTGACGGCACCGGCTCGGATAAAAACGCGACCTTCGCGCTCATGTCGGGAAGGATACGTGGGTCCAGATCGCGGAACCTGATCTTCGTCGTCACCGTAGCCTTGGAGCGATCCACCGTAGGCACCATGCGGCTGACCGAACCCTCGAAGCGGACATCCGGGATTGCGTCCAATTCGATCTCGCACGGCTGACCGACCTTCACCTTCTGCAGGTTCGACTCGGAGACGTCGGCCTCGACCTCGAGCGTGCTCATGTCGGCCATCGTGACAACCGCACCCTTCGTGTCGAGCGCGGACGAAAACGGTGTAATCGTGTCGCCCACATTCGCGTTCTTGGTCAGGACGACGCCGTCAAACGGCGCCCGGATCACGGTCTGCTCGACGCCGACTCCGGCAACGCGGCGATTGGCCTCCGCCGCGACCACCGCCGCCTGAGCGCTTCCGACCGCGGCGCGCGCCTTGTCCGCGCGCGCAACTGCGGTGTCGAAGGCCGATGGGGATACGAAGTTTTGCGCCAACAGCTCCTCGGTGCGTTTCAGCTGTCGTTGCGCATCCTCTTGCTCGGCTTTGGCCTGCTCGAGATTGGCGCGCGCCACGTTGACGTTGGCAGCAGCCTGGTCACGGGTTGCCGCCACATCCTGGCTTTCCAGACGCGCAATGACTTGCCCTTTGGTGACTCGGCTGCCCTCCGCGACGCCAAGCCATTCGAGTCGTCCCGTCGCCTTGGATGCGATCGACGCTTTGCGTTGCGCCACGACGTAGCCGGTGGCATTGAGCACCGTAAGCGCCTGGTACGGATAGGCGAGCGTCACGGTAGTCTGTTCGACCTCGGGTCCCGCGCCCATGGTTCGTTGATAGATGACGAAGCCGACCGCAGCGACGCCAACGACAACGCTTGCGGGTACGAGCATGCGGCGCCACAAACGCCGCGCCGACCCCAGCGGGGAACTCGCGGAGCCGCGTGCGATCCGCAGCTTGGAAAGGTCGTGATCTGCCAATTGATTGGGGGCCGTTTGGAGGAACGCGCGATTATGAACGAAAGCGACGCCGGTAAGCGCAGGCGTTGCAACCACTGGCCCGCGCCGGAGCCCTCCTCGACCAGCGCTTTCCGTCTAAACCACAATACCTTACAAAGCTCTACGACAGCATGGCCGGCCGCCTGTCCGGCCGGCCTCGCGAAAATCCTCCGATTGCACGTAGCGGCCACCCCGGTTGATTCTTCCCTTGGCTTGTTCCAAAGCTGATTCCCATGGTCAGCGGGCAAGGGACCCCCGTTGCAACGTCGCGCCGTCGTTGGCGCTCTTGGAATGGAATTCGCTTTGACGAGTTGCACACTCGGACCCAAGAAGCCGCGCCACGAAGCATCTGACATGGCCGCACCCACTACCGCCCTCGCCGCCCCCCAACAGCAAAAGCTGCCCGATCGAAGACTGACGCTCGAGGAGATCCTGCGCGATCTCGTCCACGATCAACTGGTGCCGCGCGCGACTGCGGACGCCCTGCTTGCCACCAAGGCACTACGTAAAGGCGACGCCCACCCGCTCATGGTGGTCGCCGACCAAAAGTGGAAGGATCCGGGCCACCCCAAGCGCGTCCTGACACTCGACTCGCTCAGCGAATGGCTGGCAGGCAAGGTTGACCTGCCCTACATGCACATCGATCCGTTCAAGATCGATTTCGCCGCGGTAACCAAGGTGATGTCCAACGCCTACGCCACCCGTTTCCGCATTCTCCCGGTCCAGGTTACGCCCAAGGAAGTAATCGTCGCGACCTGCGAACCCTACGTGCGGGAGTGGGAACCGGAACTCGCGCAAATCCTGCGCCTGGGCATCAAGCGCGTGTTCGCGAATCCGCAGGACATCGCCAATTATCAGATCGAGTTCTATAACCTGGCACGCTCGGTCCAAGGCGCCTCGCAGCAAAGCCAGGGTGTCATCAGCGACATCGCCAACTTCGAGCAGCTGGTGCAGCTCGGTCAGAGCGGGAAGCTGGATGCAAATGATCGTCACGTCGTCAATATCGTCGATTGGTTGCTGCAGTACGCTTTCGATCAGCGCGCCAGCGATATTCATCTCGAGCCGCGCCGCGAATCAGGGAACGTGCGTTTCCGCATCGACGGCGTCCTGCACCAGGTGTATCAGATTCCTACGCCTGTGCTCGCCGCCATGACCAGCCGCATTAAGATCCTCGGCCGCATGGACGTCGTCGAGAAACGTCGCCCCCAGGATGGCCGTATCAAGACACGCACACCGGAAGGGGACGAGGTCGAGCTGCGCCTGTCCACCATGCCGACCGCCTTTGGCGAGAAGCTGGTGATGCGCGTCTTCAATCCAGATGTCCTGGTGAAAGACTTCACCGAGCTCGGCTTCTCCGACGACGACAAGAAGCGTTGGAATCAGCTGGTGGCGCGCCCTCATGGCGTCATCCTGGTGACGGGTCCGACTGGGTCGGGGAAAACGACCACCCTCTACTCGACTCTCAAGCAACTCGCGACACCCGACGTCAATGTATGCACGATCGAGGATCCGATCGAGATGGTGGAACCGCAGTTCAATCAGATGCAGGTGCAGGCCGGCATCGGTCTGGACTTCGCCAGCGGCGTGCGCACGCTCATGCGTCAGGATCCGGATATCATCATGGTGGGTGAAATCCGCGATATGGAGACGGCCGAGATGGCCGTCCAGGCGGCGCTTACGGGACATCTAGTGCTGTCGACGCTGCACACCAACGACGCGCCATCGGCCGTGACGCGCCTGCTGGACATCGGCGTCGAGCCCTTCCTGTTGCATTCGACGGTGCTCGGTGTGATGGCGCAGCGTCTTGTGCGCACGCTGTGCCCGCACTGCCGGGAGCCCGGTAAAATCGACGAGGACAGCTGGAAATCGCTTACGCACCCGTGGCAAGTCCCATTGCCGGCGCGTGTAAATCTCGCAAAGGGCTGCCTGGAGTGCAGGATGACCGGCTACATGGGACGAGTAGGCATCTACGAAATGATGACTCTCACGCACGCCCAGCGCGGGCTGATCAGCTCTGAGACGGATCTGACGAAAGTCCGCGAGCAGGCCATGCGCGACGGGATGAAGCCTCTGCGCATCAGCGGCGCTCTCAAAGTGGCAGCCGGCATGACGACCATCGAAGAGGTGATGAAAGTTGCGCCGCCCGCGTCCGGCGAGCGACGCTCCGTATAGAACCTGACGCTTCGGGCCGAACTCGGTCCCGCCGCGGGAGAGCGATGACTTGAACCAGTTCCGGCGTCTGCTGGACACGCATCAAACCGGGTTCGGCAGGTCGTGGATCGATGCGGGCGGCGTGCTGCTGCTCGCGGTTGCGTATTTTCTGACCGCCCGGGTCAGCATGCAGTTCAGCGGCATGCCCGGGCATATCAGTTTCGTGTGGCTGCCGGCCGGGCTCTCTCTGGCTGCGCTGCTGGTAAGCGGCTTGCGCTGGGCGCCGGGCATCGTGCTGGGTGCATTTGCCGCTCAGTACAGCGTGGGCGGTGACGCCTGGATGTGTTTGGTGTTCGCGCTCGGATCTGCGCTCTCGGCTGTTGCCGGCACCTGGCTGCTGCACAAGCTCGCGTTTTCGCGCAACCTGGATCGCCCGCGCGATGTCTTGTCTCTGGTAGCGATAGGCGCGTTCCTCAGTCCGATCGTCGCAGCCACTTTCGGTGCCACCGGCGCCTACTGGGCCCATGCCGAGCGGAGCCACGACTGGAACACCTTGTGGGCAGTGTGGTGGGCGGGCGATGCACTAGGCGTTCTGCTGCTGGCCCCAGCCCTGCTCTGTTGGGTCGGCGGGCGTCACCCGCCTCTCGCTAGGCGCAGCGTGAGCATCGCCTTGGTGGCTCTGCAGCTTCTGGCTGGCGGCTACGTGTTCACCGAGCACTCGGGCGGGGGCGCCTATGTCTACCTCAGCGTAGCCCTGCTGACGGCAATGCATTTGCCGCTGACCTGGGTCACCTCCCTCGGGTTCCTGACCTTCTGCGTTGCCGCCGGCGGCACGTTGCTGGGAAGCGGCCCGTTCGCCGCTACTGCCCTGAAAGACAGCCTAGTCCTCCTGCAGACCTACGGCATCGTGTCCTCGCTGGCAACCTTGCTCGTGAGCAGCCTCGCCCAGCAGCGCGAGCGCGTGGCGACCGAGTTGAGCGAGAGCCTGAAACGTTTCCAGCAGCTCACTGCACTGTCCTCGGATTGGTACTGGGAGCAGGACGAGCAGCTGCGCTTCACGCGGATTGCGGGGCGCGCCGTCGACGAGGGGCGCGTACGCGTAGACAGCCTGATCGGCCGCACGCGCTGGGAGATCGAAGCCAGCGCCGTCGATGAAAAGAGCAGGCAGGCACACGATCAGGCCGTCGCAGAACGCAAGCCGTTTCGCGATCTGGTTATCCGCAGCGAGAACGAGGACGCGAATGCGAGCGTGGTGGCGGTCAGCGGGGCGCCCTGGTTCGAAGGAGATGGGCGCTTTCGCGGCTATCGGGGAATCGCACGGGATATCACCCTGCAGCAGCGCGCCGAGCGCGAGATTGCGGAAGCCAAGGGTTTTCTGGACGCACTGATCGCCGCTATACCCACACCGGTTCTGGTCAAAGACGAGCAGCACCGATACATCGGAGTCAACGCATCCTTTTGCGAGTTTTTCCGTCGGTCCTCCGAGCAGATACTGGGGAAGACCGATTTCGATTTCTTCGCTCCCGAGGACGCCGCGTTCTACCAGGATACCGATGCCGAGGCACTCAAGGGGCGAACGCCCGTCTCCTACGAGCGCCCGTATCGCATCGGCGAGGATGTCCGCTGGATGCTCGTCCGCAAGACGGCGCTCACCAGGCCCGACGGAAGCCGCGTCGTGGTTCTGGTGCTGATCGATCTGACCGATCGCCGAGCGGCCGAGGCCGCGCTACGCGAAAGCGAAACGCGCTTTCGCGATTTCTCCGCCGCCGCTGGCGAGTATGTCTGGGAAGCGGATCTTGAAGGCCGCCTCACTTACGTGTCAAGTCGCGTGCAGAGCCTGTGGGGTTACTCTGATCAGGAACTCATCGGTCGCACGCCGGCCGAGCTCATGCCGCCCTCAGAGGCCGAACGGGTGCGCGAATGGCTGCGCCACAACATGGGCCAGGATGGGACCTTCCACGACCTCGAGCACACCATACTCGACCGTAATGGCGAGACGCGCTGGGTCTTGATCAATGCCGTCGGCACCTTCGATGCCGCGGGGAAGCGCGTAGGCCAGCGCGGCACTGGCCGCGACATCACCGACCGGAAGGCCGCGGAGGCCCGCATCAGTTATCTGGCGACACGCGATCCGCTGACGGAGCTGCCCAACCGGGTATTGTTCAACGACCGCCTCGAGCAAGGCATCGTCTCTGCGCGTCGTACCGGGCAATCGTTGGCGCTGCTGTTCATCGATCTCGATCGTTTCAAGAATATCAACGATTCGCTCGGCCACCAGGTCGGCGACCTGCTGCTCAAAGAGGTGGCCGACCGGATGCAGGGTTGCATCCGCAAGGGCGACACGCTGTCGCGACTGGGCGGCGACGAGTTCGTGGTGACCCTCGAAGGCTTGCAGCAAGCCGAGGACGCGGCGCAGGTGGCAGCCAAGATCATCAAAGCGCTCTCGCGGCCGTGTGAGATCGCCGGCCACACGCTCAACACCTCCTGCTCCATCGGGATCAGCATCTATCCGCTCGACGCCGATGACGATCGTGCGTTGATGAAGAACGCGGACACGGCGATGTACCACGCCAAGGAGCGAGGCCGTAACAACTATCAGTTCTTCTCGCCCGAGATGAACGTGCGCGCAGTCGAGCGGCATAGCCTCGAGACAGCGCTCCGCGCCGCCCTGGAGCGGGACGAATTCACGCTCTACTATCAACCTCTGGTAGGCATGCGCAGCGGCAAGATCGTGGGCATGGAAGCGCTGCTGCGATGGCAACATCCGGAGCGCGGCGTGTTGATGCCCGCCACCTTCATGGCCGTGGCCGAGGAATCAGGTCTCATCGAGCCGATCGGCCAATGGGTGCTGCGCGCTGCTTGCCACGCTGCCAAGGCCTGGATCGACAGCGGTTACCCGGCGCTCAAAGTGGCCGTCAACATCTCGCCCCGCGAGCTTATCCGCCCCAGGGAGTTTGCGCGCAGCATCTCGCGGATTCTCGACTCCACCGGACTGGACCCGCGCGGTCTGGAACTGGAGATGACGGAATCCCTTCTGATCCAGAACGTAGAGGAAAACATTGCGGTCCTGCGCAAGCTGGGCCAGGACGGGGTACGCATCGCAGTGGACGACTTCGGCAAAGGATATTCGTCGCTGTCCTATCTGCGGCAGCTGCCGATCGACAGGCTCAAGATCGATCGCAGCTTCGTGCGCAACGTCGAACGCGATGCCGAAGACGCGGCCATCGTTCAGGCGATCGTGGCGATGGCGCACTCGCTCGGGCTGCAGGTCACGGGAGAGGGTGTCGAGACCCGCGCGCAGCTGGATGCGCTCGCTCGGCTCGGCTGCGACGAATACCAAGGGTACCTGTTCAGCCGGCCGCTGCCCGCGATGGAATTCGTCGCGCGCTTCCTTGCGCCCGGCGAGTTCAACTTCGAGGCGAGCGAAGCAAGTTAGCGTAGGCGGGCGGAAGAGAATCAGTGCGACAGCTCGCGCATCCCAGCCTCGAGCCCAGCTAGCGTCAGCGGAAACATGCGCTTGTCCATCAACTCGCGCACCATGCCGATCGAGTCGTAGTAGCCCCAACGATCCTCCGGCTGAGGATTGAGCCAGATTGCGTGGCCATAGACGTCCAATAGCCGCTTCAACCAGATGGTCCCCGCCTCCTCGTTGTTGTGCTCGACCGAGCCTCCGGGATACGCGATCTCGTAGGGACTCATGGTGGCATCGCCGACCAGAATCAGTTTGTAGTCGTGAGCATAGGTATGCATGAGGTCCCAGACGCCGATCTTTTCGCTGTGACGTCTCCGATTGTCCCTCCACACCGATTCGTACAGAAAGTTGTGGAAGTAAAAGTACTCCAGATGCTTGAATTCAGTGCGCGTCGCAGAAAACAGCTCTTCGCACACGCGCACGTGATCGTCCATTGATCCGCCTACATCCAGGAACAGCAGGACCTTCACGGCATTGTGCCGTTCCGGGATCATTTTGAGGTCGAGCCAGCCCGCATTTTTCGCGGTAGAGCGTATCGTGTCGTCGAGGTCCAGCTCCTCTGGCGCGCCGTCGCGCGCGAAGCGGCGCAGGCGCCGCAACGCCAGCTTGATGTTGCGCGTTCCCAACTCTACAGAGTCGTCCAGATTGCGGTACGCGCGCTGGTCCCAGACTTTGGCAGCGCTGCGATTGCGCGACCCTTCCTGGCCGATGCGCACGCCCTGCGGGTTGTAACCGTAGGCGCCGAAAGGCGAAGTGCCGGCGGTCCCGATCCACTTGGAGCCACCCTGATGTCGACCGCGCTGCTCGTCCAGTCGCTTGCGCAGCGTTTCCATCAATTTCTCCCAGCCGCCCAACGCCTGGATCATCGCCTTTTCTTCCTCTGACAGCAGCAACTCCGCCTGCCGGCGCAGCCACTCTTCGGGAATCTGCGCGAGCAAATCGTCGGGAAGATTGGCGATGCCTTTGAAGTACGCGGCGAAAACGCGGTCATAGCGATCGAACTGCGTCTCGTCTTTTACCAGACAGACGCGCGCCAGATAGTAGAACTCGTCCAGGCTGCCGCCGACGAGATGGCTGCGCATACCGTCCAGCAGCGTCAGGAATTCCTTGATGGTGACGGGGAGTCCCCCTTCCTTCAGCTTGAAGAAAAAGTCGATCAGCACGAGGAACGGAAAGATCGATAGTGGAGCGCCAGAGGCGGATTCAGGTTCGCGCGCGGCGCGACATGAACACGATTCGTTCGAACAAGTGCACGTCCTGCTCGTTCTTGAGCAAGGCGCCCGCCAGCGGCGGCATGATCTTGTGCTGGTCGCGGGAGTGCAGGACCTCCGGGGCGATGTCTTCGGCCATCAGCAGCTTGAGCCAGTCCAGGAGCTCGGAAGTCGATGGCTTCTTCTTCAGGCCGGGGACATCGCGGATCTCGAAGAACGCCTCGAGCGCCTCGCGCAGCAGGCTCTTCTTCAGATTTGGATAGTGCACGTCGACGATTCGCGCCATCGTGTCCTTGTCCGGGAACTTGATGTAGTGGAAAAAGCAGCGCCGCAGAAAGGCGTCGGGCAGCTCTTTCTCGTTGTTGCTGGTGATGATGATGGTCGGGCGATGCACGGCGCGGACCAGTTGCCGCGTTTCGTACACGTAGAACTCCATCCGATCCAGCTCGCGCAGCAGATCGTTCGGGAATTCGATGTCGGCCTTGTCGATCTCGTCGATCAGCACCACTGCCGGCGCATCGGCCTCGAACGCATCCCACAGCGGACCGCGCTTGATGTAGTTGGCGATGTCGTGTACCCGCGCCTCGCCCAGCTGGGAGTCGCGCAAGCGGGAGACGGCATCGTATTCGTAGAGCCCCTGCTGCGCCTTGCTGGTGGATTTGATGTGCCATTGGATCAGCGGACGAGCGAGCGAGCGCGCCACCTCGACGGCGAGCATGGTTTTGCCAGTCCCAGGCTCGCCCTTGATCAGCAAGGGGCGCTCCAGGGTGATCGCGGCGTTGACCGCCATGGTCAAATCTTCCGTGGCGACGTAACTCTCGGTTCCGGCAAAGCGGGCCATGAGAATGAAATTTGGCTCTGAGAAGGTTGTACTGCTCGATTATAGCTGGGCGCCACCCGCGACGGCGCTCGGATACGGGAGCAAGTACAATTCCTCCCTTCCTAGCTCGGAGGCCTGCGGATGCCCAAGTTCAACGCCAACCTGTCCATGATGTTCAACGAAGTGGAGTTCATGGAGCGCTTCGCGGTCGCTGCCAAGGCCGGCTTCAAGGGCGTCGAGTTTCTGTTCCCCTATGCTTACGACAAGAACCAATTGGCGGACGTCCTGCGCAAGCATCAGCTCGAGGTCGTTCTGTTCAATACGCCGCCGGGTGACTGGAATGCCGGCGACCGCGGACTGGCCTGCGATCCAGCGCGCGTGAATGATTTCCAGGAAGGGATTGCCAAGGCCGTCGATTTCGCGCTCGCGCTGGGTTGTAAGCAGATCCACTGCATGGCCGGTCTGAAGCCGCGCGGCGTGAGCGAAGAAAAAATGCGCGAGACCTACATCGCCAACCTTCAGTTCGCCGGACGCGAGCTCGCGAAGCACGGACTCAAGCTGTTGATCGAAGCTATCAATACACGCGACATCCCGGGTTTCTATCTCAACACTTCGCGCCAGGCGCTCGACATCATGCACTACGCACAGGTGCCGAACCTCTCCTTCCAATACGATATCTACCACATGCAGATCATGGAAGGCGACCTCGCGCCAACGATTGAAAAACACCTCGCGCAGATCGGTCACATGCAGCTGGCCGACACACCCGGCCGACACGAACCCGGAACGGGTGAGATCAACTACGCATTCTTGTTCCAGCACATCGACCGGGTTGGTTACAAGGGATGGATCGGCTGCGAGTATCGGCCCGCCACCACCACCGAGGCGGGGCTGGGTTGGATCAAGCCTTATCTGAAATAGGGAGAGCACGGCATGAGCAAGGTCGGATTCGTTGGGTTGGGCATCATGGGCAAGCCGATGGCGGCAAACCTCATGAAGGGCGGGCACACGGTGTATCTGTACAGCCGCAGCGGTGTAGCGCCGGAGCTGACCGCGGCCGGGGGCACAGCATGCGCATCGGCCAAAGAAGTCGCGCAGAAGGCCGACTTCATCATCACCATGGTCCCCGACACGCCGGACGTGGAGAAGGCGCTGTTCGGTGCAGGCGGAGTAGCCGACGGGTTGTCGGGTGGCAAGGTGGTCATCGACATGAGCTCGATCTCTCCGTTCGAGACCAAGGCCTTCGCGGAACGCATCAACCAGCTCGGATGCGAGTACGTCGACGCGCCCGTATCCGGCGGCGAGGTAGGCGCCAAGAACGCCTCTCTCACCATTATGGTCGGGGCCAGCGAGCGCACCTTCGAGAAGGTAAAGCCGTTGTTCGAGCTGATGGGCAAGAACATCACGCTTGTGGGCGGCAATGGTGCCGGGCAGACCTGCAAAGTGGCCAACCAGATCATCGTTGCGCTCAACATCGAAGCCGTTGCCGAGGCGCTGCTGTTCGCCTCCAAGGCCGGTGCAGATCCCGCGAAAGTGCGTCAGGCGCTGATGGGGGGATTCGCCTCCTCGCGCGTTCTGGAGGTTCACGGAGAACGCATGATCAAGCGTACGTTCGACCCCGGATTCCGCATCGAACTGCACCAGAAGGATCTCGGTCTGGCGCTATCCAATGCGCGCAAGCTGGGCGTGAGCCTGCCCAACACCGCCACCGCGCAGGAGCTATTCAACGCCTGCATCGCTCACGGCGGCTCGAAATGGGACCACTCCGGGATGGTGCGCGCCTTGGAAGCCCTGGCGAACCACCAGGTAGCAAAATAGAAATCGTGCGGTCGTGCTCCTTTTCGCGCGCCCGCGGTTGAGCACATCGCGATGACGATCGATCCGAAGTTCCTGCTGCGCCGGATGTTCGATGCCGCTGTAGCGCGCGCAATGCCGGACAAGTGCTTGCCTCCGTTTCTGCCGCATCCACCCAAGGGACGGACCATCGTTGTCGGTGCGGGCAAGGCCGCGGCGACCATGGCCAAGGCCGTTGAGGAACACTGGCGCGGCGACCTCTCGGGGCTGGTGGTAACCCGTTATGGTCATCGCGGACCGACCAAGCACATCGAGGTCGTCGAGGCGGCTCACCCGGTGCCGGACCTTGCTGGACGCGAAGCTGCAGAGCGCATCCTTGGCCTGGTTCAAGGCCTCAGCGCGGACGACCTTGTGTTATGCCTGATCTCGGGTGGCGGCTCAGCGTTGCTCACGCTCCCCGCACCGGGCCTGACGTTGCAGGACAAACAGGCGATCAACCGCGCACTGCTGAAAAGCGGAGCCAACATCGCCGAGATGAACTGCGTGCGCAAGCATCTGTCGGCGATCAAGGGCGGCCGCCTGGCAGCGGCGTGCTATCCGGCCAAAGTCGTAACGCTCACGATCTCGGATGTTCCGGGCGACGACCCGGCAGTGATCGCTTCGGGACCCACGGTCCCGGACCGTACAACTTTTGCAGACGCCCTCGCGATCCTCGGGAAGTACCGCATCACCGAGCCGGCGTCCGTAGTCGAACACCTGCGCGCCGCGCGCGAAGAGACGCCGAAGCCTGGCGATCCTCGCTTAGCCGCCACACAAGCGCATATGGTCGCCGCCCCTCAGCAATCTCTGGAGGCCGCAGCGGAGGTAGCCCATCAGGCCGGAGTTACCCCGCTCATCCTCGGCGACAGCCTCGAGGGTGAATCGCGCGAGGTAGCGCTCGTACACGCCGGCATCGCACGGCAGGTAGTGCGACATGGCCAGCCCGTGCCGCAACCGTGCGTACTGCTCTCGGGAGGAGAGACAACCGTGACCGTCCGAGGAAAAGGGCGTGGCGGCCGCAATGCCGAGTTCTTGCTCGCGCTGACCGTGGCGCTGGATGGCCAGCCCGGCATATACGCCATGGCTGGTGACACCGACGGCGTCGACGGAACCGAAGACAACGCCGGCGCCATAGTCACGCCCGACACGCTCCAGCGCGCAGCAGCCAGTGGCCTGGACGCGAAAGCGCACCTTGCCGATAATGATGGTTACAGTTTTTTCTCCGGCTTGGGCGACTTGGTCAAGACCGGTCCGACGCTCACTAATGTCAATGACTTTCGTGCCATCCTGGTTATCCCCGACCACTAGCCAAGACATACCGATCGCGGATATGTCGTGCCTCGCTAGCCCTGTGGAGACGCGCTG
>Ga0335076_10003350_pt1 | contig 16109 bp, 16 predicted proteins | sample Lox_Sample_25_FD_206717 | JGI IMG/M metagenome (GOLD analysis project Ga0335076, IMG submission 206717) | Soil microbial communities from Loxahatchee National Wildlife Refuge, Florida, United States - Lox_Sample_2.5 | ecosystem: Environmental > Terrestrial > Soil > Wetlands | place: USA...
GCTACGACCCGCCGGGCAAGTCCGAGGCTTTCCTCGTCCTGGCTAGAGCTCATGGAAAATACTGTAGACATCCTGGTCCATGTATGTCCATGCTTTCGCATGAACATTCGCTGTCGTGCTCACATTGTCCGCCCGGATGCGCTGCCTCGCCCCGCGCCACGGCAGGAGAAGACGATCACGACTTCGATCGCAGCACGACCTAACTACACAGGTGGGACGCATACCGGGCTAACCCGGTTTACGGCACAACCGGGATGGGTCATCCCAACCCGGTCACCGGCCCGGGAGCGCCGGCCGGGACGTATGGCCCGCAGGTGACCGACCCCGCCGCCGGTGCATCGCCGGCGCGCTGACCAGGACCGAGACTCGCCGTCTCATGGCGGCCAGACCAGAAGGAGCGGAAAAGATGATCACCCCCGATTACCACAAGCCGGCCGACGACGCCGGCCAGCAGTACCCGCCGGCTAGCCAGCCACAGCACCACGCTGCGACTTCGCCGGGGCAGCGGCCACGCAAGGCTCATCGCACACGGAGCATCGTGCTGCTCGGCGTCGGGCTGCTCGTCGTCGCAGCGGCGGTCAGCGCGATCGCCGGCACGGGCCACACGAAGCACGGCAGCGGGGCTGCGTCTGCGGGCCACAGTGCCCCGGCGACGGCCGCCACGACCCCGGCGCTCAGCGCTTCCGCGCAGCAGTTCGTCAGCGACCTGCAGTCGAGCTCACAGTTCAGCATCGACAGCTCAACCTCGAGCGCGCAGATCGTGAGCTACGGCCAGCAGGTGTGCAGCATGCGCCAGGGCGGCCAGAAGCAGCGGGCCGTCATCTCCTTCACCCGCTCCGACTGGTCGAACATGTCGCCCATGCTCGCCGACGCGATGACCCGCCTGGCCGAGCAGGACATGTGCGCTGGCGACCTGCCCGAGCGGACCGTCACCTACATCGTCCGCGGCACTCCCGGCGCGGACGTCACCTTCGGGCCGGACGGCTCGGACTTCAACGGCGCCGTGCCGATGCGCGTGACCAGGCGGCTCGGAAACCCGGACTACTACGCGATCAGCGCCCAGCTTCAGGGCGATGGCTCCGTGTCGTGCTCGATCGAAGTGGACGGGATCCCGCTGTCGACCGGAAGCGCAAGCGGCGGTTACAACATCGCCGACTGCGAGATCGGCCAGGACCCGATCACCAGCCTCTGGGAGAACGACAACAGCGGCTGACCCGGCAGCCGCGAGCGCGGGGCTCGGCCTCACCGCGCTCCGCCCGCGGCTTCGGCGCCCCGCGCTGGCGCCATGGATAGGCGGTACTCGCCTCACGTCAGCGCTACTCTGCCGGACTTATTTTGGGGAGGGCATATGCCGGGTGCTACTGGATGGTCCCTTCGGCGGCTGCGTCCGCTCAACCTAATAAGGCGGCTTACGACCAGAGCCCGATCAGGACCCCGTGCACCGCCGCCGAGCCGCTGACCGGCCGCAGGTAGTCGCGTTCCTGGTCGTCTCCTGGGCGACATTTGACCTCGGGGCTGCGGTCCTTGCTGGACAGTTGGTCCAAGACCGCCTGCGCTCCCCCTTCTACTCCGGGAACCCGATGCGCGCCACGAGTCCGTCGTCTCGGCGCACTCGATATCCCGCTGAGCGCAGGACGCTGATCATGTCCGCCTCCCGGCTCAGCGGTACCGCGAAATAGAACCCGTTCAACGTCGTGTCTTGAACCTCCCCTCCGGCTCGGCTCGCCAATTCTTCGCGGACCTCCACCGGCAGATGATCGAGCGCGTATGAGTCTGGCATCGGCGGCCAGTCACCATCTTCGGCAGCCGAGGTTTCGCTCCAGACGGGCTCTGGACGCGCATGCATTCTGTGTCAACGCTGCCCGAGTGTCGTGCGCTCCGCCAAAGACGGATCGTAGAGGCTGCCGCTGCCGGGTTCCGGGACGCGTTGGATGAGACCCGAGATGCCATCACCTCGCCAAACGATGAGAAGCGGCCTCGGTCAGCCACGTGCAAGCCCCGCCAGTCGGGCCCTGGACCTAGCGCTTGCAGAGTCGCGGCAAATCGCCCTTGCGCGGCGGTGCAAAGCCGGTGCCACCGCGCTACATGGCTATGGTGTGACCATGGCGCCAAGCAAGGGAGGCATGTCGCTGGCCAGGGACGGGCGCTTTGACGTCGCGCTATTCACCATCGATGAAGGTGCCCGGCATCTTGGCATGCCTGCATCTACGCTGCGCGACTGGACTCGGCGCATGGCGGGGGTCGCTCCGCTGGTTCACCGGGTGGTCCCCGCCAGCCCGCGCTCTGCATCCCTGCCGTTTATCGGCATGGTGGAGGCGCATATGCTGCGCGGTTTCAAGGAACTCGGGCTGTCCCCTGCCGAGCTTCATGCAGCGGTCGCTCAGCTCCGCAAGGACACCGGCGACGAATACGCGCTAGCTACCCAACAGGTCGCTACCGACGGTGTAAGCCTGCTGGTCAACATCGCCGGAGCAGGTGATGAGCCGCAATGGGCTCGCGCAAGGGACAGGCAGGGCACCATCGCGGGTGTTATTGATCACTACCTGCAGTTCGTAATGTGGCGGTCGCCCGACAGGTATCCGCTCCGGCTGACGCTGATGGCCTATCGGGGCGCAGACGTCATCATCGACCCCCGCTTCGCATTCGGGCAGCCAGTCCTCAATCGCGAGAAGATCCGCGTCGAGGACATACTGGACGCCTTCTGGGCCGGCGAGAGTTACCTCACCATCGCGGGCGAGTACGGAGTGAGCGCCGATGCCGTCGAGGCGGTCATCCGGTCGGCAACCCGCCGCCGCGCAGCCTGAGTTCCTGATCGACCGAAGCCTCGGTCGCATCGAGGTACCTGCGGCGCTGCGCGCCGTCGGCCTGACCGTGCACACGCTCGCCGACGTCTTTGGTGAGGAGGCCGCGCAGGAGACCGAGGACGTCACGTGGATACGGCTTGCCGCGACGCGGGGATGGGTGGTGCTGTGCAAGGACGACCGCATACGCCGACGCCCGGCCGAGCGCCAGGCATTGATGGACGGGAAGGTCCGAGTGTTCTGCCTGACGAACGCGAGCCTCGGCTTCGCCGACCAGGCGGCGTACTTCGTTGGCAATCGATTCCGGATCATTCAAGCCGCACGCAAGCCCGGACCTTACTTATACGGCGTCTATAGGGACGGCATTTCCAGGCTGTGGCCGGCGGAATGATTGCGGTGCGGGCCGTTCGCCCGGCACCTGATCGAGCTGGCGGCAGAGGAATCGGGGAACCAGGAATGAGCGAGGTGTACTCCAGCTGGAGTGAGGTCAGGGACAAGGGCCGCCAGGCGGACCCGCGGGATGCGAGCGGGCAGGCCGCAGGAAAGACCGCAGCACGTGAGCACCGCGAGGCCTATGTCCGCGGGCATCAGCTGGCCGAGATGCGCAGCACAGCCGGCGTAACCCAGGCTGAGCTGGCCGACGCCCTCGGCGTATCCCAGGCACGCATCTCCAAGATCGAGCACGGCGAGATCTCGGGAATCGACATCGTGCGCCTATGTAGCAGTGCTCGGCGGGAGCGTCGACGTGGTCGCACGACTGGGCGACCGCACCTGGAAGGTTGCCTGAGAGAGGCGGAGGCAGACGCCGACGAAGGTCGGCCGCCCGCCAGGAGGCGAACGTGGCGACCACTTGCACCTCAGCAGGAACTAGATTCCTGCGCCGAGCGCCCCTCGTTCCCAGATCGCCGCGTCTAGTTCGCGGGCCGACTTGCCGGCCCGGTGAGCCGCCTCGGTAAAGGCCCGGATCAGCTCGGTGTCGGAGATCCGATGCCCGACGGTCTCCTCGGCAAACCGGCGGAGCCAGATGTCAGGCTTGACGGTGTCCGTGCCGAGCCGCATGAGCAGCCACTGGTAGGCGGCCAGCCCGAGATACGGCACCCGGCCCTCGAAGTCTCGCTTGTAGTCGCTGGTTAGCGCCCAGCGGCGCAGCTCGTTCTGCGTCCGCAGATTTTTACTGGCCAGGTATTCCGCCAGCCCGCGAAGCCAGCTCACCCTGGTCCACAGGTCGTTCCCCCAGAGGTGCCTGGCGATATGCCGGTTGCCTTCCCTGTCATCCGGGAAGCTTGCGAGCAGGTCCTCAAGCTGTCGCAGGGTGGCGATATCGTCCCGGTGGTGCTCCTGGAAGTAACGGATCGACCGCTCGACCACGATGTTGCGCATCTGCAGGTCGAGGACGGTCAGCAGCACGTTCGTCATGTACTCGTGCTCCTCGTACGGCCAGGGCCTGACGTCCAGCGGCCGGCAGGCTGCCGTCAGGAGCTCCAGTTCGGCCTCGGTGACGATGCCCGCTCGCCATGACCGGGAACCGGAGAGGCGGGCACTCGCGTCGCCGGCTGGACCTGTCGCTGCGAGCTCGGAACCTGTTAGCCCGCGGGTCTGGCGCTGTGAGCCGCGGGCTGCCGGATTTGCCTGCGACGGCCGGCATGTTCCGCAAGACAGGATTTCAGCCCCGGTGTGCGCCCTCGCCCACAACGTGAGCTCGGGCAGCAAGTCGGAGCAGACCTTGATGTAGGAGCCGACGAATCCGTCGCCGCGCGGAGGCTCTCCGTTAATCCACCGGCAGCGCGCATGGTGCACACGGGCGTCACCCGGGTTCAGCGTCCGCTGGATGTTGAGTACGAGGCCGGCCGGACGGCTGGACGTCCAGCGCAGATAGCCGTCGTTGTCAGCCGGAATCTCCACCACTCACATAGTCTGCGCCAGCGTGCGTGGCTTAGGGAACGATGCGAAGCGCGAGCAGTGTGCCGCGGAGCAGCGCCCTGAATCCAGGTGCTCGGATATCGTCCCGGTCATGCGCGGTATCGGGCAGGTTGTCACCGGCGAGGAACGGCTGCTCCTGCTCAGGATCGCGCGCTGTGAGCTGATCTCGGAGGCGCGCCGGGGCGGGCGGCCGTGCAGCGAGATCGTCGCCTGCCAGAAAGTGGCCGAGCCTGACCGGCAGGTACCGGAGGCCTGGGCCGGCAATCTGCGGGATGCGCGGGTGCTGTTCCTGTCGTCTAATCCGAGTATCAGCGAGCCGGGGCCAGGGCACCCCGCCGACGCTGTCGAGCCCTTCCCGACGGCCAGCTCGGCGGATGCCGAGATCGTCGAGTTCATCGGCCGCCGGTTCGATCAGACAGTGCTCCCGGCACCGTGGGTCCGCGACGACCGGTCGCTGCTGCGCAATGGCCGGTACTGGCCGAGGCCGACCCGTTTCTGGGTGTCAATACGGGCCCGGGCACGGGAGCTTCTCGGTGACGCCGCGGATCCGGCCCGGAACTATGTCATGACCGAGGTGGTGCACTGCAAGTCGCGGCATGAGGCCGGCGTGGCCGCCGCGGCGAGCACCTGCGCCCAGCGGTACCTGGCCGACATCCTGCGCCTGAGCGCAGCGCCGGTGATCGTCGTGGTGGGCAAGAAGGCACACGCCGCGCTGACGGCCTGGCTACCCGGGCTGCCTGCCCCTCCCTACGTGATCGGTGCCGAGGTCGGCGGGCGCGCACGGACGCTGGTCTACCTGAACCACCCGTCGTCGTGGGACGGGCCGAAAACGATCCGGGAGCTGCACGGCCCGGAGATGCTCGCCCAGCTGCAGTCCATTGCACGAGGATCTGACTCCGGAGCGTCGCGTCCTGTGATGACTGCCCGCCACCAGCATTTCCGGCCGCCCGCGGGCAGTCAGGCTCCCGCCAGCCAGCGGCGCCAGCAATCGGCGGTCACCGCCGCAGCCGCCCGCAGCTCGATCCTGCCGGTGCAGGGACCGTTCCGGGCCATCAGCGACATCGCCGGAGAATGCTTCGTCGCCACCAGGGACACCGTCAGGGGCAAGCCCGATCCGGCTATCAGGATCTTCGTCGGCAACACAGGAGGCCGGCAGGTGGGTGACAGCTTTGACAGCTACCACGAGCGCAACGGCCAGCCGTGCGGCGTCTGGACGGTCATCGCCACCGCGGAGGGCGGCCGCCTCACAGCCGGCAGCCTGCCCGCAGGCACCCGCACCCTCCGTGTAAACAAGATCGGCTAGCAGCCGCCGACCGCGGCGAAACGCCTCGGGCGGCCGCGGCGATGCCACGGTCTGACACGTCGCCGCCGCCTGCTAGCGCAGGAGAACAGCTACATACTCGGCGCCCTTGTGGTTAGCGATCACCAGGTCGAACTGGTGCCCGGCAGAGCACTCGAGGGCGATGCTCACGTAGCCGCCGCGGGTGCCGACCGGGCTGTCGTAGCGGTCGCGGTCCGGCCGGACGGTCACCGCCGTGTGGTCGCCGCCAGAGTGCAGGCCCTGCTCAACCTCGGCGGCACCGCAGACCGGGCAGCACAGCTGCCAGGAAGCCGCCGTGCCTGCTAGTGCGTCGGGCTGGAGGATCTCGCGGTTAACCATGCCGACCGGCCCTATCTGAGCGAGTTAAGGCAGCGACTGCCTCCGGAGAGCGGATTTCCAGCATTGCGCATGCCACCGACAGTGCGCGCAGTAAGCGTTGTGCAGGGCGCTTCGCGCAGCTCCGGGGCGCCTGCCAGCAGAACCGGGATCCGGGCGAAGCCAGGGGACGGAGCAGATCGAGTCGGGCATGGAACAATCGCCGCGCGAGTGCGCGAGCTGTCATCGGGCTGACGTTCCCATTCTTGCGCCCGAGCGTCGGCACGGCGGCACGATTGCGGTCGGCTTGACGTGCTCGGCGCGCGTGCTGCCGAGCCGTCCGGCGGGCGGCGAGCAAAAACGGACGTGCAGACCCAAAAGCGCACCTGCGCTCTTGACCGATGTCTGGCTTGTGCCTTAAGCCTGTGCAGACCAGCGTAATGGCGGCGATCCGCGCGGACAGTTGCAGAGGGGGAAGGGAAACCGGCCCGGCCGTGGCCGGTACGCCCGACAGGTAATGGGCACGACGCTTCAGCCAGGAGATGTCCTCAAGGGCGGACGGTATGAGATCCAGGAGTTCCTGAGCCGGGGGCAAGAGAAAGACATATACCGCGCGCTCGACCGGGACCTGGACTGCCTGGTGGCGCTCGATGTCTTCGCCGACGGTGCCACCGTGACACCAGCGGGGCAGACCAGCAGCGCCTGGGAGGCACGCGCACTCGGCCATCTGGGTGACCATCCGAACATCGCGACCGTGCTCGATCGCTGGAGCGAAGGCGATACCGCCTTCATGACCACCCGGTACCTGTCGGGCGGATCTCTCAAGGATCTGATTGCCGGCGCGCGCAAGTCGGGCGGTTGGCTGCCCGCTGACGAGATACTCCAGATCGCGTCAGAGATCACCAACGGGCTCGCGCACATTCACGCCTGCCGGATCCTGTATCTGGACCTGCAGCCCAAGAACGTGCGGTTCGACCAGTGGCGCAAGACCCGCCTCGTTGACTTCGACACTGCGGTGCCGGCTGGTGACGGCATGGCAGTCGCAGACCTGTCGGGCCGGACGCCGAGCGTGTACATGGCGCCCGAGCTGCTCGACGGGGGGCCCGTCGGCGAGCGGGCCGACTTGTACTCGCTGGGCGTGACGCTCTACGAGATGTGCCAGGGGTATCCGCCCGCCAGCACGGGGCCTGCCGGCAGCGAGGCTGCGGGAGGCCCAGTCCCGGCTGCTGACCGCGACGATCTGCCGCAGGCCCTGACGGATCTTGTCGAGAGCCTGCTGTCGCCCGCCCCCGAGCGCCGGCCCGCCAGTGCCGCGGATGTTCTCGAGCGTCTGAACCTGATCCGGGCCGGCAAGGCAGGACCCGCGCCGAAGGCCGGCGACAGCCAGCCCTTCCCGCGGCCCGACGCGGAGGCCCTGCGCGCGCCTGCGGCGGCCGCTGACTACGCCGTCGGGGACGTCATCGACGGACGCTTCGAGATCCTGGAGATCATCGACCAGGGCGGTTTCGCGAAGGTGTTCCGGGTCAGCGACGAGATGGAGGGCGAGGAACGGGCGCTCAAGATGTTCCACAGCGCAGCCGGCTACGACGCCGTCCGCCGGGAGCTCCGCGCGCTCCGCAAAATCCGCCACCCCAACGTCGTCGAGGTCTTCTGGGCCAGCACCTCCAGCGCGGGCGAGTGGTACCTGATCACCGAGTTCATCCACGGGGAGCGGCTGGACGAGTTCGTCGGCGGGACGCGGTGCCTGCGCGACCGCGAGGCTGTGGATGTCGCCCACGACCTGCTGGAGGCACTCGTCGCGTTCCATCCGGACTCGGCACGCCTGGGCGAGCTGGACGAGAAGCGCCTGGAAGGCGACCTGTCCGAGGCCGAGTACCACGAATGGCGGGAGCTGACCGAGCACGGCCTGGTGCACCGCGACATCAAACCGCGCAACGTCATCCTCACCCGGACCGGCGCGAAGCTACTCGACTTCAACATCGCATCGCGGGTCGGTGACCCGGTCCGGACCCAGTCCGGCACTCCCCCGTACCAGCCGCCGGACGCGGACCTGACCCGCTGGGAAGTCACCCCCGACCTGTTCGCGGTCGGCGTCATCCTCTACGAGCTGCTCTGCGACGGCCATCACCCGTACCCGCATGCCAGGCCCCTTGTCGACGAGCCGGTCATCGACCCTAGGAAGTTCCGCCCGGACCTTGACGCCGGCCTGGCCGAGTTCCTGCTCAAGGCATGCGCGCCCGCCAAGGCCGATCGGTTCGCCACCGCTGCCGAGATGCGAGACGCACTGCGCGCGATCCGCGACGAAATGTGAACCCCACGGTCCTGGGGGCCATCCTGGCCGCGAACCCCGGCACAGCAGACCGCGCCAACGGCGAGGAGTGGCTCTGACCAGTCCGGCCTCCACAGCCGGTCGAGATCCTGGATCTCTGACTCGCCGGTCGCCTGATCGCCAGCCGGGCGGGTCGGCCGGGGCATTACGGTTGCCGTCGGCGGCCGCCTTCATCAGGATGCGCAGCAGCACCCGGGCTGCGTCCGGCGGCAACGACGGCGGCTCCTCCGGCAGATCCACCCGAGGCGGACGCGCCGCGGGCGCGTCGCGGGCGCGGCCCCCGGCACCGGCACGGTCCGGCGCACGCGCACGGGAACTCCTGCCACCACGCGGCCTGGTACCCGCGATACTCCTCCGCGCTCATGCCGGGCTTGGTGAGACGGAACGGGTCAGGGTCACCGAATACGGCCGCCTCGATGCACGGCTCTTCCGGATGTTATGCGGCCGGAGCCCTACTCGGCTCCGAGGGCGAGCGGTCGGGTCTTCGGCCAGGGTTCCAAGGCCGGCTTGGCCAGGGCGTCTCCGGTCGGCCGCGCCGCCGAGCGGGGCGAGCTTCTTCCGTCAGGGCGTTATGTTCGGCGCCGTTCATGCCTCTTCACTGCGGAACTGCGGCGCGGCCGCAGGAAGGAGGCGATGGTGATGGCGCAGCCTCCGACCTGCCCGTGGTGCGGGAAGGTGAGTTTCCTGACGCGCGCGGCGGCGTCCTGGCGGGCGCGGGCGCGGGTCAGGCTGCGGGTGTACTGCTGCCCGGCCGGGCAGGGCTGGCACCTGACCGCGCGGCGGCCGCGGTGGCGCGGGTCCCGGCAGCCGGGAGCGCGGCGGACGATTGCCGGGCTGGGATGGGGCGAGCGCAGTGCCGCCTGAGGTCGTGCATTCGCCGTCCGGCGCGCCGAAGCTGGAAGACGTGACGTTCCCCGCTGATATCGGCGCGTTCTACAAGCGCGAGATGCCGCGGCTGATCGCGTTCGTGGCCACAGTCTGCGCCGGGCTGGACGTTCATGCCGCAGCCGATGTGGCGCAGGCCGCATTCGAGCGGGCGCTGCCGCGGTGGGCCGGGCTGCGTGATCCGAAGGCATGGCTGTACCGGGTGGCGCGCAACGAGGCACTCGCGCGGGCCAGGGCCGTCCGCCGTGAGTTCCCCGCCGACGTGCTGCCCGAGCGGCCCGGTGAGGCGAGCGCGGCGCTGCTGGCCGAGATGCACGATGAGGAGCGGGTAGTGGTCGGGCACCTGATGAGCCTGCCGCCGGGGCAGCGGCAGGTCATGGCGTGGACGCTGGCCGGATTCGCGGACGCCGACATCGCCGATGCGATGGGCGTGAGCGTCGCGGCAGTCAGGCAAGGCCGGTACTACGCGCGCAAGAGCCTGGCCCGGCGGCTGGGTTCGGCGGGAAGGAGGCCACGATGACCTGGCTGCACCACGGGCGCGGGAGCGGTGACGGCCCTTGGCTGGACGAGGCGCTGGCCGCCGCGTGGGACGACGCCGCGCGCGCCGCCGCAACGGTCGTGGATCTCGAGGCAAGCCTGGATGTGCTGCTCGCCCGTACCCGGCAGCCGTCGGCGCCAGCCGGCGACGCAGGCGGGATCGAGCCGGACCGGCTGGCTGCCGTCCTCACGCAGATCGATGCGTTGCTGGCCGCCGTCACCGCGCGGACCACCCCGAGCCAGGGGCCGGCGCACAGCGTGAGCGCGGCAGGCCTGTTCGCCGCGCAGCGAGCCCTGGTGCAGCTGCGCTCCGGACTGGCCAGGCGCGCGATGTCGAAAGACGCCGCTGTCGCGGCAGTGGAGCGGGTCCGGCATGCGCTGGAGCAGGCCGCGCGTTCGCTGCGGGCCCTGCCGGCCGCGCCGCCCGCGGGCCGGGAGGCAGCCGAGACGGCCGACGTAGCCGACGCGATCTCGGGCTGGCTCGGTCAGCTGCGCGGCCTGCAGACGGATATTGCGCGGCTGTTCGACGACACCGGCCGCGCCGCCGGCCTGCCGGTTCCCGTCCGTTAAGCCCGCACCGCCCGAAGGGAGAAATCACGATGAGCAAGCGTTCCCGTAGCGGGTCCGGGCCGCGGCCGTCGGGCCTGCCGCGGTCAGCCAGGCTGATCCGCAACGCGCGCGACCTCTACGCGGCCGGAGACATCCTCGACACCCGGATGCCGTGCCGCGCCACCTACCTGACTGATCCGGTCCTGGGCGGGATGCAGCCAGCTGCCGTCGACCGGCAGGGGCGGCTGGCCGCCGACCGGAGCGGCACCGTCGAGCCGGTGCCGGCGGTCCTGTTCGAGCCGGTGCAGACGGTGCTCATGCAGAACACGGTCTCCGGCGTGATGCAGGAAGCCCGGGTCGAGGCCGCTATCGCTGCCGGGTTCGGCCGCGTGACGGCGTCGCCGGTGCTGGCGATCCGCCCTGCTGCCGGCTGGGAGGTGCGGCGGGTGCCCGGCGGTCTGGTGCTCCGCGACGCGACCGGCGACGTGTGGGCCAGCGGGCAGATCATCCTCGATCCGGCCTGGGTGTCGGCCGCGGTCAGTTACCGGCATGTGGCCGTGTTCCTGGCGCCGAAACTGGGCGTGCGCACGCCGCCGGGCATGACGCAGGCTGCCTACACCACCCAGCGGCGCGCCGCGGAGTTCCGGCGGGGCCGCGCGGAGGGCATCGTCGCCGGCGCGACCGTGGCCTGGCGCGGCGAGCCCGCGGAGGAGACGCTGGAGTGGCTGACGTTCCTGCCGGGATCGCTGGGGCAGCCGTTCGCCGGCGTGTTCGCGCCCACGTCTGTGTTCACCGCCCACGGCGGAGCGGAGCTGTTCGGGCTGTCCTTGCTCGGCGATAACGATCTCTGCATGCCTGCCACGGTGCTGCCGACGCTCGCCGCACGGGTCAGCCGGACCGATGTCGACATCATCGACGCCGGGGCGGCAGAGGCCGACCGCCATATCGGCGGTGTCCACTACGGCGAGGGAGTGGCCGCCGCATGGCGCAAGGCCGCCCGCCGGCACGGGGTCATCCTGCTGCTCACCGGGCCGCGGATGCCCGGCACGCCCGCCGCCAGCCGGGCGAGCAATGACGAGAACCTGGCCAGCCTGTGGGCCGGCCTGATCTCCGTCGAGCTTGCGTGAGGCTCAAAACGCAGGCGCAGCCTCCTGGCGGGAGTGTCGGCCAGGCTGGACGCAGGATCGTCCCGCGAGTGCCGCCCCGGGCCTTCCTGGCCGGCACAGGCCACTACAGTGCGCCGGCGAGCTGAGGTGCGCAACCCCGGTGCTCGCGTCAGCCTGCGGTCCCACGCATCAGGTCTTCGATCTGCTCGACAAGCTGCGGGGATCCGGCGATGGTCGTTGTCGTGCGGATGGTGTACGGGGAGCCAAGAACGTCATTGACGACGCCTCCGGCTTCGCGCACAAGGACTACGCCCGCAGCAACATCCCATGGCTTGCAGCCGAAGATGATCGCCGCGTCCGTGTGGCCGTGGGCCAGCCAGGCAAGGTCGATGGCCGCGGAGCCGAGCATGCGGACTCTGAGGGCCCGCTGGGCGAGTCGGCCGGTCACGGCGATCCGCGCCTGGTTCTTGCTGGCTGCGTCCTCCCCCACGGCGTAGTCCCCGAGAGTGACGGTCGCGTTGCTGACATCGCTGGTGGGCCGGACCCTGATCCGCGTGGTGCCGTGGAACGCACCCAGGCCGGCGGCGGCCGTATACCTGCCATGATCCGCTGGCACATCGATAACTCCCAGGACGGGCTGCTCTTCCCTGACGAGCGCCAGCGAGATCGCGTACAGCGGTATGCCCTTGACGAAGTTGGCCGTGCCGTCGATCGGATCGAGCAGCCACTGCAAGTCGTGCTCGCCCGAGCGACTGCCTTCCTCTTCCCCCGTAAATCCGATCCTCGGCGTCCGCAGCCGGAGAAGGGCGCGTACGGCGCGCTCGATCTTCACGTCGATGTCGGACGCCATACCGGTCACCCTCGGCAGTCACCACCGCAGGCCGGTGCTCGTGCACGATCTCACGAGCGAGATCCATGGCCTGGCCGGCGATGGGCAGGAACTCGCTTAGCTGGGTCACAACCCCTATGGTGCGCGTTCGCAGCGACAAGATCCGGGGCCGCGGCTCGCCAACCTGCATCCAGCTGCCCGGTAAGTCCTGGTCGTAGCGCTCAACCATGCCGGCATAGTCCCGGGGGTCACGCGCCGACAGGACTCGGGCCGCGGTCCTGAGTCACCGCAGCCTCGCGCGCAGCGGCGGCAGGAGATCTGCCGCCAGGCACGCGGCCCATGTCGGCGACTTCCGGATCGATCCGCGCGGGCAGAACTCGGACGCAAGTGTCAGATAATTCAGATCCGCACGTAGTTCGCGCCGAGCGATCACCGGAGCTAGCTCATGCCTCAGCGGGACCACCAGCCAAGCGCACACACATCATCCGCCGACTCAGCTTCCGGCGCCGCCGACGAACGGATGGCATACACAGTCGAGCAAGCCGCCGCCATGCTCGGGATTGGCCGGGACCTGATCTATGACGAGATCCGCAAGCGGCACCTCCGCTCGAAGAAGGTCGGCGCGCGCCGGATCATTGGCCGGCACCACATTCTTGAGTGGCTTGACGCTGACGACTGCGAGACGCGCCTATTAGGCTGGCGCACCCGCCGCCCGCGATGCCACCCACGGCTGCGCCGATGCCGTTCCTCGGTCAGGGAACTCGGTAAGCGATGCCGCTTTCTCAATCATCGTGAGACGCGCTGGTGTGCATATACGGCGTAGCCTGCGTGCATGCCAGACGAACTGCTCTTCACGGTGGTCGGGCCGCAGGCGATACCCGCTGAGCCCATCAGCCTCGCCGAGGCGGGCTTGAAGGAGCGGACCGACTTGCAAGAGTGGGTCATCGCGCATCCAGAGATCCTTGGCGCGGACGTCAAGGTCGTGGCCTTCGAATTCGACCGCTGGTCAGCAGGGTCTGGTCCCGCGCCGCAGGACCGGCTTGATGTCCTCGGCCTGGGCCAGGACGGCCGACTGGTCGTTGCCGAGCTGAAGCGGGATAAGGCTCCGGAGCCGACCCAGCTGCAGGCGATCAAGTACGCGGCGATGGTCAGCCGATTCACCGTGGACTCGCTGGCCGATCAGTACGCCAAGTTCCGGACTGGCCGCGGCCATCCAACCTCGTCAGAAGAGGCACTCGCCGAGCTGCAAAGCCATGCACCCGAGATGTCGATCACCTCGCTCCTCCAGCCACGGATCGTCCTGCTGGCACGCGAGTACCCGCAAGTGCTCACAGCGACCGTGGTATGGCTCTGCGAGCGCGGTCTCGACATCACATTAATGCAGTTCATGGGATACAGAGCGACGGCACCCGACGCCGAAGGTGTTAACCGCGCGCAAGTGCTTATCTCCGTCAGCCAGCTTTACCCTGTCCGCGACGTCGAGGACTTCATGGTCAGCCCCGAGCGTCAGCAGGCCCTCGAATCAGGCCAGTTGTGGGACGAGAACAGCTACCTGAGCGCCGCGCGAGAGCGCCTGCCCTCCGCCCAGGCGGCGTTTGTTGAGGAACTGCTCGACGACGTCCATGCCCGCGGCATCCGGCCTGGCTGGGGCCGACGCGGCTCACCGAACGTCTCCGGGCACTATCTCGTGGCTGGCACCGATACGCCGGTGTGGGTCATGAATATCAGCAAGGCCAGCCTTGAGCTTCGGCTGCTGTATGTCGCGAACAGCCTCAAGAAGGCTGGGTTTGACAATGCGCGCCTGGAGAAATCCGCCCAGCTGCTCAGCGGAATAGCCGCAGACAAGTTCGAGGCAGCATCGAAGAAAGAATGGAAGGGAGCAGTGTTCCTGCCACTCGGCGACCTCGTACCCGACCACGCGCAGCAGGTCCTCGCAGCGATCGACGCCCTCGTCGATCAGCAGCACGAGGTCCAGACTTCCTGAGCAGGCAGCATTGGGTTCTGACGAAAGAGCAAGGTAGGCGACCGGGCCATCTCAGACGCTTCGCCCGGCGCTGCCGGGCGGGGTCGGACCGGCGATCCTTCGCATTGCAGAGAACCCGGGGATCGCCCCGTCGGGGGATTCCGCGGTCGCGGGCGGCGCGGGAATCATCGCCCACGGGCGCATGAGCCGACGAGCTCAGGACGGACCTGTTCTGTTGCGCGCGCAGCCGCCGAGGCGCGGGCCTCGGCGGCCACCACGTTCGACGCTGCGACGGACGGCCAGGGCTGATCCAGCATCCAAGTAGGCGAACATCAGGAGTTCATGCGGCTGTCCACCAGCCCGTGAGTCATGCAGCAGGATTGGCGGGCATCTTGAGCAGGTGACCGCCAATATCGGCGATCAGTTCCAGCCGACCTCCAAGAGCGGCGATGTAACTCGCCAGCGCTTCCACAGTCGAGACCTCACCGTGTTCGATCTGCGATACCCGGCCCGCCGTGACACCCATGATCTCGGCCAGCCCTGCCTGGGTGAAGCCAAGCCGCTTGCGCTGCTCGGCCAGCTGATAGCCCCACTGCTCAGCCATGATCGCACCACGGCGCCGGGCAGCTTCCTCGCCGCCGACACGGCTGCGATAGGCATCACGGTCCCACTTGGAAAAGCTGCTCATCAGCCTTCTCCCTGCTCCTCTGCCCGCTCTTTCAGGTAAACCTCATACAGTTCCTCTGCCCGCGGGATCGCACGGTCGTACCACGTCGTCCACTGACCCGCCTTGTCCCCCGCGATCAGCAAGATCGCCGACCGCCACGGGTCGAAGACGAACAGGACCCGGATGGTCGTCTGCCGAGGACGCAACTCCTTCAGGTTGGCGATCTTCGAGCCCGTCAGCGTATCGACTAGCGGGCGCCCGAGCGTCGGCCCGTACTCTGAAAGCACATCCACTGCGGCTTCGACATGGTCGGCGGCGAGAGGATCGTCCCGCCGCAAGCGCTCCATCCAGCCCGCGACCTCGTCGGTCTGATAGACCTCCCACTCGCCTTCCCGCACGCGACAACTATAGCAAATGCTATAATCCTTCGCCACGCGCTCCAGGCCAGTTGCATGAATCAAGCCCAGCAACTCCAGGCGATCCATCGCCCGGTACACCACCGACCTGGCCACATCCCAGATCTGGCCCAGCTCTCTATCTCGCGCGAGCAAAGCGGCAATCTCCCGCCCGTGTGGATTGGCCGCTCGCAGACCAGACACAAGACCACCCACTCCGACAGCGAGAGCTGCGGGTGCGCGGCCGCGTCCATGACCGCCACTATCCGGGCTGGTATGGCTGCGCGACGCCCCAGTCCCACTGCGGCACCGGCGCCTGCCTGACGACACGGCCACTGGCCGGGAGATGTGTATCGCGATGCGGGTGCCCCACTCCAGGTAACCGACCAGCGCCGCCCGGGACTCAGGATCGGCTGGCACCTCAGCATGGCGAGCGGCGTCGATTGGCATCCGGTGCGTGCCATGAACCTCGGTATGACCGCAAATAGATAG
>Ga0335076_10003351_pt1 | contig 16106 bp, 15 predicted proteins | sample Lox_Sample_25_FD_206717 | JGI IMG/M metagenome (GOLD analysis project Ga0335076, IMG submission 206717) | Soil microbial communities from Loxahatchee National Wildlife Refuge, Florida, United States - Lox_Sample_2.5 | ecosystem: Environmental > Terrestrial > Soil > Wetlands | place: USA...
CACCTTGGGCATGTCCTCGAGATAGGAAATCTCGAAGGCGGCGTCGCCGGAATGACAGGCGAACGCCGCCCAGATGTCGGGCCGCCGCATGCCGTGGACGATCGCCCCATAGCCGCCGGATGACTTGCCGAACACGCCGCGCCGGCCGGAGCCGCCGCAGCCGATGCGGGCCTCGATGAACGGCACGATCTCGTCGGCCAGGTAGTCCTCGTAGCGACCGATGCCCGCGCTGTTGATGTACTGGTTGCCGCCGAGGCGCGTGAAGCAGTCGGGAAAGGCGACGACGCACGGACCCATCCGGCCCTCGCCGATCAGGCGATCGAGTCGCTCCGGGACGTTCTCCGTGAACGGCCGCCAGTTCGTGTGCGAAAGGCCGGAGCCCGTGAAGCCGACGAGATCCACAAGCAACGGATAGCGCTTCCCCTCGGCATAGCCCGGCGGGAGATAGACGCGCAGTTCGCGCGTCGCCGGATCGCCGAGCGGATTGCCTTTGAGGACCTGGCTTTCGACGGTGAAGCGGCGCACGTCGCCCTGCGCCACGCTGCGGTTCCTGCGCATCGGTTCGCCCTTGCTCTCGAGATTTCGGGACGCCCGCGTACCACCCGGCGAAAGCATCCGTCAATCGGGAGATGGCCGCAGGACTATTCGGCGGCCTCGACGTCCTTGCCGGCGACCTTGGCACGGCGCGGCCGCAGGACGACCAGCTCGTCGCCGGCTGGTTCTTCGGTGGGCGCCGGCGCGGCGCGGCGCCAGCGCAGCCGGCCGAGCCGACGGCCGGCCGCGTCGAGGTAAATGAAGACGACCGGTGTGATGAAGAGGGTCAGGAGTTGCGAGGCGATCAGGCCGCCGACCACCGTGAGCCCGAGCGGGCGTCGCAGTTCGGAACCGGCGCCGAGGCCGAGCGCAATCGGTAACCCACCCATGATCGCCGCCATCGTCGTCATCATGATCGGCCGGAAACGGAGCAGGCAGGCCTCGCGGATCGCCGCCACCGCGTCCGTCTGTCCGTCGCGGCGGCGCGTGAGCGCGAAGTCGATCATCATGATCGCGTTCTTCTTCACGATGCCGATCAGCAGGACGATGCCGATGATGGCGATGACCGTGAGGTCCTGGCCGACCGCCAGCAGCATCAGGAGGGCGCCGAGACCGGCGGAGGGCAGGCCCGACAGGATGGTGATCGGGTGGATGAAGCTCTCATAGAGAATGCCGAGCACGATGTAGATGACGAGTACGGCGGCGGCCAGCAGCAGTCCCTGCCCGCGCAGCGAATCCTGGAACACCTGGGCGGTGCCCTGGAAGCTCGGGATGATCGTCGCCGGCAGGGCGAGATCGCGCTGCGCGGCTTCGATCCGCTTCACGGCATCGCCGAGGGCGACGCCGGGCGCCAGGTTGAACGAGATTGTCGCCGCCGGCAGTTGCCACTGATGATTGACGGTGAGCGGCCCGATCGTCTCGGTGATCGTCGCGAAGGTGCCGATCGGCACCAGCTTGCCACCGGGGGAGCTGATGTAGAGGCGGGACAGATCGGTCTTGTCTCGCTGCCGCGCCGGATCGACCTCGAGGATGACGGCGTAGTCGTCGGTCGGCATATAAATCGTCGAAACTTGGCGGGCGCCGAAGGCGCTGTAGAGGCTGCTGCGGATCTGGTCCGGCGTTATGCCGAGCGTCGCCGCCTTCTCCCGGTCGATCGCTACATAGGCCTGCGGGTTCTTCGTCTCGAGGTCCGAGGTGACGTCCTGGAATCCCGGCAGCTGCTTGACCTTTTCCTCGACGAGCGGCGTCCAATGGGTGAGCTCCGCCAGGTCGGTCCCCTGCAGGGTGTATTGATACTGACTCTTGCTGAGGCGGCCGCCGATGTTGATGTTCTGCACGACCTGGAAGTAGACGCGCATGTCGGCGACGCCTGCCACGGCCTTGCGCAGGCGCTGCATGACCTGATCGGCGCTGGAGTCGCGCTTGCCGAAATCCTTGAGGCCGATGAACAGGCGGCCCTGGTTCAGGGTACCATTGAAACCGCCGCCGACGCTGGACGTAACGACGTCGACATCGGGGTCCTGCCGGACGATCTCGGCGATCTGCTTCTGCAGCACCACCATCGCATCGAAGGAGATGTCTTCGGCCGCCTCGGTCGTGGCGGTGAGCAGGCCGGTGTCCTCCGTCGGAAAGAATCCCTTCGGCACCGCGGCATAGAGGTAGCCGGTGACGGCGAGCGTGATCAGGGTCACGCCGAGGGTCAGGCGCCGGTGCGCCAGCACCCAGTCGAGCGCCCACCGGTAGGCGCTCAGCATCGCCGTGAAGGCGGCCTCCAGCGTCCGGTAGAACCAGCCGTGCGCCCCGGCCTCGGACCGCAGGAAACGGCTGCACAGCATCGGCGTCAGGGTCAGCGACACGAAACCGGAGATGAGGATCGCCATCGTGATGGTGACGGCGAACTCGCGGAACACGCGCCCGACCACGCCGCCCATGAAGAGGACCGGGATGAAGACGGCGACCAGCGACAGGGTCATCGAGATGATGGTGAAGCCGATCTCGCGCCCGCCGGTCAGCGCCGCCTGCATCGGCCGCTCGCCGCGCTCGACATGCCGCACGCAGTTTTCGAGCATGACGATGGCATCGTCGACCACGAAGCCGACGGACAGCGTGAGCGCCAGCAGCGACAGGTTGTCGATGCTGTAGCCGAAGAGGTACATGCCGGCGCAGGTGCCGATCAGCGACACCGGCAGCGCCAGCGCCGGGATGATCGTCGCCGACAGCCGCCGCAGGAACAGGAAGATCACGAGCACGACGAGCGCGACCGTGAGGCCGAGGGTGAACTGCACCTCCCTGACCGAGGCGCGGATCGACTGCGAGCGGTCGTTGACCACATGGAGCTCGATCGCCGCCGGGATCTGCGCCCGCAGCGTCGGCAGCAGGGCCTTGATGCCGTCGACCACCTCGACCGTGTTGGCGTCGGGCTGGCGCTGGATGGCCAGCGTGATCGAGCGCGTGCCGTTGTACCAGCCGGCGGTCCGGTTGTTTTCGACGCCGTCGATGATGTGGGCGATCTCGCCGAGGCGCACCGGCGCGCCGTTGCGGTAGGTGACGATGAGCGGGCCGTAGTCGGCCGCCTTCTTCAGCTGACCGGTCGCCTGCAGCGTCAGCAGGCGCCGCTCGCCCATGAGGGTGCCGAGCGGCGCGTTCGAATTGGTGTCGGCCAGCGCCTGCCGGACGTCATCGATGCCGATGCCGCGCGCCGCCAGCGCATCCGGATCGACCTGCACGCGGACGGCATATTTCTGCTGGCCATAGACCTGCACCTGGGCGACACCCGGCACGGTCGAAATGCGCTCGGCCACCTGCGTCTCGGCATAGTCGTCGACCGTCGAGAGCGGCAGGACGGAGGATGTCAGCGAGAGAAAGAGGATGGGGGCATCCGCCGGATTGACCTTGCGATAGGAGGGCGGGTCGGTCATCTCGATCGGCAGCCGGCGCTGCGCCACCGAGATCGCCGACTGCACGTCCTGGGCGGCGGCGTCGATGTTGCGGTCGAGATCGAACTGGAGGGTGATCTGCGTCGAGCCCAGGCTGCTCGACGAGCTCATCGTGGTGATGCCGGCGATGGTCGAGAACTGCCGCTCGAGCGGCGTCGCCACCGAGGCCGCCATCGTCTCGGGATTGGCGCCGGGCAGGGTCGCCGAAACGTTGATGGTCGGGAAATCGACGCGCGGCAGCGCCGCCACCGGCAGCAGGCGATAGGCGAAGATCCCGAAGATGATGAAGGCGCCCATGACGAGCGTCGTCATCACCGGCCGCCGGATGCAGAGTTCCGGCAGGTTCATGACGTCGTATCCGCGCTCGGGAGCTGGCCGGCCGGCCGCGGTTCGACTCGCGTGCCCGGCGCCAGCCGCAACTGTCCTTCGACGACGACCTGCTCGCCGGCGGCCAGGCCGCTCTCGACGACCGTCTCGCCGCGCAGGCTGCGGCCGATCGCGACCGGCCGCATCTCGACCGTCGAATCCTTGCCGACGACGAAGACATAGGTGCCGGACTGGCCGTGCTCGACCGCCGCATCCGGCACGACGATCGCCGACGGATCGGTGCGCAGGGTCAGCGCCACGTTGACGAACTGTCCGGGCCAGAGCCGCGTGTCGTCGTTGTCGAAGGTCGCGCGCAGCTGGATCGTCCCGGTCGTCGTGTCGACCGCATTGTCGACGAAGGTAAGCTTGCCGGTCAGCGCGCCGCGCTCGTCGCCAGGGATGGTCACGCTTGCCGCCAGCGTCGACGACGCCATCGCCTCGCGGATGTGCGGCAGGTCGTTCTGCGGCACGGCGAAGGCGACGTAGATGGGCCGCAACTGGTTGAGCACGACGAGCGCCGAGGTGTCGTTGGCCTTGACCATGTTGCCGCGCGGCAGGTTGACGACGCCGGCGCGGCCGTCGATGGGCGCGCGGATCTCGGTATAGCTGAGCTGCACGTTGGCGGCGTCGACCGCGGCCTGGTCGGCGCGCACCGATGCCGCCAGCGAATCGGCATTCGCGTTCGTCTGGTCGAGCAGCTGTTTGCTCGCGAAGTTCTTGCTGACGAGGGCGGTCTGGCGCTCGACGTCATGCTTGGCGCTCGCCAGCAACGCCTGGTCGCGCGCCAGATTGGCTTCCGCCTGGATGAGCTGGGCGGCGATCGTCCGGCTGTCGATGGAGAAGAGCAGGTCGCCCGCCTTCACGTCCTGCCCGTCCTTGATGTAGGCGTCCATGATCTGGCCGTCGACCCGGGACTTGATCGCGACGGTGGCGAGGGCGGTGACCGTCCCGATGGTGCCGATCTCGACCGGAAACGGCTTCTGTACCGCCGCTGCGACCTGGACGCGGACGGCAGGCGGCGCGGACGCGCCGGCCGCCGGTTGGGCGCCGGCCCAGTCGTTATTGCGGTAAACCAGGAAGCTGACGCCGCCGATCACCAGCAGGCTCAACAGCAGGGCGGCCAGGCGTTTCATGGGACCGTGATCCAGGCAGTCCTGTCGGGGCCGGCCTGAGCGGTCGGCGTCCCGCTTTGGGCCGGTGGTCGCGGCGTATCAGCGGCGGGTGCGGTCATTGCGCGCATGCCCACCGGAATATCGCCCGTGCCGCGAAGCTGGGGCCACTGGCATCTCCTACGGCCCCAAGAATAGTACGCGGCGGACAGTACGCCAACGATTGCATGGAACGATACCCCGTTTGCCCCATTTTGTCGCACCGGCCGACGGCGCAGTGCATTAACGGACGGTCGGGCATTTTCCGTCGCCTGCCGCGGCGCACCGACGCATGACCGATTGTCGGCCCTTGGGCCGGTCAGACCCTGGCGATGATGAACAGGCGGCGGAACGGCAGGAGGGTGCGGCCGTCCGCCTGCTTCGGGTAGGCTTGGGCGATGCGGGCGGCATAATCGGCCAGGAACCGGCCGCGTTCCGGCTCGTCCAGGGCGTCAAGGAACGGTCGCAATCCCGTTCCCTTGGTCCATTCGACGACCGGGTTGTCGCCGTCCAGCACGTGCAGGTACTCGGTCTCCCAGATGTCGACCTGTCGCGCCGCCGGCGCCAGAATGCCGTAGTAGTCCGCCGGCGTGCCGACGGGCGCGATCGACCGCACGTCCCGTATGCGCGACCGCCACGGACCGGCTGCCGCCGCCGCCCGCATGAGGAGGTGCGAAGGCGCCTCGTGGTTATGCGGCATCTGCACCGCCAGAACACCGCCGGGCGCCAAGTGGCCCAGGAGGCGCGGAAACAGCGCCGCATGGTCCTCAAGCCACTGCAGCGTCGAATTGGAGAAGATGAGGTCGGCCGGCGCGGGTGGAGCCCAGCCGGCGATGTCGGCCTGGACGAAGGTGATGGCCGGCGCCTCCTGGCGCGCCTTGGCCAGCATCTCCGCCGACGAATCAATGCCGGTGACGCCGGCGGCCGGCCACCGTTCCGCCAGGAGCCGCGTGATGTTGCCAGGCCCGCAGCCGAGATCGTGTACGGTCGCCGGCGCTTCCAGCGGAATCTGCGTCAGCAGATCGAGGGCCGGGCGCAGCCGGTGATCGCTGAACTTCAGATATTGGCGCGGATCCCAGGTGGGCATGAAGTCCCTCTCAAGCGGTCGGCGGCCACAGCCAAGCGGCGCCGCGCACGCCGCTGGAGTCGCCATGGGCGGCCTTGCGCAGTGGCGTGTCGACCCGGTCGGAGAACACCCAGCGGTCCCAGATTGCCGGCACGTTGCGGTAGAGCCGGTCGAGATTGGAGAGGCCGCCGCCGAGCACGATCACGTCGGGGTCGAGGACGTTGATGACCGTGGCGAGACCGCGGGCGAGCCGGCTGTCGTAGCGCTGCAGCGCCGCCTCGGCCTCGACATCGCCTTCCGCCGCTCGCGTCGCGATGGCCTCGCCCCGCAGGTCGCGCCCGGTCGCGGCACGATAGTCGGCAGCCAGGCCGGGACCGGACAGCAGCGTTTCGAGGCAGCCATGCAGCCCACAGTAGCAGGCCGGCCCCGGCCGCTCGCTGGCCTCGCGCCAGGCCAGCTGCGTATGGCCCCACTCCCCGGCGATTGCGTTCCGTCCGGTAAGTGGCCAGCCGCGCACGACGATGCCGCCGCCGACGCCGGTTCCGAGGATGGCGGCGAAGACGACGTCGCAGCCGGCGGCGGCGCCGTCGGTCGCCTCCGACACGGCCAGGCAGTTGGCATCGTTCTGCAGCCGCACCGGGCGCCCGAGCGCGGCCGCAAGGTCACGGTCCAGCGGCTTGCCGATCAGCCAGTTCGAATTGGCGTTCTTGATGAGACCCGTTGCCGGTGAGATCGCGCCCGGTATGCCGACGCCGACCGTTCCCATGGCGCTCACCGCCTGTTCCAGCTCGGCGACGAGGCGGGCCACCAGGTCGATCTGCGCCGCGTAGTCGCCCGACGGCGTGGCCGTCCGCTTCCGGTAGATCTCGCGTCCGTCGGCGGCGAGCGCAATGACTTCCGTCTTCGTGCCGCCGAGATCGACGCCGATGCGGATCGGATGATCCATCGTCGTCCTCAGCCTGCCCCGACGATGTGGGCGACGACGACGTTCATGGAGGTGCGCACCGTCAGCTCGTCGGCGACGACCTGACCCTGGCGCAGGGCAATGATCCGGTCGCAGACCGAGAACACGTCGGTCAGGCGGTGGCTGATGAGGATCACGGCAATGCCCTGACGCCGCAGCTCGCGGATGAGGTCGAGCACATGATCGACCTCGCGCACCGCCAGGGCCGCCGTCGGCTCGTCCATGATCATGAGCTTGGGCGCGAACGTGAGGGCGCGGGCGATGGCGACGCTCTGCTGCTGGCCGCCGGAGAGCTGCCCGACCGGCACGCGGATCGACGGGATGCGTGCGCCCAGCCGGTCGATGATGGCGGCCGCCTCGCGCTCCATGCGCGGCTGGTCGATAAGCCCGACCGGCAGGCCGAAGGGCCGCCGCGTCGGCTCGCGGCCGAGGAAGATGTTGGCGGCCACGTCCTGTTGCCGCGCCAGCGCCAGGTCCTGGTAGATCATCTCGACGCCGAGGCGGCGGATGGCGCCGGGATCGAGGTCGGTGATCGACTGGCCGTTCAAACTTATGCTGCCGTCGTCCGGGCGATGCACGCCGGTGACGCATTTCATCAGCGTGGACTTGCCGGCGCCATTGTCGCCGACGAGACCGATCACGCTCCCGGCCTCGACTGCGAAGCTGACGCCGCGCAGGGCTTCGACCGTCGCGAAGCGCTTGGTCACGCCGGTGAGGTCGAGCAGGCTCATCGGGCCGGCCGCAGACGGTTGACGTGGTCGAGCCAGACGGCGGCGATGAGCACGACTCCGATCGCCATCTGCTGATAGAACGCCTGCACCGCCAGCAGATTGAGGCCGTTCTGCAGCACGCCGACGATGAGGGCGCCGACGACGGTGCCGATGATGCTCCCGCGCCCGCCGAACAGGTTGGTGCCGCCGATGATGGCGGCGGTAATGGCGGCCAGCTCGTAGTTCTGCCCGGCGGTCGGGTCGCCGGCATTGGTGCGCGCCATGAACAGCAGACCGGCGACTCCGGCAAGGAACCCAGAGAGCGCATAGAGGCGGACGCGCTGGCTCTCGACCGGGACGCCCATGGCGCGGGCGGCGCCCTCGTTGTCGCCGATCACCAGCGTGTAGCGGCCGAAGCGCGTATGGGCGAGGACGTAGTAGGCGATCGCCGCCACGCCCAGGAACACGATCACGGGCGTCGGCACGCCGAGCGGCCGGCCCTGGCCGAGATAGACGAGGTCGGCCGGCAGCCCGTAGATCGGCTGACCGTCACAGGCCAGCAGCGCCGCGCCGCGCGCGATGCCGAGCATGCCGAGCGTCACGATGAACGCCGGAATCTTGGCGCCGGTGACGAGGAGACCGTTCAGACATCCGGCGGCAGTGCCGGCGATCAGGCAGGCAACGATGCCGGTCGGCCAGGGCAGGCCCCAGTTGTGCACGGCGACCGCGCCGACGACGCTGGAGAAGCCGAGCAGCGATCCGATCGAAAGGTCGATGCCGGCGGAGCAGATGACGAAGGTCGATCCGATGGCGAGGACGCCGATCGTCGCCGTTGCCAGTAGCACATTGAGCAGGTTGGAGACGCTGAGGAAGTAGGGCGACAGCACCGACATCGCCGCCATCAGCAGCACGAGCACGACCAGCGATTCCGTTCGCACCGTGGAGCGCCCGAGGCGGCCGAGCCAGCCCGAGGATTGGGTCGCGAGGCTCATGCGAACGCGGGCTCTGCCGTGATTCCCCCGCGAAAGCGGGGGTCCAGAGGAAGTGACGGAGCGGTCGCCCTGGACCCCCGCTTTCGCGGGGGAATCACAGGGCATTCGGCGCAACGTGCAGACACGGCACGCCGCGCCGGACGCGCCCTTGCGCGAGGAAGGAACGAGCGACCGATCACTTCACGTATTGCAGCAGCGGGTCCTTGTTATCGGCGAGCACCTTCTTGTCGAGGATGAGCGTGTCCACGTACTGGAACTCCTCGACCTGCTTGCCGGCGAGGACGTCGCCGACGCGGATCACTGCCTGCTTGCCGACGAGGTAGGGCAGCTGCGCAACCGAGGCGGTCAGGCGCCCATCCTTGATCGACTGCACCGCGTCGACCGTGCCGTCGACGCCGACCACCTTCACCTGGTCGCCCTTGCCGGCCGCGAACACCGTCTCGACGGCACCCAGCGCCATGGTGTCGTTGGCGCAGAAGATCGCCGCCAGGTCCGGCGTGCGGGTCAGCGTGTCGTTGGTGATGTTGGCGGCTTTCTGGCGGTCCCAGTCGCCGGGGAGCGAGGCGACGATCTCGAGACCGGGCGCCGCCTTCGTCAGCTCGGCTGCGAAACCCTTGGCCCGCTTCTGCCCGGTGATGTTGCCGGAGAGTCCTTCGATCACCAGCACCTTACCCTTGGCCGAGGCGCCGCCGAGCAGGTTTGCGACGTAGTCGGCGCCCTTGGCGCCGGCGGCCGTGTTGTCGGACCCGATCGTGAAGGCGATCTTCACGCCGGCCTGGCTGGCGATGTCGTGGTCGAGATTGGCGTCGAGGTCGACGACGGGGATGCCGGCATCGGTCGCCTTCTTGAGGCAGGGCAGCAGGATCGTCGAGTTGATGGCGGCCGTGATCATCACGTCCGGCTTCTTCTGCAGCATGGTCTCGCAGACGTTGAGCTGCGGTTCGGCTGCCTGATCGGACTCCACAGCTTGCAGGTAGTATTGGACACCAGCCTCGGCGGCGCCGTCGCGCACGCCCTTCTCCATGGCGCCCCAAAATGGGTTGGCCAGGGTCTTCATCAGCACGCCATAGGTCTTCTGCTGGGCATCGGCGTTCGACGATACGGCCAGCACGGCCGCGCAGAGCGCGATGCCGACGACAGACTGCTTCAACATGGCCCGTTCCCTCCCTCGAATTTGCGCCTGGACGTGCGCGTCATCCTTCAACATCGGTAGGCGTCAATCAATAGCGAGCCCCCACGTCAGGAAATGCTCACCGGCTTGCTGCGCAGGCGGCCGATGGTCTCACGCTGGGCCGGGCGGGCGGAGACCGGCGGCAGGCCGGCGAGGATCAAGGCGGCGTCGGAAACGACGATCTCGCCGATCGCGCGGAAGGCTTCCATCATGCCGCCGGCGCGGTGCGCCGAAAGCAGCATGTCCTCCAGCCGGCGCACCGGATGGTCGGATGCAACTGGCTCCTCCGGAAACACGTCGGTGGCGGCGCGGAAGCGGCCGGCCGCGACGAGCTCGACGAACGCGTCGAAGGCGACGACCGCGGCCCGGCTCATCAGCAGGAAGACGCTGTCCGGCCGGATCAGCGCCAGCTCGCGGCGGCCGAGAAAACCCTGATTCTCACGCGTGACGCCGGCGAAGACGAAGATCACGCGGGATGTGCCGAGCACCTCGTCGAGGCCGGCCGGCACGCAATCGTGGGCGCGGATCAGCCGTTCAGGGAGCCAGGGATCGTAGACCTTGACCGGGCAGTGGAACGGCACGAGCAGCGACCGCAGGGCGCGCCCGAGATCGCCGAAGCCGATGAGGCCGACCGGGCTTCCTGTCAGCAGGAAGGCTCGGCGGTTCGAGTCCAGGCCGTAGGTCTCGCGGCCGGCCCGCATGTCTCGATCGGCCTTGCTGATGTCGCGGGCGAGATCGATCGCGGCGCCGAGCGCCAGCTCGGCCACCGGCAGGGCGAAGACGGGGCTGCAATTGAGGACATGGATGCCGCGCTGGAAGCAGGTGTCGTAGTCGATGTTGGGGAGGAAGTTGCCCTCGACGTTGAAGATGGCCCTCAGGCTGCGCGCACGGTCCAGCCGCTCCTTCGGCATCGCCGTCTGTCCGACGAGGATCGTCGCCTCCGGCAGGTGGCGGTCGACCATCGCATCGGGCATCGGACCCTGGTCATGCGCGATCACGTCCCCGAGGCGTTCCAGCTTGGCGCGCTCGGCGGGAGCGAAGATGAGGTCCATGGCGCGCGGGGTCGGATCGGCGAGGATCAGCGGCTTGTCGCGTGGCATGATGCCCCCCTGCGAAAGCGGCGATGCTAAGAGCCGACATGCGTCACGGTCAACCGACGGTCACGCTGTCGGCGGCGCTGACAAGTCCGCCATCCCTCGACTAGATTGGCGCGCCTTGCACAGCGAGGGGGATGATCATGAATCTGCTGGGAGTGCATGCGCTTGTGTTTGCGGGCAGCTGGTCGAAGCGCGACCGCGAACGGGCCGTCGGCGGCGCCGCCAGGCTAGGCTACGACCTGATCGAGATTCCGCTGCTCGATCCAAAGTCGGTCGACGCTGCGGCGACGGCGAAACTGATCGAGAGGCACGGCATCAAGGGTGTCACCTCGCTCGGCCTCAACTTCAAGGCCGACATTTCCAGCCCCAACAAGGCGGTCGCCAGGCGCGGCGAGACCCTGTTGCAGCAGGCGCTCGCGGTCACGCGCGACATCGGTGCGACCTACATGGGCGGCGTGATCTATTCGGCCCTCGGCAAGTATCCTGGGCCGGCAACGGCGGCCGGGCGCCGCAATTGCATCGCGGCGCTGCGGCGCTTGGCCAAAGAGGCGAAGAAATCGGGCATTACGCTCGGCCTCGAGGCGGTCAATCGCTACGAGACCAACCTGATCAATACCGGCGAGCAGGCGGTCGAGATCATCCAGGCGACCGGGGCCGACAACATCGTCGTTCACCTCGACACCTATCACATGAACATCGAGGAAGGCGATCTGGCGCGCTGCGTCGAGACCTGCGGCAAGCATGTCGGCTACGTCCACGTCGGAGAAAGCCATCGCGGCTATCTCGGCACCGGGACGGTCGACTTCGGCAAGATCTTCCGCGCCTTGGCGCGCATCGGCTATGGCGGCCCGATCACCTTCGAATCCTTCTCCTCGGCCGTGGTAGACCCGCAGCTCTCGAACGCGCTCGCCGTCTGGCGCAACCTCTGGAGCGACAGCGATGACCTGGCCGCCGCCGCCAAGCGCTTCATCGAGGAGCAGTGGGCAGCGGCGCAGGCCACTCCGCGGGACTGAATTCCGCCTTTTGGCTGACGGCCCTTGCCGAGCCGCTGCGCCTGTGCCATCAGGCGGCATCGAAGCCTGTTTGGTGCAACGCGCAAGATGGACGGCGACCGACTGAGACTGGCGATGCAGCGCTCCGGCCGGCTGTCGGAAGCAAGCTTCGAGCTGCTGGCAAAGTGCGGGCTGCACATCGCGCGCAGCCATACCGAGCTGTTCTGCCGCGTGCAGGAGCTGCCCATCGACCTGCTGCTGGTGCGTGACGACGACATCCCCGGCTTCGTCGAGGAGGGCGTGTGCGACGTCGGCATCGTCGGCGACAATGTCATGCAGGAGCAGCGGCTCTCGGCCAAGCGGCCGCTCGCCACCGAGGCGCTTTTGGAACTCGGCTATGCCCGCTGCCGGCTCGTGCTGGCGGTGCCGGAGGAGATGGCGTTCACGGGTCTTGGCGACCTGAAAGGGCGCCGCGTCGCCACCTCCTATCCGGCGACGCTGGGGGCGCTGCTCGCCAGCGCCAAGGTCCAGGCCGAGATCGTCGTCATGACGGGTTCGGTCGAGGTGGCGCCTCGCCTTCACATCGCCGACGCCATCTGCGACATCGTGCAGACCGGCGCCACGCTCGAGGCCAACGGCCTGAAGCCGGTGCATACGCTCCTGGAGAGCCAGGCGCTGCTGGTCGGTCGGCGCGACCGCCTGACCGGCGTCAAGGCGGCGACGGCGGACCGCCTCAGCAAGCGCATCCAAGGCGCTCTCAAGGCCGGCGAAAGCAAATACATCATGCTGCATGCGCCGCGCTCGGCGCTGCCGGCCATCGCCCGCATCCTGCCAGGCGCCGAGTCGCCGACCGTCCTGCCGCTCGAGGGCAACCCGGACAAGGTCGCGATCCATGCCGTGAGCCGCGAGAGCGTGTTCTGGGAGACGATGGAGCAGCTGAAGGCGGCCGGCGCCAGCGCCATCCTCGTGCTGCCCATCGAGAAGATGATGGACTGAGGGCGGGCGGGCAGGTGGACGATGGCCACGACCTCTCCTTCCATTGCCGTCGTGCCGGGCGGCGGCGAGAACGTGAACTCGGTGCTGTTCGCGCTGGAGCGGCTGGGCGCCAGGCCCGAGCTCACGCTTGACCCGAAGGCCGTCGCGTCCGCCGAGCGCGTCATCCTCATGGGCGTCGGAGCCGCTCCGCCCGCGATGGCCAAGCTCCGATCGCACGGGTTGGTTCCTTGCCTGCAGGCCCTCAAGCAGCCGCTGCTCGGCATCTGCGTCGGCATGCAGCTGTTGTTCGAGCGTTCGGCCGAAGGCGATGTCGAGTGCCTGGCCATGTTGCCGGGGCGCGTCGAGCGGTTCCCGGAGGGCGGAGGTCTGACGGTGCCGCACATGGGCTGGAACCGGCTCGATCTGCTGCAGCCGGACGACCCCTTGCTGGCCGGCATCAAGACGGGGGACTGGGCGTTCTACGCCAACAGCTTCTACGCGCCGCCGTCGCCTGCGACCGTCGCGCGGACCGAGTACGGTGTTCCCCTGTCGGCCGTCGTGCACCGGGGCAACGTCTTCGGGTGTCAATTCCATCCGGAGCGTTCGGCGGCCGTCGGTGCGCGGCTCCTACGGAACTTTCTGGAGCTGCCGTGATCGTCTATCCCGCCATCGACCTGCGTCAGGGCAAGTGCGTGCGTCTGCAGCAGGGCCGCTTCGACCAGGTGACGACCTATGCCGACGATCCGCTGGCGGTGGCGCGCGCCTGCGCCGCCGAGGGCGCCGCCTGGCTCCATGTCGTGGATCTCGACGGGGCGAAGGACGGCAACGCTGCGCAGACCGACCTGATCCGGCGCATCGTCGCCGAATCCGGCCTCAAGGTGCAGACCGGCGGCGGCATCCGCAGCGAGCAACAGATCCAAGGCTATCTGGACGGCGGCGTCGCGCGGGTGGTGATCGGCAGCCTGGCGCTCACCAACCCTGGGCTGGTCGGAGCCTGGCTCGGCGAGTTCGGGCGCGACCGCATCGTTCTCGCCCTCGACGTGAGACCGGCGGAGGACGGGTCCTGGCATGTGGCCACCCACGGCTGGCAGAAGGATTCCGGCAAGACTCTGGCGGCCGTGGTCGACGAGTACGGCGTCGCCAGTCTCCGCCATCTGCTGTGCACCGACGTCGCGCGCGACGGGCTCCTGGCCGGCCCCAATCTCGCGCTCTATCAGGAGATACGATCGGCCTATCCCGGCATCGAGCTGCAGGCCTCCGGTGGCGTTGCGAGCCTTGAGGACTTGGCGGCCCTCAAGGCGACCGGCGTCGCCGGCGTTGTGGTCGGCAAGGCGCTCTATGAGCGAAAGTTCACGCTGGCGGAGGCGCTCGCATGCTGAGCCGGCGGATCATTCCCTGCCTCGACGTGAAGGACGGGCGCGTCGTCAAGGGCGTGCAGTTCCGCGACCACGAGGTGGTCGGCGACATCGTCGAGCTGGCTCAGCGCTACTGCGCCGAGGACGCCGACGAGCTGGTGTTCTACGACATCACCGCCAGCAGCGACCGGCGCACGGTAGACCGCGGCTGGATCGAACGCATCGCGCGCGTGCTCGACATTCCCTTCTCCGTGGCAGGCGGCATCCGCACGGTCAAGGATGCCCGGCGCGTCCTCAACGGCGGCGCCGACAAGATCTCCATCAACTCGCCGGCGCTGGAGAATCCGGCGCTCATCGCGGAGATGGCGTATGAATTCGGCAGTCAGGCGGTGGCGGTCGGCGTCGACAGCCGGCGGGAGGAGGACGACTGGTTCGTCTATCAGTACACCGGCGATCCGTCGAAGACCCGCGCGACGCGGCGGCGGACGCTGGAGTGGGCGCGCGAGGCGGCGGCGCGGGGCGCCGGCGAGATCGTGCTCAACTGCATGAACCAGGACGGCATGCGCCACGGCTATGACCTGGAACAGCTGGCGGCGGTGCGGGATGCCGTGACCGTGCCGCTGATCGCGTCCGGCGGGGCCGGCGCGCCCGCGCACTTCCGCGACGTGTTCCGACAGGCCCGGGTGGACGGCGCGCTCGCGGCCAGCGTGTTCCACAAGGGCGTTATTGCGATTCCCGACCTCAAGCGGTACCTGCAGGCCGAAGGCGTCGAGGTGCGGGTGTGAGCGGGATCACAATCGATGCGGAAAAGATCGACTGGGACAAGGCCGACGGCCTGGTGCCGGCGATCATCCAGGATGCCGAGACGCAGCAGGTCCTGATGCTCGGGTACATGAACCGCGCCGCCCTCGCCGCCACCCTCGCCTCCGGCCTCGTCACCTTCTACAGCCGCAGCAAGAAGCGGCTGTGGCAGAAGGGCGAATCGTCCGGCCACAGGCTGCAACTGGTCGGCATCGCGCCCGACTGCGATAGCGACGCGCTCCTCGTCCGCGTCCGCCCGCACGGCCCGGCCTGCCACCGTGGCACCGTCTCCTGCTTCGACCCTGCGCCCTAACCCGCGGAATCATCACGCATTCCAGTGACCTGGATCACTTCCGCAGCGGCGCGACCGCGCCTAGCTTTGGAATAGGTCGAACGCGGGACGTGTTAGCTGATTTTCAATACCCCGTTAGACCGGCGTTAACGAACTGACCGAATAATCGCAGGGACAAAATCCATGGCGTCACGAGCGAACAAGATGAGCGACAACGTCATCCAGTTTCCGCGCAAGCCGGCGCCGCGTCCGGAAGTGCAGACCGTGTGCGACACGTCGATGGTCGAGCAGCTTTCGGAGGACTTCCTGAAGCAGGCCGTATCGATGCATGGCGGCGGCGCATCCGGCGTCGATGTGTACCGCGGCATGATCATGGCGCTCTGCAAGCTGATCTGCCGCTCCGACGACGATCCCACGGTGATCGACCGCCGCCTCGCCGCCAGCCATGCCCACATGCTGGAAGCCCGCGAGATCATCTCCACCATGGCGGCGGCGCGCTGACCGCGCCGCCCGCTTTCCTCTCTCTCACTCTCCCTCCCTCCCTCCCTCTCAACCGACGCAACGGGCTCCTGAAAGGGGCCGGTTTGCCTTGCGCGCGCGGACGGTCCAACATGGACTCCGGAGGCGCTGGGTTGTGATCCGTTGTCTTCCCCTTCTTCCTGATTCCCCCGCGAAAGCGGGGGTCCAGGGCGACTGCGCGTCGCTGG
>Ga0335076_10003352_pt1 | contig 16104 bp, 17 predicted proteins | sample Lox_Sample_25_FD_206717 | JGI IMG/M metagenome (GOLD analysis project Ga0335076, IMG submission 206717) | Soil microbial communities from Loxahatchee National Wildlife Refuge, Florida, United States - Lox_Sample_2.5 | ecosystem: Environmental > Terrestrial > Soil > Wetlands | place: USA...
AAGGCGCTCGAGCAGGTGATCGACCCGGAGCTTCGGCGTCCCGTCACCGAGCTCGACATGGTGCGCGACCTCGAGCTCCATGACGGAGTGGTCGCACTCACGATCGTCCTCACCGTCGCCGGCTGCCCGTTGCGCGACTCCTTCGTGCAGCAGGTGGAGCAGGCGCTCGCCGGGGTCTCCGGAGTGACGGGGGTCGAGCTCTCCTTCGACGTCATGACTCCGGAGGAGCGGCAGGCGCTGACACAGAAGCTCCGCGGAGGCGCGCCCGAGCGCGATGGAGTGATCCGGCTGCCGGCCGACTGCCGCGTGCTCGCGATCGCGAGCGGCAAGGGCGGCGTTGGGAAGTCGTCCCTCGCCGCGAACATCGCGGTCTCTTTCTCGCACCTCGGACACAGCGTGGGCGTGCTCGACGCGGACATCTACGGCCATTCGATTCCGCACATCCTGAACATCCGCCAGCGGCCGATCGCCGTGGACGAGATGATCGTGCCTCCCGTGAAGGACGACCTGAAGCTGATGTCGATCGGCTTCTTCCTCGAGACCAGCAGTGAGCCCGTGATGTGGCGCGGACCGATGCTCCATCGCGCGCTCGAGCAATTCCTCACCGACGTCCATTGGGGCGAGATCGACGTGCTCGTCGTGGACATGCCGCCGGGCACGGGCGACGTCTCGATCTCGCTCGGCCAGCTTCTGCCGCGGGCCGAGGTCGTCGTCGTGACGACTCCGCAGAAGCTCGCACAGGACGTCGCTGCGCGCGCGGCCTCGATGGCGCAGAAGACGAACATGCGTCTGCTCGGCGTGGTAGAGAACATGTCGGGCGACGTCTTCGGTAGCGGCGGGGGCGAGGAGCTGGCCGGCGAGCTCGGCGTCCCGCTGCTCGGCACGGTGCCGCTGGATCCGGCGCTGCGCGAGCAGGGCGACGCAGGCGTGCCGGTCGTCTCCGCGCAGCCGGAAACGGAGTCGGCGCGGGCGATCGTCGCAATCGCGCAGGAGATCGAGGCTCTGCGCCGGGAGCGTGGCGGCATCGTCAAGTCGTTGCCGCTGGTCGGATGAAGGGAACCAAGGAGGTCGTCCAGGAGGCCTACTCCTTGGCGCGCCGCTCCGACCACCGCAAGTTGCGGGAGCTCGTCGCGGACGACGCGACGTGGCATCCGGCGCGCGAGGGCGCCTGGAACCCGTGCCGCGACGGCGACATGGTCGTGAGGACGCTCGTATGGCGTGCGGGGATGGCGAACCGGCTGCGGCCGGCCGATCCGATCGAGCTCGGCGACCGGGTACTGATCAGGCTTCGCGGCGCGCGGCTCCACCGGTTCGGGGCCACCGGATTCAGGCCGAAGCTGTTCCAGATCGTCCAGGTCCGCGATGGGAAGATCGTGCGGATGCAGGACTACCCGGGGCGCGAGGAGGCGCTGGCCGCGGCGGGCATTCGGGCCTGAGCCGGTGGCGGCCGCTGCCTTCTTCGATCTCGACCGGACGCTGCTGCGCAGGTCTTCCGCCCTCGCGCTCGCAGGTTCCTTCCGTGAGCGCGGCCTGATCTCGCACCGTCAACTTTTGCAGGCGGCTGCCTGGCAGCTTCTCTTCGTCGCGCGCGGCGCTGGTCACGAAGCGGTGCGTAGCGCCGCCGAGGACGGACTGCGCGTGCTCGCCGGGTATCCGGTCGACGACCTGCGGAAGCTCGTCGCCGAGGCCATGGAGCCGGTGCTGCGGCCTCTCGTCTACTCCGAGCCGCTCAGCCTCGTCGAGCACCACCGTGAACGCGGCGAGCGCGTCTTCGTCGTCTCGGCGACTCTGCAGGAGATCGTGGAGGCGATCGCGGACGACCTCGGCTTCGACGGGGCGCTCGGCACGGTCTGCGAGGTGCGGGACGGCTGCTACACCGGTCACGCAGTACGGGCGTTGCACGGCCGGGCGAAAGCCGAGTGCATCCAGGAGTTCGCCGCACGCGAGGGGCTCGACCTGGCCGCCTGCACCGCCTACTCGGACAGCCATACGGATCTCCCTTTCCTCGAGGCTGTCGGTCACCCGGTCGCCGTCAATCCCGATCGTGCGCTGCGGCGCATTGCCGCGGATCGCGGCTGGCCCGTACTGGAGTTCAGCGCCCGCGCGTACCCGCACGCCCGCCCGCGCGTCCGTCCGGTGTTCGCCGGCGCCGCCGCCGCCGGCCTGGCCGCTTTGCTCGCGGCGAGATCCCGTGGACGCTGACGAGGGCCTCCGCCGGCTGCGCGCGCTCGGCTTCGCCGACCTGGACGCGCAGGAGCTCTGGGTGCACTTCGACGCGGCCGAGCGTCGCGGGAAGCAGGGGCACGGCCACGCGAGGATTCCGTGGCTCGAGGAGCTCGAGGGCTACGACCCGTCGGCCGAGCCGTCGCTGCTCGAGGAGGAAGCCGGCTTCCAGCGCTGGCACGGCGGCGGCGCGATCGGCTATCTCGTGCTGGGCCGCGTGGTGCGCGCGCAGCTCGATAGCCCGCCGTCGCAGGCCCGGCTGGTCGTCTGCGAGCGCACGTTCCCGACCGGGATGCTCGGCCACCACGTCCGCAGGCTTGCGGACGGGGGTCTTGTCGCGGTGCTCACCGCAACCTCGCCGAGGCGTCTCGGCCATCCGGATGGTGGCCCGAAGCTCGCGGGCACGAACCCGCTCGCGATCGGCATTCCCAGTGGCGGCAGCGATCCGATCGTCGCCGACGTCTCGATGGGTGCGATCACATGGGGCGACGTCGTCGCCGGCCTTGCGTCCGCCGACGAGCTCGTGCCGTTCGGCGCCGAGCAGGCGCACAAGGCGTTCGCCTTGGCCCTCGGCCTCCAGCTGATCGTCGACTCGCTCGTGCGGGACGACGGTCACGGCGCCGTGCTTCTCGTCGCGCGGCCCGAGGCGGATCCGGTGCCGGCGCTGCGCGAGCTTGCCGGCGGTGTCCGGCTTCCCGGCGACGGCTAGCGGGGGAAGCGCGGGTCGTCGCGGATCGCGGCGAAGTCCTCGTCCGTCTGCGCGTACTCGCGGAAGCGCTCGTCGGCAGCCGCTGCTTCGAGATGGTCGAGCGCCGCATCGTGCTCGCCCGCAAGCGCCTCGACGCAGGCGAGGTTGTAGAGGAGCGCCGGATTGCCGGGCTTTGCCTCGAGGCCCTCCTCGAGCAGTCGCTTTGCCTCGTCGTACCGACCCACGCGACCATGCGGCGCGGCGAGAAAGACGTACTCCCACGCCGAGACCTCGTGCGGCTCTCCCGGCCTGCCGCCGACCGCGAGTACGACGGCGTCCTCGCCGAGCGCGACCGCTGCGCGGCGTAGCGAGGAATCCTGGACGAAAACGAGCTGGCCAGGCCCGAGCTCGTGCTCGTCCTCGCCGACCGCGAAGCGAACGCGGCCCCGGAGGACGAGGTAGATCTCCTCGTGCCCCAGCCTCTCCTCGGTGTGCTCCTCCACGATCTGCCCGCTCGATCCGGGCGTGTACGCGTTGGTGCCGAAGGCCTGGATGCCGAAGTGACGCCGGACCGGCCGCCAGACGAAGCCGTCGGGCAGCTCGATCCGGTCGAGCTCGTCGACGTGCGTCAGGTTCATCGGAGCAGATCCTCGAATCTCGGATCGTTGCGGAGCGAATCGAGGTCGGTGTCCGCCCGGAAGTACTGGGTGGACTCGCCTTCGGCATCGAGCTCCTTCGCGCGACCGAGGTGCGCGAGGGCCGCGTCGGCGTTGCCCGCCAGCGCCTCCCAGCAGCCGGCGTTGTACGACGTGGCCCAGTAGTCGGGCCTGTCCGCCACGAGCTGCTCCATGATCGCCCGTCCGTCGTCCACCCGACCCGACTGCCGGTATTGCTCGGCGAGAGCGATCTCCTCCCAGCCGCCCGCACTGAAGGCCTCGCCGACCGTTCCGCCGACGACGAAGACGATCGTGTCGTCCTCCTCGGCGACCGCAGTACGGAAGACCTCGGGCGGCACGAAGACGAGCGATCCCGCGCCGGCGTCGGCTTCCTCCCCGCCGACGGTGAACCGGGCACGGCCGCGCACGACGACGTACAGCTCCTCGTTTCCGCTCTCTTCCTCGTGTGGCGGGATCAGCTCCCCGCCTGTGTCGGCACGCCAAGCGTTGACGCCCGCCGGCCGGAACCCGAGCGCGTGGCGAACCGGGATGAGGTCGCAGCCGCGATGCTTCGCCGTCTCGACCTCGTCGAGGGAGAGGATCGTGTACCCGTCGCTCATGCGCCGGCCTCCCTGAGGGCTTCGAGCGCGACCGGGTCGATCGAGTCGTCCCCGTCCACCCGTTCCTCGAGGTTCTCGACGCCTGCCCATGCGTCGAGCGACTCGTAGCCGAGTCGCGCGAGGAGCGCGCTGACCTCGGCGCGCAGCTCGCCTTCGAGCGGCAGCCAGTCTTCGCGCGGGCTGGCGTCGAACAGAAGTTGGTGGAGCCCGTAGATCCGGAGCAGCTCTTCGATGGGCCGCTCGTGGTCGTCGACGCGGAGGTCGACGAGGACGTCCGACAGGCCCGCGTAGCCGCCGTCGCGCTGGACGACGAGGACGGAGGCCGATTGCTGGCCGCGCCGGTCGCCGCCCGCTGCCTGCGCAGCGACGAGGCACTCCAGCAAGCGCTGTACGAGCGGCAGGCTTCCGTTCTCCTCGAAGGTCGTTGCGAGCGCGGCGACCGTCTCCTCGCCGACGAGGATGTTGCCCTGCGCCGCGTAGCCGGGACCGGTTCGGCCGCCGGCCCAGTCGAGGCACTCCTCGCCGGTGTAGGTGGCAGCGCGGCCCTCGCTGTCCACGATCCCGACCTGGCGTTCGGCTCGGCCCTCGTCGGCGGCGGTGAGCCGCTCGACGGCTCGCTCGGCCGAGAGGCCCTCACGCAGGAGCTCGAGCCCGTCAGGGCCGTAGCGCGGGTTCGCGAAGGACTGCGTGGCCACAGCTCCGACCTCGGCCTCGGCATAGGGAACGACCGAGCCGACGGCGAGGAACTTCGACTGCACGGCGACGCCCCACTGTCTCGCCTCGAGGTCGCAGGCGACGATCGAGTACGTCGCGACGACCGGCTCAGCCATATGTCAGCTCGGTCAGGTCGAGCTCGAGCAGGTCGCGGCGTTGCTCGGGGACGACGACGGCTGCCACCTCTGGCCGAGCGAGGGCCGCACGCACCGCTTCCGGCGACGCCGCGCGCACGACGACGGGACGGCCCGCCTCGAAAGCCTCCGCGATCGGCTGCAAGTCGTCGACGCTCTCGACGACGAGCGCCTCCTCCGCCGGCACGGCGGGATCTCCCTCCATCGCCAGCTCCGGCACGCGCCGGCCGCTCCGCCCCCACCAGCGCTCCCTCATAGCGTGACCGAGTCGCCGGGCTCCAGGTCCTCCACCTGGACGTCGGGCGCCAGCTCGCGCAGTTCGGCCGGGGTCCCGGCGAGCAGCGGGAACGTGCCGTAGTGGCAGGGAACGCAGCGCTTGGTGCCGAGCAGCTCGAGCGCGACCGCAGCTTCGTTCGGCCCCATCGTGTAATGGCCGCCGATCGGCAGGATCGCCACGTCCGGCGAGTAGAGGCGGCGGATGAGCTGCATGTCCCCGAACACGCACGTGTCTCCCGCGAAATAGAGCTTCGTCCCGTTCTCGATCTCGGCGACGATCCCGACCGGCTCGCCCATGTACTCGCCGTCGTTGTTCGAGCTCGAGTGGTGCGCGTTGGTGAGCGTGAACTTGACGTCGGCGGCCTCGACGGTGCCGCCCTTGTTCGGGTCGAGCACGTTCTCCACGCCCTGCTTTCCCTGCAGCCAGTCGGCGAGCTCGACCGGCGCGATGACCGTGCAGCCGTGCTTCTTCGCGAGGTCGACGGTGTCGCCGAGATGGTCGCCGTGGCCGTGCGTCAGCGCGATCACGTCCACGCGCTCCGGCTCGAGCTCGGACTCCGGGCACTTCGGGTTTCCGTTCAGGAAGGGGTCGATGTAGACGCGCTTCCCGCTCGGCGTGTCGAAGCGGAATGTTGCGTGGCCGAGCCAGGTCAGGGTCGTTTCGGGCATGCATGCGCTCCTTGAATCGGGTCGCCGCGAGCCTACTGAGGGAGGACCGTCCGATGCGGCCCGGAACCTTTAGAGGTGGGTTCGCGGCTCCTGCCCCTGGTGCTCGCGGCGGCTGCGCTGGCGGCCGGGGTCGTGGGACTCGGCGGCCTCGCGCTCTGGCTCGGCCTGCTCACGGTCCCTGCGGCCGCGGCGGCGGCCTTCGTCGCGGTCAGCGACACACTCGACGGCAGGCCCGTGCGGCTGAGCGCCGTGACGAGCGGCCTCGCGCTCACGCTTGTCGTCCTCGCCTCGGCGGCTCGGGAGAACACGCCCGCCGGATCCGCCGCTTCCCCTCTCGCGACCTGGGCGCTTCTCCTTGCACTGCTCGCCTACGCGATCCCGCTCGTCCTCTGGGTGCTCGAGCCGGTGCGCGTGCCGCTCAGGACGCGTCCGGCGCGGCGCCGCCTGAGGCCGGCAGAGGTCGACGAGCTTCTCTCGCGCGCCGCCTAGATGGGTCCGGCGGCACCCCGCCCATCGGCGGGGTGCCACCATTGCTGCCGCCTAGTGATGCGAGAAGTGGAACGCGACCACGCGGCTGCCCGATACGCCGGCGGTCTCCGGTTCGCCCTGCTTCCAGGCGCGGACGAACACGGTCAGAAGGTGTTGGTGCCGACTGGCGGGAAAGCCGCTACGCCTTGCCTCCGTGAGCACGACGGTTCCGTCTGACGCTGTTGCACCCTGCCCGACGGCGAACTGGTTGTACGGAATCGCGACCGCCAAGACGGACGCTCCCTGGACAGGCCGGTTGCCACACGCCAGGAGCTTGACGTGGACGTGGACGGTGCTCGACGACCGCCCCACCGACGGTGTGATCGAGACGGCGGCGACGTCTAGCCGTGCCGGTGGCGTGAGTTCGGAGATCGGGATCGTGCCGGTTCCCGGCGGACATCCGCTCGGGGGTATGACCCCGGTCGCCGCGGACGACGCCGTGGCGGACCCGGAGCCGTTCTTCGCCGTGACGGCCACGCGGAGCGTGTGGCCGATGTCGCCGGTCGTCGGCGTGTAGATCTTCGCCGTCGCGCTACCGATCGCGACGCATGCATTTCCGGTCGCATCGCACCGATTCCACTGGAACTGGTAGGACGTCGGCTTCCCGTTCCACGTGCCGCGCGTGGCGACCAGCGTGAGCCCCACCTCGGCTGTGCCGGAGATGGTCGGCGGCGTCTTGGGCGACGGTTTTGCGTTGGCTGCGGCTCGGCCGGCCCCCGGCTGTCCGAAGACGGCGCCGAGGAGTACGCCGGCTATCACCGCCAGCACGAATCCCAGCTTCGTTCGTGTCAGGTGCCCTCGTAGCATGGCCGGCTCCTTCGGTTGCAAGAAGTGCTGCGTTGTGAGAAGTGCGTGGAGTCCTACCTCGCCACGGCCCGACGTTCACCTCACGGCGCGAGACCTTGCACGTTCTTTGCAGGGGCTTTTCAGAGAGGCAACGCGGCCGCCGCGTCCCGCGCGAGGTCGATCAGCGGCTGGACGGCGAAGAGCGAGCCGAACGAGACGAGGAGGGCGGCTCCGACCGCGATGTGGAGGAGCGTCTCGCGGGCGGGCGCGCCGCCGGTGACTGCGACTCCGCCGCCGGGCTGGACCTGAAGCTCCTCGGCCGGCCGCATGTACATCGCGCGCACGATGCCGAGGTAGTAGTAGAGGCTCACTAGCGTCGCGAGCACGCCGACGATCACGAGCCACACCCAGCCGTGGTCGTACGCCGCGGCGAAGACGTAGAACTTGCCGACGAACCCTCCACCCAGCGGCAGCCCGGCGAAGCTGAACACGAAGAACCACATCGCGACGCCGAGGAACGGCCGCTCCCAGCCGAACCCGGCGAGGTTCTCGAGCGTCACCGGCATCCCGAGCTCCCGTTCCCTTGCCGCGACGATCGCGAACGAACCGAGCGCGGCCGCCGAGTAGGGGATGAGATAGAACATGAGCGCACGCGCTCCGAGCGAACTGCCGGTGCTCAGGGCGATGAGCATGAAGCCCGCCTGCGCGATTGCCGAGTACGCGAGGATCCGCTTCACGTTCCTCTGCACGAGCGCAGCGAAGTTGCCGATGGCCAGCGAGATCGTGGCGATGATGGCGAAGGCCCAGCCCCACAGATGCTGGTTCTGGGGGAACGCCGTCGTCATGACGCGGAACGTGAGGAGAAGCGCCGCGACCTTCGTGGCCGACGACATCCATGCGGTCACCGTCGTCGGCGCGCCCTCGTAGACATCCGGCGTCCACATGTGGAACGGCGCGGCCGACATCTTGAAGCCGAGCCCGGCGATCATCAGGGCGATCCCGACCACCACGAAGGTGTCGCCCGTCAGCCCCTGGGAGCCGATCGCCGTCGCGATGCCCTGGTACGAGACCTTCCCCGTCGCGCCGTAGACGAGCGCCGAGCCGAAGAGGAGCGTTCCGGCGCCGAAAGAGCCGACGACGAGGTACTTGAGGCCCGCTTCGAGCGAGCCCTCCAGGTCGTAGTCGATCGCGCACATGACATAGAGCGCGATCGAGAACCACTCGAGCGAGAGGAAGAGCACGATCAGGTTCGCCGCGCCGACGAAGAACGCCATCCCGGCGGCGGAGACGAGCAGGAGCGCGAAGAACTCTGCGACGTGGTCGTCCCGGCGTGCGGGATCCGCCTTTTGTCCCCAGCCGGGGACGTGCTCGATGCCCACGAGCGTGGTCGCGAGCCCGACGGCGCAGAGGATGATCTGCCCGAGCGCGGTCCAGCGGTCACGATAGAAGGCGTCGACGGCGACCGTGTGGCCGTTCGGGCTGTCGACGTAGAGCCAGATCGAGAGCACGAGGCCGGCCGTGAAGCCGGCCACGGCGAGTCCGGCCGCTGCGAGCCGGCGGAACGCGCGCGGCACGAGCACGGCACAGAGAAGCGCCAGGAACGAGGCGCCGATGAGCGCGAACACCGTCGAGAGCGCGAACCAGTCGATGTGCGGCGTATGCAGCGTCACTTGAACTGACTCTTCACGGCCGTGGTCGGGCTGTCACCGAAAAACGAGTGGTGGCTGATCCCCGCCGGCCATGCCGAGAGGGCGAGGAGCACGCCGACGAGCGGCACGACGAGCGCGAGCTCGCCGGGACGCAGGTCGAGCGCCTCGTCCACGACCATCGGGCCGCGCGCCTCGTGCAGGACGCCGGAGATCAGTCGCAGCATGTACATGGCGGCGAGCACGATCGCGCCGGCGCCGATCGCCGCCCACCACCACGCACGCTGGAAGACGCCGGCCAGGATCAGGAACTCGCCCGCGAACGCGGCGGAGCCCGGCACGGCGAGCGAGATGACGCCCACCGTCATCAGCAGCGTTGCGAGAGCGGGCCGTCCTCGGGCCATGCCGCCGAGCAGCCGGAACTCGCCCGTGGTCGTCCTCCGCTCGACGGCGCCGGCGATGAGGAAGAGCGAGACAGAGATCAGCCCGTGCGCGACCATCTGCAGCACGGCGCCGTCGAAGCCGAGGTCGGTGCCGGCGAAGAGGCCGAACGCGATCAGGCCCGACTGCGCGAGCGACGAGTAGGCGACGACGCCGCGGAAGTCCGGGGAGCGGAAGGCGAGCAGCGAGCCATAGACGAGCGACACGGCGGCGAGGGCGAGGATCGTCGTCCGGTAGAACGACGTCGGTTCAGGGAACTTCGTGATCGCGATCCGCAACATCCCGTAGAGGCCAGCCTTCGCGATCACGCCGGAGAGGACGGCGGCTATCTCCGGCGGCGCCTCGCGATAGGCGTCGGGCAGCCAGCCGTGGAACGGGAAGAGCGGCGCCTTGATCACGAAGGCGACCATGAAGCCGAGGAAGAGCCAGCGGCTCGCGCTCGTAGGCCCGTCGACGAGGTCGAACGTCCCGGCTTGCAGGCCGTAGACGACGATCGCAGCGAGCATCAGCAGCGAGCCCGCCATCGTGTAGATGACGAACTTGACCGTGGCCTCCATCCGCCGCGCGCCGCCCCAGACGCCGATCAGGACGTAGAGCGGGATCAGCATCGCCTCGAAGAAGGCGTAGAAGAGGAGCAAGTCCTGCGACTCGAACACACCGACCGTCGCCCCGGTGAGCAGGAGCATCAGCCCGAAGTAGGCTCGCGGCCGGTCGCGGCCGACCCAGAAGCCGTAGCTCGTGCAGGCGGCCATCGCGACGACGGTGAGGCCCACGAGCCAGAGCGAGAAGCCGTAGACGCCGACGTGGTACGAGACGCCGAGCTCGCCGAACCAATTCGCCTGTTCCGACATCTGTAGGCCCGAGCTCGAGAAGTCGAAGCGCGCCGCCTGCTCGATCCAGAAGCCGACCTCGGCGAACGCGAAGAGCAGCGCGAGGCTTCCGGTCGCGTACCGGGAGAGCGGCAGCAGCCAGATCAGGAGCGCGCCGGCGATCGGCAGCCAGATCAGGATCGAGGTCAGAGAGGTGGCGTTCACTTGGCGATGAGGAAGGCGAGGACGACGCCCGCGGCGCCGGCCGCGAGAAAGAGGACGTAGGTGCGCAGCAGCCCGGTCTGGATCCGCCGCACGAGCCCGCCCGTCTCGATGGTGGCGTCGCCGAGGTCGGTGCCGGTCTGGAGCACGACGGGCTCCTCGAACTCACGGCGCAGGAACGTGGCGAGCCAGACGGCCGGCTCATAGAAGATCCGGTCGTACAGCCAGTCGAAGTAGAACTTGTTCTCGAGCACGCGGCGCACGGACGGAGCCGCGGGGATCGCGATCTTCCGCTCGGAGTAGACGGCCCACGCGATGGCGATGCCCGCGAGGCCTACGAGCGGGCTCACGATGGACGTGACCGTCTCCTGTGTGGTGCTCGCCACGGCATCCGGCAGCGACGGCGCGACCGGTGCCAGCCACTTGGTTATGGGGTCCCAGTGCGGCGGGAACTGGATCCAGCCGCCGATTGTCGCGAGCACCGCGAGGATCCCGACGGGCAGGAGCATGGTCCACGCGCCCTCCCGGCCGTGATGGTCGTGGTAGTGCTCGCGGACGAACGGGCTCGGCTCGCCGGGGAAGACGAGGAACCAGAGCCGGAACGTGTAGAGGCCGGTGAGGAACGCACCGACGATGCCGCAGGCGTAGAAGACGTAGCCGTACCAGCCGATGTTGAGGGTCGACGCGATGATCGGGTCCTTCGAGAACCAGCCCGAGAATGGGGGAATGCCGACGAGTGCCAGCGCGCCCGCGAGGAAGCACCACTTCGTGAACGGCATCACACGTCCGAGCCCGCGCATCTTCCGGATGTCCTGCTCGTTCGCGAGCGCGTGGATTGCGAGGCCGGCTGTCATGAAGAGCAGCGCCTTGAAGAAGGCGTGCGTCATCAGGTGGAACATCCCGTTCGCGTAGCCGCCGACCCCGACGCCGACGAACATGTAGCCGATCTGCGACATCGTCGAGTAGGCGATGACGCGCTTGATGTCGGTCTGGACGAGTGCGATCAGGCCGGCGACGAGGAGCGTGAGCGCGCCCGTGCCGGCGGCGATCAGCTCGATCGTCCGCGCCTGCTCGAAGACCGGATGCGTGCGCGCGATCAGGTAGACGCCGGCGGTGACCATCGTCGCCGCGTGGATGAGGGCGCTGACCGGCGTGGGGCCTTCCATCGCGTCGGGCAGCCACGTCTGGAGCGGGATCTGCGCCGACTTCGCCACTGCTCCGCCGAGCAGCCCGAGCGAGATGAGATTCGCCTGGGTCGAGGAGAAATTGAACGACAGGGTCGAGAACGAGAGCGAGTTCGTGTGGGCGATGATGATGAAGAACGCGAGCGCCATCGTCGCGTCGCCGAATGCGTTCATCACGAACGCTTTCTTCGCCGCCTGCACTGCGCTTGGCCGGTCGTGCCAGAAGCCGATCAGCAGGTACGAGGAGAGTCCGACGAGCCCCCAGCCGATCAACAGCATGAGCAGGTTTCCGCCCTCGACGAGCAGCAGCATCGAGAACACGAAGAACGCGATGTAGGCGAAGTAGCGCCGCTCCTCGTCGTCGCCATCCATGTAGCCGATCGAGTAGAGGACGATCAGGCCGCCGACGCCGCTGACGATCAGCATCATCATCGTGCTCAGCGGATCGACGAGCAGCTGCAGGGGGACGCTGAAGTGACCGGCCGCGAGCCAGGTCCAGGCAGTCGTGTACTCGCCGCGGGGAAGATTGCAGGGGAGCGTTCCTAGGCACTGCGCCTGATGCGTGGCGTGGACGCCGAGGAAGGCCCAGATCGCACCCGCGAAGGCGACGAAGACGCTCGTCGTCGCGATCCAGGCAGCGGCGACTCGCGGGATCCGCGTCCCACAGAGGGTGATCAGGATCGTGCCGCCGAGCGGCGCGAGCAGGCAGAGCCACGCGCCGTACGTCATCGCGGTCATCCGCGCAGCTCCGAGAGCGTGTCGACGTCGAGCGAGAGGTTCCGGCGGTTGAGCGCCACCACGAGGCCGAGCCCGACGCAGACCTCCGAGGCGGCGATCGCCATCACGGTGAGCGCGAAGATCTGCCCCGCGCCGTTGTGCCAGTGACGGGAGAGCGCGATCAGCGCGAGGTTGCCGCCGTTCAGCATCAGCTCCAGCGAGAGCAGCACGACGAGCATGTTGCGCCGGATGAGGACGCCGAGCGCGCCGATCCCGAACAGGAAGGCCGCGATCACGACGTACCAGGCGACGTTCGGGCCGAGCATCAGGCGACTCTCCGCGTGTGCGAGCCGAGGATCACGCCTCCGACCGCAGCAACGAGCAGCACCACGGAGGTGATCTCGAAAGCGAGCAGGTGGTCGACGAGGAAGACGCGTCCGATCCAGGCCGGCGTGCCGAAGTCGGCGCCCACTTCGGTCTCGTGCGAGAGGCTCCCGTTCGCCTGCATGCCGACGGCGACGACGATCTCGACGAGGAGCGCGCCGGCGGCGGCGACGGCGCAGAACGTCTGCCAGCTCGGCCCGCCGGACCAGGGTGTCTCCTTGCGTGGTCCGACGTAGGCGATCACGAACAGGAACATCACGACGACGGCCCCTGCGTAGACGAGCACCTGTGCGGCGGCGACGAACTCCGCACTCAGCAGCAGATACATGACCGCGAGCGAGGCGAGGTTCCCGATCAGCGCCAGCGCGGAGTAGAACGGGTTCGAGAACGAGATGACTGCGACGCCCGCGGCGAGACAGGAGAAGGCCGCCACGACCCAGACGATCCAGACGAGTACGTTCCCTGCCGAGGCGGCGATCACGAGTCGCTCTTGTAGAACGGGATCGGCGTGTCGTAGAGGTCGGCGTCGGCGACCGGGACCTGCTTGACCGGCGGCGCGAGGAGCATGTCCTTCGTGTAGATCTGGTCGTCCCGGTTGTACTCGGAGATCTCGAACTCGTTGCCGAGCGTGATCGCGTCGAACGGACAGGCGAGCTCGCAGTAGCCGCAGAAGATGCAGCGGCTGAGGTTGATCTCGTAGATCCGCGCGTACCGCTCGCCGGCCGAGACGCGGTTGTCCGGCGTGTTCTCGGCGGCGACGACGCGGATGCAGTCGGCGGGGCACGCGGCCGCGCAGAGCGAGCAGCCGACGCACTTCTCCAGCCCGTTCTCGTGCTGCCAGAGCCGGTGCCGGCCGCGGAAGCGCGGGTAGACCGGGCGCTTGTACTCCGGATACTGCTGCGTGATCGGCTTCTTGAAGATCTGCTTGAAGGTGACCCCGAAGCCCTTCAGCGTCTCGACGGGCTGGGGACTCATTGAAAGGCCACCACCAGAGCCGCGGTGACGACGGCGTTCACCGTCGCGACCGGCAGCAGGACCTTCCAGCCGAAGCGCATCAGCTGGTCGTAGCGGAGCCGCGGCAGCGTGGTGCGCAGCCAGATGAAGACGAAGAGCACGGCCATCGTCTTGAGCAGGAACCAGATCGGCCCGATGTCCCACGGCCCGTGCCAGCCCGCGAAGAACAACGTCGTCATCAGTCCCGAGATCGTGATCAGGTTGATGTACTCGGCCATCTGGAACAGGCCCCAGCGCATCCCCGAGTACTCGGTGTGGTAGCCGGCGACGAGCTCCTGCTCGGCCTCGGGGAGGTCGAACGGGGCGCGGCTCGTCTCGGCGATCCCCGCGAAGAAGAAGACGACCAGCCCGATGAACTGCGGGGCGGCGAAGGGCAGGAACGAGCCCTGGCGCGCGACGATCTCTGGCAGGTTGAGCGAGCGGCCGAGGATCACGACGCCGAGCACGCTGAGCGCGAGCGAGACCTCGTACGAGACCAGCTGCGCGCACGTGCGCATCGAGCCGAGGATCGAGAACTTCGACTCGGACGCCCAGCCGCCGACGATGAAGCCGTAGATCCCGATCGAGCCGAGCGCGAAGATCGCGATCAGGCCGATCGAGACGTTCGCGACCTCGCCGTTGATGTACCAGCCGTTCACCGTCCAGCCCGGGCCGTAGGGGATGAAGGCGAAGGCGGCGATCGCGGTGAAGGCCGAGACGATCGGCGCGAGGATGTACGGGAGCTCGATCGCCGCCGACGGTGCGAACGCCTCCTTGCGGATGAGCTTGAGGAGGTCGGCGATCGGCTGCAGGAGGCCGAACTTGCCCGCGCGGTTGGGGCCGAAGCGGAGCTGCATCCGGCCCATGAGCTTTCGCTCGATCAGGGTCAGGTACGCAAAGAGGCCGAGCAGGATGTTGACGATGACGAGCGCTTCGATGAGCGCGATCCACCAGGGCTCTTGCGGCGTCACGCCGATACTCCCGTCTCGGCCTTCGTGATCTCGACGATGCCGGCGACGCCCTCCGCATGCTCGAGCGCCACGCGGGCGATGCCCGTGTCGAGGCGCCGGTTCACCCGCGCCGACAGCGTGATCGCGCTGCCGTTCGAGCCGACGGTGACGAGGTCGCCGGTCGCGATCTTGCGCCGCCGCGCGTCGTCGGCCGAGAGCTCGAGCTCGGGCTGCGGGCGCTGGAACTGCAGCTCCGTCACCCGCTCGACGGCCGCGCCGGAGAACAACGGCTTGTAGGCGACGAGCCGGATCTGGCCTCGACGCGCCTTCGGCTGCGGCTCGGGCAGCGCCTGACGCGAGATGTGCTCCGGCGCCTCGGGATAGCCGCGCAGAGGCGCCCGTTCGCCGACCTCGCCGAACGCGAGGCCGCCGTAGACGCGCTCCGAGACCTCGGCGAAGACGGCTGCCGCGTACGGCGCCACGTCGACGCCGAAGCGTGCGGCGAGCTGTGAAATCCACTCGAGCTCGTCGAGGCAGGGCGGCTCGACGGTTCGGCGCAGGCGCTGCAGCCGGCCCTCGAGGTTGACGAACGTGCCGTCGCGCTCGAGGTAGCCGGTCCCCGGAAGGATGAGGTCGGCCCAGCCGGCCGCGAGCCCGCCGAACATCGAGATCACGATCGTCGCCTCCGCCTGCTCGGCGAGCGCGCGGACGTTGTCGTCGGCAGCCGCTTCGTCCCCCGAGACCACGAGCAGGCCGATGGAGTCAGTCGCCTCGCTCTCCTCGTCGCAGCAGGCGGCCCAGGCGTCGGCGACGCCGCGGCCGTTCGGCGTCTCGGGAAGATAGAAGGCACCGCAGCCCTCGCGTCCGCCGAGCCCGAGCTTCTCGGCGAGCTTCGCCACCGTCGCACCGCCGCGCCCGCCGGGGCCGCTCCACACGAGGACCACGCGCTCCGCTTCGGCGATCGCCGGATCGTTGGCGTCGTCGACGATGCGGGCGCCGTTGCGGCGGGCCGCCTTGATCCAGAGGTCGACGACCGGCGCGCGTTCGACGACCGGCACGTCGCCGAGCACGACCACGACGTCGGCGTCGCGAATCGAGGACAACGGAAGTCGGTAGGCATCGAGTGCGCCGGAGATCTCCTCCGGCAGCATCGCCTGATGGGAGTCGAGCCCGACGCGCAGCAGCTTCCCGAGCGCATAGGCCTGCTCGACCGTCTCGGAGCCGGACAGCACCGTCACGATGCGCCCGCGTGCCTCCCGCAGCAGCCGCTCGGCCTCGTCGAGCGCGTCGTCCCACGACTCCATCGGCCCTAGTCCGCGCCGGTGAATGCGCTGCAAAGGCTGCGTGAGCCGGTCCTCTGCGCGGAGGTGCGTGTACGCGAAGCGGCCCTTGTCGCAGATCCAGCCCTCGTCGATCTCCGGGTGGTTGCGGGAGAGGATCCGCTTCACCTTGCCCTCGCGCACG
>Ga0335076_10003353_pt1 | contig 16103 bp, 11 predicted proteins | sample Lox_Sample_25_FD_206717 | JGI IMG/M metagenome (GOLD analysis project Ga0335076, IMG submission 206717) | Soil microbial communities from Loxahatchee National Wildlife Refuge, Florida, United States - Lox_Sample_2.5 | ecosystem: Environmental > Terrestrial > Soil > Wetlands | place: USA...
TCCGGCAGGGCTGGGCGCACGTGGTTACCGCCCCGCCCGCGCCGCTGCCCGGCAGCACGGTGGCGGTGAGCGGGCAGGACCTGGTGCCGGTGGCGGGGGCGCTCGCGGTCGCATCGCTGGCCGGCGTGGCCGCGGTCGTCGCCACCCGCGGGCTGGCCCGGCGGCTGGTGGGGGTGTTCCTGGCGGCGGCCGGGGCGCTGACGGTGCTGCTGGTGAGCGCCCGGGTGGGCCCCGCCGATGTGCTCGCGGCCGCGCGCGGCACGGCGGTCTCACAGGCCGGCTCGGCCACCGCGGGGGGCGGGGCGGGCGCCGGGTCCAGCACCGTTCCCGGTGGCGGCGCGCCCGGGGTGGGCGCCGTTGCCCACGTCGTGATGGTGAGCTTCCCCTGGCGCCCCCTGGCGGTCGTGGGCGGGCTGGTGGTGCTGGCGGCCGGGATCCTGGTGGCCTGGCGCGGCCCGGGGTGGCCGGCCATGTCCAGCCGGTACAGCCGCCCCGGCGGCCGGGAGCCGCAGCCGGTGGCGGACTCGGCCGCCCTGTGGGAGTCTCTGAGCAAGGGCATGGACCCCACCGAGCAGCCCGGACCGGCCGGCAGACCGTTAGGCTCGTAGGTACGTCTTTAGGTGGCGAGCGTGCCTGGAGGTGCGTGGTGAGGGCAGCGGGGCTGGGAAGGCGCGGCGACCGCCGCTCGTCCGGCCGGCCGCCGGGCGAGCCGGGGCAGTTGCTGATCCGTCTCGTCACGCGGCTGGTGGTCGCGCAGACGATCGCCGCCGCGGCCGTCGGCCTGCCGTTCAGCAGGCGGCAGCTGTCCTCGGTCCTCATCACTCTGGCCATGGTGGCGGCGCTGTGCGTGCTGGCATTCCTGGTGCGCTCGGGCACGAAGGCGGCCTGGCTGATCGCGGTCGGGTTCGAGGTCGCCTTCGTCTGCTACGGCCTGTCCCGGTTCTTCACCTCCCGCTACCTGGGCGGCACCCTGTTTGCCATCATCACCGTCGGCACCCTGGCCCACCCCGCGATCGCGCGGGCCTACGGCGTGGGAGCACTGCGCGCGCCGCAGGAGCAACCGGACGAGCTCGGTGTCGGCGACGCCGCCGGAGACGCCTGCGGCGGCCAGATCCTGAGCTAGGTGCGCGGCCAGGCCGTGAGCTGGTACTTGGCGGCCGCCGTGGTCCGGGCGACCCGTAGGGGCGAGTTAGAGGCGGCCTGTGAGCCCATAGGAGATATCCCGTAAGGGGCGCACAGAAGATATAAGGCCGTAACCCGCCGCACGGAGAGGCGCCGGCGGCCCGCGCGTGCCAGCCTGGCTGGTGTGGCCACCGTCGTGTCCTTTCATGCCCATCCCGACGACGAGGCGCTGCTGACCGGCGGGACGCTGGCCATGCTGGCCATGCTGTCCGCGCGGGCCCCTGACCTGGACCGCCGCCGCGCTGCGGCTGGCCGTCCGCTACGACGGCCGGCCCGCCCGCGCCTCCTTCACCCGCCGGTCAGCGATAACCCACCGCCTGGACGTCCGCCGGTACGCGGCGCAGAAACGCGCCGCGCTGGCCGCCCACCGGTCACAGGCCTGGCCGGCCCGGCCAGGCGGGTCGGGGCGCGCGTTCTGGGCCCTCGGCCGGCTGCCGCTGCCGCTCTTCCGGCTCCGGCTGGCCCGGGAATGGTTCACCGAGCCCAGGTCAGCGCCGGGAAGCGCGGAGGACCACATCCTGTAGCCGCTCCCCGCGAGACGAAGCGGCCGCCCGCAAAGATCGGCCTGGCTAAGATGGTGGGTCACGTTAGGGGCGGGGACCGCCCGGAGGTGCCCGACATGGGCGAGATTCGCCGGCAGGGCCCTACTTGGGCCGATGCCCTGAGCCGGTGGGGCATGCTCCTGAGCCGGGGAGGCGGCTGCCGGCCCACCGCGGCCGGCTCGCTAGCATCGGGGGCGCAAGGAATCCGACTGAGGAGATTACGAAACCGCGTGAGCGTGCTCGACGAGATCCTAGAAGGAGTTCGTGCCGATCTCGCTGTCCGGCAGGAACACACGCCGCTGGACCAGGTCAAGGAGGCGGCGGCCCAGGCCGCCCAGCCACGCGATGTGATGAATCTGCTCCGGCGGCCGGATGTGGCCATTATCGCCGAGGTGAAACGGTCCAGTCCGTCGAAAGGCACGCTGGCCGCCATCGACGATCCGGCCGCGCTGGCGCGTGACTACGAGGCGGGCGGCGCCGCCATCATCAGCGTGCTCACCGAACCGCGCCGTTTCAACGGCAGCCTGGAAGACCTGGCGGCGGTCAGGAGCGCGGTATCGGTGCCGCTGCTCCGCAAGGACTTCGTGATCAGCTCCTACCAGCTGTGGGAGGCCCGCGCCTACGGGGCCGACATGGTGCTGCTGATCGTGGCGGCGCTGGACCAGAACGCGCTGGTGTCGCTGACGGAGCGGGCGCTGTCGATCGGCCTGGTACCGCTCGTCGAGGTGCACACCGAGAATGAGGTCACGCGCGCGCTCGACGCCGGGGCGGCGGTGATCGGTGTCAACGCGCGCGATCTGGACACCCTCGAGGTCAACCGGGGGGTTTTCGGGCGGCTCGCGCCGCTCATGCCGCCTGAGGTCGTCAAGGTCGCCGAGTCCGGCGTCCGGGGACCGCGTGATCTTCTCGCCTACGCCGCGGGCGGCGCGGACGCGGTGCTGGTCGGGGAGAGCCTGGTGACCGGCAAGGACCCGCGCTCGGCGGTCGCCGACCTGGTGACCGCGGGCTCCCACCCCGCCCTGCGTGGCGACCGGCCATGAGCCCGGATACCTCCGTCGCGGCGGTGCCGGCCAGCGCGGGGCCGGTGCCCGACGAGGGCGGGCACTTCGGGATCTACGGCGGGCGGTTCGCACCCGAGGCGCTCATGGCAGCCCTGGCCGAGCTGACCGCGGAGTACCTGGCGGCCAAGGCCGACCCGGGCTTCGCCGCCGAGCTCGATGACCTGCTCCGCGGGTACGTGGGCCGGCCCACCCTGCTTTCCCCGGCGCGCCGGTTCTCCGAGGCGGCGGGCTGCACGGTCATGCTGAAGCGGGAGGATCTCGCCCACACCGGCTCCCACAAGATCAACAATGTGCTCGGGCAGGTGCTGCTGGCCAGGCGGATGGGCAAGCGGAGGGTGATCGCCGAGACGGGCGCCGGCCAGCACGGCGTGGCCACCGCGACGGCCTGCGCGCTGTTCGGCCTCGAGTGCGTGGTGTACATGGGGGAGGAGGACACCCGCCGCCAGGCGCTGAACGTAGCGCGGATGCGCATGCTCGGCGCCGAGGTGATCCCGGTCACGATCGGGACCGCCACCTTGAAGGACGCCATGAACGAGGCGTTCCGCGACTGGGTCGCCACCGTCGCGACCACGCACTACTGCATCGGGTCGGTGGGCGGGCCGCATCCGTTCCCCATGATGGTCAGGGACTTCCAGCGGGTCATTGGGGTGGAGGCGCGCCGTCAGGTGCTCCAGGCCGCGGGCCGGCTGCCGGACGCGGTGATCGCCTGTGTGGGCGGCGGGTCTAACGCCATCGGTATCTTCCACGAGTTCATCGGCGACGCGCAGGTGCGGCTCATCGGGTGCGAGGCGGGCGGCGACGGCATCGACACCGGCCGCCACGCCGCCACGCTGGTGGCCGGCTCGGCCGGCGTGCTGCACGGCATGCGCACCTACGTGCTGCAGGACGCCGAGGGCCAGACGCTGGCCACCCACTCCATCTCGGCGGGCCTCGACTACCCGGGAGTCGGCCCGGAGCACGCCTGGCTCAAGGACACCGGCCGCGCCAGCTACCGGTCCATCACCGACGCGCAGGCGATGGAGGCGTTCTCGGTGCTGTGCCGGACCGAGGGGATCATCCCGGCGCTGGAGTCCGCGCACGCGCTGGCCGGGGCGCTGCAGGTCGGGCCGGAACTGGGTCCCGGTGCGCTGGTGCTGGTGAACCTGTCCGGGCGCGGGGACAAGGACGTCGCCACCGCATCGCGGTGGCTGGGCCACCTGACCCCCGAGGCGGCGCAGGCCGAGGCCGAGGCGGGAGCCGTGCAGGCCGGGGCCGCGCAGGCTGAGGCCACCCCGTGACCGCGGTCGGGGACGCTTTTGAGAAGGCCGCGGCGGCCGGGAGGGCGGCGCTCGTCGGCTACCTGCCCGCCGGGTTCCCCACCGTCGAGGGGGCGATAGCGGCGGCCCTGGCCATGGCCGAATCCGGCGCCGACATCCTGGAGATCGGGCTGCCGTACTCCGATCCGCTGATCGACGGCCCGGTCATCCAGGAAGCCGTGCACCGCGCGCTCACCGGCGGCGCCCACGTCCGCGACGTGCTGCACACCGTCGAGGCGGTCGCCTCGGCGGGGGTGCCGGCGCTCGTCATGACCTACTGGAACCCCGTCGACCACTACGGGGTCGAGGCGTTCGCCCGTGACCTGGCGGCGGCGGGCGGATCCGGGCTGATCACCCCCGACCTGACGCCGGAGGAGGCGGGCCCGTGGCTCGAGGCGGCGGCCGCCCGCCGGCTGGACCCGGTCTTCCTGGTGGCGCCCAGCTCCACCAACGAACGGATCGAGCTGATCACGAGCCGGTGCGGCGGATTCGTCTACGCGGCGTCGGTGATGGGCATCACCGGGGCCCGGGACACCGTCGGCGGTGACGCCGCGGGCCTGGTGGCGCGGGTCCGCGCGTGCACGCCGCTGCCGGTCGGGGTGGGCCTCGGTGTCCGGGACGGAGCCCAGGCCGCCGAGGTGGCCGCCTTCGCCGACGGCGTCATCGTCGGCTCGGCGTTCGTCCGGCGGCTGCTGGACGCACCCGATCTGGCGGCGGGGATCAGCGCCGTGCGCGACCTCGCCGGCGACCTCGCGGCCGGTGTCCGGCGGACGCTGACCGCCCGGCCGCCGCGGTAGGCAGCCCGAGGCGACATGCTGGCGGCCTTCCTCCCCAGCCCGTCACGGTCGGTGTGGCATCTCGGGCCGCTCCCGCTCCGGGCCTACGCCCTCTGCCTGGTGGCCGCCATCGTGCTCGGCATCTGGGTGACCGACCGCCGGTACGTGCGGGCCGGTGGCCGGCCGGGCGTCATCCTCGACGTCGCCACCTGGGCGGTCCCGTGCGGCCTGGTGGGCGCCCGCCTCTACGTCGTGATCACCGAATACGAGCGGTACTTCGGGGACGGCCACGACTGGCTCGGGATGTTCAGGATCTCCGACGCCGCGCTGGGCATCCCAGGCGCGCTCGCCGCCGGGGGGTTGGGTGCGTGGTACGCCTGCCGCCGGGCCGGCATCGCGCTGGCTCCGGTGGCCGGCGCGGCCGCCCCCGGCCTGGCGTTCGGCATGGCGCTTGGGTACTGGGGGAACTGGTTCAGCCAGCAGCTGTACGGCCGGCCGTCCTCGCTGCCCTGGGCGGTGGAGATCGCCCCGGCGCACCGCGTCCCCGGCTATGAGATTTACGCCACGTTCCAGCCCACGTTCCTGTACGGGTGCCTGTGGGACGTGCTGACCGGCGTGCTGGTCATCTGGGCGGCGCGGCGGTTCCTGCTCACCGGCGACCGCGTCTTCGCGGTCTGGCTGGCCGCCTTCGCTGTGGGCCGTTACGGCACGGAGGCGCTGGCCATCGATTTCGCGCACCATCTGTTCGGCCTGCGGATCAACCAGTGGGTCATGGCGTTCGTCTTCGCCGGGGCGCTCGGCTACCTGTACCTGACCCGGGGCAGGCCGGGGCCCGGCCTGCCCGCCGGCCCGGTTCGCCCGCCCGGCCGGCAGCGCGTGGCCGGCGGCGCGGGCGACGGGCTGCCCGCCGCGCAGGCGAGCCCCGACCCGGCCGGGGACCCGCCGGCCGTGACACATTTAGGGCGTTTCGGTACACGTGGCTAGCGGGTATGGACCCGGAACGCAATCTGCATGTAACCTCCGAGCGCAGAGCTCAGCGAGCCAGTGGCGGCTCCCCTCAGCCGTCCATGGCAGGGCCAACGTCGTCCCGACCGCACGCATGCGAGAACGCGCAGACGGACGAGACGACGGGAGAGTCGATGGCGCCTGCCGCCTCAACGGCGAACAACGGGGAAAACCAGGGCCTGTATGACGGCCGCCACGAGCACGACGCCTGCGGCGTCGGCTTCGTCGCCGACCTGTCCGGGCGGCGCACCCACGACACGGTGGCCCAGGCCCTCACCGTCCTGCGCAACCTGGACCACCGCGGCGCCAAGGGAAGCGACCCGGAAACCGGCGACGGGGCTGGCATCCTCACCCAGATCCCCGACGCCTTCTTCCGCGCGGCCTGCGGCTTCGGCCTGCCCGCGGCCGGGCACTACGCGGCGGGCCTGACCTTCCTGCCCACCGGCGAGGCCGCCGCCGCGGAGGCGATGGCCGCCGTGGAGCGGCTCGCGGCGGCCGAGGGCCTGGCCGTCCTCGGCTGGCGGGAGGTCCCGCACGACCCCTCGTCCTGCGGCCGCGGCTCGCTGGCGGTCAAGCCGCGGCTGGCCCAGGTGTTCGTGGCCACCCCGGGCGCGGCCGAAAGCGGGCTCACCCTGGACCGGCGGGCGTTCTGCCTGCGCAAGCGCGCCGAGCACGAGGCCGGGCTCTACTTCGCCAGCCTGTCCGCGCGGACGATCGTGTACAAGGGCATGCTGACCGCGCTCCAGCTGGAGCCGTTCTTCACCGACCTGGCCGACCCCGCGTACGCCTCGGCGCTGGCCATGGTGCACTCCCGGTTCTCCACCAACACCTTCCCGTCCTGGCCGCTGGCCCACCCCTACCGGTTCATCGCGCACAACGGGGAGATCAACACCGTGCGCGGCAACCGCAACTGGATGCGGGCCCGGGAGGCGATGCTGACCAGCGACCTCTTCCCGGCGGCGGCCGGCGCCGCGGCGGAGGGCGCGGGGGGCGCGGGGGACGCGGGGCTGGAGCGGCTGCTGCCCATCCTGGACCCCGACGCCAGCGACTCGGCCAGCTTCGACGAGTGCCTGGAGCTCTTGCACCTGGGCGGGCGCTCGCTGCCGCACGCCATCTTGATGATGATCCCGGAGCCGTGGGAGAACCACGAGGAGATGGACCGCGCCCGGCGGGCCTTCTATCAGTTCCACAGCACCGTGATGGAACCGTGGGACGGGCCCGCCTGCGTCGCGTTCACCGACGGGACCCTGATCGGGGCGGTGCTCGACCGCAACGGGCTGCGCCCGAGCCGGTACTGGGTGACCCACGACGGCCTGGTCATCCTGGCCAGCGAGGTGGGGGTGCTCGACATCGACCCGGCCAACGTCGTCCGCAAGGGCCGCCTGCAGCCGGGCCGGGTCTTCCTGGCCGACACCGCCAGCCACCGGATCCTTGAGGACGGCGACGTGAAGGCGGCGCTGGCCGCCGAGCATCCCTACCAGGACTGGCTGCACGCTGGCCTGCTGCACCTGGACGACCTGCCGGACCGGGAGCGCGAGCTGCCGGGCGCGGCCGAGCTCACCACCCTGCAGCGGCTGGCCGGGTACACCGAGGAGGAGCTGCGGGTCCTGCTGGCCCCGATGGCCCGGGCCGGCGCCGAGCCGATCGGGTCCATGGGCACCGACACGCCCGTCGCGGTCCTGTCCGACCGGCCACGGCTGATCTTCGACTACTTCACGCAGCTGTTCGCCCAGGTGACCAACCCGCCGCTGGACGCGATCAGGGAAGAGCTGGTGACCTCGCTGTCGTGTGCCACCGGGCCGGAGGGGAACCTGCTCGACCCGGGGCCGGCGTCCTGCCGGCAGATCGTGCTGCCCTACCCGGTGATGAGCGGCAGCGACCTGGCCAAGATCGTCCACATCAACGACGACGGGGACCTGCCCGGGTTCGCCGCGCACGTGGTGGACGGGCGCTTCCGGGCCGCCGGCGGCGGCGCCGCGCTGCGCGAGCGGCTGGCGGCGATCTGCGCCGAGGTATCGGCGGCCATCGAGGCCGGCGCGCGGTTCATCGTGCTGTCCGACCGCGGCTGCGGCGGCCCAGGGGGACGGCCCCCCCAGACCTCCCCGGCGCCCGGCCCCGGCGGCTGGGACCCCGGCCTGGCCCCGATCCCGTCCCTGCTGCTCACCGGCGCGGTTCACCACCATCTGATCCGGGAGCGGACGCGGACGAGGGTGGGCCTGGTGGTGGAGTGCGGCGACGCCCGCGAGGCCCACCACGTCGCGCTGCTCATCGGGTACGGCGCGGCCGCGGTCAACCCGTACCTGGCGCTGGAGTCCGTGCAGGACATGGTGCGGCGCGGGGAACTGGAGAACCTGTCCTCGCACAAGGCCGCGGCCAACCTGATCAAGGCGCTCGGCAAGGGGCTGCTCAAGATCATGTCAAAGATGGGGGTGTCCACGGCCGCCTCCTACACCGGCGCGCAGATCTTCGAGGCGATCGGCCTGGGCGGCGAGGTCATCGAGACCTGCTTCACCGGGACCACCTCCCAGCTCGGCGGGGTCGGGTTCGACGTGCTGGCCGACGAGGCGGCCCGCCGGTATGCCCGCGCGTTCCCGCCTCGCGGCGGGCCGCCCGCCCACCGGCGGCTGGAGACCGGGGGCGAATACCAATGGCGCCGCGAGGGCGAGCCGCACCTGTTCAGCCCCGAGACCGTGTTCAAGCTGCAGCACGCGACCCGCACCCGCCAGTACGAGATCTTCAAGGACTACACCCGGCTGATCGACGACTCCTCCGAGCGGCTGATGACGCTGCGCGGGCTGCTGCGGATCCGCGGCGTGGACGTCCCCCTGGCCAGCGATCAGGGCGGCCCCGGTCGACCCGGCGGGGCGGGCGGCGGCGGCCGCGCGCCGGTCCCGGTCGAGGAGGTCGAGCCGGTCTCCGCGATCGTCCGCCGGTTTTCCACCGGCGCCATGTCCTACGGCTCCATCTCCGCCGAGGCGCACGAGACGCTGGCCATCGCGATGAACCGGCTCGGCGGCCGGTCCAACACCGGCGAGGGCGGCGAGGATCCGGAGCGCTTCCTGCCCGACGCCAGCGGCGACCTGCGCCGGTCCGCGGTGAAGCAGGTGGCCAGCGGCCGCTTCGGGGTGACCAGCGAGTACCTGGTCAACGCCGACGACCTGCAGATCAAGATGGCCCAGGGGGCCAAGCCAGGGGAGGGCGGCCAGCTGCCCGGGCACAAGGTGTACCCGTGGATCGCGAAGACCCGGTACTCAACGCCGGGCGTCGGGCTGATCTCGCCGCCGCCGCATCACGACATCTACTCCATCGAGGACCTGGCCCAGCTGATCCACGACCTGAAGAATGCCAACCCGCTGGCCCGGGTCCACGTCAAGCTGGTCGCCGAGGTCGGGGTGGGCACGGTCGCGGCCGGGGTGTCCAAGGCGCACGCCGACGTGGTGCTCATCTCAGGCCACGACGGCGGCACCGGCGCCGCGCCGCTGACCTCCATCAAGCACGCCGGGGCGCCATGGGAGCTCGGCCTGGCCGAGACCCAGCAGACGCTGCTGCGCAACGGGCTGCGGGACCGGATCGTCGTGCAGGCCGACGGCCAGCTCAAGACCGGCCGCGACGTCGTCATCGCGGCCCTGCTCGGCGCGGAGGAGTTCGGCTTCGCCAGCGCGCCGCTGGTGGTGTCGGGCTGCGTCATGATGCGGGTCTGCCACCTCGACACCTGCCCGGTCGGGGTGGCCACCCAAAACCCCGAGCTGCGCAAGCGCTTCACCGGCCGACCCGAGTTCGTGGTCAACTTCTTCGAGTTCATCGCGGAGGAGGTGCGGGAGTACCTGGCCGCGCTCGGCTTCCGCACGCTGGACGAGGCGATCGGCCGGGCCGACCTGCTGGACAGCGCGCGGGCGGTCGGGCACTGGAAGGCGGCCGGGCTCGACCTGGCGCCGGTGCTGCACGTGCCCGACCTGCCCGGGGGCGCCCCCCGGCACCGGACGACCGCCCAGGACCATGGGCTCGACCGCGCGCTCGACAACACGCTCATCCAGCTGGCCGAGGGCGCGCTGCAGGACGGCACGCCGGTCGTCCTGGACCTGCCGGTCCGGAACGTGAACCGGACGGTCGGCACGATGCTGGGCTACGAGGTGACCCGGCGCTGGGGCGGCAAGGGCCTGCCCGAGAACACGATTCACGTCCGGTTCACCGGGTCCGCCGGCCAGTCGTTCGGCGCGTTCCTGCCCGCGGGTATCACCCTGCGGCTGGCCGGGGACGCCAACGACTACCTTGGCAAGGGCCTGTCCGGCGGCCGGCTGATCGTGGCGCCGGACCCGGCGGCGCCGTTCACGGCCGAGGAGCAGATCATCGCCGGCAACGTGATCGGCTACGGCGCCACCGGCGGCGAGATGTTCCTGCGCGGCATCGTCGGCGAGCGGTTCTGCGTGCGCAACTCCGGCGCCACCGCCGTCGCGGAGGGCACCGGCGACCATGGCTGCGAGTACATGACCGGCGGCACCGTGGTGGTGCTGGGCCCGATCGGGCGCAACTTCGCGGCCGGCATGTCCGGCGGGATCGCCTACCTGCTCGACCCCGACCTGGGCCGGATCAACCGGCAGATGGTGGACCTGGAGCCGCTCGGCGCCAGCGACACGGCCCTGCTCCGCGAGCTGGTGGAGCGGCACCGGGAGGAGACCGGCTCGGCGGTGGCCGGGCGGCTGCTGGCCGACTGGGACGGCGCGCCAGCCCGTTTCGTCAAGATCATGCCGAAGGATTACAAACGGGTGCTGGACGCGGCCAGCCGCGCCGAGCTGGAGGGCCGGGATGTCAACGAGGCGGTCATGGCCGCTGCGCACGGGTGAGGAGATGCATGGCTGACCCAAAAGGGTTCCTGAGCACGCGGCGGGAGACGCCCGCCCGCCGCCCGGTGGACGTGCGCATCCAGGACTGGCGCGAGGTGTACACCGAGTTCGGCGCGGCCGCCCTGGAGCGCCAGGCCGGGCGCTGCATGGACTGCGGCATCCCGTTCTGCCACTCAGGCTGCCCGCTGGGGAACCTGATCCCGGAGTGGAATGACCTGGTCTGGCGGCAGGACTGGCGGGAGGCGGCGGAACGGCTGCACGCCACCAACAACTTTCCCGAGTTCACCGGCCGGCTGTGCCCGGCGCCGTGCGAGAGCGCGTGCGTGCTGGGCATCAACGCCGACCCGGTGACGATCAAGCAGGTCGAGGTGGAGATCGTCGACCAGGCGTGGGCGGAGGGGTGGGTGACGCCGCGGGCGCCAGCCACGCCGAGCGGGAAGAAGGTGGCCGTGATCGGGTCCGGGCCCGCCGGGCTGGCTGCCGCCCAGCAGCTCACCCGGGCCGGGCACGCGGTCACCGTGTACGAGCGGGCCGACACGCCCGGCGGCCTGCTGCGGTACGGGATCCCCGAGTTCAAGATGGAAAAGCGGCACCTGGACCGGCGGCTGGCCCAGATGCGGGCCGAGGGCACCGAGTTCGCGTGCGGGGTGGACGCCGGGGTGGACGTGCCCGCCGCGGCGCTCCGGGCGGACCACGACGCGATCGTGCTCGCGGGCGGCGCGACCGTGCCGCGGGGCCTGCCCGTGCCCGGCGCCGGCCTGGACGGCGTCCACCAGGCCATGGACTACCTGCCGCTGGCCAACCGCGCCGTCACCGCGAGCATGCATAACGGCGGTGCCGCCGACCCGCCGATCACCGCCCGCGGCCGGCACGTGGTGATCATCGGCGGCGGCGACACCGGGGCCGACTGCCTGGGCACCGCGCACCGCCAGGGCGCGGCCTCCGTCACCCAGCTGGAGATCATGCCGCGCCCGCCCGCCGGCCGGCCAGAGACCCAGCCGTGGCCCACCTACCCGATGATCTTCCGGGTGTCCAGCGCGCACGAGGAGGGCGGCGAGCGAGTGTACGCCGTGTCCACCCAGGAATTCCTCGGCGACGCCGACGGCCGGGTGCGGGCACTGCGGCTGACCGAGGTCGAGCTCTCCGGCGGCCGCTTCGAGCCGGTGCCCGGCACCGGGCGCGAACTGCGGTGCGACCTGGTCCTGCTGGCCATGGGGTTCACCGGCGCGCACCGGTCCGGGCTGCTCGACGACCTGGGCGTGGCGATGGACGCGCGCGGGAACGTGGCCCGGGACGCCGGCTACGCCACCTCGGTACCGGGCGTGTTCGCCGCGGGCGACATGGGGCGGGGGCAGTCGCTGATCGTGTGGGCGATCGCCGAGGGCCGCTCGGTGGCCGCGGCCGTGGACGCGTACCTGATGGGGGAGACGTCGCTGCCCGCGCCGATCCCGCCCACCGCCCGCCCGCTGAGCTGACCAAGCCGGCCGCGCCCCGCCACCCGGGCTCATTACATCAAACTGTATTGATGTAAGTTGGCCTGGTGTCATCGAACCTGTCTGCCCCGCCCTCGTTCGTGCGGCTGGCCGGGCATCCGCTGCGCTGGCGGCTGCTGGGCGAGCTGGCGCGCAGCGACCGGCGGGTGCGGGAGCTGGTGAGCTTGGTCGGCGAGCGGCAGAACCTGGTCTCCTACCACCTGGGCAGGCTCCGGGCCGACGGGCTGGTGGCCGCGCGGCGCAGCACGTTCGATGGCCGGGATGCCTACTACTACCTGGACCTGGCGAACTGTGCCGATGCCCTCGCCACGGCGGGCCTGGCCCTGCACCCGGGCCTGCGGGTGGCGCTCGTCCCGGCTCCTGAGCCGGTGCGCCGCTGCCGGGTGCTGTTTTTGTGCACGGGCAACAGCGCCCGCTCGCCGGTCGCGGAGGCACTGCTGCGGCAGCGGGCGGCCCAGGTGGAGGTGGCCAGCGCCGGCAGCCATCCAAAGCCGCTGCATCCCAACACGGTGCGCGTGATCCGGACCTACGGGATCGAGCTGGCGGGCCGGGCGCCGCACCACCTGAGCGCTTACGAGGACGAGCGTTTCGACTATGTGATCACGCTGTGTGACCGCGTGCGGGAGGTGTGCCCGGAGTTCCCGGGCCACGCCGAGCGGCTGCACTGGAGCATTCCTGATCCGGCCGCCCCGGGCGGGACAGACGAGGATACCTACCCGGCCTTCGAGCGGATGGCGGCCGAGCTGGCAGCGCGCATCGGTTTCCTGCTCGCCGCGATCGGCACGGCCCCCGCGCCAGCGTCGATCCAGGAGGGGTGATGAGCGGCCCGCCAGCGGGCACGGCCACACCCGGCGCCGCACAGCACCCTGACGCCGCGGAGCGCGTGTCGCTGGCCACGATCCTGCGTGAGTGGGGCCGGATCGGCTGCATCGGATTCGGCGGCCCACCGGCCCACATCAGGCTGCTGCGCGATCTGTGCGTGGAACGCCGCCACTGGCTGGACGCGCAGGAATTCGAGGACGCGATCGCGGCCTGCAACCTGCTGCCCGGGCCGGCCTCCACCCAGCTGGCCATCTTCTGCGCGTGGCGGCTGCGGGGCCGGGCGGGCGCGCTGGTCGGCGGCGCCGCGTTCATCATCCCCGGGCTGATCGTCATCCTGGCGCTGGCCGTCCTGTTCCTCGGCACGTCCCCGCCGCTGTGGGTGCTGGGCGCGGGCGCCGGCGCGGGTGCCGCGGTCCCGGCGGTGGCCATTCACGCGGGCGCCGGCCTGACCGGCGCGAGCTGGAAGCGCCGCGCGGACACCGCGCGCTGGCTGCTCTACCTGCTGGCTGGGGCCGCCTCCGCCGCCACGCTCGGTCCCTGGCTGGTGCTGGTGCTGCTGGGCTGCGGCCTGATTGAACTCACCGTGCAGCTCACCCGCGGGCGCCGCCATGACGTCAAACTGCCCGGTGTCGCGGTGGCCCCGATGCTGGCGGCCGGGGCGATCGGCAGCGGGGTGCTGCTGTCGGTGGCCTGGGTGGCCTTCAAGGTCGGGGCCCTGTCCTACGGCGGCGGATTCGTCATCATCCCGCTGATGCAATCCGACGCGGTCAGCCACTACCACTGGATGACCGGCGCGCAGTTCCTTAACGCGGTCGCCCTCGGCCAGATCACGCCCGGCCCGGTCGTCCAGACCGTCGCCGTCGTCGGCTACGCGGCAGCGGGCCTGGTCGGCGGCATCCTCGCCTCGCTGGTCGCCTTCAGCCCCTCGTTCGCGTTCATCCTGTTCGGCGCCCACCGGTTCGACCAGATCCGCGGCGACCACCGCGCCCGGGCCTTCCTCGCTGGCGCCGGGCCTGCCGCCATCGGCGCCATCTACGGCTCCGCCATCCCGCTCACCCGCGCGCTCAGCCACCCCTGGCAATACGCCGTCCTCGCCGGAGCCCTGATCCTGCTCCTGCTGCTGCGCCGCGGCGTCGTCCTCACCCTGCTGTCCGCAGGCGCCGCCGGGATCATCATCGCCCTCACCGTCAGCACGGCCTTGCACTAGCACAAGCAGGTCTCAGAACTCGTTCTTGAGCGTGTCGGCTTCGCTTCTCAGTTCACGGAGCCGCTGGTAGGCGGGCCGCTCGCGGATGCGGTCCAGGGCCCACCGGATGGCCTGCGCGCGGGTGGCCGCGGTTCCTGCCATGATCAGCGTGTCCAGCGTTTCCAGGCCAGCCGGTCCCAGCCGGGTCAGCTCTCGGGTGGTCTCGCCGTGCTCCCACTCCTGGATGTCCGATAGCCGCTCCCCGACGAGATTGCTCACCCGGGGCCCGTGGCCGTCGCGGGTGACGGGGTTGGGGTTGTTGAACGTGTACTCGACCAGCCTGATCTGCGGGAGCTTTGCGGCCAGGTAGCCCGCGAACTGGTCGCGCGCCGTCTCCTCGGCCAGGAGGAATGCCGCTAGGGTCGGCTCGTAGTCCTCCGGCCCGTCCGCGTCGAAGAGCACCCGGACCCACAGGTCCCCCGGCTCGATTTCCGGGTCGTCGCCGTATTGCAGCAGCACAACCTGCCGCACCGCAGTGCCGGGGAAGCGCGCCCGCGCCTCCTGGTCAATCTCGCGCTCGATCACATCCAGCACGTCGCGGTCCATCCCGGCCTCCCTCAGCGCCTGGACCTGAGGGTAATTCCGCAGCCTCCTCCCTAGCGAGGCAATATTCACGCTGTCCCGGAGCGCGAAGGCGCCGCCGGGCGCGGCCATTAACAGGGCTGCGAACCGCGGACACCCGCCGGGCGCTCATCGATTCCTTGCGCTCACTGGCCTCGCCCAGTCTGCTCAGTACTTGGGACCGACGAATTCGTCCAGCCTGGCCACGGCCGCGCGCCTGGCTACCGAGATCGTGATGGGCCTGGAAAACCGCCACTCCACTCCCAGCCGGTCGAGTGCCTCGCCGCAGAGCCGGTGAATGTCTGCCGACCGGGCTTGCTCCATCTGCCCGGGCCAGGCGTCACAGCATGTGATCTGCAGCAGCCAGACCCCTTTTCTGCCCAGGATCAGGTAACCGTCGCCGAGATAGAGACCGGGTAGGTACGCGTAGGCTTTCTCGTCGAGCGGCCGACCGTCGCAGCGCGGGCAACGGGGGCCATCTTTGTCTGGGTTGCGGCCGCTTCGTCGATTTCCGTACCGCCAGTGTCTTATGGCAGCTACTGAAACTCCGCAGATCGCAGCGTTCTCCCGATCTAATATCCCAAGGTCAGACAAGGTCTTGCAAGCTCAACCGTGGCACGTGGGTACATGAGAATATGTTCTCAGGCGCCACTGACATTCTGGCGAGCCTTTTAATTGTGCCCCGGGTGGGATTCGAACCCACACTGTATGGCTTTTGAGACCATGGCCTGCTACCGATTGGGCTACCGGGGCCCAAGGCGGACCAGCTTGTGGCCGACCCGATGTCAATGTACCGGTTCGGGCCAGATTGAGGCGTGAGCCGGCCCTCGCCGCCCAGATCGCGGCGGACGAGGCCCTGATCAGCCTTGACCTTAAGGAACGCTGGAGGTGGCCGAGCGGGTTGTCCGGCGCATTGCCCGCTGTCGGCGGCCTACAGGATGCGAGGGCGCTACGAATTCGGGCTATGGCATGTCGGCGGGGAAGGGCGACCGACGTCAAACTGCCCGTTTCGGTACGCTCTGCGTGTGAGCCAGACACCCCTGCGCGTGGTCATCGCCGAAGACGAGGCACTGATCCGGCTCGACCTCAAGGAGATGCTGGAGGAAGAGGGCTACGAGGTAGCGGGCGAGGCGGGCGACGGCGAGAAGGCGATGGACCTCGCCTCGGCGCTGAAGCCGGATCTGGTGATCCTCGACGTCAAGATGCCCGTCCTCGACGGGATCTCGGCCGCCGAGCAGATCGCGGCCGAGCAGATCGCCCCGGTGGTGATCCTGACCGC
>Ga0335076_10003354_pt1 | contig 16102 bp, 14 predicted proteins | sample Lox_Sample_25_FD_206717 | JGI IMG/M metagenome (GOLD analysis project Ga0335076, IMG submission 206717) | Soil microbial communities from Loxahatchee National Wildlife Refuge, Florida, United States - Lox_Sample_2.5 | ecosystem: Environmental > Terrestrial > Soil > Wetlands | place: USA...
TTGACCGCCCGGATCGTCGGGATCGCTGGCGCCGATCCGCTGTTCGCCCGCATCCGTCAAGAAGCGGAGGAAGCGCTGCGGCGCGAGCCGGAGCTGGCGCTGTTTCTGACCGTGAACGTTCTGAACCACGATACGCTCGAAGGAGCGGTGTCGCACCGCGTTGCGTCGCGGCTCGATCATCGCGACCTTCCTGCCGCGCTGATCCGCCAGACCTTCGAGGAAGCAATCGCGCGCGACCCTTCGATCGGCGAGGCGTTCCATGCTGACCTCATGGCGGTGGCCGATCGCGACCCCGCGTGTGTGAGGATGATGGAGCCTTTGCTCTACTTCAAGGGCTTCCAGGCGCTCCAGGCCTATCGGCTGTCCCACTGGCTGTTGAAAGCCGGCAGGCGCGATTTCGCCTTGAGCCTGCAAAGCCTCGTCTCGGCGGCGTTTGGCGTCGACATCAACCCCGCCGCGCGCATCGGCAAGGGCATATTCCTCGATCACGCGACCAGTCTCGTGGTCGGGGAGACGACCGTGATCGAGGACAACGTCTCGATCCTGCAGGGGGTGACCCTCGGCGGCACCGGCAAGGAGACCGGCGACCGGCATCCCAAGATCCGCCACGGCGTGCTGATCGGGGCGGGAGCGAAAATCCTCGGGAACATCGAGATTGGCTATTGCGCCCGGGTGGCGGCGGGCTCGGTGGTGCTGCAGCCGGTTCCCCACAACAAGACGGTCGCCGGCGTGCCTGCCCGCATCGTCGGCGAGGCCGGCTGCGCGGAGCCCGCGCGCGACATGAACCAGATCCTCGCCGAGAAGGCGTTCGAGGGTTAGGGCAGCGCCTGCGCGCCCCTTCTCCCCGCAAGCGGTGCGAGGGGACTTCCGCCGCAGGTACGCGGTCTTGCAACCCGGCGCCCCTTCGTGGCAGAGCCTCGTCGCGGGGACTCGCGAGCCGGGGAGGCGTCATGGACAAGGCCGAGATCGTGAAACTGAGGGAGTTCCTGCGCCGCTCGCTGGGCGCGCCGACGCTTCAGGTCGCGCCGAATTCGAAGTCCGCCGAGGCGGCGGATGTTTCGCTCGGCGAACGCATGCTCGGCACGATCACGGTCGACGACGAGGATGGCGACCGCTCGTTCGCGTTCGCGATGAAAGTGCCGGTCGGGCGCCCGGTGTTGCAGGACTATCTTCGCAAGCTGTTCGAGAACGACAAGCTGACCGTCGCCGGGCGGCTCAACAAGACCGACTCGGTCGAGCTCAACAACGGTCCGGACTTTCTCGGCGTCATCTCCGCCGACGATCCGGCCGGCTCGACCTTCACCCTGCAGATGGCCATTCTCGACGTCGATCTCGACGACGAGGAATAGGCTCGTGCCGCTCTATTCGCTCGATGGCCGCCGGCCCGGCCTGCCGGGCGAGGGCCGCTGCTGGATCGCTCCCACCGCCTGCCTGATCGGCGACGTCCGGCTCGGGATCGACGTCGGGATCTGGTTCGGCGCGGTCCTTCGCGGCGACAACGAGCCGATCGTGGTCGGCGCGCGCTCCAACATCCAGGAATCCTGCACTCTCCACACCGACCCGGGCTCGCCGCTTGCCATCGGCGAGGACTGCACCGTCGGCCACAACGTGATCCTGCACGGCTGCACGGTCGGCGACGGATCGCTGGTCGGCATGGGCTCGGTCGTCCTCAACCGCGCCAGGATCGGCCGCGGATGTCTGGTCGGCGCCGGCGCGCTCATCACCGAGGACAAGAGCTTCGACGACTTTTCCCTCATCATGGGCTCGCCCGCCAAAACGATCCGCAGGCTGGATGAGGACGCGGTCGCGCTCCTTCGCTTCTCCGCCGCTCATTATGTCGAGAACTGGCGCCGGTTCGCCAAGGGCCTGAAACCGATCGACGCCGAGGCTTGACCCAACGTCAGAGCGTCGTGTCCTCGCTGAAATCGTCGGCGGGAAACGGGCGCATGAACTCGACCGCGATCCCGAGGTCGACGTGGCGCACCACCTGGGCCGGCGTCGAGCCGACGACGACCCGCGCGCCGAGCGGCGGCTGGAAGTCGACCCTAAGCGCCGCGCCCGAGATCGAGATGTCGATCAGGCTCGCGGTGAATTCGCGGCCGTTGGCGAGTCTGAGCATGGTGTAACGGTCGCGCGGCGCGATGCGCTCGTGGCGCCGGTCCTCGGGCAGCCCGAGCGACTGGCGGTTGGCGAGCCAGGTGAGCTGGTCGGCGAGCTTCTCGCGCTTCGCCGGCGGCATGGTCATCTGGACCGCGAACCCGCCGGGGAAGCGGCGCGCCACCCTGCCTTCAATCCGTCCGATCTGGTTGAGATAGGCGACGATGCGCTCGTCCTGCTGCACCCCGGCCTCGGACCCGAGCGCGATGCCGCCCGGAGAGGCGTCGATCGACTCGCAGTCGAATTCCAGCCGGTCGGAGCGCATGAACCGCCCGGCCAGGCGGACTTTGACCCGCTGATGCCTGCGCCGCTCGAGCGGCGCCGGCTCCGCAATGCTCCATGCGAGAGCGCCCATGGCGGCGTGCGTGCTCCTCGGATCTCTTCGACGCCGGCCGCGCGGCCGCCCCATGCGATCGAAAAGTTCGCGAGCAGGCCGGCGCGAGCCGTCCTAACCTTAACGGCGAGGGATTAAGGCGCTGTTACGCGGCGGCGCGCGCAGGAAGGCCATAACGCTGCGTCAGTTTTTTCGGCGTTGCGGCGCGTTGCAGTTTAGCGGATTCGGAGCGGCCCTCGTGCCTCGAGGAGCGCCGAAGGGCGCGTCTCGAAGGACGGGCCAGAAAGCGGATACTGGAACGCCCTTCGACACGGCGGCTTCGCCGCCGGCTCAGGACGAGGTCGAAGCGCATACGTCCGGGCGCAACGCGCATCAGTGGCGTAGCGTGAGGCACGCGGTCAGGCAGGGACGTATGTGAGCCTGATGACGTTCGCGCCGATCCGATGCGCGCCGGCAAGGCGGACCGGCGGCCGCGGACCGGCGAAGAATGGCTTGCCGCCGCCAAGCACGACGGGGTGAAGGTAAAGCCGATATTCATCGATCAGACCAAGATCGGTCAGGCTGCGCGCCAGTTCTGGCCCGGCGACTTCAATCTCGCCAGCGTGCCGAGCCTTCAGTCCGCGCACCGCCGCCTCGAGGTCGCCCTCGAGAAGCGTCGCGTTGGGTCCGACCGACTTGAGCGAGCGCGAAACGACCCATTTCGGCTTGCCCCGCCACACGGCGGCGTATTCGCGCTCCTGCGCACCCCAATCGGCAATGTCGTCGTCCCAATAGCGCATCACCTCGTACATGCCGCGCCCGTACACCATGCCGGCCGCGCCGCGCACCTGGTCGATGAAATGCCGAAAGAGCGTAGGTTCCGGCGACATTCGCCGATGATCGACGTAGCCGTCGAGCGACTGGTTCAATCCGAAGATGAGCTTGGCCATGCGCCACGATGCGCAGAGCCGCCGCTCGACACAACCGGCGGATCGCTCGCCGGCGTTGAATTTGCCCCGAATAGCGTCAGGTCGGCCGGCGCTCGCCGGAATAGACAAAGAGGTGCTTGTAGCGTCGCGGCGGATTGCGGAGCGAAAAGCCGGCCGTCGTCCCCTCCGTCGCCGCCGGCGAGCTGGGGCGCGACGGAGGATCGAGCGCCCGCAGCGAAGTCAGCGCGATTTGACCCGCGCCGACGAGCCCGATCCACGGCGGCGCCGCATGGACGGCGAGGGCGCCGAGAACGCGCGCATGGGTCATCCCGTGATGACGCAGCGGCAGGAGAATGGCCTCGATGTCCACCGCTGCGAGACCGGCAGGCCTGGCTTCGGCGCCGATCAGGAACGGCTGCGCCTCGTCGGCGACGCAATGAAGAATCGAATCGATCTGCTGGCGGTCGGCGTCGCGCCAGAGCTCGAGAAAGGAGCGCCCCCTCAGTTCCTTGAGGAAGATGGCGTTGGCGCGCGATCCGGCGATCCGGAACGGAAACCCGCGCCTCTCGTCGAAGTCGAGCACGAACGTGTCGGCGAGCACGCCCCTGAGCGCTCCCGGCTCGACGTCGTTGCGCTCAGGCGCGCTGCGCGCTCCCCTGAGCCTGTTCCAGTAGGCGTAAAGCTCCATGGTGACGGCGAGCTTCACTGACTTCCCCCGCTCTTCGTGCGAGACGCTTGTCCCGGAATGGGACGCGCTCGAGAGGCCCGCATCCGACGACGCAGGGACCGTGCCATTCCCAAACGGAAGAGTGAGCCTCAGCGCGGCCGGGCGAGGCGGTCCGCGCTTTACCCTAGGCTAACCATGCAATGACGCGGCCCGTCCGGAATCGGCACACCGCGCGCGCTGCCGCGTGCGCACTCCCCCTGGACTTGATCCGAGGGTCGCAATGACCGCTGCGGCGCCCGTGTCAGCAAGTCATGCGCTAAGGTGGAGCTCCCTTCCGCCTCATCCACGAGCCGCGACGCCATGTCCCACGCCGAACTCTATCGCGCCTATATCGCGTGCCTGAACCGGCAGGACTGGCCTGAGCTCGGCCGCTTCGTCGACGACAAGGTCGAGCACAACGGCCGCCGCCTCGGGCTTTGCGGCTACCGCGACATGCTGATCGGCGATTTCGCCGCCATCCCCGACCTTCGCTTTCGCATCGACTTGCTGGTCTGCGAACCGCCGCATGTCGCGGCCCGGCTCATGTTCGACTGCACGCCTAAGGGCGCGTTCCTTGGCCAGAATGTTGATGGGCGCAAGGTCTCGTTCGCCGAGAACGTCTTCTACAAATTCGAGGGTTCAAAAATCGCGGCGGTGTGGTCGGTCATCGACAAGGCCGCAATCGAGGCGCAGCTTGGGGCGCGGTGAACCAGCGTGCTTCCGGCGAGGCGAGCCTGCGGGGCAGGGTTCGCCGTTCGCCGCCGCCGGGCGGACGCCCTGTCTCGCAAAAGCCCGCTCGGGCGCCTGGAGCATCGGCTCGTCAAACCATTCGCTTCTTGTCATGCCCGCCAAAGCGGGCATCCAGAGAACGCTATGATTAGATTCCAGATTCCCGCTTGCGCCGGAACGACAGGAAGGCCGGCTGTGATTCCCTATGAAGGCGCGATGCTCTAGATTGGCGGAAGTGGGGCGGCTATCCCGCCCGTCGGTCCCGGCTTCGTTAAGAGGGGCGTCGGGGTTGGCGACCGAAAGGCTGGCAAGGGTATGAGTTTTATCGAGCCGCGCAGGATCGCGCGCCGCCGCGAGCCGATGTTCAATGCGCCGCTGGTGGTGGTCGGTCTCATCGTCCTGCTCATCGCCATCCAGGCCGCTCTGAACTGGGCGCCCTACACGGTGCAGAACACAGTCGTTCGCGACTTCGCCTTCATTCCCGGCCGGTTCACCATCTCGATCTGGCCGCGCAAGCTGATGGAGCTCATCGAGCGGGCGAATTCCGATCCGGCGGCGCTGCAGCAGGCCCGGGAGATTCGCGCCCTGCGCATCCTCGGCGGCGGCGCGAAACCGTGGACAGTTCTGACCTACGCCTTTCTCCACGGGTCGTGGACGCATGTGCTGCTCAACAGCGTCTGGCTGGCGGCGTTCGGCCCGCCGATCGCGCGCCGGGTCGGCTCGGGCAGGTTCCTCGTGTTCATGGCCGTGACCGCGATTTTCAGCGCGCTGGCGCATTGGGCGAGCGCGCCGATGGATTTCTCGCCGCTCATCGGCGCGTCGGGGTCCGATTCCGGTCTCATGGGCGCGGCGACGCGCTTCATGTTTCAGCCCGGCGCGCCGCTCGGCCCCGGCTCCGCGCCCCGGCGCCCCGAGATCGAATCGATCGAAGCCGCCAGCCTTGGCGGCGTGTTCGCCGAGCGGCGGACGCTGATATTCCTCGCAATCTGGCTCGGGACCAATTTCGTCTTTGGGGCGGGCGCGCAGACGCTCGGCTTTTCCGACGCGCCGGTCGCCTGGATCGCCCATCTCGGCGGCTTCTTTTCCGGCCTCTTGCTGTTCCCGCTGTTCGACCGCCCTTATCCCCCGCCGCCGATGGAAGGCGAGCTCGCCTGAGGGCGCGCCGCCGATGGGGACGTGAGCCGGCGTTTTCCGCTGACGTTCGCCGGACGGCGCGGCCGGAATCCGCTACGCGTGACGAGGCGCGGAGACTAAGAATGCGCGAGGCGGCGGTGGGGACCGCCGCCGCAAACTCAAGCGGGGAGCCCATGAATCTGCCAGTCATCGATCCCTTGATCGCGGGAGGCGTCGTCCTCACCACCGCGCTCACCGACGCCATCTATGTGCAATTCACCGCCGCCGTCGCCGACCGCCGCCGGTTCGCGGCGGCGTCGTGGAGCAGCGCCTGGTATCTGCTCGCCGCCTTCGCCATCATCAGCTATACCTCGAACTGGGTCTATGTGCTGTTCGCCGCGCTCGGGTCCTGGATCGGCGGCTTCCTGTCGATCACCGCGCTGAGCCGCGCCGCGCAATCGCGCGCCGGGGAGGGGCGCGGCAGTCCGCACGGGCAGGGCCCGACCTGAGCGGCCGAACAACAACGGAAATGGGGGGAGACGAGAGGAGATCGAGCCCATGACCGATCCGGTGCGGCCGAGCAAAGATCTGGGCGCGGTGTTCGACGCCCACGTCCGGGCGGAGTTCGTCGACAAGGACGTCGCCGAGACGATGGCGACCATGGTCGCCGAGCCCTATCTGACCCATGTGCCTACTCTCGCCGGCGGAACCGGGCGCAAGGAGGTCGAGAGCTTCTACCGCGACTATTTCGTCGGTCACTGGCCCGCCGACGTCGAAGTCAAGCAATTGTCGCGCACGGTCGGCGAGAACCGGGTCGTCGACGAGCTGATCGTCAGCTTCACCCACGATCGCGAGATCCCGACCTATCTGCCTGGCGTCGCGCCGACCGGCCGCAAGGTGGTGCTGCCGAATGTCGTGGTGATGGGCTTCGACGGCCAGGGCAAGGTCGCCTACGAGCACATCTACTGGGACCAGGCGAGCCTTCTGGCCCAGATCGGGCTATTGGACCCGAAGACCCTTCCCGTGACGGGCGCGGAACAGGCGCGGCGGCTCCAGGATCCCCGCCAGGCGGCCAACGCGCTGATCGCTCGCGCGCAGGCGGGCGGTCGCTGAGCCTCGGCGGGGGAGGCGCTCTGACCTTTCGTCAGCCCTGGACCCGCGGGCCCGCCGCCGTCATGGCCGCGCTTGACGCGGCCATCCCCGTGAACGAGCGCGCCAGCCGTCCCGGCGGGAAGGCTCAAAAAAAATCCGGGAAAAAGCTTTCGGAAAATCGCAATGTGTGGTATGCCTATCCGCATGAGGATTCCGATCGTCGCGGTCAGAGACCGGGCGGGCGCGGCCTGTCGCGGCGCGCTCCGGCTAACTTACGGCTGCGCTATGTGTTTGTCGCCGCGCCGGCGGGCGGAGGAGGAAGAAAAATGGGCCAGGGGTCGCCGTAACCCCTTGATAAGTCCCGATTCGGCGAAGCTAAGCCAAGTTATGCCAAGGCCGGAAATTTGGCATAGCTTGGCCCGGACTTGGCCTGGCTTGGCGCTAATTTGGCCTGGCTTGGGGTTTCCTTGACGCAATACGGGCGCGGAGAGTGAAATAGCCGCCGCACCCGCTCAGGCCGCGTCCGGGCGCTCGGCGGCGCTCGGCAGCCGCGCCAGCATGGCGATCAGGGCCCGGTCGCCGAGCACCGCGACCCGTTCGCGCGGGCTGAGCCAGGCGCGGGCATCCTCGAGCGTCTGGGCGTCGTTGAGCTTCGCCGTGGCGACGGCGACCTCGACCTCGACCTCGCCGCGCCGGTGACGAGGCGCTTCGCTGAGGAAGGACTCATGCACGACCCTGAGCGCCGGGTCGGTGGCGATCGCCTTGAGCGCGTCGTCGTGGTCATGGCCAGAAAGGAGGAGCTCGGCCGCCAGCAGATTGGCGCGCTCGACCACCGCGGGCGGCGTGGTCTCCTCCGGCGTGCGCAGGAGCCCGATCCGGCGCATGGCGAGCCCGAGCGTGAGGTTGCCGCTCGCCCAGGAGAGCGGAATGGAAAGGATGAGGCCGGCGATCGTCGGCGACATCCAGACGACCAGGGAGGGCGAGATCAGCGCCGCGGCGAACAGCGTGATGAGGCCGAGCAGCGCGTGCGACCGATGGCGGCGCGCGATGCTCCTGAACGGGATCGACCCGTCGTCGCGCCGCTGCGGATTCCAGCCGGTGTCGCGCCCGGACAGGATCTGCGCCACCGAGCCCGACTGGATCAGCATCATGATCGGCGCGAGCGCGGCGGAGATGATGATCTCGACCAAGGTCGAGGCGATGAGCCCAAGCGCTCCGCCCGATCCGCGGCGGGTCTTCGGGTCGATCAGCGCGATGATGAGGCCGAGGAACTTGGGCGCGAGCAGGATGCCGATGGTCAGTCCGAACAGCTGCAGCGCGCGCTCGTAGTCGAACCGCGGCCAGGCCGGAAAGAGGGAGAATTCCTTGGTGAAGTATTCGGGCCGGATGTAGTGCGACTGCAGCACGAGCACGATGCCGACCAACAACTGCGCCATCCATAGCGGCGAGGCTAGGTAGCCCATGATGCCGTGCGCAAGATGCTGCCGGGTCGCCAGCGTGAAGCCCCGCGCGCCGATGATCCGCGCGTGCTGGAGATTGCCTTGGCACCATCGCCGGTCGCGCGCCGCGAGATCGATCAGCGAGGGCGGGCTTTCTTCGTAAGAGCCGCCGAGGTCGGGCAGCATGTAGACGGTGTAGCCGGCGCGCCGCATCAGCCCCGCCTCGATGAAATCGTGGCTGAGGATGTGGCCGCCGAACGGCGGCTTGCCGGGCAGGTCGGGCAGTCCGCAATGGTCGGCGAAGGCGCGGGTGCGGATGATCGCGTTGTGGCCCCAGTAGTTGCCGTCGCGGCCCATCCATGCGCTCAAGCCCGCGCCGATCACTGGGCCGGCGATCCGCGCGGCGAACTGCTGCAGGCGGGCGAACATGGTGTTGCGGTTGACGACCAGCGGCAGGCTCTGGACGACGCCTGCGTCGGGGTCCGCCTCCATCGCCGCGGCGAGGCCGACGATCGCATCGCCGGTCATCACGCTGTCGGCGTCGAGGACGACCATGTGCGGATAGCGCCCGCCCCAGTGGGTGACGAAATCGGCGATGTTGCCGGCCTTGCGCGAGAGGTTCTTGCGGCGGCGCCGATAGTAGAGCCGCGCCTCCGGCAGACGCTCGCGCATGGCGATGAAGGCGCGCTCTTCCGCGATCCAGACGTTGGCGTCGGTGGTGTCGGAGAGCATGAAAAAGTCGAACGCGTGCGCCTGTCCGGTGCGCTGCACGTCCTCGAAAATCGCCTGCATCGCGCCGAACACGCGCGATGGCGTCTCGTTGTAAATCGGCATCACCACCGCCGTCCGCTCGCGCAGGCGAGGATAGGGCGCGCGGGGGGCGCGATGCGCAAGCAGCCAGACGAAGCCGACGATGGCGGAAGTGAGCGACAGCGTCACCCAGGAAAACGTCACCACGAACAGCAGCACCATCGCCCATTCGAGCGGGGTGATGGGCCCGATCGCGACCACGCGGAACATCTGCACCGCGCCGTACACGGTCAGGGCCAGCGCGCCGCCGAAGACGAAGAGCCGGATCAGAACCGGCGCGCGGGCGAGGCGAGGGGCGACCAGGGCGTGGACTTCGCGGCGAGAGAACCGTCTGAACGACTGCGTCGGCATGGCGAGCGGCGCGAAACCGGGCATCGAGGCGCCGAGCGACGAGCCCATGTCGCCAGGCTTGGCGTCGCTCAGAGCCAGCGTCAGGCTGTCCACCGGTAGAGCCATGTTTCGCTCGCCGCCCGATTGTCGACGCTGAGAGTCAGGCGCAATTCGGAATAGGTTTCCGATCCGGGGTCAAGATCGAAAACGACCCGCACCGAACGCCGGTCCTTGTTGGGAAAAAGGCGTACGGACACGATCTTGCCGGGCGCGGCGTGGACATCGGCGGTTGCTGCGGCGGCTTTCGCCGGGTCGGCGAACAGGTCGCTCTCCATCTCGACCGCAAACCGCTGGTGGTCGCCGACCTTGCCCCGCCGCGACGACACGCACAAGGCGAGCGGGGGCTTCGTCGGCGGCGACCAGCACCAAAACTGCCGGTAGGCGATCATCCGGCTCGTCGCTGCGGCCATCCCGGTCTTGGGGCGCCATTGGGCGATCACGTTCTCATTGGTCTCCGCGGCGGCCGGGATCTCCAGGAGACGCAGGTCGCCCTCGCCCCAGTCGCCGATGGGCTCAATCCATAACGAGGGCTTGAGTTCCCAATGCGTGTCATCGTCGTAGAACGCATCGAAGGATCGGCTGCGCTGCAGAAGCCCGAAACCGCGCGGGTTGAGGTCGGAAAAAGCGGAGATCTGCAAGGTCTCGCGGTTCGAGACCGGGCGCCAGAGCCACTCGCCGCTTCCGCTCAAGATCTGCAAACCGGTCGACTCATAGACGGCGGCGCGGACGTCGTCGGTGAGGCGATGGTCGAGGCCGCTGAACAGGTAGGCGGCGGCCATCGCCCCGAAGCCCAGCTTGTCGGTGGCCGACCGGGCGATCAGCGTCGTCTCGGTATCGATGATGGTCGCCTCAAGCGGGCGCAGCGTGAACCGAAATGCGCCGGTGACGCTCGCCGAATCGAGCAGCGCATGAAGGGTCAGGGTATTTGCGGCCGGGTTGGGTTTTTCAATCCAGTACTCGCGGAACAGGGGAAATTCCTCGGCCGGCTCGTCGCCGGTCCGAATCGCAAGGCCGCGCGCGGTGAGGCCGAACGGCTGGGCGTGCGCCCGCGCGCGATAGAAGTTCGCGCCCTGGAATATCGCTACGTCTTCGAAGCCCTGGTCGGACGCCTTGAGAATGCGCAAGCCGGAAAAACCGAGGTCGCCGAGAACGGGCGGGGGCTTAAGCTCGCCGAAGTCGAAATCGGCCGGGTCGTAAATCACCCTTTGCGCCGTGCCGTTCTCAACGATGTTGATTGCGATCGGCGTCGTATAGACGAAGCCGCGATGCAGCGGCTCCAGCGAAAAGCCGAGTTTCTGGTCGCTCCAGATCGCAGTGCCCGGCACGCGGCGGATCGACGTATATTGCTCGAAGGTGAGGCCGGAAAACACGCTCGGCAGCGGCGCCTCCGGCTCCTTGAACGGTTTCGATGCCAGTTCGACCGCCATCTTCACCACAGTATCGGCGGAGAACGGGACCGGCCGGCCCAGCGGTTCGGCGGCGAGGGGCGATGGGCCGGACGGGCCCAGCGAAGCGGCGAGCGCTCCGCCGACGGCCAGCTGCAGGAATTCGCGACGTTGCCTGTCCGCCATCGTATTCTTCGTTCGTTCGCCGCCGAACCAGAACCGCGCAAAGACGGCCCGACCCGGCGACGCTCCCAGCCAAATTGCAAAGTCAGCCGCTGGACGGAGCAAACCGCGTTGCAAGCCCACGCGTTCCGTCCTTGGCGCGTTGGTTGTATATCGTTTTTTGCGGCGCAGCGAGACGCATTTTGCCCTGCGGACGAATTGGCGCCGGTTGAGCGTGGGTCGCGGCTGGAAACTGCAGTCGCCCGCGGCGATAGTGCCGGTCCCACCCGTCCGGCAGGCGATTCGGTGCGGCCGGAGCCTCGCCTCGCGAACCGCGGCTTGATAAGAGAGCAATGAGCCCATGAGCGCCAACGCCCGCCGCTGCCTAACCATCGTGCTTGCCGCGGGCGAAGGCGTTCGGATGCGCTCTAGCCGCCCCAAGGTCCTGCATGAGCTCGCCGGCCGCTCGATGCTGGCGCACACGCTCTCGGCCGTGCTCGAGGCCGCCTCCGGCGACATCGCCGTTATCGTCGCCCCGGATCGCGACAGCGTCGCCGCCGAGGCCCTCAAAGTCGCGCCGCGGGCGAAAATCGTCACTCAGCCGGAGCGGCGGGGCACCGCCGATGCGGTTCTCGCCGCCCGCGCCCAAATCGCGCATGGCTACGACGACATTCTCGTCGCCTACGCAGATATTCCGCTCATCAAACCCGCAACGCTTGCGGCGCTTCGGGCCGAACTGGCCCACGGTGCGGATGTCGTTGCGCTGGGCTTCGAGGCTGCGGATCCCACCGGCTACGGCCGGCTGATCGAGCGCGACGGGCGCTTGCTCGCGATCCGCGAACACAAGGACGCGAACCGCGAGGAGCAGGCTTCGCGCTTCTGCAACGCCGGCCCGATCGCGTTCGGCGGGGCCGGGGCGCTTAAGCTTCTGGATTCGGTCAAGCCCAACAACGCCCAGAAGGAATATTACCTGACTGACCTCGTCGAGATCGCCAGCGCGCGCGGCATGGTGGCGCGGGCCCTGATCGCCGACGAAACCGAGGTTATGGGCGTGAACGACCGGGCGCAGCTCGCCCAGGCCGAGGCGGCGCTGCAGCAACGGCTGCGTCGGCGGGCGATGGTGGAGGGCGCGACATTGATCGCCCCTGAGACGGTGTTCCTGGCGTTCGACGCAGTAATCGGCCGCGACGTCCTCATCGAGCCCCATGTGGTGATCGGCCGCGGCGTACGAATCGAAGACGGCGCCACGATCCGCGCCTTCTCGCACCTCGAAGGCGCGCAGGTCGCGGGTGGGGCGTCGATTGGCCCGTTCGCCCGGCTGAGGCCGGGGGCGGACATCGCCGCCAACACGAGAATCGGCAACTTCGTTGAGATCAAGGAGGCGACGATCGAGGAGGGCGCCAAGGTCAATCATCTCGCCTATATCGGCGACGCCCGGGTCGGGGCGAACGCCAACATCGGCGCCGGAACCATCACCTGCAACTACGACGGCTTCGCCAAGCACAGGACCGATATCGGCGCCGGCGCCTTCATTGGCTCGAACTCGGCGCTGGTCGCGCCGGTCACGATCGGCGAGGGCGCCTACATCGGCTCAGGGTCGGTGATCACCAAGCCGGTCGAAGCGGACGCGCTCGCGGTCGCCCGCGGGCGGCAGGAAACGAGAGCCGGCTGGGCGAAGGCGTTCCGGGCCAGGCACAAGAAGGGGTGAGGCAAACCGCTGTTGACGGGGCCGCGCACGCGCGCGAACCTGCCTTCAAAGCGCAACGGAGGCCTCGGGCCGCACGTTGCTTGAACCAATCGGATCGGGCGCCGCGAAGCCGGCGCGTCCGCTCCAACCAGAAAGCCGGCTTGGGAGGAAATCATGGCGCACTCGGTCGCTCTCCATCCGCTTCTCGACAAGGGGGTCAAGAAGGGCTCGGCCTCGTTCGCAGGAGGCGCCCTTGTGTGCGCCTGCACGGACCGGCCGGTCGAGGTCAAAGTCGACGGCGGAATCGCCCACAACCACGCTTGCGGCTGCACCAAGTGCTGGAAGCCGGCTGGCGCCGCTTTTTCGATCGTCGCCGTCGCGCCGTCCGAGAAAGTCTCGGTCGCCAAGAACGGCGACAAACTCAAGGTCGTCGATCCGAGCGCTCTGATCCAGCGCCATGCCTGCACCGGTTGCGGCGTCCATATGCATGGGCCGGTCGAGAAGGATCACCCGTTCAAGGGACTTTCGTTCATCCATCCGGAGCGGTTCAAGGAGCACGACTGGACCGAGCCCGGCTTCGCGGCCTTCGTTTCGTCGGCGATCGAAGGCGGGGTCGATCCCGCGGCGATGGATGGCGTTCGCGTCCATTTCAAGACGATCGGGCTTGAGCCCTACGATTGCCTGTCGCCTGGGCTCATGGACTACATGGCGACCTGGACGGCGAAGAAGAGCGGAGTCCTGAAGGCTTGAACCCTCGCGGCGCGAGCGCTGCGAGTTCGCGCGCGCCCGCCGGAGCCGGCGTGATTGGCGGGACCGCTCCCGTTGCCCCCGAGGCTGGTCGGGACGAACCCTGTCGCCCCGAATGAGGCCGAGCGCATAGAACGCCAGGCTCGGGATGACCAGCAATCGGCCGAAATTCATGAGGTTCGATCCCTACGGCAGTTTGATCGAACCGGTCGCTCCGAGTTAATTTCAAACCAAGTGTGGAGAAATAACTTTCCTCGCCCGATTCTAAGGACTACCGTCCTGGCGTGAGAGCCTGGAAGCAGCAGAAAGGCAATCAAATGAAAGCAGTTCTTGCAGCCGCCACCGCCTTGGCTTTGGTCCTGGCATCAGCGTCGTTCAGCCCGTCCTTTGCGAGCGCTGGGAGCGGTAACGGCAACGGCAACGGCAACGGCAACGGCGTCGCTGGCAACGGCAAAGGCAACAATAGCGACAACGGCCAAGGCAATTCCGGGGGCGCCAGGGGCAACGGCAACGGCCACCATGGCGCGTGGTGACCGCCAAGGCGTGATCCTGTCGCCGTAGAGACGACGCCCTCAAACCCACCTCCCGCAAACGGCCGCCGGTTTCGCTAGCGGGGCGCCGGACTGCTGCCGATGACGCCGAGGCTGGTCAGGACGAACCCCCTGTCGCCCCGTCTCCCAATCTGCAGCACACGTCCCGCCCCGGGAATCACGTCGCCGGGCGCGACCTGTTGCGAGCCATAGCGGCTGCTGACCACCGCAATGCCGCCTTGGACATATTCGACGGCATAATCGCGAAGCGAAGGCTTCGGGCTGTCCGGCCTGGCTTTTTCGTTCGCGGCGGACGGTTCCGCTCTTGCGATAACCGCTGGTTGTTTCGGCGTCGTAGCGGAAACCGGCGCAGCCGGGCTTGCGGCCGAGACGCCGGCTCTCTTGTCGAGCTTCGGACCTTTTTCGGCGCTTTCAGACGAAGACGGTGCCTGGACGGCGGGGGCCGGCGCGAGGGCGGCGTTCTTCTCCAGTTTATCGAGCCTCGCTGTCAGATCGGCGAATTGGGAAGCAGACGGCGCCGACGCCGCGGCTTTCTGCTCCAACCTGTCGAGCCTCGCCGCAATATCGGCGAATCTCGAGGTGGAATCCTGGTCGATACGCTCGCTGACCTTATCCAGACGCGCCCCGGCGTCATGCTCGATCCGGTCCAGCCGAACTGTCATTTGCGCGAGCGCGGCGTTGAGGTCGCGCAACGCCGCGCGCTCCTCCTCGCGCTGGCTTGAGCCGGTGATCGCGTCGAGAGGCGTTTTGAGTAGGTCGCCGGCTCCAGCAAGAGCCGCGATTGCCTGGATTCTTGCGGCAGCAAACGTCGAGCCCAGGGGCGAACCGTAGATGGCGAACGCCACGCAGGCCGCGACCAGCACCAGACCGCTCGCGAGGGCGATCGGCTTCAGGCTGCGCGCCTTCGCCTTTTCCGCCTGAGGTCGAGGTTGGCGAAATGCGGCGTCGGCGAATGGAACAACTTCGGGCGGCCATATTGCTGGTTTCTCCTCCGCCGCGGAATGGCTCGCCTCGCTCGGAAGGCTAGCGAATGTGGGGGGCTTTGGCGGCGCCGGAACGGCCGCCGCCGATTCATTTTCTCGCGGGGGCGCGACCTCCCTCCGGCCAAGAGCCCCAAGAAGCTTGCGAGCCGTCGCACGGTCCTCAAGATCAAACCTCGCCAACAGTCGCCACCCACGGCGCGGCTGGGCCCTCTCGAGCAGGCGCTCGGCCCCCTCCGCGCGCGGAAATTCCCTACATTCATTCGCCTCGACCGGCTTCGAAATGGCAGGCTTGGTCAAATCGATCGCGCTCGAGCGAAGAATCGCCTCCAGCTGAAGTTTATTTCGCCGCATTTCGTCACGGATATTTTTGAGCGGCCTGCGGACATAGGCGAGAAGGAAAATAATCAGGGCCGCGCAGGCGAAAACGTCCAGGCGAAGCTGCGGCGAAATATACGTGTTGTAGAAATTCTGGATTGGCTGCGACGAAAGGTAACCATTCAACGCGCCAGCGTATGCATTCCACATGGCCGCTCCTTTCAAGGCGTCCCAGGGCGCCCAAAGCGCCGAGTTTGCGATGACTACGGGCTTCCCGCGGCTCACGGCGGCGATGTGCTCGACGCAGGACGAATCGGGAAAGACCGCGTCATCGGTCAGTCTCGCTGCGCCGAGGCCGCTCCAGTCCTCGACTGGATGACGGGTCACGGTCATCACGTAATCGCGCGTTTCGGGCGGCAGTTCTCCGGCGCCCGCAAGCCAGCCCGCCACGCGCGCCGCGCCGGCGTTGTAGGCGGCCGCGGCGAGACCAAGATTTCCGAAGCGTTGCTTCAGATTGGCCAAGAACTCCGCGGCCTTGGGGATCGCAGCCTCGGGGTCATTTGGGTTGGCTAGTCCGCGCTCGGCCGCGGTCAT
>Ga0335076_10003355_pt1 | contig 16096 bp, 13 predicted proteins | sample Lox_Sample_25_FD_206717 | JGI IMG/M metagenome (GOLD analysis project Ga0335076, IMG submission 206717) | Soil microbial communities from Loxahatchee National Wildlife Refuge, Florida, United States - Lox_Sample_2.5 | ecosystem: Environmental > Terrestrial > Soil > Wetlands | place: USA...
CTCAATTGCGACGGTCGCGCCGTCGCAGCCCGGGAAGCCGCCTCCGCCGCTAGCGCGGTAGTTGTTGGTGACGACGAGAAATCTCTGTTCCGGATCGATGGGAGCGCCGTTGAAGGCAAGATCGCGGATACGACGCGCCCCAGGCGCGACCAGGGCCCCTAATTCGTCGTAGCGAGCGGGCTCGCTGACATCGATCGCGTATTCGACGCCGTCGATGATATCGAAATTGTAAGCCGCGAAGGTGGGTCCGAGGAGCGGCTGCTCGTCGCGCGAGGCAGGATCGATGCGGCGGAAGATGGAGGCCGAGCGTTCCAGCCATTCCCTGATCGTCAAGCCGTCGACTTTCACCACTCTCACAGTATTGGGGTACGGGTAGATGTCCGCCACGTCCTTGATTGCGATCGGACCCTCGGCAACGTCGGTATAGAAGTCCGGTCCGCCGCGCCCGCCGCACTTGAACGGCGCGGAGGCGGACAGGATCGGCAGAGAGGCGAAATCAGCATGCGCCGCTGCGAGCGGCGCCGCGTAGGCGCGCTGGGCTGCATTGACAAGCTGAACCGTCGGATCATCGGCGATCAGCGCGAAATAGGTGTGGAGCGGCGTCGCCAGCCGGCCCACTGGCGCGCGCACATAGTGAAGCGTCGCAGTATGCGCGTCTCTGGCGGCGTCGAGCACGGAGGCGTCCGACCCGACGAGGGCGATCGCGGCGCCGTTCCCGTCGCGGCGGACGATCGGCCGGGCCTCGACCTCAGCCCGCGCAACCCGCCAACGGCCGGCGTCCAGCTCAAGACCCAGATCGATGACGCCGAGATGGCTGCCCCAGAATCCCGCCATGACTGCCGGCTTACCGTGAAGCGTTCCCCGTTCGGCGTCAGCGCCCGAGACCCCGGCAAAGTCCTCACCCGGAAAGAGCAAATGCTGATGCCCGAGGAACAGCGCGTCGACGCCATCGAGCCTCGCGACTTCCTTGCCCGCGTTCTCCTCGCCCCGCACGGGCGCGAGCCGGGAAATGCCGGAATGGCACAATACGACGATGAGATCGACGCGGCCCTTCAGTCTGCCTACCTCGGCTCGCGCCGCTTCGACGATGTCGACGGTCGTGAGGCGCCCACGGACATGAGCCTCGTCCCATTGCGCAATCTGCGGCGGCGCGACGCCGATCACGCCGATCTTGAGCCGGCGCGCAGTCGCCGATCCATCGGTGAAGTCGCGCTCGATCACGATCGAAGGCGGGAACCAGGGCGTTCCATCGCTTCTCAGGATATTGCAGCAAACAAGCGGAAAGCGCGCCTGTGCATAGGAGCGTTCGAGCGCCTCGAGCCCATAGTTGAATTCGTGGTTGCCGAGCGTGGCGGCTGCATAGTCGAGCCCGTTCATGGCGGCGATGACAGGATGGACGGCCGCCGCGTCCCTGATGATGGCAGCGGCAGCGAAGTCGCCGAGCGGCGTGCCCTGAAGGATGTCGCCATTGTCAAATAAGAGGCAGTTCGGACATTCCCTGCGCGCCTCGGCGATCAGCGAGGCTGCGCGCGCAAGGCCGACCGAATTATCCGGACGATCGCGATAATAATCGTAGGGATAGAGATTGGCGTGCAGATCGGTCAGGCCGACGAGCCGCAACCGCATTCGAAGTTTGTCGGCCGCGAGCGGGCGTTCCATGTCGTCCTCGCGGCGCCGCTCGCGATCAGGAAAAGAGCGGGAAAAAAGCCGCGCGTCTCAACGACGGCGGTCAGAGAGGCGTTTGCTGACGGGCGCCGCCGCTCGGCGGGGATTGGCTCACAGGAGCGCTCGTGGGGGCCACGCCCTGAACGGCGTCCCAGCCGCCCGGCGGCGCTGCAACCTCGTTTGCCGCCGGATCTGGCTTGAGCGGTTTGAATTTCGCCAGGGCCTCCGCCGCTTCGGCGAGCGAGACTGGGTCCATCTTGGCGGCGACCTCGTCGCGCTTCTTCGCGGCGTCCGAGTCTCCCTGCTGAGCAGCGAGCGAGAACCACATCCACGACTGCCGCAGGTCCTGCTCCACTCCGAGGCCGCGGGCATAGAGAATCGCAAGGTTGTACTGGCTGTCGCGGACGCCGAGCTCGCCTGCTCTGCGGAACCATTTGGCCGCGCCGACGTAATCCGGCTCCTGGCCGGCCGGTTCAGCGTCCATGACCGCCAAATTATGAGCCGCCCGGGCGTTGCCGGCTTCCGCAGCCTTGAGATACCAGCCTTTGGCCGCCGCCCGGTCGGGCGCGACGCCAATGCCCTTCTCGAGCATCGATCCGATTCGGTACTGCGCCGGAGCGAGACCCAGGGAGGCCGCGCGTTCGAACCAGCGCGCGGCCGCGGCCTGGTCCTTGGGCAGGCCGTGGCCTTCGAACAGGCGCAGCGCGAGCTCGAATTGCGCGGCGGGCGCGCCAGCGGCGACCGCGTCGCGCAGGGTCGCGGGAATCCCGGCCGGAATCGCCGCCAAAAGCTCGGCCGGCGAGGGCGCGCCCTGTTGCGGAAGAATAGGAGCGTCCGGTTTGGGGGATGGCCCGGGGATCGAAGCGGTCGGCGCCGGGTCGATCGGCTTCGTGACGCCGGCGGACACAGGCGGCTTGAGCGGCGCAGTCTCGACGTTGGCGCTCTTGACCGAGCGGCCGTCCAATTCGGACCGTTGCAGAAACGGCGCACGCACGCCAACCGCCCGCACGGCGAGCGTAGCCGCAATCGCGAGCGCGGCGCCGAGCAGAAGGGTGCGCTTGTGGCTGGCGTAGAAGGCCTTGGCGGTCTGGACGCCACGGGCGGCCTGCGGAACCCGTTCCGAGGCCGCGGCCCTGAGGCCATGGCTGCTCGCCGCCACGCCGCTCTCCGCCAGCGCCGCCTGCGCGGCGCGGCGCGCGGCGGCGATATGGACGCTGACTGCGGGATTGGTCTTGGGCCCGATCATCTGCGCCAGTTCGCGGGCTTCCCGCGCCCGTTGCGGCGCGCCTGCGCCGGGCTCGATCAGGAAGTCCTCGCCGCCCCGCTGGTGTGAAGGGTCGTCAGTGTCCGGACTGCGCTTTGCCTCGGCGGCGCTTCGCGGCGCGACCTCCGGTTCGAGCGCCTCGACGCCGGGCAGCGCCGAGCCGGCGGCAGGTCTCGGAAGAGCTGCGTCCGCCGGCGGCCGCAGCACTTCGTCGACGTCGCTTGTGAGTTCGCTCTCGATGCTCGCCAGGCGCTGAACTAGGGTTTCAAGAACGCCTTGCAGTTCGGTAATCCGGGACTGGGTGCGCCGATCGGCGCTCGCCTGCTCGGCCCTGAGCTCGGAGAGATGGGCGCCGAGGGCGCTATGGAACGCAGCCAACGTCTCCGATGCATGAGTCTTGGGCGCCCCCTCGGCCTCATGCAATCTGTCGAGCAACTCCCGCACCACTGGCTCCGGATCGTCGGCCCGCTCGGCTTTCACCGCCAGCACGTCGATGCGATCGTAGATACTGGCGATCTGCCCGGCAAGAGCGTCGAAATCGCCGCGTCCGGGATTCAGACCCTCAAGGCGACGGCCGACCTCGTCGGCGACACGTTCGGCGATCTCCCGATCCGCGGCCGCAGGAGCGGTTGCGTCAAGCTTGGCTTCGAGCCCGCGCAGCAGGGTCTCGATCGGATTGAGATCGACGGGAGCCGCGACCGCATCGAGCCGCGCTCCCAGGTCCGTCAGGACCGGTTCGAGCCAGCGCGCGCCGATCTCGGACTCGGAGAGGCGATCAAGTTTGCCGCCGAACTCGTTCAAGACCGGCTCGAGCCAGCGGACGCCGAGGTCGGAGTCGCCGAGGCGATCGAGTTTGGCGCTAATCTCGGCCGTCATCGATTGAAGGGCGCGCGCGTCGCCGAGGCCGATCCCTTCGAGTCTGGCGTCGAGATCGCGCATCAGCGTCTCGATCGGGGCGGTGTCGAGTGCAGCCGCGGGGCGCGCCTCAAGCGATTGACGCAATTCGTCGATGCGGCGCGCGAGGTCATCGAACAGGCGCGGATCGACGGCGGGAGGAGGGCCGGGGCGGCTCAGCTCCTGATCGAGGCGCGCCGTGATCTGCTCGAGACGCCGCTCGATCTGCGCCAGCGCCTCGGGCGGCGTGGAGCGTTCGATCTGCCGCAGCGCTTCGGCCAGAAAGGCGGTCATCTCGGCCGACTCGGTTTGAGGCGCAGGGCTTGCTCCGATTTCTTCGACACGGTCGGCGAGCTCGCCGATCCGCCGCTCCATCCGCTCGAGCGGCGCGGTCCGCAATGCGGCGGAAGCGAGAAGATTGCGCACTTCCTCGGTCTGCCGCCTGATATGCTCGAACGTCTCGGGCTTGATCGCCGTCGCCGCGAGGGTGTCGATCTTGCCGCCGATCGCGCGGATTTCGCGTTCGAGCCCGGCAGCGGCCGCTTGCGGATTGTGCGACTTCAGCGCTGCGCGCAACTCGGCCGCCATCGCCTCGAGCGGAGCGAGCGACGATTGGCCCTGGCCCTCCCGACGAACCATCTCGACGCGTCGCATCAGATCGCCGATCGCGCCCTCGAGCGCAACCACCGCGTTGCGCGGCGCAAGGTCGGCGAGGCTCGCGCGCATCGCCGCGATCTCGGCCCGCATGGCGCCAAGGTCGACGGCCGAGCCGCACGAATCGCTTTGCTGGCGTCTGAGATCGTCGAGCTTGAGAGCGAGGACTCGAATGTCGTCGCGCAACGCGTCCGGCAGGGGTGGCGCGGGAGCGAATCCGGCAGCGGCGGGAGGCGCCTCGGGCTTGTCCGCGACTGGGTCGGCCTCCGCGCGCTCATCCGCGGCGTTGCGAGGGGCTGGCGCGGCGCCGCGGCTATTGAACTCCTGACGCATGGCGATCTGCGACACTGCAGCTTTGAGATCGAGCGGCGGCCTCGGCGCCGCCTCGCCGCCCATTTGGGCCGGGCTGGTCCAGTTGAGGTTTATCGCCTCCAGCCGCCTGACTGCATCGATCAGCGCCTGCCGATCGCCGTCCCGCGTTGAATTCGATCGCTCGAGGATCTCGGCGACCGATTCGAACGCGCGCGCTGCCCGTGCCTCGGCGCGCGAGAGCCTCGCCTCGAAACGATCAATCGCCGAATCGAAAGAATCCGGAATCCCGGACGTGCGCGGTTCGGACGCAGGCGCGTCCCGGCGCGCAATCCGCTCGAGGCGCCCTGCCGCCGCGTCGAGCCGTTGGTCTCCGGCGCCCTCCTCTTCGGGCCGGGCGCGTTGTTCGAGGGCGGCCTGGTCGGCGATCGCCTCGTCGAGCCAATCGTCGAGGCGCATTCCGGCGCGACGGGCGGCTTCGGCGGCGGCATCCCTGGTTCGCCGCCCTACCCCCGCGATAGTCCACACCATCGCTTTGTTCATGTCCTCGACCATCGCCGACCGCCGCGACTCGTCGCGTTTCTGAGGGCCGGCGGCGCAGAACCAATTGTTTCGGCGGTCGTGGTGAAGAAACGGTTAAGGACGCCGCAACCGGCGGCCGGCTCAGCCCCTAGGGTTGTAATTGTGAGTTGTTGCAACTTTTGCTTGCAATTCGGATTCGCTCAGGCACAGATGGAGCGAATCGCGCAGGGGCGCGCGAATCACTACGGCGCGAACGCAACGGCGCCGACGAAAGGAGAGGCTATGAGCCGGATAACGTCGTTAAATCACCCAAGCGCGGGGACTTCGTCTGGACTGCTCGGAGAGGAAAGCCGCTTTGCGCCTGATACGGCGCAGTCCGAGATGACCATAAGCCAGATGTCGCGTCTGTTCGGCGTCAGTTTGCGCACGTTGCGATTTTATGAGGATCGCGGCCTCATCAAGCCGCGTCGTGAGGGCAACGCCCGCTTTTATCGCGGTGCCGACCGCGTCCGGATGGAGATGATCCTGAAGGGCAAAAAGCTTGGCTTCACCCTCACCGAAATCCAGGACTTGATCGGGGGCAAGGGGGCGACCGAGACGCCGGACCTTGAGGAACAGCTCAACGCGCAGCAGATCGTCACCCAGATCGGCCACCTCGAGCGGCAGCGGGGCGAAATCGACAGCGCGATCGAACGATTGCGTGCGACGCAAAGCCGACTCGCGCAAACCGCCGCCGCGTGAGGCGCAGGAGCCGGGAAAAGGGCTGAGCAGTCGGATCAGCCCTACGCCCGAATACGCGCCGCCTCGACGATGCTGAGCGCTTCGGCGAAGGCGGCGTCGATCCCGAGATGGGTGGTGTCGAGCTGCACGGCGTCGTCAGCCGGGCGGAGGGGTGCGGCGGCGCGGCCGGAATCGCGGGCGTCGCGGCGGATGATGTCGGCCAAAATCGCCCCGTAGTCGGCCTTTTCGCCGCGTTGGATCAATTCGAGCGCGCGCCGCTGCGCCCGTGTCTCTGCGCTTGCGGTGACGAAAATCTTCACGTCGGCGCCGGGGCAGACGACCGTTCCAATATCCCGGCCGTCGAGTACTGCGCCGCCAGGCCGATCGGCGAATGCGCGCTGAGCCTCAATCAACGCCGCGCGCACCCCGGGCATCGCCGCGACAAGCGACGCCGCCTCGCCCATCTGGCGCGTGCGCAAGGCCGCGTCTTCGAACTCGGTCAAGCCAAGCCCCCGCGCCGCCGCAACCGCTGCGGCTTCATCATAGAGATTGCGGTCCTCGGCGATGAGGGCGGCGGCGGTCGCGCGGTAGAGGAGTCCGGTGTCTAGATGCGGCAGCCGGTAGTGGGCGGCTATCCGGCGCGCGATGGTGCCTTTGCCCGAGGCCGCAGGGCCGTCGATGGCGATGATCATCGTGAGCCGCCCGCTCCCCCAGGCTCCCTGCCCTCGCTCGCGCTCTTAGAGCGCCGCGAGGCGGCTGTCGAGGCGGCGCGGATCCGCAAAACGCAACGACTGAGCCCATTGCGAAGCCGCCTAAAAGGCGATCGGCCGACCGAGCTTAGGGGCAGGGGCGGTCAGGCGTTTTGGCCGGCAGCCCGCCCGACCTTTCCATCCCTCGCCTATCGTCGGTCATTCCCGCCGAGCGGCAAATGTGCAGGCATGCCCTGCTTGTACCAATGTCTGGCCGCGCGTATGGATCAAATCCATAGAATGATAAAAATGCGACGGAGCCAGCACGCGCCGGGCGCGGGGAGGACGATGATGGACCTGACCGGGGATCAGAAGAAGACGATCGCCGCCGCCTTTCTCGGCTGGATGCTCGACGCGTTCGATTTCTTTCTTCTGACCTTCCTGCTCAAGGACATCGCCAAGGAGTTCGGCGTCGAAATCTCGGGGGTGGCCTACGCGCTCTTTCTCACGCTCGCGATGCGGTTCGTCGGCGCCTTCATCTTCGGCCGTCTCGGCGACCGGTGGGGACGCAAGCCGGCGCTGATGCTGGACATCCTCTGCTATTCCATCCTTGGCGCGCTCGCGGCTTTCTCGCCCAACCTCACGGTATTCCTGATCCTGCGGGCTTTGTTCGGCATCGCTATGGGTGGCGAATGGGGCCTCGGCAGCTCACTGGCGATGGAGTCGATTCCGCCGCAGGCGCGCGGGCTCGTCTCCGGGATTCTACAATGCGGCTATCCGACCGGCTTCCTGCTCGCCGCCCTCGCCAACTGGCTGCTGTTCGGCCGCACTTTTGGCGACTACACGATCGGGTGGCGGGCGATGTTCCTGCTGAGCGTCCTACCCGCCTTCGTGGTGCTGTTCATCCGCAGCGGGGTGCCCGAGTCGCCTGCGTTCGAGGCATCGAAGGCGCACGAGAAGCCCAACCTTTGGGCGACGATTTCAGAGCACAAGGGTCTGGTCATCTACATGGTCGTGCTGATGATGTGCTTCAATCTGTTCAGCCACGGCACGCAGGACCTCTATCCGACCTTCCTCCAGAAGCAGCACAATTTCGACCCCGGCACGGTCAGCCTGCTCGTCATCGTAGCCAACCTCGGAGCCATCGCGGGCGGCCTTACCTTCGGCCATGTGTCCGAGCAGATCGGCCGGGTCAATGCGATCACGATCGCGGGGTTGATCGCACTGCCCGCGCTCTACTTCTGGGCCTACGGCTCGACGCCGGTCCTGCTCGGGCTCGGCGCATTCATCATGCAGGTCGCGGTGCAGGGCGCGTGGGGCGTGATCCCTGCCCACCTCAACGAACTGGCGCCCGGCGCGGCGCGGGCCACCATTCCAGCCTTCGTCTACCAGGCCGGCAACTTCCTGGCCTCCTACAACGGTCCGCTGCAGGCACAGATCGCCGAGGCGAACGGCGGTGACTACGCGTTTGCTCTCGCGCTGGTTGCGGGCGTCGTCGCGGTCGCGATCATTGTTGTCATCCGCTTCAGCCCGGAGCGGCGCGGCGAGATCCTGAAGGCGCATTGAAGCGCTACAGGTTCGACTTCGCCCCGCCAACCTCAATACACAAGAAGAATGTCCTGCACGCATCGATGGGGAACCTTTTGGGTCCTCGAGCGGTTGATGCGGCGGGAGAAGCCCGGCGCAGCGCACAGGCGCCGCCCGGGGCTTGACCAAACATGGAGGGTTTTATGTCTCGATGGATGCTCGGCGCAGCGGCTGCGACGCTGCTTTGCGTCGCCACCCCGGCGCTTGCCGATTCAAACGGCGCGGTGACAGGAGGGGTCGCGGGGGCGGTCACCGGCGCGGTCGTCGGCGGTCCGGTCGGCGCGGTGGTCGGCGGCGTAGGTGGCGCGGCGATCGGAAACGCGGCCACCAATCACCACCGCTACTATTACCATCACCCCTACGCCTATTATCACCACCACTACTATCATCCGTACTGATCGAGGGTAACGTCGGCAGCAGCCGGCAACCCATGTCACGGCCGGTGGAAAAGAGAGAGCTCAGCGGATCGTATCCGCTGAGCCCAATTTTGTCCCAATCAACACCCCTATTCCGCCGCGGCGGCGGACCGCTTTGGCAGCACCCAATTTGGACGCGGGAAGTGGCAGGTGTACCCGTGTGGGTAGCGTTCCAGATAATCCTGATGCTCGGGCTCGGCTTCCCAGAACGGACCCACGGGCGCGACCTCGGTCACCACCTTGCCCGGCCATAAGGCCGAGGCCTCGACGTCGGCGATAGTGTCGAGCGCCACACGCTTCTGCTCCTCGTCGCTATAGAAAATCGCGGAACGGTAGCTCGCGCCGACATCGTTGCCCTGCCGGTTGCGGGTCGTCGGATCGTGGATCTGGAAGAAGAACTCGAGCAGCCTGCGGAAGTTCGTCTTCGTGGGGTCGAACATGATCTCGATCGCCTCGGCGTGGTTGCCGTGATTGCGATAGGTCGCGTTCGGCGTCTTGCTGTCGCCGCTGTAGCCGACCCGAGTCGAGATCACCCCGGGGAGGCGGCGAATCAAATCCTGCATGCCCCAGAAACACCCACCAGCGAGGACCGCGCGTTCGGTTGAATTCGGCATTGACGGCTCCTTTTTCTGAAACGCTTCGAGGGGAGGAAGTAATTCGCCGGAATTTGGCCTTCGTTACAGGCTCTTTCAAGGCGATTGGGCCTCGTAGCGCCCGCTCGCCGCCGTTCTGGGCGCCGGGTCAGATGATCAACTCGACCGAGAACAGGACGAGCGCGGCGATCCACAAGGTCTCGACGACCATGAGGCCGACCGGCCGCCAGCCGACCGCGAACAAAGCCTTGAACGAGGTCTTCATGCCGAGCGCCGCAATCGCCGCGACCAGGCACCAGCGCGACGCCTCGTTGGCGGCGCCGATGAAAATCTTCGGCAGGAGGCCGAACGAGTTGACGACGACGAGGGCGGCGAAGCCGATGAGAAACAGCGGCAGCGTCGTCCGCGCGCTCTGGCCGGGCGCATGCCGCGCCGCGAGAAACGAGATCGCGAACACCGCCGGCAGCAGCATGGCGACCCGCAGCAGCTTAACGTAGGTCGCGATGTCGCCGGTCTCGTTCGAAATCGTGTAGCCGGCGCCGACGACCTGGGCGACGTCATGAATCGTGCCGCCGATGAATATGCCCGCCTGCCGGTGGTCGAGGCCGATCGAGGTGGCGAACACCGGATAGAGGATCATCGCCAGCGTCGAGAGCGCAGTCACGGCCACGACAGTTAGGATCGTGTCACGTTCGCGGGTTTCGCTCTTCGGCAAGACCGAGGCGATCGCCAGCGCGGCCGAGGCGCCGCAGATCGCGACCGCGCCGCCGGAAAGGACGCCGAACATCGGCGAAAGGCCAAGGCGGCGCGCGAGCAGGAAGCCCAGCAGGATCGTCGTCGCGACGCCGACGATCACGGTCGCGACCGGCCAGGCGCCGAGCGACACGATCTGATTGAGGGTGATCCGCACCCCGAGCAATCCAACGCCGACGCGAAGCACCGACCGGGAAGCGAATTCAATTCCGGCGACGCAGCGGCCTTCCTCATGCAGGAAGTGGAAAGCCATGCCGAACAGAAGCGCGAACAGCATGACCGGCGCTGTGTAATGCTGCGCGAGCCACGTCGAGGCGAGCGCGATCGTGCCGGCGACAAGCATGCCGGGATAGACCGCATGGATTAGCTTCGCCCGAGGCCAGGACTCGAATCGCGTCGGCGGGGGTCCCGAATCGAGGGCGATCAGGCCTTCCATGCTGTCGAGCGACCCGAAGTCGATTTCGGGCAATGCGGCTTTGTTCAACGGACGATCTCCCCAGGCCTGGCGACGGCTCGCGAACTCTTGCCGACTGGCGCTCCGCCGTCATCAGGCGACGGCGACGCCCTCGATCTCGATTTTCCAGGCCGGATTGGCGAGGCCACCGACGATCAGAGTGCTCGCGGGCTTGCGGTCGCCAAGCGCTTTGCTGCGCGCCTCGCGCGCGGCGGCGACATCACCGCCATCTGGCAGAATGGTGGTGACCTTGACGAGGTTGTCCAAAGTCATGCCAGCGGCGCGCAGTTGAGCTTCCAGATTTTGCCAGGCGAGGCGGCTCTGCTCGGCGATGCCGTCGGGGAGCGCGCCGTTCCTGGTCTGGCCGATTTGGCCGCTAATATACAGCGTGCGGGAGGCGCCCGAGACTTCGATTGCCTGGGTGTAGGCCGCGACAGGATGATACGCGTCGGGGGCGTTGAGGTCTCGGCGCTGCATTGGGCTCTCCTTGGTTGTCTGGCTCCGACCGGGGGCCGGAAGCTACAGCCGTCCTCGCGCTGCAGGCAATATTGGCCGAAAGAGGCAGCATATCCGCAAGGGGTCAACCCGATTGGTTGCTCGCAGGTCGCGGGGCTTCCAGGCCAAGCGTCGTCACCCCGGCGGTTAGAGGTTTTCTCCGTGGATCGCCGCGATCGTTGCGTCGGTCACCGCGCGGGTCGTCGCCGCGCCGCCGAGGTCCGGTGCGTGAAGGGCGGGATTTGCGGTGACGCGCTCGATCGCCCGCATGAGCCGGTCGGCGGCCGCCTTCTCGCCGAGGTGCGCGAGCATCATCGCCCCGGTCCAGAACGAGCCGACCGGATTTGCGATTCCCTTGCCCGCAATATCGAACGCCGAGCCGTGGATCGGCTCGAACATCGAAGGATAGGCGCGCTCGGGGTTGAGGTTCGCGGTCGGGGCGATGCCGAGCGAGCCGGCGAGCGCCGCCGCGAGGTCGGACAAGATATCGGCGTGAAGGTTCGAGGCGACGATCGTATCGAGGCTCGCCGGCCTGATTGTCATCCGCATGGTCATGGCGTCGACCAGCATCTTGTCCCACGTGACATCGGGGAACTCGCGCGCGATCTCGGCTGCGATCTCGTCCCACATCACCATCGCGTGCCGCTGCGCGTTCGACTTGGTGACGACGGTGAGCAGCTTGCGTGGCCGCGACCGCGCGAGCGCAAAGGCGAAGCGAAAGATGCGCTCGACGCCGGCGCGGGTCATGACCGACACGTCGGTCGCGACTTCGATCGGCAGGCCGCGATGGGCGCGCCCGCCGACGCCGGCATATTCGCCCTCGGAATTCTCGCGCACGATCACCCAGTCGAGTTCCGGCCCGCTGACCTGCCGCAGCGGGCTCGTGATCCCCGCCAGCACGCGGGCCGGCCGGACGTTGGCGTATTGGTCGAACGGCTGGCAGATCGCGAGCCTCAGGCCCCAGAGACTTACATGATCGGGCACGTCGGGCGAGCCGACGGCGCCGAAATAGATCGCATCGTGATCCTTGATCTCAGCGAGGCCGTCCGCCGGCATCATGAGCCCGGTCGCCCGATAATAGTCCGAGCCCCAGTCGAAGCGGTCGAATGCCAATTCGATTCCGCCCTCGCGCTCGACGACCGCCTGAAGCGCCTCGAGGCCGGCGGGAATGACCTCCTTGCCGATCCCGTCGCCCGGAATGACCGCGATCCGATAGCGCCGCATCAATGGCTCCGAATTGGGTGAGCAGAAGGTCGGCCTAACACGGCGACCCCTCCTTGTCGCGTGGAGCGGCGACGCCGCTTTCGCTTCGGCCCCGCCGGCGCCACTTTGCGCGCCGATCATGCGCAAGGGCTGGTTTTGACAGTGGGGAGGAGATGGCCGACGTTCATCATGCGGTCGTGGTCGGCGCGGGGTTCGGCGGGCTCGAGGCTGTTCACCGGCTCTCGAACGCGAACATCCGGGTTACGATCGTCGATCGCCGCAATCATCACCTGTTCCAGCCGCTGCTCTATCAGGCGGCGACGGCGTCGCTGGCGCCGTCGGAGATTGCTTGGCCAATCCGGCATCTCTTCCGTCGGTATCCGAACGTCGCCACGCTGCTCGCGTCGGTGGAGTCCATCGACAAGGAGGCGCGTGAGCTTCGCCTCGATGACGGCTCGGCCCTCTCTTATGATTCCCTCGTGCTGGCGACAGGCGCGCGGCACGCCTATTTCGGCCACGACGCCTGGGAGCCGTTCGCGCCGGGCCTCAAGACGCTCGAAGACGCGACGACCATCAGGAGCCGCTTGCTTCTCGCCTTCGAAAAGGCGGAGCGCGAGCAGGACGAGCGCAAGCTGGCCGCGCTCATGACTTTCGTCATTGTCGGCGGCGGCCCGACCGGTGTCGAGCTCGCCGGAACGATCTCCGAGCTCGCCCGCGCCACCCTGCCCCGCGATTTCCGCCAGATCGACACCCGAAAGGCGCGGATCGTTCTGATCGAAGCCGGCCCACGCGTGCTGCCGGCGTTCGCCGAAGACCTGTCAACTTACGCAAAGCGTTCGCTGGAAGGACTTGGGGTCGAGGTCGCGCTCGGACAGGCGGTCTCGGAATGCAGCGCCGAAGGGGTCGTGTTCGGCGGCAAGCCGCTCGCCGCGGCGACGATCATCTGGGCCGCCGGGGTTCAGTCCTCGCCCGCCGCGCGCTGGCTCGACGCTCCGGCGGACGCGGCCGGACGCCTCAAGGTCGAACCGGACCTCACCGTACCGGGGCGTCCGGAGATTTTCGCGATCGGCGACGCCGCCCTCGTCCTGCGACCGGACGGAAGGCCGGTTCCCGGCATCGCCCCGGCCGCCAAGCAGGAAGGCGTTTACGTCGCCGATGTCATCCGCGCCCGGCTGCGCGACGCGCCCGCGCTCCCGCCATTCCGTTACAAGCACGCCGGCGATCTGGCCACGATCGGCAAGCAGCGCGCCGTGATCGACTTCGGCTGGATCAAGCTCACGGGCGCCATTGCCTGGTGGCTTTGGGGCTTCGCACACATCTATTTCCTGATCGGCGTCCGAAACCGGGTGAGCGTCGCGCTCAACTGGCTCTGGATCTACGTGCGCGACCAGCGAAGCGCGCGGCTCATCACCCGGGCGGGCGGAGAGGGGAAGGCGTGACGGGCTGGCTTTCAAACGAAAAGCAGAGGAGTTCTTCTCGCCTCTCTCAGTGGGAAAGGGCCAGCTTTCGCCTCAACGCGCCGGCGCCGCCAGCACGTCGGACTTGTGCTCGTCGGCGGCGTCGAAATGCGGGACGCAGATGACGCAGAGCCGGTTCTTCGTCGACGAAGCGGCCACCTTGTGGTGGACGCCCTTGCTGATGACGCAAAGCTCGTCGGCGCGGAGCTTCTGCTCGGTCGTCCGGCCGTTCGCGGGGTCGTGCAGGGTAAGCGCGATTTCGCCGTCGAGGACGAAGTAGACCTCATCGAAGGTCTTATGGAAATGCGGGATCGTCTCGCGGATGTCGATCGCCAGCGCGATGCTCGGAGAATATTCGGCGCCGGTCAGGATCTCGTGGATCGCGCCGCAAAAGGGCGAGGTCTTCACGACATGGTCGCTGATGAGCTTGGTGATCATCGCTTGTCCTCTCGAAGGTCATCGCGCGCCCCAGCCAGCGTCGTGGAAGCCTGACAAAATTGCGGCTTCACTGCAACCAAGGTTTGGCGCCGCGCGTTTGGGTCCGGTGAAAGCTCCGGCGCGGCCGGAGCTCTGATCAATCTCGCCGGGAGCTTTGAATGGGCCTCTTGCTTCTCATCATCATCCTAATCCTGCTCTTCGGCGGCGGAGGCGGATATTACGGCTACCGCACCTATGGCGGACCCGGACTCGGCGGAGTGCTTGGCCTCATCGTGATCATCCTGATCGTGCTGTGGCTGGCCGGCGGGCTCGGCGCTTACCCAGGGCACGTGTGACGCGGCTGGCGCCAATTGTGGTCTCGAATACCGGCTTTTCAATAACTTGCGGCGCCTTTCGGTTCCGTTTTGCGTTCAGCGCCTTGCGGCGGATGCGGATAAGCAATCGCGCAGTATGGGGTCCATTTTCTGATCAACGGCAACATTTAGCACGACTTTCTGGAAATGTCAATAAGAAGCCACCTCGACTCGACCCCCGATCGCGGGCGTTGGGACAATCGGTGACACATGCACAATTGCATTTTATCGCAGTCGAGTCCCTTGCCGGTAGGGCCCGCCGCATCAGCTCGAGGGCGCTACACAGAGAGATTGCCCTGCGCGTGCGTGATACCCGTCTGTCGGTCTGTTTCGCTGAGGTTTCGAGCTTAGCGGCGTCAGCCGGCGGCATCCGCGACGAGCCGCGGCTTGCGGCCACGCTTCTTCGGACGCGGATCGCGCCCGGAGAGCACGGCGAGCCGGTCGAGAAACGGCGGGCCGCCAAGCGGGCGGCCGACCGTCTCGGCGGCGCGCAACCCGGCGACGAGCGCTACCGCCGGCTCGTCGGCGATGAGATCGGCGAACCGTCCGCCGCAGCGGCCGAGCAGCGGGGCGACTTCGACCAGCCCATCGTCGCGGCCGGCCAGATGCGCCCGGGCGCTCGACCACGGCCAATCCTCGGCGCGCTCGACGAGCCGCGCCCTGACCGGATTCATCGCCACATAGCGCGCTGCCGCGATCAGGTGCTCCTCGTCCATGACGGCGGAGGAAAACCGCGCCTGAAACAGATGGCCGGTCACCCGGTTGCGTGCGTTGACGAAGGCGGAATAGCGCCGGTGGGCCTTGCCGAGCGCCCGACCGAGCCCCTCGGGTGTCGCGGGCGTCAGGATGAGATGGACGTGGTTGGGCATCAGGCAATAGCTCCACACCGCGACCGTCTCGCGCGCGCACGCCTCGCGCAGGAGATCGCGGTAAAGCTCGAAGTCCACGTCGGAGAAGAACACCCGCTCGCGCCGATTGCCCCGCTGAGTCACGTGATGGGGAAGTCCGGGTACGACGAACCGGCGGATCCGCGCTATTGTCGGTCTCCGGATTCCGCTCCCTACTAGGCTCACAAAGTGGTAAAGATGCAACTGTCACCGTAATCCCGTAATCCCACGTAATCCCAAGTGTCAGCGTAGTCCCCAAGTGTCACCGCAATCTACGCAATGTCGACCTCGACGTAATTTGCGCCTACCAGAGGACTGGATTGACACACTTTTCCGGACTGATATGATGGCTTACCTGCGGTTTACGCATCTATGTTCTATGGGTCGAGTGGCCAATGTTTCGGGCGGGCTAGCGACGTGTAGTTCCCAGCAAATATGGTGATTACGATGATTATCGGTCAGACGATTGTTCCGAAGTATGACTCTCAGATTGATTGCGCTTATTCCGGATGTTCAATGAAGTGTATGTCGGTTCGATGCGAACGTGATGGGCTTAAAAATTCCCTTAAGTTTTGGAGGACTGACCGAGCCCTATTTCGAGGATGCCTATCGTACTACGACTAATGGCGCAGATCTTCATCCGGACACAATATTACGGGTCCGTTGGAAGCGTCTTGAGTTTTTCAGCGAGCACCATGTACTCGGCCCCATTGAGATTAAGATGATAACCGATAAGTCTACAG
>Ga0335076_10003356_pt1 | contig 16093 bp, 14 predicted proteins | sample Lox_Sample_25_FD_206717 | JGI IMG/M metagenome (GOLD analysis project Ga0335076, IMG submission 206717) | Soil microbial communities from Loxahatchee National Wildlife Refuge, Florida, United States - Lox_Sample_2.5 | ecosystem: Environmental > Terrestrial > Soil > Wetlands | place: USA...
CGTATGAAAGGCTCATCAAAATAATCAAGATAGGTCGACCAAGCCAGGCGGAAAAAGCCGATCGGATCGCGGAGCATCGCGTGAACGGCGATCTGACTTGAGAGCCGACTCTCCTCGTTCACGGTTTCAGTCGCGTGTTGAATCTCATCGGCGGCCAGTCCGGGCGTGAACATTTCGTTGGGTCGGGCGCGGGGGTTTCTGGCCGCCTCGTCCAGAATCGCCGGCGTCTTCCCCGGATCGATGTAAGGTTGCAAGTCATCTCGCGAGACGATCGGCAGTACGGCCCCAAGCAAGTACCGCCCCGACGCGGCGTTGTATCCTGGTGTGCCTTGATTCTCGATCGCGTAGTGGGAAAAAACGGCTTGGCACAGGATGAGCGAGATCAATAGGGCCGAGCCGCAGCGATAGTCCCGATAGAAAAGAAACAGCAAGGCCAGGATGAATGCGCACAGCAACACCAAGCTCGGCACTTGCGAAGTGCGCAGAGATGCGGCCAAGACGATGAATAAAGGTGCTACTGCAGCGTACGCCGTCGCTCCGGCGCTCCGGTCGACGACGCGAACGGACAGAAAGAGAGCAGCCGCGGCCATGACGAGCCCCAGACTGTCCGCAAGAATGAAGCGCTGATAGGTTAGGGCGAGGGGCTCGATGAGGACTACACATGCCGCAATAAAAGCGATGACGTCAGAACGACGCAGATGCGAAGACGACACCAGTCCGAAGGCGAGCCACGCGGGTATGACGCCCAAAGCGCATTGGATGTACACAACCAGATTGAGCGAGTGGAAGAATAGAATCGGGCGCAGGAACCACGCCGGGTAGGTCCACGAGCGGTCGTAGGGACCGTCGTGAAATACGGACCAGAGATAGGACCCGGAGTCTCCAAACCAATAGCGGGGTGTGGGGTCCAGGACCGTCAGCGCTACCTGAATCAGGAGGAGGAGGCCAAGATAGGGCCAGGTCCGCGCTTCCCGCCGCGCCATTGCTTGCGCTGAAATGCCGATGGTCGCGGGCAATATAGTCCGTCGTTCGCTAAAAATAGGTGCTCTCGGATTAGGCGACACCCTGAGCCTTGTCCACCGCGTTGGCCCGCAGCTCGTCGACCAGCACCCGCTTGTTCTCCGAATAATCGACCGGCGTCACGACCAGACGCACGCCGCCTGCGGCGAACGCGGCCTCGAGCGCAGGCGCGAGGCCATCGGCGGTCTCGACCCGGTTTCCCTTCGCGCCATAGGCTTTCGCATAGGCGACGAAATCGGGATCGCCGAAGGTCAGCCCGAAGTCAGGGAAGCCGTCGGTGGCCTGCTTCCAGCGGATCATGCCGTAGGCGTGATCCTCGAGCACCAGCACGACGAGATTGAGCTTGAGGCGCACCGCGGTCTCCATCTCCTGCGAGTTCATCATGAAGCCGCCGTCGCCGCAGACCGCGAGCACGCGGCGGCCGGGATTGAGGCAAGCGGCCATGATCGCAGAGGGCAGGCCCGCGCCCATCGTGGCGAGCGCGTTGTCGAGCAGGAGGGTGTTGGCGACGTGGGTGCGGTAGTTGCGGGCGAACCAGATCTTGTACATTCCATTGTCGAGGCAGACGATCCCGTCCTCGGGTACAGCCTGCCGCACGTCGCGCACGATCCGCTGCGGCGTTGGGGGCCAGCGGCTTTCCTCCGCCCCTTCGGCGATATGCGAGAGAATGTCGTCGCGCAGGCCGAGCAGCGCCTGCGCCCTCGGCAGCTTGCCTTCGAGCCGGTCGGCAAGCAGGGTGAGGCTCGGGCCGACGTCGCCGACAAGCTCGGCTTGCGGAAAAAACACTTCCTCGACCGTCGCCGGCAGATAGCCGACATGCAGCACCGTCGGGCCGCCGGGCCCCATGAAAAAAGGCGGCTTCTCGACCGTGTCGTGGCCGATCGAAATGATGAGATCGGCCTGGTCGATCGCCCGATGGACGTAATCGCGTTCCGACAGCGCCGCGGTGCCCATGTAGAGGTGAGACCCGCCGGTGACCGCGCCCTTGCCCATTTGGGTATTGAAGAACGGGACCTTGACCCTCGCGACGAATTGCGAGAGCGCGTCGGCAAGGCGCGGCCGGCTCGCGGCGGCGCCCAGCATGATGAGCGGCCGCTTGGCCTCGATGATGAGCTCGGCCGCCCGGTCGAGCGCGGCTCTCGGCGCGATTGGCGGGTCGATCGGATGCGGCGGAACCGGGGCGATGTCCGGCCCCGGCTCATGCGCGATGTCCTCCGGCAGTTCGAGATGGACCGGACCTGGCCGCTCCTGCTGGGCGACGCGGAACGCCTCGCGGACCAGCGAGGGGATGATCGCGGGGCTGGCGATCTGACGGGCCATTTTGGTCAGCGGCGTCATCGTCGAGACGATGTCCACGACTTGGAACCGCGCCTGCTTGCGGCTCAGGATTCCCTTCTGCCCGGTGATCGTCACCATCGGCATGGCGCCGAGCAGCGCATAAGCGGCGCCGGTCGTGAAGTTGAGCGCCCCGGGGCCGAGCGTTGCGAGGCAGACCCCGGGCTTGCCGGTCAAGCGCCCGTGGGTCGCCGCCATGAACGCTGCCGCCTGCTCGTGGCGGGTCAGCACCAGCTTGATCCTCGAGCGGCGCAAAGCCTCGACGACGTCGAGATTCTCCTCGCCCGGAATCCCGAAGATCTGCTCGACGCCCTCGTTCTCGAGTGCGGAGACAAGGAGTTCGGCGCCGTTCATCGGATGGGCTCGCTATTTCCCTCTCCCGTGCGGGAGAAGGGTTGGGGTGAGAGACTTGAGCGTCGGTCAGCGTCGCGCATTCCTGCGTCATCGGCAACCGCCCGGCGAAGCGGCGGGCATCGGACAATAACTTCGGCGCCATAGGCCCCGGCCGCCGATTTTCGCCTATAGTCCGAGGCCCAGCCAGGCGAATAGGAGGTCAGATATGGCGCGCACCGTAGCCGACCAGATGGTCGAGGTTCTCGCCGCAGCCGGCGTCAAGCGCATCTATGGCGTGGTCGGCGACAGTCTCAACGGCTTCACCGACGCGCTGCGCCGCGCCGGCGGCATCGAATGGCTGCATGTGCGCCACGAGGAGGTCGGCGCCTTCGCCGCCAGCGCCGACGCGCATGTCACGGGCGGCCTCGCCGTTTGCGCCGGCAGCTGCGGTCCTGGCAACCTGCACCTTATCAACGGCCTCTTCGACTGCCATCGCTCGCGCCTTCCCGTCGTCGCCATCGCCGCCCAGATCCCCTCGCCCGAGATCGGGTCCGGCTATTTCCAGGAGACCCATCCCGAGCAGCTGTTCAAGGAGTGCTCGAACTATTGCGAGCTGGTCTCGACGCCGGCCCAGATGCCGCGCGTGCTTGAGACCGCGGTGCGCCGCGCGATCCTGGAACGATGCGTCTCGGTCGTCGTCATCCCGGGCGACGTCATGCTGAAGCCCGCCGAGGCTGCGCCGGCGCCGAAGCCGATGGGGTTGGCGCCGGCTGAGCCGGTGATCGCGCCGCCGGATTCGGCGCTCGACCGGCTGGCCGATTTCCTCAATCAGTCGCAGCGGGTCACCCTGCTCTGCGGCGGCGGCTGCGCCGGCGCGCACGACGAACTGATGCGGCTTGCAGAGACGGTGAAAGCGCCGACCGTCCACGCCCTGCGCGGCAAGGAGCATGTCGAGTGGGACAATCCCAATGACGTCGGGATGACCGGCCTCATCGGCTTTGCGTCCGGCTATTATGCCATGGAGTCCTGCGACGCCCTGTTGATGCTGGGGACCGATTTCCCTTATCGGCAATTCTATCCCAAGGACGCCCGCATCGCCCAGATCGACGTGAGGCCGGAGGCGATCGGCCGCCGCGCGCCGGTCGAGCTCGGCCTCGTCGGCCAGGTCGGCCCGACGCTGCGCGCGCTCGTGCCACGGCTCAAGGTCAAGACCGACCGCAAGCATCTCGACGCGGCGCTGAAGGATTACGCCAGCGCGCGGAAGAGCCTCGACGAGCTCGCGACCGGACGCCCCGGCGGCGTTCTGCACCCTCAGCACGTGGTGCGCGTGATCAGCGAGAAGGCGAGCGACGACGCCATCTTCACTTGCGACGTCGGGCTGCCGACGGTCTGGTCGGCGCGCTATCTCAAGATGAACGGCAAGCGGCGTCTTATCGGCTCGTTCTGGCATGGGTCGATGGCCAATGCGATGCCGCAAGCCATCGGCGCACAAGCGGCTTCACCCGGGCGACAGGTGATCTCGCTTTCCGGCGACGGCGGCTTCGCCATGCTGATGGGCGATCTCCTGAGCCTCACCCAGCTCAAGCAGCCGGTCAAAGTGTTCGTGTTCAACAACGGCACGCTTGGCTTTGTCGAGCTCGAGCAGAAATCGACCGGCTTCCTTCCGACTGGAACCGATCTCGTCAATCCAAACTTCGCCGCGATGGCCGAGGCGATCGGAATCAAAGGCGTCCGGATCGAGGACCCCAAAGACGTCGAAGCGCGGGTTGCGGAAGCGCTCGCTCATCCTGGTCCGGTCGTGGTTGACGCCGTGGTCGCCCGCGAGGAGCTGGCCATGCCGCCCGCCATCACCCTCGAAATGGCGAAGGGCTTCTCGCTCTATATGCTGAAGGCGATCCTGAGCGGCCGTGGCGACGAGATCGTCGATCTCGCGCGGACGAATTTGCGCCGGTAGCGTGACCGGCGCCGCTCCCGCTCGTGCGGCCGCGGTTACGCCGCGAGCGCCTCCTCGAGATCCCGGATCAGATCGTCCGCCGTCTCGAGGCCGATCGACAGGCGGATGACGTCATCGCCGGCGCCGGCGGTGGCGCGCTGAGCGTCGGTGAGCTGGCGGTGGGTCGTCGACGCCGGGTGCAGGATGAGGCTGCGGGTGTCGCCGATATTGGCGAGATGGGAAAACAGGCGCACGCTCTCGACCAGTTTCACGCCGGCTTCGAATCCGCCCTTGACGCCGAAGGTGAAGACGGCGCCTGCGCCTTTCGGCAGGTATTTTTGCCCGAGCTTGTAGTAGGGGCTCGCCTTGAGGCCGGCGTAGGAAACCCAGGCGACCTTGGGATGCTCGGTTAGGAATTCGGCCACCTTCAGCGCGTTCGCAACGTGCCGCTCCATCCGCACATGCAGGGTCTCGACGCCGGTGATCGTGAGGAAGGCGTTCATCGGCGAAAGCGAGGGGCCAAAATCGCGCAAAGCCACCGCGCGGGCCTTCATGGTGAAAGCGAAGTCGCCGAAGTTCTCGAAGAATTTGAGCCCGTGATAAGCAGGCTCCGGGTCGGTCAGAGACGGGAACTTCGCGCCTTGAGACCAGTCGAACTTGCCTGATTCGACCACGACGCCGCCGAGCGCATTGCCATGTCCCGACAGAAACTTGGTCGTCGAATGAACGACGATGTCGGCGCCATGCTCGATCGGCCGGCAGAGAAAGGGGGTGGCCAGCGTGTTGTCGACGATGAGCGGGATGCCGGCGCCATGCGCGATCTCGGCGACGCGCGCGATGTCGACGACGACGCCGCCCGGATTGGCGAGGTTCTCGACGAAAATCGCCTTGCATTTGGGCGTCAGGCTTTTGCGGAAATTCTCCGGCTCCGTCGGATCGACGAAACGGCAGGTCCAGCCGAGCTTCTTGAACGAGAGGCCGAATTGGGTGAGGGAGCCGCCGTAGAGGTTGCGCGAGGCGACGAACTCGTCGCCGGGCTCCATCAGGGTGAAGAAGGTGAGGAATTGCGCTGCATGTCCCGAGGCGGCGGCGACTGCGGCCCGGCCGCCCTCGAGCGCCGCGATCCGCTCCTCGAGCACAGCGACGGTCGGGTTGGTCAGCCGCGAATAGATGTAGCCGAAATTGTGCAGGTTGAAGAGCGAGGCGGCGTGGTCGACGTCGTCGAATACATAGGCTGTCGTCTGGTAGATCGGGGTTGCGCGCGCGCCGGTCGTCGGATCGGGCGCGGCGCCCGCGTGGATCGCGCGGGTCTCGAAGCCATAGTCGAGGTTCTTCGGCGCGGCCGGGCGCCGCCTCGCCCGCCGCGGCAGCGGCGGCGCCGGCGGCCGGTTCTGGATGATGCCGCTGTTGACGCCGCTCCATGACAGTTCGCCGCCGAGCCGCCCGAACTCGATCTTCGGGCACCGGTTCATGACGACCTCGAGCCCGGCCGCCTCCGCCGTCTTCGCCGCCGCGTCGTTACGCACGCCGAGCTGCATCCACACGACCCTGGCGCCGATCGCAATCGCATCGGCGACGATTCCGGGCGCTTCGCGCGATGTCCGGAACACATCTACCATGTCGAGCTTTTCAGGAATGTCCGCGAGCGATGCGTAGACCTTCTCGCCGAGCAGGGTCTTGCCCGCGATCGCTGGATTGACCGGGATCACCCGATAGCCTTTGCCTTGGAGGTATTTCATCACGAAGTAACTTGGCCGGTTCCAGTTAGGCGAAGCGCCGACCATGGCGATCGTCCTCACCCGCTCGAGGATCGAGCGGATTTTGGCGTCGGAATAGGGAATGGACTCGAGATCGGCCATAAGCAGCGCGCTCCGGCGTGAAAGCGCGCGCATCCTAGCGCAAAAGAAGGCGAAGTCTCATCGCGGGCCGCGCCCTCAGGGCCGGGGTTCCGGAGTCCGAGGCTCCAACGGCAAGCCCGCCGTGGCCCAACCGTCTGAGCCTTCGGGATACCAATCGACATTGGCGTATCCTAGCGCCAGCGCGCGCCTGGCTGCGTTCCACGACATCCAGCAGTCCTTCAGGCAATAAAATACGAGCGGCCGCCAGCCGGAGCTCAATGCCTTGTCGAGGCCACGCCGAAAGTAGTCAAGCATGACCGGAGCAAGCTCGCCATAGCCCGTATCGGGCAGCCATACGCTGCCCGGTATGTCGAGCCGGGGCTTGTCCCGCCAGACGACATCGGCCGGCAAGCCCGCGGGGCGCGGCGGCTGCGGCAATACGTCAATGAACGCCGCTCCGCCGGCGCGCCACATCGCGGCTGCTTCGTCCGTCGTGAGAACGCGCGCGCCTTTCGGCCAGATGAAGTTCCGGGTTCTCCCACCGACCGCCGAGGCGCCGAACGAGGCGCTCCTCATGGTCCGCCACCCGAACAACTCGGGTCTGCAGATGGATCAACTGACTCGTCTCTACACGCCGGCGCGCTACGTCGACAAACTTGCGGTCTACCAGGGCGACGATCTCGTCTTCTCGATGCGAGGCGGCATTTCGATCTCCGAGGACCCGAATTTCCGCTTCACCTTCAAGCCCAACGGCGCGAAGGAATTTCGCGCGGAAGGCGAAGACACGGCCGGCAAGACGTTCTCGGGCGTCTGGCCGGCGACTCGCGACGGCGCTTGAGCGGGGTGGATTTCGCCGGAGCAGCGACTTCTCTGTTGAGGTAGGCGGCTCCCGGAGGACCGGAACCGAAGTCTACGCTAGGAGATCGTCGCCGCATATTCCCTGAGCCGGCTCAGCATCTCGTCCGAATATTGCCGCCTGAGCCCCGCCGCCTCCATCGCCGGACCATTCACCCGGCGCGTGATCGCATCGATGTCCCACGCATCGGCGAGCGGCAGGCAGCCGTTGCTGGCGAGATACCAGCAACCCGACCAGGCCGCGCCATCGTGGGTCTGACAGAAGTCCGCGGCCTCTTCGGCCGTTTTGCCGATCGCCCGGCCGAAGGCGGCATATTCGTCGCGGCCGGTGAGCTGGATAAGACCCCGGCCGCGGAAGCGATAGCCGTCGCCGCTCGCCGCGTCGCCGTTGCCGTTGACGCCGGCATAGACATGGTCAGCGAAGCGGCGTGGGTCGGCGCAATAGGGCTCGGCCGCGGCGGGATTTGCAAACAGCGTCGGCCAAACCTGACAAGCCCTCTCGGGCGAATAGTCGAGATCCTCGACTGTCTCATTGAGCGCAGGGCCCGCCTCGACCAGGAACTGGCCCATCGCCGCGGCGCGGCGGGGCTCGTTTGAGAAATCGAACCGCTCGAAAGCCGCGACAAGCGCGGGAACCCAAACAGCGGCGTTCGCCCGCGGACAGACGACCCGCATCGCGTCGCCAAGCGCCGCCGGGCGGTCATGCGCCGGGGGCGCGGGTATGGGCCGCCGAATGGGCGCTTGAGGGGGCGGCGGCGCGGATGCAGGCGGCTCCACTGGCCTTGTTCGGCCCTTGGTCCCCGGGATGACCACCGACATCGTATTCTCGATGAAATCGGCGCCGATGTATCCGGATGCTGCGATGCCGAGCAGTGTTTTCCAGTCCGAGGGATCAATCGTGACGATCGTCTCGAGGTTGAGAGCGACGCCAGCAAGCACGCCGGCGATGAACCCGATCATGAGGCTCAGCGCGAGATAGGCCAGGCTGAACTCGGCCTGCTCGGAGGGAGTGTTAGAGTTGAGCGAACCTGCGTTCTTGAGCCCGACGATCGCCCGGACTCCCTGGCCCAGGAGGCCGAGAAAGCCGCAAAGCAGGAGCGCGAGCATGACGCTCGACACGGTCGCCACGCCGCCCTGCCCCGCCATGTGCGCCCTCTTACGCTATCGCTGCGTTCTAGGCGCGGGATAGTTGACGTGGAATTAACGAGCCGTCGGACTCGTTCGTTGACAATCGTATATACAAATATCAACGATCGAGGGAGGCGCACGGATTTTGATGGCTTCGATTGGGACCGCGGGAACCGGGACAAGTGCAAGAAGCATGGCGTTTCGACCGGAGAGATCGAGCGCCTCTTTGAGCGCACGATTTTTGTTGGGCCAGAGGCTGCGCACTCGGCAGGCGAGCGCCTTTTCCGGGCGATTGGCGCAACACCGCGCGGCCGTCATGTGTTTCTCGTTCTTCACCTGGCGCATGAAGGATGGTCGCCGGTTGCTGAGGCCGATCAGCGCCCGCTACATGCACAGGAAGGAGGTTGCGAGTCATGAAAATCAAAATCCCTGACTTCAAGACCGACGCCGAAGCGGAGCAATTCGTAGCGAAGGCGGATCTCAGCGAGTACGACCTCTCGGACATGACGCCCGTGCGCTTCGAGCTGAGGAAGAAGGACAAGGCCATTAGCTTGCGCCTGCCCGAAAAGCTCTATGAAGCGGTCAAGGCGCGCGCGGCGCGAGTCGGAATCCCGTATCAGCGTTTCATTCGGATGGCGATCGAGCAGGCGTTGCAGCGCAAGTAGACCCCCTACTCAACAACGTCTCCCTCCATTTTGCCGCGCGCGGCGACATAAAGTCCGCTGCCGATGATAATCGCGTTGCCGATGACGATGGGCAGGGTCGGAGCGTCGCGCCAGACGAGCCAGCCCATGATCGCAGCCCACAGGATGGCGGAATATTGCAGCGGCGCGAGGACGGCGGCGCGAGCGAGGGCGAGCGCCCGGACGATGCAGATGAAGCAGGTCATCGACACCGCGCCGACCAGGAACATGAGGCCGAGGTCGAACAGGGACGGCGTTGTCCAGGAGAACGGAACGGTCGCAGCGCCGATGAGGCCGCTGCCGACGAATTGCCAGAAGACGAGCGGCAGCCAGTGAACGTCCCTGAGCTCGCGGGTGATCGTTTGGCTCAGCGCAAACATAGTCGCGCCGAACAGCGCGAGCGGCGCGGCCCAGGAAAACATTTGCGGCGAGGGCCTGAGCGCAATGACCACACCGCCGAACCCGATAGCGACGGCGATCCAGCGGAAGCGCTCGACCTTTTCGCCAAGCAAAGGCGCGGAGAGCGCGGTGACGATCAGCGGCGTCGCCATATAGAAGGTCATCACGTCGGCAAGCGGCATGAAGCGCGTCGCATAGTAGAACGCGAAGGTGTCGACCGCCGCGATGAGGATGCGCAGGACCTGCAGCGGCGCGTGCCGCGGATCGATGAGGCCGACGCCGAGCGTGGCGATCATTGGCGCCAGCACGACGCCGGCGCCGATCGAGCGCAGCATCATCAGTTGCCCGACGCCGTAGTCGGCGACCAGCCACTTGCCGAGCGCGTCGTTGATCGAAAAGAAGGCGACGCCGGCGAGATAGAGGACGACGCCAACCGCTGGCGCGCCGGCTGTCGAGGCTACGAGTCCAGTCACAGGACCGCTCAAGCTTTCGTCTTGGCGGTCGCGAAAGCGCGCGCTTCGTCGGAGAGGGCGAGCCAACTCGCGGCGTGGGTCGGCGCAATCGTCACCCATTCGCGCTTCGGCCGGCCCGGCCCGGTCGAGAAGCGCTCGCCGATCCCCTCGGCGATCAGCGCGTCGATGCGCGCCGCGGGCAGTTTCAGGAGCAGGCGATCGCCGGCGGAGAGCGACGCGAAGATCTTGCCGTCGACATTGAGCGCGCCGGAGCCGAAAGCGCGACCGCGCGACGCCTGGCCCGCGGCCCCGTGGCGCGCCAGGAGAGCCTCACACGCCGCCTTGGCGCGAGCATGAGTCTCCGCAGCGTTGCCCCCTCCGCCCATGCCGCCTCCCAGGCTCTCGGAAAAGCCCGGCGCCACACCTCAGCGGGAGTAGAACTCGATGACGAGGTTCGGCTCCATGTGCGTAGGATAGGGCACTTCGGAGAGGCTCGGGATGCGGGTGAGCTTGGCCGTGCCCTTGCCGTGATCGACCTCGACATAGTCGGGAACGTCCCGCTCGGCGAGCCCCATCGCCTCCAGAACGAGCGGCAGCTGGCGCGACGATTCCTTGATCTCGATCACATCGCCGACCTTGACCTGATAGGAGGCGATGTTGACCCGGCGGCCGTTGACCCTGATATGGCCGTGGTTGACGAACTGGCGCGCGGCGAACACGGTCGGCACGAATTTGGCGCGGTAGATCACCGCGTCGAGCCGGCGCTCGAGCAGCCCGATCAGATGGGCGCTCGAGTCGCCCTTCAGCCGGCGGGCCTCGACGTAATATTTGTGGAACTGGCGCTCGGAAATGTTGCCGTAGTAGCCCTTGACCTTCTGCTTGGCCTTGAGCTGGGTGCCGAAATCTGTCGCCTTGCCCTTGCGCCGCTGGCCATGCTGGCCCGGCCCATACTCACGCTTGTTGTAAGGGCTGCGGGGGCGGCCCCAGATGTTCTCGCCCATCCGGCGATCGATCTTGTATTTCGCTTCCGCGCGCTTCGTCATCGCGATTCCTCTTTCATGCGACCGGGTTCAACGAGGAACGCGCCCTCCTCTGCGCCGATGGCGCCGACAGGCCATGAGCCGAGCAAGGCTTGAAGGCCGCGGGTGCGTCAAACGACAAACGCGCTCCCGTTGGCCGGAAGCGCGCCTGACGGCGGGTTCCTAGAGGAGCCGGGCGCGGCTGTCAAACCGTTTGGGGGAGCGGCGGCTGACGCTGCGCGAGGCGCATCCCGGGTAACTGATATGTTTGATTCGCATGGCTTGTGGAACAATGGTGTAAAATACGTTAATCCTGATGCACTTCGTTGCCGAACTGCAGGATATATCCCGGTTTTGCCACCCATCATCATGCGATATTCACATGATATATCGCGGCGCACCATTGACTTTTGCAGTGCAGTATTCTATTTCAGTCGCCGTCTAGGAGAAGGAACGAGCCAATCGGCCTCGACCCGTCGGGGCGGAAATGGGGAGGGCGGTCAACGGAAAGGAGACCGCCATGAAGAAGTTCTCTCTCGCGCGCTTCCTGCGCGCCCGCCGCGTTTATTGGAGCGTGTTGCAGGAGCTCACGGCCTATAGCGACCGCGAGCTGCACGATATCGGCATCGATCGCGCCGACATCCAAGAAATCGCTCGCCTGGCATCACAGGAACAGGGCTAACCCTATGGCGGCGCGCCACGGCGCGCCGCCATCGCATCATTTCCGGCTGTAGTCATCCTCGATCCGGACGATGTCGTCCTCGCCGAAATAGCTTCCGGTCTGAACCTCGATCAGCTCGAGATCGATCTTGCCCGGGTTGGCGAGGCGATGGGTCGAACCGATCGGCAAATAGATCGATTCGTTCTCATGAACATGTTCAACCCTGCTGTTGAGCGTCACCTCGGCGACCCCGCGAACGACCACCCAGTGCTCAGCCCGGTGATGATGCTTCTGTAGCGACAGGCGTCCGCCGGGCCTGACCACAATGCGCTTGACCTGGTAGCGCGTGCCTTCGTCCACGCTCTGATAATAGCCCCATGGCCGGTATGCGCGCAGGTGCCGGGTCGCCTCCGGCTGGCCCTCGGCCTTGAGCCGCTCGACCAGCGCCTTGACCTTTTCGGTCTGCGACCGGTCAGCGACCAGCACCGCGTCGGCAGTAGCGATAACGACGATGTCGCGAAGGCCGACGACCGCCGCCAACCGCCCCTCCGAGCGCACCAGCACGTTCTCGGAATCGATCGCAACTGCGCGTCCACGAAGACTGTTGCCGTTCGCGTCGCGCGGGCTCAAGCGCCAGACCGCTGACCACTCGCCGACGTCCGACCAGCCGACATCGGCTCTCATCACCGCCGCCTTGCCGGTTCGCTCCATCACCGCATAATCGATCGAAGTCTTCGGCGCTCTTGCGAAGGAAGCGTGGTCGAGGACGACAAAGCCGAGGTCCTTTTTCGCCCTAGCGACCGCGCCGGCGGCGGCGGCGGCGATGTCCGGCTCGAAGCGCGCGAGCTCCTCCAGCATGACGTCGGCGCGAAAGACGAAATTGCCTGAGTTCCACAGATAGCCGTCCGCGATGAACGCGCGCGCGTGCTTTTCGTCCGGCTTCTCCACGAATCGCTCGATGCGCCGCACGGCAGGGTCCACCGCCAGCGGCTCGGCCGGGTGAATGTAGCCGTAGCCGGTCGCGGGATGGTCGGGGGTGATGCCGAAGGTTACGATCTCGCCCGCCGCCGCGATGTCGCGCGCCTCAGCGCACAGCCTGGCGAATTGCTTTCCGTCCGCGAAGACATGGTCGGCGGCCAGCACCGCGACGATTGTCTGCGGATCGCGGGCCGCGGCAAAGGCGGCCGCCGCGCCGACCGCGGCCGCGCTGTCGCGCCGCTCCGGCTCAAGCAGAATCGTTGCCTCCGCGCTGATTTCCCGCAGTTGCTCGGCGACGCGAAATCGGTAGTCGAAATTGGTGATGACGACCGCCGGATCAAAGACCTCGGGATCGCTCACCACCGCAACGATCGATTGAAACGTCGAGCGCTCGCCGATCAGCGGAATGAACTGCTTGGGCAGGCTTTCGCGCGATTCCGGCCATACGCGGGAGCCCGAGCCGCCGCACATGATCACAGGCAGGATTCTTGTCATTGGTAGTCCCGCATTGGCCTGCGGGGCCCGGAACCTTCTTGTCTCATGCGACTCCTCTGCAATAGGCGCTGCTCCAAGGCAATGGCCGCCTGACCGTTCAGCTTCACGCCTTGCGCGGAGCGCGCGCGGTTCGGCGCGCGGAAGCGAAGGCCACACCGGCAGACGTAACGGCAAGGGCAAGCGCGAAAGCGGCGAACGCAGCCGGCAACGACACGGCTTGAGCGATCGCGCCCGTCGCCAGCGGCGCGGGCAGACGGGTGAGCGTGCTGAACAGCGAGGCGGATGCGAGCCCGACCGCGGGTCCGGCTTGCGACTGGCGCGCCGCGAGGGCGAAGCTGCACGGAACAATGGGGCCGGTGCCGACGCCGATCAGGGCGAAGCCGGCGACGCTCGCGGCAAACCCCGCCTGAACGCCGACCAGCGCGAAACCGGCGGCCGCGATCGCGAACGAAGCGCCGACGATGCGAAGGTCGCTGACCCTGAGCCGGATCGCGTCGGCGTTGAAGCGCAGCGCCGCCTGGCAGGCGGCGAAGAACGCCGCGCCGAGGCCGGAAACTGCCGCCAGCTTCGGCGCTTCCTCGCGCAATAGAAGGGCCGACCACAATGTCGCGGCGAATTCGGCCGCGATCGAGACGCCGATGACAACGCCAAGCGCGATCAAGACGGGCGCGAAAGACAGTCCGCTCCGCCCCGGCGTTCCGACCGGCGCCCGGGCGGGACGATCGTTCGGCGTCGCGCGGTCGTAGGCGACCGCCGCGACGGCGAGCGCAAGCCAAGCCAGGATTCCCGCGGCCCAGGGCATCGCCCCGGCGGCGATCAGGCTGCCGAGAATCGCGCCGATCGCGATCCCGGCCGACGCGGCGGCGTGGAGTCGGGCCAGAATCGGGCGCCCGAGCCGCCGTTCGATCCGGGCGCCCTCGGCGTTCATAGTGACGTCGACGACGCCGCCGAGGAACCCCGTGGGGATCATGGTGATGGCGACTCCCGCGCCGCTCCAGGCGTTGAGCAGCCCGCAGAGCGCCGCGCCAAAAAGGATCGCCGCAACCGGCAAGACGCGCTCGACGCCGAAGCGATGGGCGAGCGCCCCGCCCGCCGACATGGCGACGAGATAGGCGCCGGTATAGGCGGTCAAGAGAATTCCAAATGTCGCCGCGTCGACGCCGGCGCGGATCAGGATTGCCCCAGAGGCGCCGCCCCATAGACCGACGCCAACGCCAAGGGCGAAGAACATTGCCGCGACCGCCGCGTGCAGCGGCGCGCCGTCGCGGGGGGCGCGATGCGGCGGGATCGCGCTCAAAAATCCGTCGGCGCGCCGCCTTCCGCCTTGCGGCGAGCGACGAAGGCGGAAAGCGCCTCGAGGCGGTCGGCCTCGAGCGGCGGGGCCACGAAATCCCGGAGCCGCTCAGCCACAATGCGCTCGGCGGCGTCGAATGCGGTCGGCGAGCCGGCCTCGCGCCAACTCTCGTAGTTGCGCCAGTCGGAGATCATCGGCGGGAAGAAGGCGGTGCGGTAGCGGCTCTGCGTATGCTCGGCGCCGAAGAAATGGCCGCCGGGGCCGACCTCACGCATCGCTTCGAGCGCGAGCTCCGCTTCGTCCACCTTGAGCGGTTTCAGGAACTCGGCGACCATCGCCAGGAGGTCGGCGTCGAGTGCCATCTTCTCGAACGAAGCCTGCAGCCCGCCCTCCATCCAGCCCGCGCCGTGCATGAGAAAGTTGACTCCGCCCATGATCGCGCCCCAGAGCGAGAACACGCTCTCGTACGCCGCTTGCGCATCGAGCGTATTGGCGGCGTTTGCGTTCGACGAGCGATACGGGAGGCCGAGACGGCGCGCCAGCTGGCCGGCGACGATCGCCGTCTTCATGTATTCGGGCGTGCCGAACGCCGGCGCGCCCGATTTCATGTCGACGTTCGAGGTGAAGGCGCCATAGACGAATGGGGCGCCGGGCCGCGCGACCTGGGTCATGACGAGGCCGGCGAGCGCCTCGGCATGTTGCTCGGCGAGAGCGCCGGCCAGCGTGACCGGGGCCATCGCGCCGGCGAGGGTGAAGGGAGTCAGCACCACCACCTGATTGCGTCGCGCCATCTGGATCACGCCCTCCAGCATCGGCGTATCGAGCCTGAGCGGCGAGGACGAGTTGATGACCGTGAACAGCGACGGCTCGCGCTCGAGCGTCTCCTCGTCGATCCCGCGCGCGATCTTGACCATCTCGATGGCGTCCAGATTGCGCTCGCGCCCGAGGCTATAGGCGTGGATCGGCTTGTCGGACAGCGCCAGCATGTCGAACAAGGCCTCGAGGTGACGGACTGAGGCGTGGATATCAATCGGCTCGACCGGATAGCCGCCCCAGAAGTGGATCGAGTCGAGGCTCTGGCCGAGCCGAATGAAGTTCTGGTAGTCGCGCTTGTTGCCTGGCCGCCGCCCGCCCGCACGGTCGAACGCATTGGGCGCGCTGGCCACTGAGCCGAACGCGACGTATCGCCCGCCGATCGTGAGATTGCGGGCCGGGTTGCGCGCGTGGAGGGTGAATTCCTTAGGCGCGAGTCCGACGTGCGCTTCGACGAGCGCCGGATCGAACCGAACTCGTTTCGAGGAGGGATCTACGTCAGCGCCGGCTTGCTTGAGCATCGCGCGCGCCTCGTCGTGCAGGAAGTCGATCCCGATCTCCTGCAACACCTTGAGCGCGGAGAGATGGATCGATTCGAGCTCGTCGCGCGAGACGAGCTCGAGCGGCGCGAACGGCGATTGCGGCTGGCCGGTCGGCTGCGGCGCGCCGCCGCCACGCTCGACCGCTCGCCGGCGTCGGGCGCCGCCGCCGGCGCGCCCCGGGTCCTGCGGCGGCGATTCGGTCGTCATGAGGTTCCCCAGAGTCTTGGCGCCCGCCGCCGCACTCAACGGCCGCGCCGATCACGAGCAATCGCGGGCGTTCTAACGGCGCCGCTTATACCCGCCTCGCCCCAAAAT
>Ga0335076_10003359_pt1 | contig 16086 bp, 13 predicted proteins | sample Lox_Sample_25_FD_206717 | JGI IMG/M metagenome (GOLD analysis project Ga0335076, IMG submission 206717) | Soil microbial communities from Loxahatchee National Wildlife Refuge, Florida, United States - Lox_Sample_2.5 | ecosystem: Environmental > Terrestrial > Soil > Wetlands | place: USA...
GCGATGACGTCGAGCACCTCGGGCTCCTGCGCGGTGTTATCGATCACGGTCTGCCCCGGGGCCAGCGACGCCGCCATGATCAGGTTCTCGGTACCGGTGTGCGACGGCGTGTCCAGGTACAGGTGCGCGCCCTGCAGCCTGCTGGCCTTGATGTGGATGACCGTGTCGCCCTCGTCCACGACGGCGCCGAGCCGGGCGAAGCCGCGGTAGTGGAAGTCGAGGCTGCGGCTGCCCAGGTTGCACCCGCCGATGCCCTCGACGACGGCCTCGCCGAACCGGTGCAGCAGCGCCGGGACGAACAGCACCGCGCCGCGGAACCGGCGGGCGATATCGGCCGGCAGCACCGGGCTGGTCAGGTTGGACGCGTCGACCACCAGCGTCCGCTCGGCCTCGTGGAACTCGATGATCGCGCCGACCGCCCCGGCCAGTTCCACGGCGCGGCGCACGTCCTCGATCGGCGGGACGTTGCGCAGCACGGTGCGGCCGTTGGCGGTAAGCAGGGACGCGGCGATCATCTTCAGCGCCGCGTTCTTCGCGCCCTGCACGAAAACCGTGCCGTGCAGGGCAGTGCCCCCGCGCACGCGGTAACTCGTCTCCGGTCCCCAAGTCATGGGCGCTAGCTTAGCCGGGCGAGGCGGTCGAAGACCGGAGCTAGCCGCGCCACGTACCGTTCCGGCCGGAACGCGGAGTCCAGCGCCTCCTCGGGCAGCGAAATCCCGCGTGTCGCCGCCTGCTTACGCAGCGTCTGGAGGAACGGCGTCCCGGAACGCCACGTCTGGTTCGCCGCGGCCTGCACCAGGGCGTACCCGTCCTCGCGCGACAGCCCCGCGCTGACCAGCGCGAGCAGCACCGCCGAGGAGTAGATCAGCCCTCCGGTCGCCTCCAGGTTCGCCCGCATCCGGGCGGCGTCCACGGTCAGCCCCTCGACCAGCCCGGTGGTCAGGTACATCAGGTAGTCGGTGGCGATGGCGGCGTCGGGCAGCGCGATCCGCTCCACGCTGGAATGTGAGATATCCCGCTCGTGCCACAGCGGGATGCCCTCGGTCACCGGGGTCACGTAGCCGCGGATCACCCGGGCCAGGCCGCTGACCCGTTCCGAACGGATCGGGTTCTTCTTATGCGGCATCGCCGAGGAGCCCTTCTGGCCCGGCCGGAACGGCTCGGCCAGCTCCCGCACCTCGGTCCGCTGCCCGTGCCGGACCTCGAGCGCGACCGCCTCGCACACGGTGGCCGCGATGGCCAGCGCGCCGACCCACTCGGCGATGCCGTCCCGCATCACCACCTGCGTGGCCACGTCCGCGGGCCGCAGGCCCAGGGCGGCCATGACCTCGGCCTCCAGGCCCGGGTCGATGTTGGAGTAGCTGCCGACCGGCCCGGACAGGGTGCCGACCGCCACCGCGTCGCGGGCCCGGGCCAGCCGGTCCCGGCTGCGCGCCATGGCGAAGGCGAAGTCGGCCACCCGGTGCCCCCAGGTGTCGGGTTCGGCGTGGATGCCGTGCGTCCGGCCGGGCCGCAGCGTGTCCCGGTGCGCCAGCGCGTGGTCCCGCAGCACCCCCACCAGCCGGCTGGCTTTCGCGATCAGCAGGTCGCTGGCCTCGGCCAGCTGGACCGCGAGCGCGGTGTCGAGCAGGTCGGAGGAGGTCATCCCGTAATGCACCCAGGCGGCGGCCGAGCGCGGCGTGGTGTTGTCCGCCCAGGCCGTGAGGAAGGCGATCACGTCGTGATCGGTCACGGCCTCCACCGCCGCTACCGCCTCGGGGGTGGGTACCGGGGCCGAACGGACCGGCTGCACGCTGTCCGCAGGCACCGTGCCCGCCCGGGCGTGCGCCTCCAGGACCAGCACCTCCACCCGGCACCACAGGTCGTACTTGTGCGCCTCGCTCCAGACCTGCCCCATCTCGGGCAGCGTGTACCGCTCGATCATGCTTCCACGCTAGTGCCCCCGCGGCGGTCACCGGCCCGCGGCGATGTCGCGGCGGTACCAGCCGCCGCGCATTCCGACCGTGGCGGCCAGCGCGTAGGCCGCCACGCGGGCGGCGGCGATGTCCGGTCCCGAGCCGACGGCGTTGAGCACCCGGCCGCCCGCCGACACCAGGTCCCCCGAGGCGCCGACGGCGGTGCCCGCATGCAGCAGGTACGCCTGCCCGGGCCGCGTGCCGGGGTCGCCGGGGCTGGTTACCCCGGCCCGTTCGGTGTCCATGATCTTGATCGTGTCGCCGCTGACCGGCTGCCCGGGATAGCCTTCGGCGGCGATCACCACGACGACGGCGGCGCCGGGCCGCCATGCCGGGAGCGCGGCGCCGGCCAGGTCGCCGGCCGCGGCGGCGGCCAGCAGCGGCGCCAGCGGGGAGGCCTCCGGGTCCAGCCGGTCCAGCACCACCTGCGTCTCCGGGTCGCCGAAGCGGGCGTTGAACTCGACCACCCGCAGCCCGGCCCGGGTCAGGGCCAGCCCGGCGTACAGCAGCCCGCGGTACGGCGTGCCGCGGCGGCGCATGGCGGCAACGGCCGGGTTGATGACCGCGTCCATCGTCTGCGCGGCCAGGTCGGCGGGGGCCCACGGGAGCGGCGCGTAGGCGCCCATGCCGCCGGTGTTCGGGCCCTGGTCGCCGTCGCGGGCACGCTTGAAGTCCTGGGCCGGCAGCAGCGGCACCCCCGTGACGCCGTCGCAGACCGCGAACAGCGACACCTCCGGGCCGTCCAGGAATTCCTCGATCACCGCCGTGCCGCACGCGGCCGCGTGCGCCCGGGCCGCGTCCAGGTCGGTGGTGACCAGCACGCCCTTGCCCGCGGCCAGGCCGTCGTCCTTGACCACGTAGGGCGGCCCGAACGCGGCCAGGGCCCGGTCCGCCTGCGCGGCGGTGCGGCAGGCCGCCGCCGCGGCGGTGGGGATCCCGGCCTCGGCCATGACCTGCTTGGCGAACGACTTGGAGCCCTCGATCAGGGCGGCGCCCGCGCCCGGGCCGAAGCAGCTGATCCCGGCCTCGCGCAGCACGTCGGCCGCCCCGGCGACCAGCGGCGCCTCCGGTCCGATCAGCACCAGGTCCGGGCCGAGCTTGCGGGCCAGCGCGAGGATGCCGTCCGGGGTGGCCGGCGTGTCCGGGTGGGTCTCGGCGAGCGCGGCGATGCCCGGGTTGCCCGGGGCGGCGTGCAGGCTCTCCGCGTCCGGGGCCAGCGCGCGGACCAGGGCGTGCTCGCGGCCGCCCGAACCGATGACGAGAATGCGCACGCCGCGAGCCTACCGGCGGCCAGCCCCGGCCGGCACCGCTCTGGCCGGCACCGCTCTGGCCGGCCCGGCCCCTAGCCGGCACCGCCGAGCAGCGGGCGGAGCTGCAGGGTCTGGTCGCGGCGCGGGCCGACGCCGACCGCGCACACCGGCGCGCCGATCATCTCCTGCACCGCGGTGATGTAAGCCCGCGCGTTGGCCGGCAGCTCGTCCAGCGTCCGGGCCTTGGAGATGTCCTCCCACCAGCCGTCGAAGTACTCGTAGACCGGCACCGCGTGGTGGAATTCGGTCTGCGTCATCGGGATCTCGTCGTAGCGCGTGCCGTCCACCTCGTAGGCCACGCAGACCGGTACCTGGTCAAGGCCGGACAGCACGTCGAGCTTGGTCAGGAAGTAGCCGGTGACGCCGTTCACCCGGGTGGCGTGCCGGGCGATGACCGCGTCGAACCACCCGCAGCGGCGCGGCCGGCCGGTGGTCACGCCGTATTCCGCGCCCGTCTTGCGCAGCCACTCGCCTTGCCCGTCGCGGAGTTCGGTGGGGAAGGGGCCCTCGCCGACGCGGGTGGTGTAGGCCTTGACGATGCCGATGACGTCGGACACCCGGGTCGGCCCGATGCCGGACCCGGCGCAGGCGCCGCCCGCGGTGGGCGAGGAGGAGGTCACGAACGGGTAGCTGCCGTGGTCCACGTCGAGCATGGTGGCCTGGGCGCCCTCGAGCAGCACCACCCGGCCCTGGTCCAGGGCCCGGCCCAGGGCCAGCGCGGTGTCGGCCACGTAGGGCCGCAGGCGCCCGGCGTAGCGTTGGTACTCGGCCGCGATGGCCTGCGGGTCGATGCCGCGGCGGTTGTAGACCTTGGTCAGCACCTGGTTCTTCTCGCGCAGCACCAGGTCGAGCTTCTTGCGCAGGATGCCGGGGTCGAACAGGTCCTGGACGCGGACCCCTACCCGCGCGATCTTGTCGCCGTAGGCCGGGCCGATGCCGCGGCCGGTGGTGCCGATCCGGGCGCTGCCCAGATAGCGCTCGGTCACCTTGTCCAGCGCCCGGTGGTACGGCATGATCAGGTGCGCGTCGGCCGAGACCAGGAGCTTGGAGCAGTCCACGCCACGCTGCTGCAGCCCGTCGATCTCGTCCAGCAGCACCTGCGGGTCGATCACCACGCCGTTGCCGATCACCGGGATCACGTCCGGCGACAGCACCCCGGACGGCAGCAGGTGCAGGGCGTAGCTCTCGTCGCCGATGACGACGGTATGGCCGGCGTTGTTCCCGCCCTGGTACCTGACCACGTAGTCCACCTGGTCACCGAGCAGGTCGGTGGCCTTGCCCTTGCCCTCGTCGCCCCACTGGGCCCCGACAACCACGATGGCGGGCATGTGCATCCCTTCGGCTGGCGCAGGCGCCGACCGGGTCCCGCGGATCCCCCGGGGCCCGGTCTGGCCTGGCACGACGAGGCCCCCGCTCGGGCGCAAGGCGGCAGGGGCTCTTGCGTTCTGAGGTTACCCGCTGGGACGGCGGGTAACCAGCCGGGATCGTCCGCTGTGGCGGGAAAACGTGCTGCGGTTACTCCGGTCCCGCCGCCGCGGCCAGCACGGCGGCGGCGGTGCCGCTGCTGTCCCGGAGGAACTGCTGGCAGCGCTCCGCCTCGTCGTCCTCGCCGATGGCCTCGGCGGACAGGCCCAGCATGTGCAGCGAGCGCAGGAAGCCGCGGTTCGGCTCGTGCTCCCACGGGACCGGGCCGTGTCCCTTCCAGCCCGCGCGGCGCAGCTGGTCCAGGCCCCGGTGGTAGCCGGTCCGCGCGTAGGCGTAGGCGGTGACCGCGTCGCCCTGGCCGAACGCGCGTTCGGCCAGGGCGGCCCAGGCCGCCGAGTACGCCGGGAAGCGCGCCGCGACCTTCTCCGGGGCCTCGCCCGCGGCCAGCGCGGCCGCCGCCTGCTCGTCGGCGGGCAGCCGGGTGGCCGGCGGCTCGCCCAGCAGGTTATGCGGCGGCATCGGCTAACTCAGCTTGTGGCCGGCCGACAGCAGGTCCTCGCAAGCGTGCACCACCCGGGCGGACATGCCCGCCTCGCCCGCCTTGCCCCAGCTGCGCGGGTCGTAGACCTTCTTGCTGCCGACGTCGCCGTCTACCTTGAGCACGCCGTCGTAGTTCGTGAACATGTGGCCCGCGACCGGCCGGGTGAACGCGTACTGGGTGTCGGTGTCGACGTTCATCTTGACCACGCCGTAGGAGATGGCCTCCCTGATCTCCTCCAGGGCCGAGCCGGACCCGCCGTGGAAGACCAGGTCGAACGGCTTCTCCTTGCCGTACTTGGCGCCCACGGCGTCCTGGATCTCCTTCAGCACGCCCGGCCGCAGCTTCACGTGGCCCGGCTTGTAGACGCCGTGCACGTTGCCGAACGTCGCGGCCAGGATGTACCGGCCGCGCTCGCCCAGGCCGAGCGCCTCGGCGGTGGCCAGGGCGTCTTCCGGCGTGGTGTACAGCTTCTCGTTGATCTCGCCGACGACGCCGTCCTCCTCGCCGCCGACGACCCCGATCTCCATCTCCATGACGATGCGGGCGGCCGCGCAGTCGGCCAGCAGTTCGGTCGCGATGTCCAGGTTCTGCTTGAGCGGCACGGCCGAGCCGTCCCACATGTGCGACTGGAACAGCGGCTCCTGGCCGCGGGCCACCCGCTCCTTGGAGATCGCGACCAGCGGGCGCATGTAGCCGTCCAGCTTGTCCTTCGGGCAGTGGTCGGTGTGCAGCCCCACGTGGATGGGGTACTTGTCGGCGACGACGTGCGCGAACTCGGCCAGCGCGGACGCGCCGGTCACCATGTTCTTGACGGCCTGGCCGGACAGGTACTCCGCGCCGCCGGTCGAGATCTGCACGATCCCGTCGCTCCCGGCGTCCGCGAATCCTTTGAGCGCGGCGTTCAGTGTCTGGGTCGAGGTGACGTTGATCGCGGGGAACGCGAAACCTCGCTGCTTCGCCGTGTCGAGCATCTGCGCGTAGATCTCGACGGTCGCGATAGGCATGACGGTGACTCCTCTGGCTTGAAACCTGACCTCACTCTAAACATCAGGACTTTAGACACCGGGGCCGGGCCGCTCCAGGGACCTAGGACCTGATCACGTCGGACATGAAGCGCGCGTGAAGATGGACCGGGCAGTGCCGGGCATGAGGTACAACAGACAGCCATGGAGAGCTTTCTGACCTCGGCGGGGTATGCCGCGCTCATCCTATTCGGGTTCCTGGAGGCGGCGTGCATCCCGATCTCGTCGGAGATCACGTTCGGCTTCGCCGGGGTGCTCGCCTACCAGGGGCATCTCAACCTCGCCCTGGTCATCATCATCGGCACGCTGGCCGAGCTGGCCGGCTCGTACGCCTCCTACTACGTGGGCCGGATCGGCGGCAAGCCGCTGGTGCACAAGGTCGGGCGGTACGTCCTGGTCACCGAGTCCGACGTGAGCCGGGCCGAGCGCTTCCTGGAGGGCCGGGGGGCCTGGGCCATCCCGGTCGGCCGCATGCTGCCGTTCGTCCGGGCCTTCGTCTCGATCGTGGCGGGCCTGGTGCGGGTCCCCCCGATCCGGTTCGGCATCCTCAGCCTGATCGGCACGGTTATCTACGTGACCGTGCTGGCCTCGATCGGGTACGCGGCCGGTGCCGAGTGGCAGCACGTCAGCCACGGCCTGGCGGTCGTCGGCTACGTGCTGTTCGCGCTCATCGTCCTCGCCATCGCCGGCTTCGTCGGCTACCGCTGGCGGCAGTTCCGGCGCGAGTCACGGGGTCCCGGCGCCCCGCGTCGCGGTCCCGGGTCCCACCGGGCCGACCGGTCAGACGCCGAGGTCGGCTAGCTCGTAGGCGGCGCGGTACGCCAGCCCGCGGCCGGTCACGTTCGGCCGGGCACCCCGGTCGACCAGCACGGCCACGCCGGCCACCGTGGCCCCGGCCGCACGTAGCGCTTCCACCGCGGTCAGCACGGACGCGCCGGTGGTGGACGTGTCCTCGACCGCGAGCACCCGCCGGCCGGCCACGTCCGGCCCCTCGATCTGCCGCTGGGTGCCGTGCTCCTTTTCCCTCTTCCGCACCACGAACGCGTCGACCGGCGTGCCGCGCCCGGCCGCGGCGTGCATCATCGCGGTGGCCACCGGGTCGGCGCCCAGGGTAAGGCCGCCCACCGCGTCGTAATCCAGGTCCGCGGTCAGGTCGAGCATGACCCGGCCCGCCAGCGGCGCCAGCCGCCCGTCGAGCAGGATCCGGCGCAGGTCGATGTACCAGTCGGCCCGCTGCCCGGAAGACAGAACGAAGTCGCCGCGGATCACGGCCTCGGCCCTGATCGCCGCGAGAAGCTCAGCCCGGTCGTCCACGGGACGTGATCCTAGGCGATGGCCGCCGGCGCCGGTTGACCGGACGCCGCGCATCTGGGTCCCCTGGGGCCTGGGTGGCGGGAGGTCCCGGAGCGGACTAACGTCCTCTAGGCAGCGGGAATGCGCGGAAAGGCATCCGCGCGAAGGTTACTTCACTAGTCTTAGTGCCGTCGGGTCCGATTCGATGCCAAAGAGCCGGCCACTGCGCCGCAGGAAGGACGGTGAGGCCGTGGATCGCTGCGCGCTGTTCGTCGATGCTGGTTACGTGCTGGCGGATGGCGCCATGGCCGTGCACGGGACGCGGCGCGGCGAGTCGGTCTCCTGGGACTACGAGGGCCTCCTGCAACTGCTGTCCAGCCTGGCCAGGGAACGGTCCGGCCTGCCCGTGCTGCGCTGCTACTGGTACGAGACCACGGTGGACGGCCGCCGCACCGCCGAGCAGGACGCGCTGGCCGACCTGCCGGGCATCAAGCTCCGGATGGCGAAGATCCGCCCCGGCCGGCGCGAGGGCGTGGAGACCGAGATCCAACGCGACCTGACCACGCTGGCCCGCAACAATGCCATCAGCGACGCCCTCGTGGTCAGCGCCGAAGAGGATCTGGCTCAGGTCATCGCCGATGTGCAGGATCTCGGCATGCGGGTCACGCTGGTGCACATCGCGGCCGACGGGAACTGGACCATCTCCCGCGCGCTACGCCAGGAGTCCGATGACATCATCGAGATCAGCGGCGACCACCTGCGGCCCTACGTGGAACTTATCGCCGGGGCCGAGCCTGCCCAGGCAGACGAGAACAACGATCTCGTGGCGGCCAGCGCGCTGGCCAACGGCCACTCGACGGCGGCCGCGGCGTCCTACCAGCCGATGCCCGCGCCGTCGGAGAACCACGCGCCGCCCGCCATCTACACCGCGCCGGTGGTGGCCGAATACCAGCGGCCGACGCCGCAGCTGCCCGGGCCGACGACGCGCGACGAGACGCCATACGACGAGCGGACCCGCGAGGAGCGGACCCGCGAGGAGCGGCCGCACGACGAGAGGCCATACGACGAGAGGACCCGCGAGGAGCGGGCCGCGCCGCCCGGCGTCAGTGGCGAGGCGCAGCCCGCGGCCCGCCAGGACACGCCGATCCGCCAGGACAGCCCGGGTCGCCAGGACATCCAGGGCCGGGCTGACATCTACGCCGCCCCGGTGCCCACTACGTGGAGTCGGCCGGACCGGCAAGAACCGGCGCCGCAGAACCGCGCCCGCGCTGCCGAAGAAGCAGGCTACCAGCCGGCTACCCCCGATGCGGGACCGTCGGCGCCCGTGACGCCGGTCCCCGAAGCCGCCCCGGCCCCGCCGACCCAGCTGCGCCGGCTGCCTTCCTCGCGCAATCCGGGCACCCAGGGCCAGCCCGGGCCGATGGGCCTTTCCGGCGCCGCCCCGATGTCGCCGGCCCCGATGTCGCCGGCCCAGATCAGCGGCCAGGGCCCCGGCGGTCAGGGCCAGGGCCCCGGCGGTCAGGGCCAGGGCCCCGGCGGTCAGGGCCTTAGCGGAAGCCAGGGCCAGGGCAGCGGCCAAGGCCAGGGCTACAGCGGAAGCCAGGGCCAGGGCAGCGGCCAAGGCCAGGGCTACAGCGGAAGCCAGGGCCAGGGCAGCGGCCAAGGCCAGGGCTACAGCGGAAGCCAGGGCCAGGGCGGAAGCCAGGGCCAGGGGTCGGCCCGCGGCGCGCCCTACAGCGGTCCGCAGCCGGTCCTGAGCCCGGCCACGCCGCCCGGGTACCAGAACGCTGCGGGCGGGGTCTCGCTGTCCGAGGCCGTGCAGGCGGCGCACGAGGAGGGCCTGGAGTTCGGCGCCTCGGTGGCCAGGGACGCGCCAGCGCTGTGGCTGGAGGCGGTGCTGGCCAGGAAGCCGCGCATGCCGTCGGACCTGGAAGCCCGGCTGCTGCAGGGCTCGGCGCTGCCGATCGATTTCCTCCTGCACGACGAGGTCAGGCACGCGCTGCGCCGGGGTTTCTGGGACGCGCTCGAGCGCACCCGCCGGTAAAACGAAAGGACGCCCGGATTGTCCACGGCCTCGGTGGGTAGGGTGTTGAACGTGGTTGTGCTGTCCGGCGAGCTGTTCGACGCTATGGAGATGAACGCAGCGCGCACGGGCAATCACAAGCGGGCCGCGGTGCGGATGAGCCGCCTTGCGGTCCAGGCCACCGCGGGCAACATGTCCCGGGCCGAGGCGCACATGCGGGCGGGGGAGCAGTGGCTGCTCGCCGACGACCCGGCCGCGGCCGTCGAGCAGTTCCAGCAGGCCATCGCCGACGCCGGGCCGACCTTCGACGACCCGAGGGTCCCGCTGGCCCGGGCGATGTTCGGCCTGGGCCGCACCGACGACGCCGACGCGCTGCTCCGCGAGCTGCGCGACTCGGACGCCCGCTCCACGCCGCGTACCTGCGACCTGGTGGCCGAACTCCTCACCGAGCAGGGCGACCTGCCCACCGCGCTCGACTGGGCCACCGCCGGCGTCGAGGCGTGCCTGCGCGGCGAGGACCGCGACGAGCTGCAGCTGCTGCTGCGGCTGCGCTACCGGCTCCGCGTCGACCTGGGCCTGCCCGAAGACGACTACGACAAGATGCTGGACAACGGCAAGAAGGCCGGCCCCGCCGCGGGAAACTGAAGCGTCCCGCCGCCGGACCGGCCTGTCGCCAAGGTCAGCGATCGACCTTCTCGGCCCGGGTGACGCCCCGGGTGACGCTGAGCGCGTCCCTGGCCTCGTCCGCGTCGACCTTCACCTCGTCGCCGTCGAGGACCTCGCCGGCGAGCAGGGCCCGGGCGAGCTGGTCGCCCACGGCCGACTGCACCAGGCGGCGCAGCGGCCTGGCCCCGTACACCGGGTCGAACCCGGTCAGCGCCAGCCATTCCTTCGCCGCGGGCGTCACGGTCAGCGTCAGCCTCCGGCCCGCCAGCCGCGCCGCCAGCCGCTCGATCTGCAGGTCGACGATCCGGGTGAGATCGCCGGTCGTCAGCGCGTCGAAGACGATCACGTCGTCCAGCCGGTTCAGGAACTCGGGCTTGAACGCGGTGCGGACCGCGTTCAGCACCGCGTCCCGCTTCGCCGCCTCGTCGCCGAACGCCGGGTCGGCGATGAACTGCGACCCCAGGTTCGAGGTCAGCACCAAGATGGTGTTCCTGAAGTCCACCGTGCGGCCCTGGCCGTCGGTGAGGCGGCCGTCGTCGAGCACCTGGAGCAGGACGTCGAAGACCTCCGGGTGCGCCTTTTCCACCTCGTCGAGCAGTATCACGGTGTACGGCCTGCGCCGGACCGCCTCGGTGAGCTGGCCGCCCTCGTCGTAGCCGACGTAACCGGGCGGGGCACCGATCAGCCTGGCCACCGAGTGCTTCTCGCCGTACTCGCTCATGTCGATGCGGACCATGGCCCGCTCGTCGTCGAACAGGAACTCGGCTAGCGCCTTGGCCAGCTCCGTCTTGCCGACGCCGGTCGGCCCGAGGAACAGGAACGAGCCGGTCGGACGGTCGGGGTCGGAGACCCCGGCCCGGGCCCGCCGCACGGCGTCGGAGACGACCCGCACGGCCCGGGTCTGGCCGATCACCCGGTGGCCGATCTCTTCCTCCATCCGGAGCAGCTTGGCGGTCTCCCCCTCGAGCAGGCGGCCGGCCGGGATGCCGGTCCAGGAGGACACCACGTCGGCCACGTCGTCCGGGCCGACCTCCTCCTTCACCATGGGCGCCGTAGCCGGGATCCGGTCCGAGCCGGTGCCGTCCGATGAGGCCGAACGAGCGGCGTTACTCGCCTCGTCCAGCTGCTTCACGACCTCGGGTATCTCGCCGTACCTGAGCCTGGACGCGGTTTCCCAGTCGCCGTCGCGCTGGGCGCGCTCGGCCTGGCCCTCCAGGTCGTCGAGCCGCTTCTTGAGCTCGCCCACCTTGTTCAGGCCGGACTTCTCCTGCTCCCACCGGGCCACCAGCGCGTTCAGCTGCTCCTGCCGGTCGGCCATGGTGGCGCGGAGCCGCTCGAGCCGGTCCTTGCTGGCCGCGTCTTCCTGGTTGGCCAGCGCGAGCTCTTCCATCTTCAGCCGGTCCACGGCGCGCCGCAGCTCGTCGATCTCGACCGGCTGGGAGTCGATCTCCATCCGCAGCCGGGAAGCGGCCTCGTCGACCAGGTCGATGGCCTTGTCCGGGAGGAACCGCGCGGTGATGTACCGGTCGGACAGCGCGGCCGCGGCGACCAGCGCCGCGTCGGATATCTGCACCTGGTGGTGCGCCTCGTAGCGGCCCTTGAGCCCGCGCAGGATCGCGATCGTGTCCTCGACCGAGGGCTCGCCCACCAGCACCTGCTGGAACCGGCGCTCGAACGCCGGGTCCTTCTCGATCCGCTCCCGGTACTCGTCCAGCGTGGTCGCGCCGACCATCCGCAGCTCGCCGCGGGCCAGCATCGGCTTGAGCATGTTGCCCGCGTCCATCGCGCCCTCGGCGGCGCCCGCGCCGACCACGGTGTGCAGCTCGTCGATGAACGTGATGACCTGGCCTTCGCTCTGCCTGATCTCGTCAAGCACGGCCTTGAGCCGCTCCTCGAACTCGCCGCGGTACTTGGCCCCGGCTACCATCGAGCCGAGGTCGAGCGCGATCAGCCGCTTGCCGCGCAGCGACTCGGGGACGTCGCCGGCCACGATCCGCTGGGACAGGCCCTCGACGACCGCGGTCTTGCCCACGCCGGGCTCGCCGATCAGCACCGGGTTGTTCTTGGTCCGCCGGGACAGCACCTGGACGACGCGCCTGATCTCGGCGTCCCGGCCGATCACCGGGTCCAGCTTGCCGTCCCTGGCCTGCTTGGTGAGGTCGATGCCGTACTTCTCCAGGGCCTTGTACGTGCCCTCCGGGTCCTGGCTGGTGACCCGGGCGCTGCCGCGGATCTGGCTGAACGCCTCGAGCAGCGCGTCGGCCGTGGCGCCCGCCGCGGCCAGCACGGCCCTGGCGTCACCGCCGTCGGCGGCCAGGCCGACGAGCAGGTGCTCGGTCGAGATGTACTCGTCATCGAGCTGCTTGGCCCGGCTCGACGCGGTGGCGATGGCCGAAAGCAGCGACCGGGACATCTCCGGCCCGCTGAGCGTGGCGCCGCGGGCGCGCGGCAGCCGCGCCAGGCGCTCCTCGGCCTGCTTGGCGACCAGCGCCGGGTCGGCGCCGACCGCCCGGAGCAGCGGCGCGGTCGTACCGTCCGCCTGCTCCAGCAGAGCCAGGAGCAGGTGCAGGGGGTCGACCTGCGGGCTGCCGTCCGCCGCCGCGCGCCGCACCGCCGTGGACAGCGCGTCCTGGCTCTTGTGGGTCAGCTTGTCATCCATCATTTATCTCCTCTGGGCGCCCCAGTCCCGCTGGGCGGCCCAGTTATCGGTTCCCATACCGCGACCCGGGCGCCGCGCACCGGCACGAGCCCGGACCGGGTGTCATTTCCGCCGCGGCGCAGTTCGGCCAGGCGGGCGGCCACGGCGCGGGTGGATTCGAGCTCCACCCGCAGCTGAGCGACCTCGGCGTGCAGCTCGGCGATGAGCCTGCGCGCCTGTTCCAGTTCCCGGTGCTTGTCCATGATCAGCTTGACGCCGGAAAGGCTCACGCCGTCCTTCGACAGCCGCTGGATCTCGCGCAGCGCCAGGATGTCCCGCATCGAGTAGCGCCGGCCGCCGCCGGAGCTGCGCCCTGGTGACACCAGGCCCAGCCGGTCGTAGGCGCGGAGCGTCTGCGGGTGCATGTCGGACAGCTGGGCGGCCACGGAGATGACGTACACCGGCATGTCGTCGGAGAGCTGATCGTATGGACTGCTCATCTCGTCTCCTCCGGTCAGGCCTCTTTGGCCCGCTCGAGGAGTTCCTCGCGCGGATCGGTGCCGGCCGTGGCCTCCCGCAGCTCCTCAATCGCGTTGCGAGCCTTGCTGTTCAGGTTCTTCGGCACCATCACGTCGACGGTGACGAGCAGGTTGCCTGCGGTCCCGTCCTTGCGGCGCACGCCCTTGCCGCGGACCATGAACGTGCGCCCGTTCGGGGTGCCCGGCGGGATCCGGACGGTGACCGGAGCGCCGTGGTGCGACGGCACCTTGACCTCCGCGCCGAGGGTCAGCTCGGGATACGTCACCGGCACGGTCACGCTCAGGTTGGACCCCGACCGCCCGAACACCGGGTGCGGCTTCACGTGCACCCGGACGTACAGGTCGCCGGCCGGCCCGCCGCGCTCGCCGGGAGCGCCCTTGCCGGCCAGCTTGATCCGCTGGCCGTCCGCCACCCCGGCCGGGATGCGGGCCTGGATGGTGCGCGAGCTCATCGCCCGGCCGCTGCCCGAGCACGCCGGGCAGGGGTCGTCAACGACCAGGCCGCGGCCGCGGCACTCCTTGCACGGCTCGGAGATCCCGAACGACCCGAGGTTCCGGCTCGACTGGCCGGTTCCCTGGCAGGACGGGCACATCCTCGGCACCGTACCCGCCTTGGCGCCGGTGCCGTGGCAGGTCGGGCACGGGCCCTCGCCGGTCAGCCGCAGCGCCACCGTGGTCCCGTCGATCGCGTCGCCGAAGCTCAGCGTGGTCTCGGTCTCCACGTCGGCCCCGCGCCGCGCCCGGTTCTGCGCGGTGCTGCGGCCGCCGCGGTTGAACACGCTGCCGAACAGGTCACCCAGGCCGCCGGCCGCGTCCCCCGCGCCGCTGAAGATGTCGCCGAGGTCGAAGCCGCCCTGGCCCGGCCGGGTGCCGGTCGGCACCCGGAAGCCGCCGCCGAACAGCGAGCGCGCCTCGTCGTACTCCTTGCGCCGCTTCTCGTCGGACAGCACCGAGTACGCCTCGGAGATCTCCTTGAAGCGCTCCTCGGCCTTGGCGTCGCCCTGGTTCGAGTCCGGGTGGTACTTGCGGGCCAGCTTGCGGTACGCCGCCTTGATCTCGGCCGGGTTGGCGGTCTTGGAAACGCCCAGGGCCTTGTAATAATCCTTCTCGAGGAAGTCCTTAGTGCTCATCGTGTGTATTCCGCTCGCCGTATGTGCCGCTTACCCGCAGCGCGCCCGGGATGTGCACCCTTCCCTCGTCGCGCTCTGTTTCCCGCTCGCTTCCGGGCCGCCTTCAGGCCCTGTCTTGCCTCGTCGCTCGCCCCGGGCTCCTCGCCCCCGGGGTGGGTCCTGGGGGACAAACGCTGTCCAGACAGGGCCGCGGCCCTTCGGCTCGCGGGGGAGGCAACCCTCGCGGTGCGCGTGCCCTTAAGCGAGCTCATCCTTCCTCGTCAGCGGTCTTAGCTGTCTTCTTCGGCGGCGTCCCAGTCGGGCTCGTTGCTGATACCGTCGGGGCCGGTCGCCGGCTCGGCGACGGCGACCCGGGCGGGCCGCAGGATCCGCTCCCCGACCTTGTAGCCGGGCTGCAGGATCTCGACGCACGTGTCCTCGGTGACGTCGGACGAATAGGAATGGGTCAGTGCCTCGTGGATCTTGGGGTCGAACGGGTCGCCCTTCTCACCGTAGGTCACCAGGCCGAGCCGGCCGAGGGCCGACTGCAGCGAGTCGGCGACCGACTTGAAACCCCCGGACAGCTCCCCGTGTCCGCGCGCCTGGTCGATGGCGTCGAGCACGGGCAGCAGCCCGGCCAGCGTGCCGGCCACGGCCTGCTCGCGCACGGCGGCCCGGTCCCGGTCGACGCGCTTGCGGTAGTTGGCGTACTCGGCCTGCAGTCGCTGCAGGTCGGCGGTGCGCTCGGCGAGCCGCGCCGCGAAGTCGGCGGCCTGCTTGCCGTCGGTGACTACGTGCCCGGTAACCATCTCTGGGGCCTCTTCTGGGGACTCCGGCGTTTCCGGGGCGTCCCGTTCCTCGCGTTGTTCTTGGGGCTGGTCCTCGCCGGGTCCGGCAGGCTCGGGGCCGGCCGCCGGCCGGCCGGCACCTGTGGTGCCGGCCGGCTTGGACGCCGCGTGTTTCCCCCGGACCTGACCGGTCACCGGATCGATGCGCCGGTGGTCGTGAATGACCGGACCGGAGGCCGTCTCCTCGGATTCTGGCATCAGGCCGCTCCGGTCCCGCTATTGTCCTCGTCGACGATCTCGGCCTCGACGACCTCGTCGTCGGCCGGCGTGCCGGCGCGGTCCTCACCCGGGCCCGGCTGGCTGGCCTGCTGGGCCTGGGCCTGCTGGTAGATGGCGGTACCCATCTTCTGGCTGACCTGCGCGGCCCGCTCGGTGGCCGACTTGATGGCGTCGGTGTCGTTGCTCTCCAGCGCCTTCTTCACCTCGGCGATCGCCTCGCGCACCTCGGACTTGATGTCCTGCGGCACCTTGTCCTCGTTCTCGCCGAGGAACTTCTCGGTGCTGTAGACCAGCGTGTCGGCCTGGTTGCGGATCTCGGCCTCTTCGCGGCGCTTGCGGTCCTCCTCGGCGTACTGCTCCGCGTCCCTGACCATCTTCTCGATGTCTTCCTTGGGCAGCGCGGACCCGCCGGTGATCTGCACCGACTGCTGCTTGCCTGTGCCCAGGTCCTTGGCGGACACGTTCACGATGCCGTTGGCGTCGATGTCGAAGGTGACC
>Ga0335076_10003360_pt1 | contig 16086 bp, 20 predicted proteins | sample Lox_Sample_25_FD_206717 | JGI IMG/M metagenome (GOLD analysis project Ga0335076, IMG submission 206717) | Soil microbial communities from Loxahatchee National Wildlife Refuge, Florida, United States - Lox_Sample_2.5 | ecosystem: Environmental > Terrestrial > Soil > Wetlands | place: USA...
TTTGCTGCTGACATCAACGATCTCATTGCAACAACATATTAAACAGGCAATTTGCTGGCAAGAAATATCTGGCTAGTATGTAGGGGGATTGGAGGAAAACGTAAGATTAACTGAACAATAATCTCAAATCTCTTAAGCGATCTGAAGATAGCTCCTCCTTGGTTCGTTTTTGATTGACCAAATCTGCGAGCTCTTTCTTCTTTTGCTGTAGCTGGACCATGTTCTCTTCGATTGAGTCTCTTGTTAATCCGAGACTTAGAGGGGCAATACCTTTTGCAATGTAACGGATCACATTGACATTGGATGTTTGACCAAGACGATGAACTCGATCGACGGCCTGCTGTTCAATAGCGGGATTCCAGGCCGGTTCAAACACGAAAACATAGGATGCAGCAGTCAGATTTAGGCTAGATGTCAGATGCATTCAACACGAGTCGAAATACCCGACGCCGCCTGCCTTGATAGAAACAAGCATGACGACTGTCTCGGGATCAGTTTGAAATGAGAGAATAGCATTCGTCCGGTCAACACGTTTCATCGACCCATCGAGTCGACAATACCGAATCTTCCGTTTCCTCAATTCGATCTCGACCAAATCCAACATAGACGTCCACTGGCTAAATACCACACTATCATTAACCCCAACACCATTGAAGAAAGGATACCTCTTCAATGGAGTTCCCAATCCCCTGGACCGTTCCCGCAACGTATCCAAATCATCCATCAGAACCATCAACTTGGAGCTCGGCTCAATCCCATCGGATCCATCTAAAGCAAATTTACGCCTTGCAGCCCTTTTTACCTCCGCAGCATCGCGTTCCTTCAACTCAAACATTTTCATCTCGGCCAATGATCCACAGACCGGACACATAGCAACAATCCCGTCGTGATACCCCGGGATATGGTCTTTGAACATTTGGACGCATGTGTGACACAACGGTTCCGCGCATGGCGTCAAGTATCCCAATACCTGTTTCGTGGCTCCGGGATCCTTTTCCCCGTTTGATTGAAGCACGGCGATATCCCTTCGTCGACAACCGACGCACATCGTTTGTCCCGCATCCTTCATCAGATCGAACAATTGATATGCCTGCACAGGCGAAAGCGGTTTCTTGATTTGTAAATCAAGTTCATCGACGTTAATCGCGTCTGACTGGGTGCGACCACCGTTAACGACGACGGCCGTCCCCGATGGTAGATCGCCGTTCGCTGCCAACAACGCCCGATGACAACAAATCTGCCTCAACCGCATAATCGCCTGGAGGATATTGATGTACTCCTTCATCTGTCTGGCACTCGTGATATTTTCCATCATATTCTTTGAAGCTTTGCGTGTTAATTCGTAGACTTGTCGTTCCTCTCCTGACATGTATATGTACCGTGTCGTCTCGAGTTTGGCCGGGAGATTCAAAATCGGTCGCTCGTCAATTTTTTGTGTTTTACTCCTGCGGAGGGTGGTTGCGGATGTGAGAATCTGGAGACGCGATAACCCAGCTTTGTTACCTGCCTTGAGCGGCCCGCCAATCCAATTTGTCCAGGTATGCTTATTGTCGAATGGGATGATTCGGAGGAATTTCACGAGCGCGGCGTAATCGTCAAGGCGATTTTGCAAGGGCGTGCCCGTGAGACACAGCCGTCGTTGCGCGGCAAGGGCACAAGCTGCCAGGCTTTGATTTGTGCTAGTATCTTTGATAACGTGCGCCTCATCAAGGATAATTCGAAAAAACTTGAGATGGTGGAGAGGACTTGCAGCCAGTCGCGCCATATCATCCACATCATCCATATTCTTTTTTAAACGCATAAAGTCCTGTGACAGCGTAGAGTAAGTGGTGACGATACAATCGTATTCGGCGAGACGATTGATACTTCCTTCTCGGTTGGCGCCGTGGTAAATATAGGTTGAGAGAGTGTCAGGCTTGATGTGCGTTGCCAATTGTTCTTCCCAGTTTGAGACAGTGGAAAGGGGAGCTATAATGAGGGTTGTTCTTGCGCATTTTAGGGGGGTGACGAGTTCTATCGGATTTCCGTCTTTGTTGAGTTTGAGAGTGAGTTGATTTTCTTGGGCGAATATTTGTGCGTCGCGGAGGGTGGCGCAAATATGCGCTAGACAACTTATCGTTTTTCCGAGACCCATCTGTTCCGTTAGAGCACCGTACTAGTAGGTGGGCTACGTCATCGGCGAGAATGCCGCCCCTAGATTCAACAGGTTTAATCTTGGTCTCCTGATTCGTGATAAGATTGTAATACACAGTATGTCCACCCTTCTGCCTCGTCCGCCACAAGCATGGATTATCCGGGGAATCCTCATACATAGGTTCGGCCTCTCTCTTCTCCAACCAATACAAAGCCTGCTTTTGATGTTTATACCTACAAAGTCAACACCCCAAAACAATAGGAGCATACAGTGGAGTGAGAATACTTTCCGGCGCCTCTTTTTCGGGGAGTTTTGCTTCGGAAGCCATGATTTTATCAAACACAGAATCAATATCACGCTGAATTTCCTCGGCCGTCCTCGCAACATCCTGAAATCGCGGAGGCTGAAGCACGCCAGTTTTCAATCTCTGGAGCTTGACATAATAATGCGGATTCTGATATCGCGCAGTTTGATCATACTCCAAAGGTTGCTGTAAATAAAGATTCTTACTCGATAATAACTCGCCGACTTTCTGAAACAAACTCGGTTTCCCATAAAGAACGACCTCGAATTCTAGGATGAGATGGCCAAGTGAGGTCTCAGGCCGACAGGGTTGCGGGAGAATGGCACAACCAAAGCGGATGGGACCACCGGCCAGACCGTCGTAGAGGGCGGCGATAGCAGAGGCGGATTCATTCGAGACCAGACCGAAGGAGGAGGAGGAGTTTTCTACGAAGACGCGAATGACGAGATCTTTTGAGAGTCGACGACGGAAGATTGTGCAGGGGATTCGAGGCCAGTGTGATTCAAAGGTGATGTTAATGTCAGGTGGGACTTCTGGTTTTCGATGGGCAAGGACTTTTGTTCGTAGAGCACCAAAACATAATTCCCTATTTGTCTCTTGTTCATCGATGATGACATCATTGTTTTCCTCATCTGTTCCCCCGCAAACACAGTCAACTACAATTCATGAACCGGATGTGAGGGTGAGTACATGTCAAATCAATGATGTCTGGGGTGGAAGAGCCACTGGCAGGGTGCGTCGCGAGTAAGCTTTGTCCCGGTCGACGGTCGTGTTGGCCCCCGCTTACCGTCTCTCGGTGTCCGTCTTGCGGCTTCGGCGCCCTGACTTTGCGGTCCTTGAGTCCATGCAGTGATTCCATTCGGCGATTCAGGGATACATGCGCCGGGGTGTCTGGCGTATGTCGGCCAGCATGTCCCTGCTGCGAGACACCATTTCGCGGCGAAGGAGTTCCGCCGCCACTGGCGATGTTCTTCGCGACGTGGGCACGGGGATCCAGGAGGGCCATGGGCGTCATGTCCGCAGGATCGATTCTCGTCCGCTTTGCCGGGTTGAGAAGGGAGGATGTGTATGAGGGGCGATTTGTGTGGAGAGCGAAGGAGGAGGAGGAGGAGGAGACGTCAGACTCGTCGGTAAGGTCCACAACATCGTGCAGACTCTCCGAGGTCATCCTGCCCGACGGCAGCAGAGGACGGACACGACAAGGCAGGACAGGGCCGGGCCAGGCCGGTGACAATGGCAATGTCCCACACTGCTCACAAGGCGGGAATTACGACACAGAGAGGAAGAGTGCCAGTCTGCGGGGCGGGAGCTTGCGAGGAAAGGACCCTCAACTACCGTCTGGACTCTTTAATTTTAGGTGGCCCACGTGATGCATTTTCCAGTCACGTGGGACGTGAAACGATTATCGTCCGAACGCGGCGCAGCTCGTTTTAATATGGCCGATGAAGCGATTATCACTGGTGCGGCTGCAACGTGGGTTGGAAGCGGCAACGTTTCAGGAACGATAATCAATTACCCTGACACTAGTACCAGTAACCCCAACTGGTAATGCAAAGACCCAACCAAACATCTAACTGGAACGAAAGATAGCCAAGTTTTCCACCGCAATCACACCGGCAGTCTAATAATTTTCCATGACGACAGGAAGTAAAAGACTCCAACCATACAAGAGATAGACAACCCATGAACTCACAATCTTGACCCAAACAACCGTCATGCTCCGTCCAATAATAATAAGCTTTTCATCCTCGTCCTTGCCATTCTCCGTCGTCATAGTGTTCCAGCTCGTGAGTAAACATGCTGTATAACACGTGGCAAGGAAAAAGACAAAGTGGAATGTCGAGTATTGGTATTGTACCGATCCACGTTCGTCATCTCGGTCGCCGTCGTCTTTCGTGCCGGGGGTCCCCTCGTGCACGCTATCTTCGTCATCGGATTCTTCCAACGCAGAAGCAGGAAGGGAACTAAACATTGGATTTTCATGAGCCAAAACAAAGAAAGAGAGAAAGGGAAAAAAAACGTGTGGGATTGTGTTACCCAGCTTCAACCGCGGAGCGAAGAGCCTCGGCGCGCATACGTCGTCGTTCAGAGGGTTCCGTGGTAATAAGACTATGATCTTCACCCTGCTCTGTGTCACCCAACTGAATCTGCCCGGACTGCGTGCCAATGGAACTGCCCTGAGTCGCCGCCCTTGTCGTACTATATGCAATCGCCAGGAATGTGAACAGCGCGCCAAGAATAACCATCGCGGTCCTCGATCCACGAGCCTCTGCCAATGGATTACATTTCGGATTGTCGGGTTCTGCTCGTTAGCATGTTGCCGCCAAAGTAGAGTGAGGTGGACAATGGGAGGGGAAGGATGGAGACCATTGCAAACGGCACTGAGAGTCAAGTAAGTAGCGTAAACACACACCATAGCCGACTGGGCCAATCCACTCCGTGAATTAGCCTCCTGAATAGTCGGATGAATGGCCATCCCCGTAACCAACACCGCCAACACCAAATTCAAACTCACAAAAGTCTGATTCAGTCCACATCCACTCTTGGCAAAAAACACGTAGGAAATAATAACCATGGCGAGGGCACCGGCATACATTCCGAACGTTGACCCGACGAGGATGAGCTCCCATGCCCGACTTTCAGTTGCCTCGTATTTTTCCAAGCACATTTCTGCCCAGGAGTGCGCGGCGTCGATGAGCAGGATTAGGCCGTAGAGGATGAAGAGGACGGAGCCGGCCATGGCAAAGTAATTTGCCCAGACTATGAAGAAGGAGTTTGGGATGAAGAAGGAGAGGACAACGAGAACTGCCCATGCAATAATCTTGGGTCCCCACCATCTGCCACGTTAATACCCAGAGACGAACCAAAGAAAACGGCGACAAAACCGGGGGGTGCTACCCGTTCTGGATGGAGGCGCGGGAGTTGCGGGTTGATCGGACACCAATGAGGAAGGCAGCGAGGATGAGATGCAACATTCCCAGTGCCCAGTTAATCCTGTGGACGGCAAGGACACCATAGCATTCTCCCTCGGGACAGGTGATGTGCATGTAGTCCATGGTCAAATGCTCGAGCTGTCGGATGGCAAAAGGGGTCCGCATGGTCCATGATATCTGGCATTAATCCACATGCGGACCCCGGGTGGCGCATACCATGGAGTTGAAGAGGAAGAGGACGGCATAGGCAATGCGCGTGGCGATACTCGACGTGCAGTTCCCACAGGGCTTGCACAGCGCCGTGCACTGGCTGGTTAGACCGCCATCCTTCAGGGATGAGGTACGGCAGCTGCGCCGCAGCAGGACAAGACCCAGCCCCCGATGCTGGTCACGCTCGGCACAACAAGCGGGATCGAGAGCAGAGCGCCCATCGTCGGTATCAGCAGCTGGCTAGCTATGTAGACCGCGCGGCCGGTGAGTGGTGATGATGGCAGCCAGCGTGTGCCAAAGGGATCCGCGCTTACATAAGACACAAAGCCTCTGCTGATCGGCCAAGAACGGTCAACGACACTTCTTCACTTCCGCTCTGGTGGACTGTCCCCACGACGAAAACGGGATGCAATAAACGGCCTCAAGTCCAGTGGTCTTAAGCACGATGTCCTCACACACATCCCATCTCCCCGTCCTCACCTCCCTCTGTCCCATATGCTACACGAACCCTCCCAAATACCGCTGTCCCCGCTGCGGCATGCGAACCTGCTCCCTCGGATGCACCCAAACCCACCGCACTCGAAACTCCTGCTCCGGCATTCGAGACCCCACAAAGTTCATCCCCAAACGCGCCATGCGAGCCTCCACCGTCGACATGGACTATAACTTTCTTAAAAAGGTCTCCAAGAGCAAGCAAGACGGACAACACGAAGTTAACAAATTGAATCATGGGACGTCGATGACAAGGACACGGAAGATAGAGGGGCGGAGGAGGAAGAGATTTTTGGCCGTAGCTAAGGGGAGGGGTGTTGAAGTGGCAGAGTTGCCGCTGTGGATGGAGCGGCGGAAGAGGAATCAGACGAAGTTGAATCGTGAGTATATGACTCTTACAGGATGCCATCTGATTTTGGTAGGTCGCGCATACTGGAATGGACGGTTGAGTGGGTTGTTGATGTCGATGGTGAGATCCAAACTATCACCGATGACAGGTACTAGACCATTTCTTCCCGATTTCTTATGATAGACTCCCGGAAACGACATCTCTTGGCGATGCCCTACAAACTCATATCGCTATCCTGAATAAAGAGGTCCACTTCTTGATGAGAAAAGCAGATCAACCGGTAACTCTTCTAATATCTTCCATTCTAACATGACAGGCAAACGGTCAAGTTTACACACGGCTGCACGGCAAAAATACTCTCGCCAGTAATCTCAAGGGTCTCAAAGTATCCGAATTTCCAACGATCTTGGTAAAGGACGAAATTCCGCCGGAATGGACCATTGAAACCGAACCTGAGAAAACGGCGATAAATGATACTCGTGCATAGCACGAGCGTTAAATAAACCGGGCCAACGTCTCTACGACACATTTTCAAAGACCTCGAATGTGAGATATTACGGCCAGATCGGCGAGAGGCGGCGGATGTTGAATAGGTCACATCCTCTCTCAAAAATCGAACTTTTGGGCCGTTTGCAAAGAAATTGTTGGACGATCTTGAGCCTTAAGCTTTTTATACATTTGCAACATAATGAAATACCCGTTGGAAATTGGAATGCGGAATTCCGAGCAGGTTTAATTAGGCAAAATAGAAGGTCGGACGACAATTTTGTTGGGCAGATCACATTAGCGGATCTTGAAAATACCGAGTTACCCAACACTCCTCTCCGACGCTTTCTACTAGTGCCCGACATTTTCCGAGACGCTCTCCTCATCAACTGCCTCTCGGCGATGTGTGATTGGCTGAGGGTTCCGGAAATCACGTGCTCCGCCTTGAGGGTCCAAACTTCCGGGCCACGCCATCATCGCCAATTCAACTTTTTCCCTCCTCAATCCTACAACGCATTCCCCTGTAACTTTCCAGACTCATCTTTATCGACATGGTCAAGGCAGTTGTCCTAGGAGCGTAAGTCATCCAATTCTTGTAAATGTGAGGCAATTGACTGACTTCGGATGTAGAGCCGGTAAGACGTTTCCTTTCGGGCCCTTTCTTCCGGAGCGAAGCTAATGGCAATGAACAGGCGGGATCGGCCAGCCTCTGTCGTTGCTTCTCAAGTGCAGTCCTCTCGTCGACGAGCTTTCCCTCTATGATATTGTCAATTCGCCCGGTGTCGCCGCAGACTTGAGTCACATCAACACAAAGAGCGTTGTCACCGGATACTTGCCTCCCGACGACGGCATGGCAAAGGCACTGAAGGGGGCCAACATTGTCGTCATCCCCGCCGGTGTTCCTCGCAAGGTACTCTCACGAAACAACCTTCTTTCGGACAAACGCTAAATCTGCTAGCCTGGCATGACCCGAGATGGTCTCTATTCCCCAATTCCCTCTGCTTCTAACATTTGCAGACTTGTTCAAGATCAACGCCGGCATCGTCCGTGACCTCGCCAAAGGCATCGCAACATACTGCCCCGAAGCCTTTGTCCTCGTTATCTCAAACCCCGTAAACAGCACCGTCCCTATCGTTGCCGAAGTCCTCAAATCCCAAAAAGTATTCAACCCCAAAAAGCTCTTTGGTGTCACCACCCTCGACGTCGTTCGCGCATCCACCTTTGCCGCCGAAATCACGGGTGGCAGCCACTCACCTGCAGACCTTGCTATCCCCGTCGTTGGCGGACATAGCGGCAAGACGATTATACCGCTTTTCAGCCTGGCAAAGCCCGCTATTAAGGTGCCGGAGGAGAAATTGGAGGCCTTGACGACCAGGGTTCAGTTTGGGGGGGATGAAGTTGTTAAGGCTAAGGATGGCGCTGGCTCGGCTACTTTGAGTATGGCTTATGCTGGATACAAGTAACCCCCCCTTTCTAGATGTACGAGATTGATTTGAAGATTTGCGGAATGTGTTTTGAAGGCGGTCAAGGGGGAATCTGGCATTGTGCAACCAAGTTTCGTCTATCTCCCTGGTGTGCCCGGCGGTGATGCCGTTCAAAAGACCGTCGATGGTCTCGATTACTTTTCCACCAATATTGAACTTGGCGCCGAGGGGACGAAGAAGGCGCTTCCTTTGGGTGATCTTACACCGTTTGAACAGAATTTGCTTAAGGAGGCCATCCCCGAGTTGAGGGGGAACATCGAGAAAGGCGTCAAGTTCATCACGGAAACCTCAAAGTTGTAAACCCGTTTATAAATCCGCATTTTCTTTTATTTACAGACATTGAAGCTTATGAGTGTTTTAGATAGATGACTGGCAAATCACAATCATTATATCACAACGGTGAATATAAAAAAAAGAAAGAAATATGTGGGGCTGAGCATTGAGATGTGTGGGATACGTATTGTGGTCCGTTTCTCGTTTATTTTTAGTTCCTTTCTCCAGCATCCGACAAAATTGTTTCGTGGTTTCAGATGTCCGTAGGAAATGTACAATGATATATTGTATCAGATTTCGTTTCGAATCCCACCGAATCGGAGTCAGATATTGCGTGTTGAGTGGGTCGATGTATTGTACGCGTAGCGCTCCGTCGCACCTATTCTTTTATGAAGCGCATCTCAGCCTTTTCCAGGGAAGTGGTAGTGTATTGGCCAAGTATCCGGCATTTTTCGTGAACTCGTTCTTTAAGCCAAGATATAGACGGGTGGCATCGACATATGCAGGAAGTTGAGGGCATGTGCCATAGTCTGTTGCGAAAGATCTGCAACTCTCAGGTCCAAGCAACAAAAAGCAAATTAGCCATCTAGGACCTCACAATCTCAAACGGACCGATCCAAGAATACACGATTTGCCTAATCAAGCTCATCGGCATAATATAAGAAGCAAATATACACCCCACTTTTTGTACGTGGCCAAAACCGTTGGAAACCCATTAGTACCCCTAAGAAACATCCCGACAACCCTACCATCCGTATCCAATATCCGGAATCGCCCTTCGCGGAATAGACCTTATAAATCTCGTCCGCTTTGGTGTGTACCATGTATTCTGATGTTGCTTTCGGATTACCGGGAGCTGTGGATCGTGATAGATAAAATCCACCATATCGTCTGTCTTCCCCATTGTCGCACCGGATTTAAGAATTCTCATGCCGACCTTGATGTCGGATTCACCGCGGACACGAATCTTATCGGTTTTCCATGCACGCGAATAGGCTAAACGTGCCATTATTCCGGGCACGAGGATGGAGTTTTCAATGCTGCGTTGCGGGTTGAGGCTGGAGATGGATGACGACAACGTCACAGGAGCGAAGGTCTCCTTCGTGGCCCCCCACCGAGACATCAGAATATATTTCCTCGCCAAGAATATAGTCGAGAGATTTTGAATAATTCGAGCTCGCTGTCATAATGTTCGACCGAATGATGGGAACCCGGCAATTCTCCAAATTCCTTTACACAGCAATTCTTTGCTCAATCTTCTTTTCCGATCGTTGAGGTCTGGTTGTGAGGGTTGGATCAGGGGTATTGGGTATGAGGGGGTAAGAGTATCCCACTCTTTGGAGATGCCATGGCGGACATATATAAGAAATCTTCTGCTTGGGATTGAATAGAGCGGACATCGAGATCAGCGGAAAAACTTTGTTTGGCTCCGGGTATTGAGATTGCTGCCCCATGTAAATCAGATTCATGTATTCTTTCAACTGGTGGATACCTGTCTGTCGATGCCGTCGGCCGTCAAAGCAAACAATCCCGACGAGTACACCACACTCAAATACCGGCAAAACCTCAGTCACTAACTCTGTAGCATCACTCCCCTCGAATTCCCCATCCGAAACAACGTAAACGGCCGGAAGTGCCGCAATATCCTCGTATCAGGCATAAATCATTCCCACTGCAAATGCTTCATCTCTATTTCCCCTCGTAAACTCGCAAATCGGCGGACCAACTCGCTCAGTATACTGGGCAGCAGCTGGCTCGTACATGATCGAATAATAGTTCAACATTGGCTCGGGATCCAGGGAGCAGCAGGTGCTTGCGACGGTAGCGGGGGAATTATCGTAGCGACACTTTGACTTTGCGGTGATCTCGCGCATGGGGAGGTTGCTTAGGCAGCGGGACCATCGGCGTTGGTTGCGGCAGGAGCGGTTGGGTTTTGAGATAGAGAGCGGCTGGTCTTGTCTGTCGCATGGATGTTGGATTTGCAATGCGTTGGGCTACTGGAGAAAGCAGGGGAGACCGTGGATGCTCTCGCTGTTGTGCGCGGAGAGAGCGAGGAGGGGACGGGAATTCTATCAAAGCTGAGTGCCCAAATATTCGTCGCCTTAGTTGGAGTCAGAAACGCGGATGGAGGAGGCCATGCATGCGATTGATTCGCCACAAGTGATCTTAACCCAAGCCACAATGCATCATGAGATATGGCGATCGCCAGGATGGTGAAACTTTGAAACCTCGACACTACCGCGATGCAACATGAATTTCATGGTCCTCTTTCTCTTTATTCTCACCTTTACAGACACCTTGGAAGGCGCACCTTATCCTCACCCCATTGAACGGGAAAAAGAAGAACTTTCGCCATTGGATATATTAAAGTCGATACCGTGGAGGGCCTTGCTTGTCCCAGTCGGGACACTAGGCGTCATTGGCGCCGTGGTCGGGATTGTTGCCCTGGGAAAGAAAGCCGATGCTGCATACATACAACATCAAGAAGACCTACATGCAAATAGCTGGCGTGAATTTAATCGCCTCCCCGCGAAAGAAAGGGAATATCTTCGGAATAGATTTACAAATGGGACGCCAGGAGACAAGGAGTGGGAAGAGCGAGATGCAGCTCTGGGCTATCCGACTGGCAAAACCCCAGATACAAGCGGGATGGACGCAAAGTCAAGGCGGAAAGTAGAGAAAGCTTGGAAGCACCACGAAAAACAGGTAGAAGCGGTCGAGGACTTGAAGCGATTGCGAGCAAATGTTCATCAGGAGAATGAAAAAAAGGGGAAGTATGCTACGGTCAGCGCCGCCAGGCTCAACAAGATTCGCGAGGCGGCAATTGAAAACATGTCGAAAAAAGACAACAGTGAAGCCGGATCTCAAATAGGATCCCCAGAATTACCATAGACAGACACAAGTTCGGGGATAATAAATTGGTTCGGCCATTTCCATTTGATCCACAAAACCGAATAAACTTGAGAAAAGCATCGACGAAAGAGGAAGGGTTTTAAGCCTTGATGCCAAGGACACAAATATCACCATTCGCCAAGCCACCACAAGCAATCACCTTGCCATCCTTCCCCCAATCAAAACAATGCACCCCCGTCTTCTCAAGAGGCTCCTCCGTAACCTTGACAAACGTTTTCTCCTTCTTTTGGTACGCAAATACATCGACCCCCTTATCCCCGCCTAAAGCCAAGTATTGCCCGCGATGATCCCAACGGACTTTACCACCCACGGAACTCCCCTCCAACTCGAATGCCACCGTCGACTTTCGTAAGTCCCACACGCGGATCTTGGAATCTTCGGTGCGTGTTTCGGCGACCCAGTATCCGTTTTGAGAGCAGTGGATGCTTCTGACCGCGCCCGAGAGTGGGCCGAGGGTGCCTTTGAGATTGCCTGTCAGCACATCGTAGACATGGATTGTTCCGTCTTCGCAACCAACCACGTAGACATGTCCATCAGGATGAATATCCGAACAGCGGAATACTACACCATTACCCTTCATCGACGAAGAATGACCCATACCGACTCCTTCGGCACCGGGATACTTGGCAACAGTCTTTCCTGCAGAAAGATCATGAATCGCCCACTCCCCATCCACAGCAGCACTCATCAATAAATCCCCGGCAGGATGCAATTGAACGGCCACAATCGGCGCCCCATGGGCCTGAAACTTAAAACTAATCCTCCCTTGTGGCGACCACACGGAAATACTCCCATTCGACCCCGCTGTCACGGGTCCGCGATTATACCATTCTACGTCCCGGATATCGCCTTGGTCATCGGATAATTGGCCCTTCCACTCGTGTCTGGCGAGATCGTAGATGATACTGTTGAGGGAGCCCTCGGGACCGAAGAGCGCGAGGGTATAGTTGGAGTCAGGATCGAGGGCGACAGAGCGGAAGCCAGAGTGAATTTGTTGGCCGCGGGACAGGACGCGGATTCCTCGTAGGCTATCGATGTCGGCATATGTAGGCGGCAACTCGCGTTTCTTTCGCGTTGCAGACGCTCTGGAACATTAGGATTATGGTGATGTGGTCTGTGGGGTACATACTCTTCTTTGTACTGGGTGATTCTATCGGCGATGGCAGCGGGGAGATGTGCCCCTGAATCAATTTCCATGCACTCGCCCTGCGGTCTGACACCATCGATGGAGACTTTGGCGAGTGCTTCTCTAGCTTCGTTTCGTTCCTTTTGCAAGCGGAGGATGACTCGACATGCCGCATCATGTTGATATAAGGCGGTCGAGAGTTCCTGTCTTGTTTCGTGAAGTTGTTTTCGTAGGTTGAATGTCTCGAGAGCCAAGGCGTCCCATTCTGCTTGGAAGACAGAGAGGAGAGAGGGCAGCGATGTTAAATTCGCTGGTCGAGGTCGCGCTATTTCAGGGACTAAATACGCAGAGCGCATGAGCATAAGGGACGGGGAGAGTAAAGGAGTGGCATGCCTTTCAGAGGGACATAGTCGTCAATTGCGGCTGGTTCACCTGTGATTGGATCTGTCTGGTGTTCCGCCAGGTATGCCTCCAACAGATGCTTCTCAAACACATTTCCTGGCAGAGTTAGCGGAGTTTCACAAAACGAATAGAATATTTACCCGTTGCTTTCGAGATGACGGGCTCCTTTGGCGGCTCTCCGGAGACTACAGAAATTGGTTAGGGACGCGCTCGCGTGAATAGAGGGACTAAAGGGACGAGTTACTCGAACAGTACATGTTCTGCAGATGTCTCTCGGTTTACTCTGAGCCTTTTAACCAGTTTTCGCGATTCAAAATACACGAAATTCGAAACTCGACTGGCAGATCTCGAACTCTCAAACACGCTGTAAAATAATTGTTAGAACGTCTAGTATTCTCATGGCTTTCAGGTCTACAAACTGGCCCGATGTATATGCCGTCCGAGAGGTATCATTGCACAAAGGCGGGAAGCAGGGCCGGAAGACCATTCATTCTTCAACTCAATCAACCATACATATATCCATCTAACGACTTAAAAGTCCGCGCCCCTTCCGTCTCCGTCTCTCCAACATCTTCCATCCCAACTTTGTCTGTAATTGTCTCAAAATCCATGTCTAATCTTCCGTTTGCTTTGCGAGGGTTGGCAAGTTCGCCCAAGAGTATTCTATCGCTGTTGATCAACGCCCCATTCAAATGGTGCAGAAGGTTCTGAAGACAGGAGACTGGGATTGGGGAGGGAGATTGATAGCGGAGAAGAGAAAATCGACGTAGTCCGGATACATCAATCTCGGTTTGAAGATTCCATATACTTCGGCTGTAGTATTTGAAGGTTGACAGCCACAACGAAAAACATGTTCATTGATCAGATCAAGTTTTGATTCCGACTGGATGCTGTGGGGGAGCGTGACGCGGCTGGAAACGGTTGCTCACGAACGAACCATCGAGCGAGGAAAATGCCAGTGGGCATTCATCGCTACAACGACCATGGCCGTCACCCAAACGACCGAATAGGGTATCCCAGCCCTTTCTTTTGCATGCTAAGACGAGATTTATAACGGCACTCAAGGGTCCCGACGAGGAAATCGCCAAGGACATTCTAAATCGAGTCGCGGCAAAAGTCGTGCCGATTATGAAGAAACATGGCATGGACGTCATGAGCCTCGAGGAATTTCCGGCAAATAGGCAATTCGTGGGGCGGTATAATAATGTGTATGAGCTATGTTGGTCTAACGTGGGGAAGAAATTGGAATGCAGGAGAGAATGTCGAGTTGGTTTTGAAGAGTTTGACTGGGGATTGGTTACCGTTTACGTGGGTACTACTATCTCGTCCATATCTAGATTCTCAAAACCCCAAATCTAACCAAGTTAGGTGCAAAAGCATAGTACCTTGCATTTTAGCATTACTGATGGTGCAGCGTGATGCTCCACGAACTATCTCACATCCGGTATGCAATTCATCAAACTCGCTGATGGCAGAGCCATGAACCACGGCCCCCTCTTCTGGAAAACATACAACATCCTCAAAAAGGACATGGCTGAACTGGATGCAAAGGGCTACACAGGCGAAGGCTTCTACTCACGAGGTCGCTTATTGACCTCTACACTCCCCATCTCACGACCTGTCCCTGAATCCGACGTCCCCGAAAACCTCTGCGGCGGATCCTGGCAACGGAGAAAACAGCGTCGGCGGACACAAGGAGGAGGGAGAAAGCGAAAGTTTAAAGGGGAGGGTATAAAAATTGGCGAAGATGAGTCTAAAAGACGGGAACTAGAGCGCGGGAAAACTTCCGCTAAGGTATTTCCCCGTTTCCTACACCGCTTCCGATATACGTCGGATCGTATTGACGTGAGGCAAGTCGAGAGTAGCCAAGTCGAAGAGGGCAAGGGAGTTACGTGCCGAAGCAGCGGCTCGACGAGCAGAAGGACAAAAGCCAGAAAAGGAGGACGTTGAAGAAAGCGAAACAGAACCCGAAGAAGACGAGGAAGTCGTTGTAGAGTACGATCCGCCTCCCCCGATTGCAAGTCAGTGGATCCCTAATTATAAGTATTAAACCCGAAGATGACGATGACGAAGCAAAACGACGAATGAATGAGGAAATGCGCGGATTAATATGTGGAACATCGTTGGACGACCCGATCACATTCCCCGACGAAAGCGCGCCTCAGATCCCAACAAAGTCCGAAGCACTATCAATAGGGCACTTTGCATCATCGGTTGCCCACGAATCGTCACCATCGCCGGCAGTGACTTGTAAAGTGTGCACGACAGAGCATTTGCCTCCTGCGCCACGATGCTGCGATACCTGCGCCAATGTCCTCAACCCGGAAAATCTCGCGCCAGGGGAAGTTTGGGTTTGCCAGAATCCCAATTGTCACGGAAAGGAACTTGGTTATGTTAATTCTTTGGATGCCGGACTATGTGGGTTGTGCCTGGCACGGAAATCGGAATGATAATGATACCATGGTACATAGCGTTGGGAGTAAATAGAGAAATCTGATAATGCAAAATTCCGGAAAGAAAGAGGAACCTGTGATGGTTCGCTATTTTTTTTTTGGCGCGAACTATTTGTAATTCCCGCTTGGGATCAAGTGATATCCGGAAAAGTGTCTGTCTCCATCCTCTCATCCGACATTGGTATTCAGGTGGAGAGGAAGTTGGGATGATCTCATCACATGAAACTGCGTCGCTTCTGAAACCGGGCCGCTAAACATCTGAATCCTGAATTTCGCAGAATCACAGACAAATGACGACAGAATTGGATGAACCCATAATTTTGTGAATTCATTTCTCCCAATAGTATGCCCTATCTCGTATCTTCTGTGTACAAAGAATGACATCGTTTCTCGGACCCCATCCGTGCTGATCGATCCGGGTAAATGAAGCAACCTCAACCGGAACTCCGTTCCGCCGAAATTAGCCACGGAGTACCGGGCACTTGTGAGATCACCAAAAAAGGAAATACACACTGAAGGACGCCGTC
>Ga0335076_10003361_pt1 | contig 16085 bp, 13 predicted proteins | sample Lox_Sample_25_FD_206717 | JGI IMG/M metagenome (GOLD analysis project Ga0335076, IMG submission 206717) | Soil microbial communities from Loxahatchee National Wildlife Refuge, Florida, United States - Lox_Sample_2.5 | ecosystem: Environmental > Terrestrial > Soil > Wetlands | place: USA...
ACCTGCGAACGGCTGGCAGCCTGGCCTAGGCGGCGCATGACACGTCCCGATCGTCCGATTCGCGCGTGTCGGCAGCAGGCATTCGGACAGTTCTGATATCTGACTGTGCCATTACACCGGAGCCGCTACCTGCTGATCCTGCAGGCGGGCGGCCGCCTGACCGAGGTCCCGCCCCCGCTCGTCGCCAGGGCGGAGGAACTCGGCCGCGGCGTCGGCAAGACCGTCGCCGCCTGGGTGTTCGACGGCAACACGCCCGGGGAAGCGTATCAGCGGGTGCGGCGCGGCATCGACGACGGCGACCCCGCCGTCCTCGACGCGATCGAGCCGCCCGTGATCGGACCCGGGGCCGGGTACGGCCAGGACGACCTCGCCCGCGACCTCGGCATCGAGCCCGGCGACCGCGCCCTGCCCCGGGCCGTGTCCGCTTACGCCTTCACCGACGCCTTCTGGCAGGAAACCGAGCGGACCGCCCGCGACCACACCTGCTGGGCGCCGGGCGCGGCCGCCCGTAAGACTGATTGAGGTCGTCAGCCTCCCGGAGATTCCCGGGAGGCTAGACGACCTCAATCACGAGACCCGGCGAAAAGGCGGCGCCAGGCAAAGGAAAACCCACACGGAAAAGAATACGGCAATACAGCGATGCCCCGAGAAGATAAACTCGCGAGGTATCCCGGGAAGTTCCCGTTAAAGTCCTCCCGTGAGGCCACCGACCTGCCTGAGCTGCGCATAGTGCCAGGTGAAGGCAAGGTCGGGCGTAGCCCTGGCGTGCGTTAATTCCGCTTGCGCCGGCCGGGGAGCTCATTGTTTCCGGCAGGAGCGGAAAATATCTGCGGAGCGGCTTGACTTCATATCCGGTGCAGAGCGATTGTCGTCCAGAAATAACCGGACGCAGGCAAACCCAAACGCCGCCGGAAATGAAATGGAGCCGCGAAATGGCACGCACGAAGACCAGCCCCGGTACCGCCCCCAGCGCCGCGCACGCCGCGACGGAGACCGCCCCGCCACCCGGTACCGCACCCGCCGCCGACAGCCCGGCAGCGGCCGTTCACACCGCGCTGGCGGCCAACCCCGGCGGCACCGTCGCCGTCATCGCCGACGCCGCCGGGACCGGCAAGCCCGCCGCCCGCGCCGCCCTGCTCGCGATGGAAGCCGACGGCACCGCCACCCGGGTCAAGGGCACCAAGCCCGGCATCCCGGACACCTGGACCCTCGCCGGGCCGGCCCCGGACGGCACCGGCCCGGCAGACCCGGAAGCCGGGCAGGCCGGCCAGCCCGGCGAGGACCCCGGCGGCAGCCCAGACGCTGCCGGCAAGGACGAGACGGCCAACGGCACCGGGCAGGGCCGCACCGCCGAGACCGGCGACGCCCCCGCGCCGCAAGACGGCGACGACGCCGAGGCCGGCCCCGGGACGGCAGAGCCCGGGCCGCGCGACGACGCCCCCGCCGAGGACGACCACGAGGACGCCGTCCCGGGCGAACAGGACGATGGTGCCGCCCCGGGCAACAGCGGCCCGCAGGACCGGGATGACGGCGCCGCCCCGGCGGACTCCGGCGGCGAGGCCGCCGACGCGCCGGACCCGGCCCTCGTCGCGGACCTGACCGAGCGACTCGGCCAGATCAAGGCCGCCGCCGACGCCGCCGCCATCGTCTTGACCGGGGGCGGGGACCTGCATGCCGCGCTGGCGGGCCTGGACGAGATCTACGAGCAGGCCGCCCAGGCGCGGCGGTCGCTCAAGGCCGCGATCGGCGGCCGGAAGGCCCCGGCCGTCCGGCCCGGCGGGCTGCGCGACAAGGTGCTGGCCCACCTGGACGCCCACCCCGGCGGCGAGTTCACCCCGCACGAGATCCACAAGGTGATCGACCACAGCTCCGGCGCGATCGCCAACGCCCTGGAGACCCTGGTCAAGCTCGGCGAAGCCGAGGTGGCCGCCGAGAAGCCGCGCCGGTTCCGCCGCGCCGCCCAGCCGGCCGGCGCCGCCCCCGGGACGGACGGCGCGGACAGCGCGCAGGACGGCGGCACGGAACTGGCGGGTGCCGCGTGACACCCCCCGCCAGCAGCCGGGGCGGCAGCACGCCGCCCCGGCCCCCCGCCGCCGCCAAGCCGCAGCAGTGGTTCACGCTGCGGCCCTGGCTGTTCGACATCACCGCCGCGACCGGGCTGCTGCGCGCCGCGCCCCGCCCCGCCCAGCCGCTGCCCGTCGAGCCGTGCACGCGCCTACGGGCTGCTCCCCGCCCCCGGCGGCAGCCCGCACACGGTCCCCCTGATCGGCCCCGGCCCGCACTTCGGCCCGCAGTACGCGATGGGCACCGACCTGGACGAGCCGCTGATCATCGTCAGCGTCACCGCCGACGGCACCGGGCCGCCCTGCCCGCCGCTCATCGACGGTTATGCACTGACGGACACTGTCCACTGACCGGTTGGCGCCGCGGCCCCAGCGCGTATGGCATCTTTCGAACAGCCGCCCGGCCGTCCCGGTCGCCAGCGAGTCGGCACGCTGGATCAGCGAGGCCGCGGTAGCCACGCCGTGGCCTGCGGCTTACGAACGCGTGCGACCGTCAGCCCATACGATTGCTCTTCGTGCCCGAGAATCACTGGCGGCTGCAGGTGACCCGGCGGGGCCTCGTGCCACTGTCCGCCCTGCTGCCCGAAGCGGCAGGTGCAGCCTGTGAACTTGATGACTGGCTGGACCGCGAGGACATTCCGGACGGCGTTCCGTACCTGATCTCGCCGGATCTTGAATACGACATCGACCTGAACCGGTATTTCCTGCGGCCGGCGCTCGCGGGGGCGTCCCGGAACACGCAGATGGCCGCCGCGCGGGACGTCCGCCGGTTCCTGGACTTCCTGTGGTGCGCCCGCGGGGGCCTGGGCTGGCGGGAGGCGGCTGAGGCGGATCATGACGCTTACTGGTACTGGAGGCGCCAGGATCCCGCGGGCCCGCGCGTGGCGGCGTCGACCTGGAACCGGGAACTGTCGATGCTCAACGGGTTCTACGCCTGGGCAGCCAGGCGCGGCATGGTGACGGAAAGCCCGATAGCCCAGCGCCCGAGACGGCCGTCTCCGGCCGCGACGTCACAGGTGCACGCCGGTGCGGGCGAGCTGACCGCGGCGGCGCAGGCCCGGGACACACGCCGGGACCTGGTGGAATGGCTGACGCCTGCCCAGTACCGGTCCTGGCGGGATACGGGGTTGCGCGGCTATGACGCGTACGGCCTTCCCGGCCAGCGGTTCCGCGGCCGGTGGGCGGCACGGAACGCGCTGTTCGCTGACCTCATGGTGCGGACCGGGATGCGCCTGACCGAGCAGGGGAGCCTCACGGCGCTGGAGATCCCGCGCAACGGCGGCGGGCAGGCCTACCACAGGTTCTGGCTGCCGGCGGCGATCGCCAAGGGCGGCTCCGCCCGGTGGGTCTACGTGCCGGACGGCATCGCGCGGAGGATCGGCGAATACATCGCCACCGACCGCGCCGACGTGATCGAGCAGGCACGGGCCAGGGGAGCCTACGACCGGATCGCCAGCCCGCTCATCATCGAGGACCCCGGTGCCCGCCGCCCGTGCGTCACGGTCCGCGGGCAGGCCGGGAGCGCCGCCCGGGTCCCGGTTGAGCAGCTTGAGCCGCATGAACGCGGCCGGCTTCAGGTCCGCGCGGCTGGCGGGCTTGAGCCCGCGGCCCTGTGGCTGGGGGAGCACGGCTTGCCGATCACCGTGTCCGGGTGGAAGCAGGTGTTCGCCGCGGCGAACGAGCGATGCGTGCGCGCCGGGGTGGCAGTGCTATGTCATCCGCATCTCCTGCGCCATTCGTTCGCGGTCGTTACCCTGGAGCAGCTGCAGCGAGGCCACCTGGCGGACCTGGCTGCGATGACGGCTGAGCAGCGCGGCCACTACGCGAAGATCTTCGGGGATCCGCTGGACTGGGTCCGCCGGCGGCTTGGCCACTCCTCGATCGCGTCAACGCTCATTTACCTGCATGCCCTGCAGGAACTGGAGATGCGGACCCGCATGACGCTGGTGCCCGATGACTGGGACGCCCCGCCGGCGGGCGAGCCCGGCACGGGCGAGGCCGCGTGAGGGGACACGCGCGCACCGGTCCCGGCAAGTCGTCGGCTCTCCCGCCCGGCCCGTACTCTGCCCCCGCGCCTGTCCGGCACGCCGAGGCCGGGTCCGAGGTCTGGTTCACGGGCGATGACGGCCGCCGGAGCGTGTTCGATACTGCCGAGCTGCCCCTGGCGGGCTGGCGGGCTCCGGTGGCTGCCGCGCTCGCGGCGCGGACCGGCATCAGGGGCGGGCTTCGGACGCTGGCTTCTGCGGAAGGCACCTGGCAGACCACCCGGCGGTTCATGAGCTTCCTGTCGCTCCAGCCGGAGCCGCCGTCCCTGCCGGGTGACCTGACCGCAGCCCACCTCGACGCCTTCCACGCCGAGAGATCCCGCTCCACGTCCAGGCGCGGGGCGCTGGCAGAACTGCGCCGTGCGCTCCTCCTGCTTGACCAGCAGCCGCTCAGGCCCATGCTGGCACCGGACGTGATCGACTATCTCGGACGGAGATGGCCCGACCCCCGGGCTGACGGGGTCCCGGGGTACTCCGATGGGGAACTGGCCCGGATCGTGGCCGCCGCCCGGTCAGACGCCGTGGCGATCAGCGCCCGCATCGAGGCTGGTGAGCAGCTCGCGGCGCGCTACCGGGAGGCGCCGGCCGCCCTGAGCCCGGCAGAGGAGCTCAGGGCCCGCGAACTCGCGGAGATGGCGGAGACGGGGCTGGTGCCCTGCCCGGACGGGGTGCTCTCGGAGGTGCTGCACTGGCGGGTCAAGACAGCGGAACGCCTGTTCCTCACCCTCCGGGACGTCGTCCCGCTGATGGTCCTCGCCGTCATCCTCACTGGCCGGAACGTGGAGACGCTCAAGGAGCTCCCGGTTCAGCACCGGCCTCTGGAGGACAAAGCCGTCGAGGTCACCGTGGTCAAGCGCCGCCGCGGGGCGGGGCGCTGGCACGATCAGGCGACCTGGGAGATCGGGCCGCCCAGCCGTCGCCTGCACACGCCGGGGGGCTTCTACCTGCTGCTGTGCCGGCTGACAGAATCAAGCCGGGCCTTCAGCGGATCGAAGACGGTCTGGTCGGTCTGGCGCAACGGCCACCGCGCCGGGGTCGCCGGCACGGCGGCCGAGCACTGGGACCCGTTCTCGGACAAGCTGCGGACGCAGCTGGGGCTGTGCGACTGGGCCGCCCGCCACGACCTCCGCGGCGACGATGGCCGCCGTCTGAAGCTGGACATGAACCGGCTGCGGACCAGCGTCGAGGTGCGCCGCACCAGGCAGATGGGCGGGCACCTTCCCTCAGCAGCCCGCACCAACACCATGCAGACACTGTGGTCCAGCTACCTGCGCGGCGACCCGGCCGTCACAGAATGGGCCGACGGCATCCTCGACGACGCATTCGCCGACGCCGAGCGCGCGGCGCTGGACGCGCATCACCGGGCGCTCGCCGCCCACGCGGGCGCGCTCCGGATCGTCCCGGGACAGGCCGGTGCCGGCGGCAGGCCCGCCAGGCAGGCCGGCGCGGATGAGGGGACCGCGCGCAAGGCAGCCCCGGACGCGCTGGACACGGGCTGGACCGCGTGCACCGACCCGGAGCACGGCCCGTGGAACGAGGGGCCGTGCACGGCGTCGTTCCTGGACTGCTTCCACTGCGGGAACTGCCTGATCACACATGAGCACCTGCCCCGGCTCCTTTCCCTGCTGGACGCCATGGAGCAGCGGCGCCAGGAAATCCTGCTGCCCGCATGGTGGCCGCGGTACGGGCCGGCCTGGGCGGCCATCCGCCACCAGGTCCTCCCGGAGTTCAGCCCGGCGGAGATCACGGCGGCGGAAACCGCCAAGCCGCAAGACGCCCTGCTGGACCTGGTCGAAGGATTGCGGGAGGACTCGTGACCGTCGCCGCGCACGCCTGGCCGCCTGATGCGAGTCCCCGGCCGTCAGGCGAGCAGGACTACGTGCTCAGCGGTCGGCCGCTGCGCCCGGGCACCTCCCTCGGGTCAACGGCCCGCTTCGGCGACGACCGGTGGGACCTGAGGCCGGCGCAGCTTCAGCACCAGGACAAGGCGCTGTCGCTGAACTTCGCGAACGTCCCGGAACGTTACCGGGCCGACGCGAAGGACCTGTTCCGGCTGCTGCTGAACGGGCCTCACCCGGCCGGCGTCGCGGAGATGTCCATAGGCACGATCCGCCAGAAGCTCAGCGCCCTCGCCTCCTTCTGGCGCTGGCTCGACGACCGCGCGGCAGGCCCGGGACCGGCGATCGCCACGCTGGCCGGACGTGACCTTGAGGACTACCACCGGCACATCCTCGCCACCACCAGGAGCCGGTCCCTGCGAGCCCACCGCAAGTCGGCGGTCCGCCTGCTGTGGTTCTACCGCCGCCAGATCAGCGACGGCCTCGCATTCGACCCGTCCCATCTGGACGACTGGGCCGAGCCGCATACAGACGGGCGCGGCGAGAACCGCACCGACCGGATCCCGGAGCCCGTGATGGGACCGCTGCTGGCCTGGTCCCTCAGGTTCGTCCGGGATTTCGCCGACGATATCCTCCGGGCCGCCGCGGAGGCGGCACCCCTGCACGCTGCCGGGCAGCGCTCTCGCGGCCTGCATCTCCGAAGGTCCGCCCTGCCCGGCCTGCTCGCGCAACACGAAGCAGAAGGCAGGCCGCTGCCCGGATACCGGGGCAAGGTCAACATGACCTTCCTGGGACGCAAGCTCGCGTGCCCCCAGCGGTGCATTGTCCGCGCCAGGAGCCTGATCAACGCCACAGCCGCTATCGTCGGGATCGACTCGGGCACCTATCTTGACGCCCGCCCGGCAGCGCTCCTGGACGGCGAGAGGTGGCTGGCGCGGTTCGACTACAGCAGAAGGGGGCACGACAGCGTCGGCACGCTCACCCGGATGCTTCAGTCCGCGTCGTATGTCGTGACGTCTTACTTGTCGGGCATGCGCGACGCCGAGATCAAGCATCTGCGCCGGGGCTGCCTGACGGTCAGCCGTGATTCCAGCGGGGCCGCATATCGCTGGAAGGTCACCAGCCTGGCGTTCAAAGGGGAGAACGACCCGTCCGGCATCACCGCCACGTGGAGCGTCGGCCGCCCGGCCGCCGAGGCCATCGCCGTCCTGGAACGCCTGCAGCCCGAGGGCCAGGACCTGCTGTTCGCGCGCCTCGCCTTCCGGGAAGGCGTCCGTCCCGGCTCGGCGAACGCCGCCATGTCATCAGCGGCCACCAGCACGGCGGTCAGCGACTTCGCAAGCTGGGTCAACGACTACTGCGACCGCCGGCACCGCCGCGACCGGATCCCCGACCACGGGGACACCCCGTGGAGGTACACGACCCGCCAATTCCGTCGCACGCTGGCCTGGCACATCGCGCGCCGTCCCGGCGGGGTCATCGCGGGGGCGCTGCAGTACCGGCATCAGGCCATTCAGCTCTTCGAGGGCTACGCCGGGACCAGCGACAGCGGATTCCGTGCCGAAGTCGAAAGCGAACAGGCGATTGCCCGCGGCGAGCACCTGCTCGCCCTCATCGACCAGCACGACCACGGCCCGCTGACCGGTCCGGCCGCCGATGAGGCGCTCCGGAGGCTTGAAGAACTCGGCGAGCACCAGCGGCTGGCCGGCCAGGTGGTGACCGACCCGCGCCGCCTGCAACGGCTCATGAAACGCCACGACCCGGCTATCTACCCGGGCAAGTACGTCACCTGCGTCTACAGCCACGCCAAGGCTCTCTGCGGCGGCGATTCCCAGCCTGACCTGGCCAGCTGCCAGCCCCTGCGGTGCCGCAACGTCGCGCTCACCCCCGGCAACCGTGACACGCTCGCCGAGGAGATCGCCAGCCTGGACGCCGCCCTGACTGCGGTGCCCGTGCTGCCGCCGCTCCTGCAGCACCGGCTCCGGGACCGGAGGCAGGCCATCGCGGACTTCCTCGCCAGGAACCAGCCGGAGCCCGCGTGAGCCGCCGCGAGCCAGTCCCGGACGAGGCGCGCGTCCGGGAGGCTCTCGCCCAGATGCGCATCGAGGCAGAGAGCGGCACCACGCGAGTCAGCGTGCTCGGTCTGGCCCGCCGCCTGGGAATGAGCAACGCCACGTTCTGGCGGAACTACCGCGAGATCGCCATCGAAATCCGGCAGGCAGCCGAGACCTCCGGCAAGCCGGCCCGCGCGTCTCGGCCGGGGAACGAGGCAAGACTCGCCGGCCAGAACGCCAGCCTGCGCCAGGAACGGGACGTCCTGGCCGGACAGCTGGAGGCCGCACTGGCGCACCTGCGCCAGCTCACCACCGACAACGCCCGGCTGCGGGGAGAACTGGAAGCTGCCCGCGCCGTCAGCCATCTCGGCACCGCCCGCGCCGCGCGCAAGGGAAACTGACAGGCCACGCATTCCTGTGGACAGCCATCAGGATCTGCCCAGTGACGGTCACGAAGCCAATGGGGCCATCACAGAGGGCGATCAGGCTCGCTGGTGGTCTTGCCATGGATCTGCTCCCTGCCGATTCCGTACCACTTGTCGCCGAGGGGTTCGGTGTGGCCGGGCGGCGCAGAACGAGGCTGGATCTGGGCATCGCCGGTATGGAGCGCGTTCTTGCCGACGATGCGGCGAGGTTCGGCTCGGCCGCCGGTTCGGTTCGCTGGCTGAAGTACGCGTTATTCCACCTGGCCTTGCCTGCTGGCGGTGGTTGGGCTGGTGAGCCTGACCGGAGCTGGGAGAATCACGGCGCAGCCGCCGAAGTGCCTGGATGACGACGTGTCGGCGGGGAGTGCGGCATGGCATGCTGCGTTCTGGCTATGGGCCGCCGATGCCTTCTGAGCAGGTGCGCGTGCGACAATCCGGTTGTGCGGTGTCCCGTCGTTGTCGGCCGGGATGGGGAGCTGGCTGCGCTGGCGGAGGTCTTCGGCCAGGTGGCGAGCGGGCCCGGGGTCTGCGTTGTTGTCACTGGCGAGGCGGGGGTGGGCAAGACCCGGCTGGTCACCGAGGCGGCCGGGCGGGCACGCGAACGGGGGCAGGCCGTGCTGACCGGCCGGTCGACGCCGACGGACCGGGTCTCGCCGCTGCGGCCGCTTGGCGAGGCGCTGCTGGAGGGGCTGCGCGACCGGCGCCCCCCGGATGACCCGGTCCTGGCGCCTTATCTTCCCGCGCTGGGGACGCTGGTGCCGCACTGGGCGGCCGGCCCGGCGTTCCCGGCGGTGCCGCCGGCGCCGGTGGTGCTCGCCGAGGCGATGTTGCGGGTTCTGCGCTGGCTGTCCTCCGGACGCGGCGCCATCCTTGTGCTGGAGGACATGCACTGGGCGGACCGGGAAACGCTGGCGGTGCTGGCGTACCTGGCCGACCATGTCGCCGGGTTCCCGGTGGCCGTCGTGCTCACCGCGCGCTCTGATGAGCCGGGGTTGTCCGGGCTCGGCTCCGCGCTGACCCGCGACCCCCTGTACCTGCATCTGACGCCGCTGGCCGACAGCCAGATCGCCGCGATGGCCGCCGCATGCCTTGGCGTGGACAGCGCCCCGGCGGCGATCCTGGCCGGCCTGCGCCGGAACGCCGCGGGCCTGCCGCTGCTGGTAGAAGACCTGGTCGGCGTCGCGGGGCACCCGGGCCCGTTGCGCTACGCCGAGATCATCGCCGGCCGGCTGGCCCGCCTGGACGCTGCGGCCCGCGGCCTTGTGGAAGCAGCAGCCGTTCTCGGGACCGAGGCGGACCCTGGCCTGCTCGGCCAGGTCAGCGGCCTTGCACCGCCGACAGTGGCTGACGCGGTGACCGCGGCGCGGGCGGGCGGGCTGTTCACCCCGGTGAATGGGCGCCTGGCCTTCCGGCACGCCCTGGTTCGTGAGCTGGTGCTGGCGCAGCTTGACCCTCGCGACCGGGCCCGGTTGTGCCGCCGCGCGGCCAAGACGCTGGAAGCCTCGGGCCCGGGCGCCAGTGTCATCTCCGAGCGACTGGGTGAACTGTGGATCCAGGGCGGGGAGCCGCGGCGGGCGGTGGCGGTCCTGCGCCGGGCCGGGCGGGCGGCCCGGGCCGCGGGCGCGATTGCGGCCGCCGAGGAGCTGGTGCGCCGGGCGCTGGCGGTGGCGCCGCCCGACCTGGCCGGCGCTGCGCGGCTTGAGCTGCTTGAGCTGCTGGCCGTGGCGGGGCGGACCGGGGAGCTGTCCGCGGTCGGCGCACAGGCGCTGGATGACCTGGCGCACGATCCGGACCTGACCGCGGCCGTGCACCTGCTGCTGGCCCGGGCGGCGGTGGGTGCCGGCGTGCCGGCCGAGGCCGGGCAGCACCTCGACGCCGCCAGCGGGCTTGGCGTCCTTAGCCCGCGCCGGATCGCCCAGGTGCGCATCGTGCGCGCCGCCGCCGTGATCGCCGGTGGCAGCGCGGAACGACTCGCCCTGTCCGGCCGGCTGGCCGGGCAGGCGGTCACTGCCGCGGAGGAGGCCGGCGACCCGGAGCTGAGCTGTGAGGCGCTGGAGCTGCTGGCCATGGCGCTGCGTCCCCGCGACCTGACTGCCGCGGCGCGCGTGCTGCGCCGGGAGCTAGCTGTTGCGGAGCGGGCCGGGCTGGTGCTGTGGCGGCTGCGCGCGCTGAACGAGCTGGGCAACGTGGAGGCCTTGCGCGACGCGCGGGGTGACCGGCTGTGCCGGGCTTATGAGCTGGCGGTCCGAGTGGGCGCGCTGGACACCGCGGCGAGCAGCCTGATCAACCTCGCCGGGCTGTACGTCGGGACCGGCGCCATCACCGAAGCGATCGCGGCCGCGGGGCAGGCGCGGCAGCTGGCCGAGGCGCTGGGCGCGACCCAGGCCGTCGCGGCGGCGACGGCACTGGAGGCCTCCGCGCACGGGTTTGCCGGGCGCCGCGCCGACATGAAGCACGGGCTGCGCCGGGCGGTCGAGCTGGCCCCCGGCGACGCCGACATCGCCGCGTGGGCGACCGGCGGGGCGCGCGGCCTGGTAGGGCTGCTGTTCGAAGAACGCGCCGAGGCGCTGGCCGCGTTCGCCCGCGCCCGCGCGCTGGGCGCCCCGATCCGCGCGCTCGACCCCTGGTACCCGGCGCTGCTCGTCCGCGCCGTCCAGGGCGAGGCGACCGTATCGGAGGTCGAAGCCGAGCTGGCGCGGGCCACCGCCGGCGCGCGCTTCCCGGCCACCTGGCTCGGCTACGCCCACGCCGTGACCCTTGCTGCGGCCAGCGATGCCGCCGCCGCGGAAGCCGCGTTCGGCAAGGCCGAGCGCGCCGCCAGCCGGTACCCGCTGTTCCGGGCGATCGCGCTGCGGCTGGCCGCCGAGGCCGCGCTGGACCACCCGTTCGGGGATCCGGTGGCCTGGCTGCGCGAGGCCGAGGCCGCGTTCGTGTCCCGTCGGCTGCCCCGGATCGCCAGCGCCTGCCGCGCCCTGCTGGCCCGGGCCGGGGCGCCGGCCACCCGGCGGCGCGGCCGCGACGACGCCGCGCTCGCCCCGGGCCTGCTCCGCCTCGGCGTCACCGCCCGCGAGGCCGAGATCCTCGAACTGGTCGGCGAACGGTTGTCGAACAAGGACATCGCCGCCCGGCTGTACCTGTCACCGCGGACGGTGGAAAAGCACGTCGCCAGCCTGCTGCTCAAGACGGGAGCCGCCGACCGCGCGGCGCTGGGCCGGCTGGCCCGGCAGCGATGAGCGCCAGCATCAGGATGGGGGCACAGCACCCATGTGCCTCGCCCGCCGAGCAAGCACCCTGGCAGGGACAGATGCACCAGACCAGGGGGAGAGCTCATGACACACACCATGCGCAGATCCGTCGGCACACTGCGCGCGGCCATGACCGGGCCGGTGACCGGCCCGGCGGACCCGGACTACGACCAGGCCCGCCGGGTGTGGAACGCCGCCATCGACCGGCACCCCGCGATGATCGCCAGGTGCGCGTCACCAAGCGACGTGGCCGCGGCGGTCACCTTCGCCGCCACCAACGGCCTGGAGCTCACGGTGCGCGGCGGCGCGCACAGCATGTCCGGCGCCGCTGTCGCCGACGGCGGCCTGATGATCGACCTCAGCCAGCTCAGCCAGGTCAGCGTCGACCCGCGGGCGAAGCGGGCGCGGGCCGGCGGGGGCGCGCTGCTGGCCGGCCTGGACGTCGCCACGCAGGCCCATGGCCTGGCCGTGCCCGCCGGCACTGTCAGTCACACCGGTGTCGGCGGGCTCACCTTGGGCGGTGGCATGGGCTGGCTGACCCGCCAGGCCGGGCTGAGCATCGACAACCTGGTCTCGGCCCAGCTGGTCACCGCCGACGGGCGGATCCAGCGGGCCGCCGCCGACGAGAACCCGGACCTGTTCTGGGCCATTCGTGGCGGCGGGGGAAACTTCGGTGTGGTCACCGAGTTCGAGTTCCGCCTGCACCAGGTGGGGCCGATCGTGCAGGTCGGCCTGCTGTTCTGGGGACTGGAGCAGGGGCCCGATGTGCTCCGGCTGGCCCGGGAGATCATCGCGACGCTGCCGCGGGAACTGAATATCATCATCGCCGGGCTGAACGCCCCGCCGGCCCCGTTCGTACCCGGGCAGCACCACCACCAGCCCGGCTATGCCCTGGTGGTCGCCGGATTCGGATCTGCCGGGCAGCACGAGCAGGTCCTGGCCCGCATCCGCCAGGCGCTGCCGCCGCTGTGGGAGTTCACCACCCCCATGCCCTATGTGGCCGTGCAGCAGCTACTCGACGAGGTGGGCGCCTGGGGCTTCCACGCCTACGACAAGGGGACCTACCTTGCGGACCTGTCCGACGAGGCGATCGAGGTGGTCGCCGAGCACCTGCCGCGGAAGAACTCGCCGCTGTCGGTCCTGGAGTTCTACCGCCTGGACGAGGCCTACTCCGAGGCCCGCGAGGACGACACGGCCTTCAGCGGCGGGCGCTCACCGCGGTACGCGGTGTTCATCATCGCGACCTGCCCCACGCCCCAGCTGCTGGCCGCCGACCGCGCCTGGGCCCGTTCCCTCTGGGAGGCGCTGCGCCCGCACTCCCTCGGAGCCGGCGGTTACGTCAACGCGATGACCGAGTTCGAAGCCGACCGCGTGCGGGCTTCCTACGGCCCCGCCAAGTACCAGCGGCTAGCCACGATCAAGGCGGAATACGACCCCCAGAACCTGTTCCACCACAACGCCAACATCCAGCCCGCCTGAGCCCACCACGGGCCCGGCAACAGGAGTGACATTCCATGCTCGGAGAGCACCCGATCACCCCGTGCTTGCTGGCCACCGACCTCGCCGCAGCCAGGCAGCTCTAACCACGGCAAGCCGGGGCTGCAGATCATAAAAGAGGACGGAAATGCCATCGTGCTCGGTGCGGCAGCGGCACGCGCCTGGACGTGACCAACAGCACCGTCGGGACCGCCGGCAAGCAGACCCAGGCGGCATGGCAGGTCAGCGACATCCGCGCCGAGGCGGCCCGAACTCCGCACCCGCGGCGTCAAGGTCGAAGACTTCGACACCCGGCCCAGCGACCGAAGTCCTGGCGGACGAGCCGAGCTGGACTCGCAACGCTGCTCGCGCGACGCTCGACATCGCCATCGAGGAGCGAGAATGTGAAAGGGCGCTACTCAAGAACGGGAGGTAACACTGGTGTTTGAGTCGGCCAGCACGCATGCCATGATCGCTGTCAAGGACCTCGGCCGGGCCAAGGAGTTCTACAACGGCATGCTCGGGCTCACGGCCAGCGACGAACGGCACGGGGCCGGTATCCGGTATGAGACCCGGGGCGGCTCGTGGTTCTTGGTCTACCGATCTGAGTTTGCCGGGACGGCCAAGAGCACGTGCATGAGGTTCGAGGTAGAGGACGTCGAGTCCGCTGTCAGACAGCTCCGGGATCGCGGAATCGTGTTCGAGGAGTACGACCTCCCAGGAGTGAAGACGGTCGATGGAATCGCCGAGCATGAGAGCGGCGCACGGGGCGCGTGGTTCAAAGATCCCGACGGGAACATCCTGCAGATCGGGCAGCACGGCACGTGATGCAGGTTCTTGCCCCGGTCACGGCATAATCGACAGCAGCTCCCGGAGTTTCGCGTTGAGCCCGGACGTCTCGTCCAGGCGGCCCATCACGGCCTCGACCAGCTCGCGGTCATCGACCTCTACGGTGTCCGATCCATCGGTGACGAGCGTGCCCACGCCGGTAGCCTGGATCCTCAGGTGAGGTTTGGCCTCCGCAAGCGCGAACCGGGAGTAGCGGGCCCGCCATGCTGCCCGCTTGCCATGCTCGCCGCCTGCCGCGGGCACGCCGATGTCGTCGGCGTGGGTGGCGAGCTCGGCGGCCACGTGGAATGCCTGCCAGCGGCAGGGGTAATCGCCGGCAGAGGTGTCCACCACGCCGTCTCCGCGCGCACGGAACCGGCGGCGGTTGTCCGCGCTGGCAGCACGCCACCGGGCGAGCACCTCGCCCGGAGACAAGGCAGCGTAGCCGGCGACGCCGAGCGCGTTCGCCGAGTCCAAGTCCGTACCGCCGCGCCCGGCGAAGCGCGCGAGAAACGCCGCGACCGTTCCATCCAGGCAGGCCCGGTGATAATCCTCGCCATGGGCAAGGTGCCCCAGCACGTCCCGCACCGTCCACCCAGCGCACCGTGACGCCCGCGTCCAGCCGGACTCGCCGAGACCGGAGAAGAAGGCATCAAGGCGCTCCGCCTCCCCATCGAGCAGGGCGAAGGGATCGAGCCCGGCCAGCTCACGGTCGTCAGTCATCGCCGCCTCCCAGCCGCCGCGGACAGCACCTGGTGGCCACCATCCGGCCTGACCGACAATACAGAGCACACTGGATGCAGCGCCTCAGGACGGGGACGAGGTTGCATGGTGCGGTCTCCTCGGCGGGGGCTGGCTTGTCCGGCCGGAGTGCGCTCCTGGGCGAACGTCTTGCCTCTAGCTAGGGCGGGGCGTCAGCGAACCGACGCGCACTCATCGGCAGACAGCAAAATGGGCGAGCCATGTCGCCGAGATGCAGCGGTGCACAGATCGACCTGTTCGGCGCGGTGCGACAGCGTCTCCGCCGGACAGAGGCAGGCACGCATAGCGGCGGCTACGTGCGCGCCTCACTATGGACAATAGCCACGCAAAGTAATCGCACGATGCGCCGCCGGGTATCTCGGCATGGCCGTGCCTGTGCAGATTCAGCTGACCGTCGTTCGGATGAACGACCGCGTCCCGCTTCCCAGAGCGAGCGAGTCGAACCGTATGCGCTTCTCCGCCGCTCAGGGCAGGGAATCGGACAACGGACAGTGCTTAAACCCTGGCCATAACGACGGCTGCCACCGCCTGTACAAGGCCGCCCGGCTCGGCCGGGAGCAGCTGCCGTCTCCCGTGCTGACCGCTGCCGAGACCCTGGCCATCCGCCGCGACGCGGTCCTCGGCCCGCCCCGGCGGGCCGGCGGAGCGGAGGACCGGCCATGATCACGGTCTCCATCTGGCACAACGTCGCGCACGACGCGGAGGGCTGGCACACCGCGATGCTGGACGGCTACCAGCCCGGCCATCCCATGGTCCGCGTCTTCGCCTACCAAGCCGATCCCGGCGGGCGGTCCCCGGAAGCGGTCGCCGAGGAGACGTTCGCCATCTGCAACGGCCACCCCCGCGACGCCGGCGGCGAGGAGCTGTCCCGCCGCTACTACGCACGCGAGCTGCGGTCGCCGTCGGTCGGCGACATCGTGGGCGTCGGCGAAGTCCCGCTGGCGGTCGGCCGCTTCGGCTGGAGCCTCGTCCGCGGCGGCCTGGACGAGACCCGCACCGACGAGCACGGCACCCGCCCGCTGCCCGCGCCGGCCGCGCCCGGCCAGCCCCCGTCCGATTCCCCCGCTAAGGAGCACCGCGATGAGCGTCCTTGAATCCCGTGACTACCAGGCCGCCCGCGAGCGGATCACAGGCAATCCGATCATCAGCATGATGGCGGCCGGGGTGGTGACCGTGCCGCTGGCCGAACTGGCCCACCAGGACGGGACGCCCCGCTCCCGCCTCCAGCCCTACCCGCCGGCCGCGCACCGGCACCTCGGGCTGATCGCCGAGGCCGTCCTCGCCGAGCGCACGGCGATGCGCGAGGCGGTCGCCTCCACCATGGCCCCGCCCGGCACTGACCCGGAGTC
>Ga0335076_10003362_pt1 | contig 16084 bp, 10 predicted proteins | sample Lox_Sample_25_FD_206717 | JGI IMG/M metagenome (GOLD analysis project Ga0335076, IMG submission 206717) | Soil microbial communities from Loxahatchee National Wildlife Refuge, Florida, United States - Lox_Sample_2.5 | ecosystem: Environmental > Terrestrial > Soil > Wetlands | place: USA...
CCCTGAAATTGACCGGCAGCGCTGGGGAAGTTACCCTCGTTCTGCGCGAAGGCCATATCCAATACCGGCGCCGTCAGAATGATATTGTCGTTGTCCAACCCGAAACGGGCGCCCGTCGGATAGTAGTTCGTGCAGCTACGGGTGGTGCCGCCAGCGGCGCCAGTCGGGCTGGGCGTCAGAGGCAACTGCGGACCGCCGTTGATGCAGAACGGGGTGGTCAGGAACGGAACGGGAGTGGTGAGGGCGCTCGGAAAGGTGAGGTTATTGAGCGTGCTGGTAGCCGAATTCGCCAGCGGGCTGTTCAGAGGAGGAATGGCCAGCGGGTTGTTGATCAGACCCAGCGCGCTCGGCTGTTGCGGAGTGTTGTAAGTCAGGTTGATCGGAACCGCGTACAGAACCCAGTTGAAGGTATTCACGCCACCCGTCGAAGTGCCGCCCACGATGGGGGCAATCACCGGCGAGGTGAACAGCGGAGTCTGGCAAACCGCACCGCCGATGGTCGGCGGCGTGGCGCACTGCTGCAACTGGGCGAACCGCGAAACCACCAGCACGAAGTTGGAACGATGGGCTGGCAGGTCGGTGACGGTGAACAGCACCACGAAACGGCCTTGCAACTGGTCATAGCGGACCGATGCGTTGTCAATCACGCAGGTGGAGTTGCTGCCGGTTCCGGACGGGCACAAGGCAGTGCCGCTCGAGAGGCCACCGAGCACCGTGAGCCCCATCCACACATCCAGCGGAGCAAATTCCGTGGGGTTGTAGTTGTAGGGGTTCGCGATCGTGGCCGTCTGACCAGCCGAATTCGGGTTAGGATACCGCGCGATGGTTCGGTTTACGATCGTGAGAATGTCATCCGGCCCCACCGCGATCTGCGGATTGGGGGTCTGCACGATATACGGTACCTGGGTGAAGTAGTTGGTGCTGGCGCCGCCGAGCCCAAGACCATCCCAGTACTTGGAATTTCCATCCGTCGAGAACGGCGCGAGTGCCGCCGGACCGCCGCTGGAACCGCTAGTTACAGACGTTGATGAAACCGTGCCATCGGAGTTGACTGAGCTTACCTTGACTCCCTGCGCGGATGCCAGTCCTGTTGCCAGGACAAAGGCGGGAAGTAGCAACGCTACATTTCGAATTTTACTACTCATCTACCATTTCCTCCTGAAGGTGTCTCCTGACGAATCGGGTCAACCAGTCCAAAACTTCTGCTCGGGGAACGCGGGCAGAAACCGGCAGACCTGTGTGACATCGCATACCTTTATACCCTGCTCTCCACTTCTAGTCAACAACAAATGTTACCCGCATGCTTTTGGGGCAACGGTATTTAAGCCGAGAAGAGGATGGTGAGATCCGATCCAGGCAGACGTAGCACTGTACCATGATTCGGGTTGAAAATAAAAGAGAAATCTTGTTTTCGGTACCAGTTTTTTAGTGTGTGGCGAGATACGCCGTTTATACGGTATAAAAAGCTGGTTTAATGCGCCATATAAGTAACTGGCACGGTATAAGATTGAAATACTGTATAACCGGGGTTAAAGACCTGAAAAACAGGGGCCAAGCTCGCTTGCGCTCGCGGGGTTAGGGATGAGTTTGTCTGCATATTGGAGGTTCAGAGGTGTCTGGTACGAGCAGTGAGCGAGCCGAGCACCCCAATCCCCAATCCCGCGGCGAGCGTCAGCGAGCCGCCTTGGCCTTCTGCGACAAGCCCCACTCCAGATTGCTCTTCGCGTCGGCATAATTCGGCTTGTACTGGATGGCCTGCCGGGCCGCCTCGATTCCCTCGTCCCACCGGCCCATCGACAGCAGCGCCGCCGACATATTGTTGTAAGCTTCGGCATACCCCGGCCGCAGATCGAGGGCTTTTTCCGCAGCTCCCAGGCAGTCCTCGAAATCCCTCTGTTTGCAGAACTGTGCCGAGAGATTCACCAGTTCGTCGGGCCGCAGTCCTTCCGGGTAACGCGCCGCGCGGGCTCGCCGGGCGCGATCGGCCAGTTCCGCCATGTAGCGCCGTGCCACGTCCTCGTTGAACATCAGCCTCACGGTCTCCTCCAGAAGCTGATTGGCCGCCTGATGCCTCCCCTCCTGGTTCAAGACCTGAGCCAGCAGCTCGCGCGCCGGAAGCGACATCCGGTTCGCGCGGATGGCGGCTTCCAGTTGCGCCTGGCTGTCCGCCAGCCGGTTCCGCTCCGCCAGCCAGCGGGCGTAAAAGACGTAGGGTTCGGCGAAATTCGGCGCCAGCTCCACGGCCCGGCGGAAATGCTGCTCGGCCTCTTCATTGCGGTCGAGGCCGCTGAGCGCGATCCCCAGGTTCGACTGCACCGGGCTGTAGCCCGGATTCAGGCTCTCCGCGCGCTGCAGGTAGTTCAACGCCGTGAGGTAGTCGCGGCGCTGCAAAAAGGCCAGGCCGTAATTCATCATCCCGCGGGGATTCTTCGGGCTTTTGATGGTGACGTCCTGCCAGAGCGATTCCTCCGTCCGCCAGACCTGGTTACGGACGTGCGTGCCCACCGCCGCCAGCACCAGCACCACCGCCGTGGCGGCCAGGGCACCCCGCACCCACACCGGGTTGGTGGTGAGCCGCCCGGTCTTCCGGAACACGATCAGCCGCGCTTCCCAGAAGACCGCCAGCACCAGCCCGACGAACGGGAAGAACATGCGATGGTCGTTGGTCACATCGCTCAGGGCCGCCAGCGAGGTCGGCAGCAGTGCCAGGAAAAACCACAGGATGCCGAAAGCGATGGGCCGCGTCGTCCGCTTGCGCGAGGTCCGGAAAGCCACCCAGAGCAGGGCCGCGACAAAGAGGTATCCAGCCAGGGCTTCCCCGCTGAAGGGGCTCGAAACCGGGGTCCAGTCCGAGTCCGCGCTCAGACCGGTGGGCAGGAAGAAGGATTTGAAGTAATGCAGCGCCACCCAGGGTTGCGTCGCCCGATACAGCCACGGAGAGGTGGAGCCTCCCTGGTAAGCGGCGGGCGTCATCTTCCAGGTGAAGAGGGCCGCAACCACAGTTACGCCGAACGCCGGCCAGGTCTCCCGGAAAGCCGCCACCCACTTCGACCGGTTGGCCTGCCAGTTGCCGAGGCTACCCTCCTGTTCGAACAGGAATACATACGACAGCAGTAGGAGCGGATAGATCAAAGCGGGGGCTTTGGACAGGTAGGCCACCACCGCCGGGAGGAGATACCATCCGCGCCGGCGCTGCGCCGGATAGGCCACGAAGCACAGCAGGCTGGCCAACACCCCCAGGGTGCTGTACAGGTCGGCGCGCTGGATGATGTAGTTCACGGTTTCGGCCATGGCGGGATGCAGCCCGTAGCAGGCTGCCGCCAGCAGCGCCACCCAGAGATTGGAAGGATGCGGGTCCGCCAGCTCCATGAGCCGGTGGAAGAGAAAGAACATCAGGATGAGTTGGACCGCGAACCAGAGGAAGGTGGAGAGGTGGAAGAAGAACGGATTGTAGCCTTTCGCCAGCCAGTAATCGATCGCCAGGGAAGCCGAGACAATCGGACGATAGACTTGGCCGGCCGGGTTCGGGCTGAATCGCGTAGCGTCCTTGAAGAAGCCCGGAATGTTCCGCAGGCTGCGAACGTACCCGTTATCGACGATGGCGTGGGAATCATCGAAATGGAACCGGTTCTGGAAGTGATTGGCGTAAGCCGCCAGCACCACCAGCGTGAGCCCCAGACAGAGGAGGACTGTTTTGGCCTTGTTAGACAACATTATGGTGAGACCGACATTTTAACTCGCTTCGGAGCATGGTTCGCTTCGCTCACGGGGTTGGGGGTTGGGGGCAAGCCAAACGCGAGCGCAGCGAGCCACAAACCCCAACCCCCAACTCCCAGCCCCGCGAAGGAGGCGAACGAAGCGAGCCTACTGAGCAGCTTTCAGCGCTCTTGCGCGTTCCAGGTTCTTCCTCGCCAGCTCGAAGTCCGGCTTCAGCCTCACTGCCTCGCTCGCCGCCTGGATTCCTTCGTCCAGACGATGCAGCGCGATGTAAGCCACTGCCATGGTGTGATACGCCTCCGCGTAATTGGGCCGCATCGCCAGCGCCTGTTTGGCCCGCGCGATGCACTCCTCGTACTGCTTCGCCCGGCCAAGCGCGACCGCGGATTGCAATACCGCCTCCGGCGTAGAGCCCACAGTGGGCTCCGTGCCCACCGCGGGTGCTGTGCCCATCGTCTGCCGGCGCTTCTCGCGTTCCGCCAGGTAGCGCTGTGCGACCTCGTCGTTCTTCGACAGCCGGAAGGTCTCCGGAATGAGGACATCGAGCGCCTGCCAGTTGCCCTGCTGGGAGTAAATCTCCATCAGCAGATAGCGGGCGGCGAAGGCCTTCTCGTTCATCCGCACGGCGGTCTCGAGTTGTGCCTGGCTCTCCGCCAGCCGGCCTTTGTCTTTGAGCCAGCGGCCGTAGTAATAATGCGGGTCCCAGGAGTGCGGCGCGAGCGTCATGGAGCGCTCGAAATGCCGCACCGCGTCGGCATCGCGCCCGACCGCGCCGTACGCCACCCCCAGGTTCATCTCCGGCAGGTAGTCGTACGGGTTGAGCGTCGCGGCGTGCTCCAGGTACGGAAGGCCCGTGGCATAGTCGCCGCGATTCATCAGCATCAGGGCGTACTGCATGGCGCCGCGGGCATTGCCCGGACTCTTGAGCGCCACATCGCGCCACAACGATTCTTCGCTCTCCCACACGCGATTGCGCTGCCAGGTGCCCGCCGCCGCGGCCGTCATTGCCAGCGCGACGATCGCGACGCCGGCGCGGAGCCACGCGCGGTTCTCCGTCAGCCGCGCGGTCTGGCGGAACAGCAGCAGCCGCAGACTCCAGAAGACCGCCGGCACCAGCCCCACGAAGGCAAAGAACATGCGGTGGTCGTTGGCTACTTCGGCCAGAGGCATCAGCGATGTCGGCGCCAGCGCCAGAAAAAACCAGAGGATGCCGAACGAGACGGGCCGCGTCTCGCGGCGGCGCGCGGTAATGACCGCTGCCGCCAGCATCGCCGCGACGAACAGGTATCCAGCCACAGCCTCCCCGCTGAACGGACCCGGCACGTAGCCCCAATCGCCATCCGCGCTCAATTCCGTGGGCAGGAAAAACGACTTGAAGTAGTGCAGCGCCACCCACGGCTGCGTGAGACGGTACATCGAAGCGGAGATCGCGCCGGGGTTGAACGTCTTGGGAGTCATCACGGACTGCAGAATCGCCGCGGCGGCGGTCACCACGATCGCCGGCAGCGTGGCGCGGAGTGCCGCCGCCCAATTCTTCCGGCCGGCATCCTCCTCGAACAGGAACACGTACGCCAGCAGGATCAGCGGAAAAATCAAGGCGGGCTGCTTCGAGAGGTACGCCGCGATGGCCGGGAGCAGATACCATCCGCGCCGCCGCTGCGCGGGATAAGCCGCGAACCACAACAGGCTGGCGATTACTCCCAGGGTGCTGTACACCTCCGCGCGCTGGATGATGTAATTCACCGTCTCGGCATTAGCCGGTTGCAATCCATAGCAGGCTGAGGCGAACAATGCAGTCCACAGATTCGACGGATGCGGGTCGGCGTAATCGAAAATCCGCCGGAAGAGAAAAAACATCAGCACCAGTTGAACGAGAAACCAGAGGAACGTGGATAGCTGAAACCAGAACGGCTTCAATCCGCCGCCCAGCCAGTAATCGATGGCCAGCGATGCAGTGACAATGGGCCGGTAAGTGGCGCCGGTAGGTTCGCTGCTCGCCATCGAAGCATCCGCAAAAAACCGCGGCACATTTCGCAAGTCCCGCAGGAACAGGTTCCCCACCACCGCATGAAAATCGTCGAAGTGAAAGTAGTTCTGGAAGTGATTGGCATACGCGCACAGCACCACGAGCACGAGCCCCAGGCAATAAACGCCCGCGCGAAGCCCGCTTCGCTCGCGGGGTTGGGGGTTAGGGGTTGGGGGTTGGGGGCTAGTGCTCGCTGCGCTCGCGAAGCTGCGGGATCGTTTTGGCTTGCTCACGGGTCCGGCGGGAGATCGGGTTCGTTCCCCCACATTTTATCTCGTTACCAGTGCGCGCCAAGCCGCGAGCGAAGCGAGCCCCTAATCCCCAACCCCTAACCCCCAACCCCCAACCCCTGCTACATTGCGGCAATGGTCCTCGTCTCCCACGTTCCCTTCTACCGCGAGATCTTCTCCCTCCCCGAATTCCTGCGCGGGCCGCTGCTGTGTTTCGGATTTCAGGAATTCGAGCCGGGAGCCACACTCGATGGCAAGCAGCACCTTCACCTGGGCGAGTACCTCGCTACCGTGGGAATCAGCGCCACGTCTCTCGACTTCTTCGACCCGCGCTCCGAACTGCGCTACGACATGAACTACGCGGTGCCCTCCTGCGAACACGGCCGCTATGCCACCTTCATCGACATCGGCAGCCTCGAGCACGTCTTCGACACCCGCCAGTGCTTCGAGAATTGCCTGCGCATGGTGGCCCCCGGCGGCCACCACCTGCTGCATACGCCCGTCAACGGGTATTACGCCCACGGGTTCCACGTCTTCAATCCCGAGTGCCTCCGCGGCGCCTTCGAGCTGAACGGATTTCGCGTGATCTACGAAAAGTATTCGACCGTGAACGGCAGACCGGTCGCCGATCCTTCCGCTCCCGGCGATATCCTGACATGGATGGTGGCCCGCAAGGAGCGCGAGCTCGACCGCTTCGTCTGCCCGCAGCAGGGCAAGTGGTATACCCGATACGAATAGCCGGAATCGATGCAGATTGCCATTTATTGCCCCGACCGCCACTTCCTCTACGACGGGAAGACGCCCGACCAGTCCGGTGTCGGCGGCGGCCTCACCGTGCGCATCCGCATTGCCGCCGCCCTGGCCCGCCGCGGCCACCGCGTCTCACTGGTCTGCAACTGCGCGCGCGAGATTGTCCATCGCGGCGTGCTCTACCAGCCGCTCGACAAGGTCAGCCGCATTCAGGCGGACGTGCTGGTGATGCAATCCTCCGGAGGCGCGCTCGACCTCACGCCGCTGCTCTCGGCCGCGCTCGACGTCAAGGTGCGCATCTTCGTGTTGAGCGGCCTCGACGTCGCCAAAAGCGTCCACGAGCTGAATCCCGACGCCGTTTATGTGTGCAGCAACTTCATCCGCACCGCGATGATCCAGTCCGGCGCTTTCACCCGCAACCTCTTCGTCTCGCATTACGGCGTCAACCGCTGGAACCGCACCAGCCGGCTCGGTCCGCGCCGCGATCCCCGCCGGCTGATCTACTCCAGCCACCCGTCCAAGGGTTTCGACGCTGCCCGCGAAGTGGCCCGCCGGCTTCACAAACGCGACGAACATTTCCGCCTGCACTACTTCGGCGGCTCGAAGCTGTGGGGCTCGTCCGTGCCGGAGGAGGTGCCGCCCGCCGAGCCGTCGATCGTGTACCGCGGGCTGATCAACCAGCGCCGCCTGTCGTCGGAATACAAGCGCAGCATGTTCCTGGTGCAACTGCAGACCCGGCCGGAGCCTTTCGGGATCGTGGTGGTGGAAGCCATGGCCGCGGGCTGCCTGGTGCTGGCCAGCCCGGTGGGCGCCTTTCCGGAGCTGATCGAACACGGCGAAAACGGTTTCCTGGTTGGCGGCGACCCCTCCAGCCCGGAGACCCACGACCGGGCCGCGGAGATCATCGCGAACGTCTGCCAGGATCCGCAACTGGTCGAAAGGATTCGGCAACGCGCCTTTGCGACGCCCTTCGCTTGGGACACTCTCGCGGAAGTCTGGGAGTGCCATCTGAACTGGCTCATGGGCCGCAAGGGAGGGCACAGCCTGGAGGCCGACTGGGCCCGCTGCCTGGAGTGCGGGTCCACCTGCCTGGTTCTGCCCGACGGCTACCACTGTACCGCCTGCGGCTACTACGCCCGGCGATGCCGGTATAAATGATGCCGGTTATAAATAAGGATACAGAAACTCCACTATGGGATACCCACTGTGGGTGCTGTGCTCACAGTGATAGACGCCGATTCGCCGCCGTCGGGAGCGTCAGGACGATATTCGCCGTCTCCGCCGCCAGAGGGCGAGCCCCATCCACGCGCTGCCGGCCGTGACGCCGGTTCCTACGTCTGGCACCGGAGAATTCACAGGAAAATCCTGAAGATCCACAGGCTGCGGATCCACCAGAAAAGCCTGTTCCAGGGTGCCGCCCTGCAGGTAATTTGCGTCCACAATCAGCCCGAAATCTGTTGGATCGACCGAGAGAAAATCGGCTTCACTTTCCAGGATTCCGGTGTCGGTATATCGGTCTGGAGCGAACTGCGCCCAAACCTGATGCTGGATTAAGTTGTTCTCCGCGACGTCCGACGCGATCGTGCTCAGCAAAGCGTAACCTACCGTATCGGTGTTGAGTTTGGGCTGATAGACTGCCGGATCGGTGATTCCAAAATATGCCTGCATGACGCCTGCAACCCGCGGATCGGTCAACGCGATGTACACAGCGTTCCATGAGGTGCCAATGGTGTCGTGCAGGGCATCAATACAGAGGCCCCGATAGTCAGCGCCATCGAGAGTCAAGGTCACGTATCCGGTAAAATAACTTCCATCGTTCCAGCCTTGCCCATTGCCCAGCCCGGACAGCGCTACCGGGTCGGCGCTCGCAAGCGTGGATCCAACAAGGATAGTTATGGCGATTGAGAATAGACGCATTCTTCCTCTTACAAGACAATTCCTGGCCGCAAAGCTTTAGACTGAATAACTGCCTGCTGATATGTAGTTGGGCGCGCTTCTGTTTATCTCACCCGCAGGGGTACTGGTGGTGTCGTACTGCCTGACCTATAAGTTTCAGGCGCCTCAAGACGATACCAGAGCGCCGATAGTCTCTTCGAGATTGGAAACAAACTCGCCCCGGATGCCGAAAAGCTCGCGGAAGCCTTTGACCTCATAGCCGCCCTCGGGCAGCATCGCCTGGGTCGGCAGATAGCCGAAGACGGAATCGATATAGCCCACCGGCCAGACCGTCTTGCCGCGGAAGGCTTGCTGCATCGTCTGCGCGTACGCCCAGCAGGGTTCCGCGGAGAGGCCGGTCACCCGCAATTGATCCGAAAGATCGAACCAGTGGAAGGTGACTCGGGAGGTCTCTCCCGACAACCCCAAATCCGAAAGCGCGATGCTGGTGCGATGCAGGACCAACTGCGTGGCCAGGGGAGGCGCCTTCGCGGCTTCGCCGGCGGCCCGTTGCGCGGCGGCGGCGATGCTCTCCATCCAGCCGCGATACTCCGCGGGTGTGAATCCCGTGAAGCCAGGCCCATTCACCAGGTGGCTGACCAACAACAGGAGGCGCCGCTTCCAGGAGCCTCTTCGCATCCACCAGCCGGTGGCCCGCGGACGCAGATCGCCGCAGAAGCCCTGCAGAAACAAGACCGGGATGGGGCTGCCCAGGTGTGTGCGCAGCGCCTGCCGGACACCGCCCGGATAATCCGAGCTCAGCTCGCGGTATTGCGGCCATTCCGTGGGATGGCAGGAGATTCCCCAGATCACGCTCAGCAATTGCCCCGCCTCGTCTTCCACCCGCAGCAGGCGAAGCTCGCGGTCGCGCGGGCCGGAGGGATTGGGATGCAGGAACATCACGCGGCGGGACCACGACTCCTTCGGCCACCAGATTTTATGGCGGCGATTGATCCCGGGATCGCATGCCGTGGTGGCGAAGCGCAGGCGTGCCGGCTGCCATTGGCCGCCGCGCAGGACTTCGGCCACCCGATCGGCAATAGCGTTTTCTGCCCAGCCGATGTACCCCGGATCGACCGCGCTGAACCCGACCTTGGTGGGGTCGGTGGCGGGCGATGTGTGAGCGTGGCTGGCCGCCACAAACAGGCTCGCCTCGTCAAGCAGCCCGGCGCTGCGCTCCAGGATGCGGGCACGCAGCCCTGGGCTGGTGAAGAACCAGTCGAGTGACACCATCACCAGGGTGCGGCCGTCTGCCCGGAGGGCCAGGATGTTGGCCTCGAACGGCAACACCACGGCCCGGCTCGGTACATTGAGTGGCCCATGACAGGCCGTAGGCAGAAGCTGTGAGGGAGTTATGTCAACCGAGGCGGCTGTGACTTCCATCCAATGCCTCGCGGGACTGAGTGCCTAACTTGGCCGTCAGCACGTCTAAAATGGGGCGGATCGCAGTCAGTTCACTGACTTCCCGGGCATTCAAGCGGACGTTGAATTCTGTCTCGATGGCCATCACCAGAGTCACATGAAGCATCGAGTCCCATTCGGGTATGTCCACCAGTTGGGTATCCTCGGTGACCGCCAGAGAATTGTCCAGAAACAGATCCCTCAGGATGCGCCGCACCCGCTCCATCAAGTCTTGCCGAAAGGTCGTCGTCACGCTTGTCCCTCTTTCCCCACACTATAGCGCGCCCCTGTTCCCCACCGGATGAAAGGTGTGAACGCCGGTACGGAAGCGGTCACATCGAAGCGCCACCGGCTCCCGCCGTTTTCGGCGCCATCGGCGCGGAATCCCAGCCGCGGGAACAGGTCGGCCACCGGGCGATTCTTGGAGGTCGGATAGTAGCGGCCGATCAGATACGGCACGCCCGATTCTTTGGCGGCGCGGACCATCTCCAGAAAGACCAGCTCTTCCAGACCGCGCGAGAACACCCGGCAGCTCATCGCCCAGGAGTCGATGATCCAGGCATCGTCTTGCGGCAGGAGCGCCGCCACGCTCACCAGGCCGTGGTCGCCGAAACGGTCGCGCAGCGAAAACCAGCGGACCCAGGCGCGCCGATTGGCCGCCATGGCCGCCAGCTCCGATTCGGTATGGCGGGTGGTGGTGGGGTGGAACTGGTTGGTGCGGGCCAGCAACTGGGCCATGCGCGGCAGCGTGAACGAATCCGGGGGGCCGCTGAGCGCCTCCATATCCAGGTCGCGCAGAAAACCGGCCAGGTCGGTGGCCGAGGTGCGGGCTGCTTCGCGGCGGGCGTTCTCGTAGTAAAGGCGCGTGCGCGCGGTATCCTCTCCGGAAAAAGAGGAAGCTTCGAAGTAGCGGCCCGCCACCAGCGCCGGCACAAATTCCGCCGGATCGGCCGGCATTTCGGGCACGGTCACTTCCGGGAGGACGGAGCGGACGAGTTCCCGTTCGGCCGGGTTGTCGTCCACAAACACCAGGGAGTCCAGCCCGATGTTGAGGCTGGAAGCGATATCGCGAAGGTTGTCCGCCTTGTTCTTCCAGTTCGCGCGGAAGGCCACGATGTCTTCCAGGCGCAGGCGCATGGCGGGATGTTTGAGGAACGGCTCCTGGGCCACCGCCTCTTCGTTCTTGCTGCACACTGCCAGCAGGATGCCGCGGCGCTGCAGGGTTTTCAGATAGTCCTGGAGGGCCAGGTAGGCTTCACCTTCGGGGTCGTTGCCCAGGTGGATGCCGGCCAGCCCGTCATCGCCTGCGATGCCGCCCCACAGGGTGTTGTCGAGGTCGAACGCTACGCACTTCTTGGCCGCGCCGCGGCTGGCGCTCAGAAAGCGGGCCGCCTGAAAGGCCACCAGGCCGAACGCGTCGGGAGCGAAGGGCTGCTTGGATTGATACCAGTGGCGGTCCTGATGCCAGCGGCTCAAGCCGAAGACGGAAGCGGTGTGGTCGAGGTCGAACAGAGAGACGTTCTCCGCGGCGGTTGCTTCGGCCAGGACCAGGTTGAGGCGCCGGGCGAGATTGGCCGGGCTCCACGGCAGGGCCCCATCGTAATGCCCGAATATGCGGACCGCGGGAGCTTCGCAATTGTTCTGGAGGATGGCAACCGGGGCGCTCTCCCGCACGCGTCGCCACAAGTTCCGCCATTCCGACACAGCCGCCTGGACCGCGGACTCGCAGGCATCCGGCGCGGCGCCAAAATCGACTTGAGGCAACAGATCGCGTCCCGTAGCGAACAGCCAGACGACGTCCGGCTGGAATGCATAAAGCGCGCTGTGCGGATCGAGAATCTCCTGCCGGAAGGAACCGTAGGAAGCCAGGTGAATCTCCGGACGGAATCCCTCCAGCGCCAGCCAGAGGCGGAGGGTATCGGCGAAGTGTCCCATCGTGCCGCTGCCCAGGACGGCGATGCGCAAGGGGCGAAGGTTGGGGATCTCCGGGAGGACCTTCTGCAAGCGCCTGGCCCAGACCGCCTGGTTCGCGAACGGAGCCGAGGGATCGGCGCTGGCGCGCAACTGGGCAAACAGCGGCGTCTCAGTGGTGGAAACCGTCATGAGGTGTGACGCCCCTTCGCAAAAGACTGCAGCAGGCCGGCGAGTACCGGCGCAGGCTCTTCGGCCGGTACCGGTGACAAAGTAACGGTCTGGTCGGTAGTCAGTCGCGGCAATCGGGGAGCGGCGAAGTGAATCCGCGGGTATTTCCGGGACCAGTCCGTAGCGAGATATTCCATAGCCTGTTTAGCCATTATGTAAGCCGTCATATCTTCCGGGCGAGTGTCCACCGCTACCGACGAAGGCAGCCAGACGCCGCGCAACCAACCGTCGTTGGACGGGCCGGACAGCATCTCAAAAAGCCGTGCCAGCGCATGAATATAAATATCCGAAAATTCGAGGAATGCCGTATAAGCAAACTGCCGCGTTTCCGTGAAAATCGGGGGCGTGGCGAAATAATACAAGTCGGTAATCCGCCCGCCGCTGCTTAAGAATGCCGCGAGTTCGGGAAATTCCGCATCCCTGGCATCCAGGCGCAACGCGCCGGCAGAAGCGCCGGCGTCGGCGAGCTCCGCCACCACGCGCCGCGCATCGGCGGCGCCCTCGCGGTAAGTCAGAGTCACATGCGCTTGGCCGGCAGCCAGTAATTTGGCGCAAACTTCGCCCAATCCACGGCTTCCCCCCACGACTAAAGCGTGTTGACCGGCGAAGAGATCCGGCTCTATGAGGGCTTGGATCCCGGAAAATGACGGCTGGACTGCCGGCGCGGGGCGGACAAACGCTTCCAGGAATCCCGACATGCCGGGCGACGACACGGCAATCCGGCAAAACCGCCGCTCCGCCGAGAAGTTCTGTGTCTTATAGACAAGGTCAGGATGGTCTGCTGTCAGTGTATCGGTGAACGAGAGATTCAGGCTCGAGAAAATAGAGTCGTGGCCGGGCAGCCGCATGCCGATGACGTAAGTGGTGCCTAAGATCGCGGCGAGCTGCGTGGCTGGCAGGGCGGACGATAACCTGGGAAACAGATACGCGGCCGCGGATGGATCTAAGAAAAGAGGAAAGCTTCCGCCGCCGTTCGCGATGCCGGCGTCGGAGAGTCTTTCACAGGCGTTCCCCTGCGGCGGAGCATGGGATAGAAGCGAGATCGAGGCAGGCCGAAGTCCGCTCCACTCGGCTTGCACCTTCGCCACGACGCGCCGGTGCACATCCGTAACTACGATGCCGGAGTGGTTGTCCCGGTCCGTCTGCATCTCGACCTGCACCGCTTCGCCGGGGTGCGTGGCGGAGAAAAAACGCGCTCCCAGGCGGACCAGCGCGCCCACATCCTCGTGAGTCTGCGCATAAGTCTCCAAAGCGCGCAGCAGTAAGTGGACGCCGTGGGTCACGCAGCCGCCGAACATCAGCCTGCGGGCGTAGAGCGCGTCCAGATGGAGCGGATTGTGATCGCCGGACAAGCGTGCGAAGGCCTCGTGCTCGGCCGGCGTCACAATGTGAGACTGCTTCGGCAGGACGGCGGTCATACGAAACAGACAATTCCGCGATCGCGCAATGCCAGTAACTCCGTGGCGAGCGCCGGCCACGCATAGAAGCAGAGCGGGATTCCATGAAAGGGAAGCACCTGCATGGCGTCCGGCCCCAGGCTCTTGCCGATCAGGACATCCTGGTTGGTCTGGTTCAGGGTGCGGCGGTAAAACGGCCGGCGGAGTTCGTTGCCGTGGGCGTCGCGGAGCAGGCACTCGAACGGACCATCGTGCGCCCGGATGGGATATTTTTCCGGTTCGATGTCCTCCACCCAGTGCACAAACGAGTGGAAGCCGGGCCGCATGCCCAGGCAGAGGGATTTCGCGCCTTTCCACTGGCGGATGCGGTCGAACGGAGAGCCGGGGCCGTCGGCGTAGACGCAATCCTCGTGGCCGGCCAGCAGCTCCGCCGCGTGCGGGCCCGTGCCGCAGATGGAATGGCGGGGGTGCAGGCTCCGGATGACGTCCTCTTCGCGGCGGAACAGCTCCGGCAGGATTCCCGCATTGGTGGGTTCGCGGAGAACGTCGAAGAGACGCGGCGGGGTATCGAACATGTTGGATGTGTAAGCCGGCATCAGCAGCGTGCCCGCGGGCCCCGCCAGTTCCCGCATGGCGTTCAGTAATTGGTAGGGCGTCCCTTTGTATGTCAGTAAGTCATCGTAGGAGCACTGTACGAATAAGACACCGCCTTCTTGCAGTCCTGCCGAGCGGCATGCCGCTACCAGGTCCGCGGCTGTAAACGTGCCGTGTTTCCGGATCATTCGTGAGCGCAATTTGGCGCGCTGCTGCTTGCGCCAGAGAGTGCGTTTGTGTTTGATCCAGTTGATGCTGTGGGCCGGCAAGCACCGCTTGGCGTCGCGCACCAGCCGTGCCTTCAGTCTTGAAAACACAACTTTCTCATGATATCAGCCCGCCTCGCGGCGACGCCATGTTAACCAAAACCAGGGGTGGGAAGTTGACGAGTGGACTACCAGATCGCGTTGCGGTAGCCGTCCCGAATGCGCTCGTCTTTTGTAACCAGGGGTGTGTAGTTATTCGCCACGGCGCCTCGCGCGTTTGCCTTTCTTGTCGATTACTCCCAAAGGCCCGCCACACTGGTGGCGTACTCCTGGTTCTCGAGGAGCGAGCAGACTTCCGGGGCCAGACGCCGCGGCGCCGGTCATCGGAAGTATTTCGCGATGTCTGAGGCGACCGCGGGCTCAACACGGGCCTCATTCAACTGGTAGAGAGGCTGATCACCGTTGATGTCGCCCGCGAGCAGCCTCCATTTCCCCCGCACCCACACTAGTCTGCCTTCCGAAAAGCTCACATCCGTAGCCGGTGGAAGATCACATCAATCATTTGGTCGCCAAACCGGTGGCCCGAATGCATGCGATTCCCGGCATCCGGCAATAATATGAAACGTTGCACGGTCTGGCCTTCGCGTACCGATTGTCCCCCCCGCATCATGTAGCCCAGAACACAGGCCGACGTGCCCGTAGAGATCCATCCCTGCTTCAGGGATCGATATCCCCGCGGCAAGTCACACCACGCCACGAGAGCATATTCGTCCAAGTGGCTGGTCCTTGGAATCAGGTCATACAAATCCGGTCGATCCGAACTGAGGAAAAACAAGTCCGGTAAGACCGCAGCCACGCAGATCATGCATACCGGGCCCAGCACCATCCACCGGGCACGGCGGGAGAGTCTGTCGGCCCTACGATGTCCTGCTGAGCAGATTGCCCGCACCGCTGTATGCAAAAACTGCTTCTGGGCTTGCGCCGAGCCCGCTCCGGGTGGTGATGTTCGCCACCAGGCTGGTCTTGCCGCCAAACTCTGCTTGGGGCGTTCCCGTCACCAGTTCCATGCTCTGCACGGCGCTGGAGGGGAGTTGCGTGGAAAAAACCTTGCTCTGCTGGTCGCTGATGGGCTGGCCATCGATTACGAAACTCACCTGTGCGTGATCCCCTAGGGGGTGAAAAAACCCGTTGCCATCCGCTGCCACACCACCGGTGCTGTACACGATCGCCTGGCTCAATCCGGCGCCAGGATCAACCACCGGCAGTTTCGCAATCAGGTTGCGGTCGGCATCCACGTGATCCGAAGGGTCCAGTTCGATCATGTCGGCACCGCTGGCTTCCACCGTGACACTGGTCTTGGATCCGGCCAACGCCAGAGATGCTTTGACCTGCACGGGCACGGCGGAGCGGATTGCTACATCCCGAGAAAATTCCTCAAACCCCGGGGCCCGGATTTCGAGGTGATAAGGATTCGGTGGAATATTGGTCAATCGAAAGGACCCGTCCACCGCGGTGCGAGTGGATTGCTGATAACCGGTAACCAGATTGTGAACGCTCACCGCGGCGTTCGTGACCGCCGCGCCGGATGGATCGACTACCGTTCCTTCTATCGTTCCCGCATTTCCCAGAGACTGTGCCAATCCTACCTGCATAAATCCGGACAAGAACAGGCCGAAGATAGCCACA
>Ga0335076_10003364_pt1 | contig 16074 bp, 18 predicted proteins | sample Lox_Sample_25_FD_206717 | JGI IMG/M metagenome (GOLD analysis project Ga0335076, IMG submission 206717) | Soil microbial communities from Loxahatchee National Wildlife Refuge, Florida, United States - Lox_Sample_2.5 | ecosystem: Environmental > Terrestrial > Soil > Wetlands | place: USA...
GCCGGACACCTCGATCTACGCGCAGGCTTTTTCGGACGTTCAGCGCCGGGCGATCCAAACGGCGGATCGCATCACCGGTGTCATAGATTCGGCACCGCCACTGGCGACGACGTTCCCCGCCGGCTCGGCGCTCGGCCAACAGCTAGCGACGGTCGCTCGGCTCATCGCTGTGCGCGACCGCCTGCAGATGGAGCGACAGATCTTTTTCGTCGCGCTAAGCGGCTTCGACAGCCACATCAATCAGCTCGTCACCCAGCCGACGCTGTTCGAAGACGTCAGCGCGTGCCTCAGCGCATTCTACAACGCGACGGTAGAACTCGGTGTTGCGGAGAGCGTCACGACGTTCACCCAGTCCGACTTCGGCCGAACATTGACCTCGAACGGGCATGGTTCGGATCACGGCTGGGGCGGCGTGCAAACGGTGATCGGCGGTTCAGTGAGTGGCCGGCGGATATACGGCACTTATCCAACGCTCGAGGTCGGTGGATCCAACGATGTCGGCGATGGCAGGCTGGTTCCGACGATCTCCGCGGACCAGTACGCCGCGACGCTGGCGCGTTGGTTCGGCATTGCCGATTCCGACCTCGATGCCGTCGCGCCGCATTTGGCCAACTTCGGCGTGCGCGACCTCGAGATCCTGGTCTAGTCGACCGCGTCGGCTTTCGCCCGTATCGAGAGCTCGACACGCCGGTGCCGCGCGCAGCCTCGAGCACTAAGAGCGCCCGCAGGTGTCCGGCCAGCCCAACTTGCAGGCGCGCGCGTAGAGCGCGGCCGGCCGCTGGTCCCGAATGGGCCCCTTGCTGCCGCGCAGGATGAAGCGATAGTCGAGCGCCGTGGGCGCGTCGTGACGTAGCGGGCTCGCCGTCGCGAGCGCCGTCGCGTTGTCGCACGCGGCGGCGAACTGCAGCGTGCACGCGCGCCTGAACGCCGCCATCGCGCGCGTGCGATTGTCGTAGCGCTCGGCCAGCATGATGCCGATCTCGTTGCACGACCACGCGGAGCCGTCCTCGCAGAACCCGTCGTGCAGGAAGTACAGGTTGAGACAAGCGTCGCGCCTGTTCGCCGCGCACGCCTGTTCCCAGAACGGAGTCCACTGCCCGGGATGCTTGTCGCCGAGATAGCCGGAGGCGCTCATCGCGGTGAACGCGATGCCCCACACGCCCATGTAGGCGAGATGACGGTGGCGAGGCGTCCAGTCGACTGCCCACCACGTCGACGGATCGACGGCCTTCAGCGCGGGCAATTTCGCCAGCCGGTCGATCGCCTTGACGGACAGATTCAAAAGCGGAACCTGGAGCAGCTTGTCGTAGAAGGCGGGCGTGTTCGCGCTCAACAGGAGGTCGTACAAGAGCACGGTGCTGAGCCCGTAGATCACGCCGAAGAAGATGCGGCCGAGCTCGGTACGCGGCGACGTCGACGGATCGTTGAACAGCAGGTGCATGCCGAGGAACACGGCGATCGGCACGTGCGAGTCGACGAAGTAATAGCTGCCGGTGGCGGCGTAGTAGAGCTGACTGAACACGAACACCGTCACGACGGCGGCCATCGTCATCGGTGTGACGCCGAACAGGTATTGTCCCGAAAGACCCGCGATGAAGATCACGAGATAAATCTGGGGCGGATAGAACTGCGTTTGCGCGATGTCGAAGCCCCAGGTCGTGCTGCTCGCGTCGGCGAGCAGTAGCGCAACGGCCGCCACGGCCAGCGGAAACGACGACGGGTTGAAGATGTGCGTGCTCACACCGTCGCGCTTCCAGCGCAGGAACTCCTTCGCGGTCAAGCCGACCGCGATCATCACCAGCTGCCAGTAGAACCACGGGTCCTTGAACCAGAGGAACAGCGTGATGCTGAAGACGATCGGAAACGAGCCGAAGCCCAAGACGAACTTGCGGCGGTGTGTCCACGACAAGAGGCTGTCGAAGCCGTAGGCGAAGAGCAGTTGCGCGATGATCAGCGGCGCGGCGTGATAGACCTCGCGCCAGTAGTAGCCCCAGACGAGGATGACTAAGCCTTGTTGGCACGCTTGCAGGTAGTGCTGGCGGCGAGGCAGCCATTCGAGTGTCACCTCCTGTCCGCGCCGGAAGACGCCGAACAGCAGGATGCTCCAAGCGAGCAACACGCCCGCGGCGCCGAGGATCGAAGCGCTGACGACGGGGCGTTCGTCCAGCAGCGGGAGCTGGCTCAGCACGATCAGCGCCAATACGAAGGCGCCGTTCAGCAGGAACGCGCCGCGAGCGGAGAGCCGGGTGCTGGAAACCGGCGAGGGCGCGACCGGGCCGGCCGCGTTCGTGCTCCGTGCGCCGGCCGGTAAGTCGCTCGCACTCATCGGAAGAGATCCGCGAAAGCGCTATATCCACGCCGTGTCACGATGCTCACCTGCTGTCGCTCTGCGCGGAGCTACGCGCCGGGGCGCTAGTATGCGGATTCTTCGGGCGAGGTGGCACTTGTCGCTCCGCGCAAGAACGGGCGGACGGTTCGCACGCTCTTGAGCGCGCTATCGTCGGTGACCGTAGACTATCGTCCAACCGCGCGAGCCGCGCGGACTCGGGGGGCGCTCATGAAGATTCGTGATCACGGTGTGAAAGTCGAAGTCTCGGCCGGCGTTCACCCGGATCAATCCGTGAGCGCGGCGGGCTTCGCGTTCGGGATTCCGCCGCCCACCGACGAACTCCACGAAAGCACGAGGTGACGGCCATGAGCTATACGGCGAGCTTGAGCAAGATTCTTGGGCTATCGGCATTGGTGTGGGCGTCGTTCGCGCTCGCGGGAGAGCTCGTCCCCAAAGCGCCGCCCGACGCGATGAAACTCACAGCGCAGGACTATGCCGAGATCCAGCAATTGGCGATTCGCTACGCCTGGCTGCTCGATCAGTGCGTCAACGGCGGTTACGACTATGCGGATCTCTACGTCCCCGACGGCCAGTTCGCCGTCGCGGACGAATTCGGGACGACGTCGAACGAGCAACGCAAGTTCGTGACCAAGGGGCGGGAGGCGCTCGCGAAGGCAGCCGGCGGCGACGGCCAGGGCAATTGCGTCGATCCGAAAACGACGCTCGGCTACGGTCTCACGCACATCGTGACGAATCACATGATCGTCCCGACCAAGGACGGTGCGGTCGGCAAGCATCGACTCATCACGGTCGGAGTCTGCGGCTATCCACACCTCATCGAGCTGCAGGGAGGCTACGAGGACGAGTACGTGAAGACAAAAGACGGATGGAAGTTCAAGTCGAGGACGCATGTGTTCAAGCAGGCGACCTCGCTGCAATTCGGCGTCTGTGCGAACCGCAACTGACGCATGTAGGGAACGACATGGTCGAAGAGTACGGGGCGCGCGCAGCCGCTTGGCGGATCGCAGGATTTGCGGCATTCGTCGCGAGCGCAGTTCGTGGCGGTGGTCACGGGCGCGTCGCCGGAGTCCATGGGCCTTGGCCGCTTGACGCCCGAGCTGGCCGTAGGGAACGAGCGCATGCTGCACGTTTTCGCGCTCGAGTGACCCCCAACCGTGCGGCCGAGCACGGCATGATCTAACGAAGGAGATGCAAATGCGGCGCGCGTTCAATCTAATCATGCGAGCTATCACCAGCCTGCTTGGGCTTGCGATGATCGCGATGGGCTCGATCTGGGCGATGCAAGGTCTCGGCGTCGGCCCATCGGCGATCATGCAAGGCTTCATGGTGAACGACATCCATTGGACCTACTACGGCGTGATCCTGGTAATCGTGGGTGTCGCGGAGATCATATGGAGTAACACGCGCCAGATCTCCGCGCAGGAGTTGCAGGTGCCGAGCCGGTGACGGCCAGCGCTCCTTTTGGCTGCACCGGGCGTTGCTCGAACGCGGACAACTCAAACGATTGATTTGGGTGCTCCCGGTGCGGAGCCATCGATACACTTTCTCTCCATTGCAGTTGGTCGCGCGCTCGATAGCGTGTGCGCGAGCTCACCGACGGGCTAGGCGCGCACTCCGTGCTCGAGTGCGTCGGCCATGCCGAGTCGACGCTCACGGCTTTGAGCGTCGCGCGGCCGGGCGGCGCGGTCGGGCGCGTCGGCGTGCCGCAGGCGGAGGCGATTCCGGCCGCGGTACCGACGTTCTTCCGTAACGTAACGATCGCCGGCGGTCCGGCGCCCGTCCGCGCGTACATCGAAGAGCTGCTTCCGGACGTGCTCGAGGGGCGTATCGAGCCGGGCCGCGTGTTCGATCGCGAGACCGATCTCAATGGCGTCCCGGACGGCTACCGCGCGATGAACGAGCGCGAATCGATCAAGGTCATGATCCGGTTCTAGGAGCCAGCGGCCTCGCAGTCGTCATAGGAGATCGCAATGCGCGAACCGGAGAAGGACGTCGTTGTCGTCATAGGCGCAGGGTCCATTGGCCAGGCGATCGCGGGACGTGTCGGCGAGCAAGCGCGTGTTGCTGGCTGACCTGCGTCAACAGAATGCCGAAGCGGCCGCCGAGGTGCTCGGCAACGCCGGATACGACGTGAGTACCGCAACGGTCGACGTGTCCTCGCGCCAATCCGTCCACGCTCTAGTCGAGCGCGCCACAGCGCTCGGGAACATTATCGGCGTGATCCATGCCGCCGGAGTCTCGCCGTCGCAGGCATCGCCGGCGACCATTCTGGCCGTCGACCTGTACGGAACCGCGCTCGTGCTGGCTCGGCAACGTCATCGCATTCGGCGGTGCGGGACCAGGTCAGAGATTCCCTGCACGCCTACCAGCTTGCGAAGCGCGGCAACTCGCTCAGGGTCATGGCCGAAGCAGAGCGCTGGGGCAAGCGAGGAAGACGATCCGCTCGGCCGCTCGCCTCTCGATACGAAGAGGCGCGATCATCGCAGCCGGACGCGCCGGGCGTCAGTCGTAGACCGCGTAGACGCGCGCCTCGATGCTCATGCGCGGCGGTGCGCCGGGCGGGCAGGTCGGGTCGTCGAACGCGCTGTGCGGCACGCCGGGGCGCCAAGTCTTCTCGTTGCCGTAGCCGCGGAAGATGAGAACCTCGTCCGGCCGCATGTCGCGGTAGTAGAGCCAGCGATGCGCCGGGTTGTGGCGCAGTAGATAGGCTTCGAGCTCCCACCACTTCGAGGGGTCGTCGCCCTCGTCGTAGACGCCGTCGGCGGGCAGCAAGTCCTCACGCGCCACCGTGCGTGCATCCACGACCGCGAGCGGCACGTCCTGCGGCGGCTCTGACACGACTCGCCAGATGTTGTAGCCGACGAGGCGCTGGCCTGGCTCGAGCTTCTCGGGCCCAGCGCCGAACACATTTGCCGAGAGACCCGGCGAGGTGTTCGGCGTGAAGTCGACGTGGGGGAAGCGCGCGGGCTGCGTGTTCATGCCGGTCTTGTAGTAAGGCGAGCGCTCTGTGTAGCGCACGAGACCGCCGCCGCCGAGCATCTTCGCGCGCACGGCGCCCGTGAGCTCGACGATGAGCCGCTCGATCTCTCGAGGATATTTCGCGCGCACTTCGGCCGTGTCGCGGAAGTCGCGGATGTCGGAGGCGTGGTCCGCGATCGTCAGGCCTTCGCGCTCGAGCGTCGGCGCGTCGCGCAGCTGTCGAGCGTCGGTAATCGTGACGCGGTGCGGGTCGAAGATCAGGTTGTCGCGGCCGTGCTCCTGCGCGTGGAACTTCGGCCGCGCGGTCATCGCACTGACGTAGTTGATCGTCGCCTCAACGGTGGACGGGGCAGGGGGCGGCGCTGGTTTCGATTGGGTTCGTGCGGCCATCGTAATCTCCTGCGTGTCGTGATGGGTCAACGTTTAGCGGCGGTTCGGCCAATGCCTGTGCGCGCTGCGCGCGGCTTGCTTGCCGCGGCATCTGCGCTCGCGCCGCCCTTCGCGAGGCGCCGCAGCCTCGGGTGGCAGATGTGCGATTCCGCCCGTGCGATCAGATCGGTGAACGTTTCGTTGAGGCGGGCAAGATCGCTCGCGCCCAAGCCGGCGAAAAGCTCGCGGTGCATGCGTGCGCCGACCTCCGCCGCACGCGCGAACAGCCGTTCGCCTGCTTCCGTGAGCTCGATCCGCAGGATCCGGTTGTGATCCGGATCCGGCCGTCGCGCGATGGCGCCGCGGTGCTCGAGCGGCGCGATGAGCTCGGTCATGGACTGAGGCAGCACGCCCATCGCGCGTGCGAGCTCCGCGGCGGACGTCGCCTCGCCGGACTTCACGAGCACCAGGATGAAGAATTGGCTCGGCGTGAGATCGACCTCGCCGAGCGCAACCTCGACGCAGCCGCGCACGGCGAGCTCGGCGCGTTTGAGCAGGTAGATCGGGCTCACCGAGAGGCCGTCGACTTTGGTTTCGCTCGCCAAGGCGGGGCTTCCTCTATATAAGGCATCCGAAGATAGCAAAACGTCCGAGCCTGCGCACGCGGAGCGCGGCCGCCCCAGCAATTCGGTAACCGTCGGGTGTCGCGAGGAGCCGTCAGCGGCCGCTCGTTCCGCCCCAGGGCGAGTTCAAGTGATACGGCGCGCTACCGCCGATCATCTCGACGCGGCCGATCTTGCCGTTCTCGATCTTGAACGCTTCCGTGACCTCGATGCTCGAGGCGCGCCCTGCGAACGCGCCCATGTCCACCGTCTCGCCGCTCGTGAGCGTGATGCTGCGCACCGTGCCGCCCAAGTCGAACACCGCATTGGTCCAGACCACGCCGCGTTAGCCGTCGCCGACATCGAGCGCCTGCTCGTTCTCGGTGTACTTCACGTCCGCGGAGAGCGGCAGGCGCGATGGATCGTGCGCGACCACTGCCGCGAGATAGTCGCGCACCAGCGCGTCGAGGCACGCGCGGTCGCAGTCGGTCGCGATGCGCGCGGGCGCTTGCGCGGCCGCTTCGCCGGCGAGGCAGGCAACCGCCAGCGAAACGATCGCGGCGATCGTCAGGATCGGCGGCGTGCTCATGCGCGGCTTCTCAGCGATGTCCGGATGTGTAGACTAGTCCACTAATAAGGCCGGTTGTAGAGGTGTGTAACTTGTCCGGACATGTTATCGCCGCAGGGACGGAGCGGGTGCCGGAGTGAGCACCTCGATGCGCGGCGCGCACGTCGACGAAGCCGTCGAGGCGCAACTCCTCGACGCGATCGATCGCTGGATCGACCGCGACCTGCGGCCGATCGTCAAAGAGTACGACCACGCCGATCGCTATCCGACGCAGATTGTCGAGCAGATGAAGGAGCTCGGCCTATTCGGCGCGACGGTCGGCGCGGACTACGGCGGGCTCGGGCTGCCCGCAACGACCTACGCGCAGATCGTGATGCGGATCTCCGCCGTCTGGATGTCGATCACGGGCATCATCAACTCGCACTTGATGCTCGCGCTCGCGATCGAGAGGTTCGGCACCCCCGCGCAGAAGGCGCAGTGGCTGCCGAAGCTCGCGAGCGGCGAGGTTCGCGGTGGGCTCGCGCTCACGGAGCCGGATGCGGGCACCGATCTGCAAGGCATCCGGATGACCGCGCGCCGCGACGGCGAACACTACGTCATCGACGGCACGAAAACCTGGATCACGAACGGCGCGGAGGGCTCATGCTTCGCGTTGCTCGTGAAGACCGATCCGAACGCACAGCCGCGCCACAAAGGCATGAGCCTTTTCATCGCGCCGAAGTTGCCGGGCTTCAGCGTCGGCAGGAAGCTCGACAAGCTCGGCTACAAGGCGATCGATTCGACCGAGCTCGTGTTCGACGGTTATCGAGTGCCGGCCGATCACTTGATCGGCGGCGTCGAGGGCCAAGGGTTTTATCAGGTCACGGGCGGCCTCGAGCTCGGGCGCATCAACGTCGCGGCGCGCGGCGTCGGGATCGCGGAGGGCGCGCTCGCGCTCGCGACGCAGTACGCGCAGACGCGCAAGACCTTCGGCAAGCCGATCTGCGAGCATCAGGCGATCCAGCTCAAGCTCGCCGAGATGGCGACTCGCGCGCGCGCGGCGCGGCTGCTCACGCTCGACGCGGCCGCCGCGTTCGACCGAGGCGAGCGCTGCGACCTCGAAGCCGGCATGGCGAAGTTTTTTTCTTCCGAGGCCGGGCTCGAGAACAGCATCGAGTCGATGCGGATCCATGGCGCGTACGGCTACTCGAAGGAGTACGACATCGAGCGCTTCTACCGCGACGCGCCGCTCACCGTGATCGGCGAAGGCACGAACGAGATCCAGCGCGTGATCATCGCGAAGCAATGGCTCAAGCGGAACCCGGTCGCGTGAAGCCGCTCGACGGGCTCCGTGTGCTGAGCCTCGAGGTCTACGGCGCGGGCCCGTACGGCTCGCAGCTGCTCGCTGCCCTCGGCGCCGAGGTGATCAAGATCGAGAACCCGGCGACGGGCGGCGATCCCGCGCGTCACGTCGGCCCGAACAAGCTCGGCGCCGCCGACAGCCAGTACTTCCAGACGTGGAACGCGAACAAGCGCAGCGTCGCGCTCGATTTGAAGACCGCGGACGGACGGCGGGCTTTCGAGCGGCTCGTCGAGAGCTCCGCCGCCGTGATGAACAATTTGCGCGGCGATCAGCCCGCGAAGCTCGGTTTGGACTACGCGGCGCTCGGTAAGATCAACCCGGCCGTCGTGTGCCTGCACATCTCGGCTTACGGCCGCGGCAACGAGCGCGAGTCGTGGCCCGGCTACGACTTCCTGATGCAGGCCGAGGCGGGGCTCATGAGCCTCACCGGCGAGCCCGACGGGCCGCCCGCGCGCTTCGGCCCGTCGATCATCGACTACATGACCGGCGCGACCTCGATGGTCGGGTTGCTCGCCTGCCTGCTCGGCGCGCAGCGCTCGGGAACGGGCTGCGACGTGGACGTCTCGCTCTTCGAGGTCGCGCTGCACCAGCTCGGCTACGCGGGCACGTGGTATCTGAACGGCGGCGGCGCCGTGTCGCGCCTCGAGCGCAGCAGTCACTTCTCGGTGTCGCCGGTGCAGACGTTCCCGACGTCCGACGGCTGGATCTTCGTCATGTGCATGAACGACAAGTTCTGGGCGGCGCTGCTCGGCGCTCTCGGCCGCGAGTCGCTCGGGAGCGACCCGCGCTTCGCGGACGGCAACACGCGCCATCGTCACCGTCACGAGCTCACCGAGATCCTCGACTCCGTGTTTCGCGGCGCGACCACCGAGCAGTGGCTCAAGCGCTTGTCCGGCGTATTGCCGGTGGGCCCGGTCTACGACGTGGGCGAAGCGCTGACGAGCCCGTTCGTGCGCGCGTCCGGGATGATCCAGACGGTCGAGCATCCCGAGAAAGCGGACCTCGCGCTGCTCGCGAGCCCGATCAAGGTGAACGGCGCGCGTGCGCCCGTCGCGCCGTGCCCGCCGCTCGGCGCCGACAACGAGGCGCTGCTGCGATGAGCCTGCTGCGCTCGCTGCTGTTCGTCCCCGCGAATCATCCGCGCCGCGTCGAGAAGGCGCTCGCGCTCGACGCCGACGCCGTGATCCTCGACCTCGAGGACGCGTGCCCGCTCGCCGCGAAGGTCGCGACGCGGCCGGTCGTCGTCGAGGCCCTGCGCAAGCCGCGCCGGGGTCTCGGCTACGTGCGGATCAACGCGCTCGCCACGGAGCTCGGCTACGGCGATCTCTGCGCCGTCGTGCAGCGCGGCGTCGACGGCGTGATGCTCACGAAGGTCGACGGGCCCGACGCGATCAAGATCGCCGATTGGCTCATGACGCAGATCGAGCGCGAGCGCGGCCTGCCGCCGCGCTCCGTCGACCTGCTGCCGCTGATCGAGACCGGCGCCGGCCTCGTGAATGCCGAGGCGATCGCTCGCGCGTCGCCGCGCGTGAAGCGGATGGCGTTCGGCGCCGGGGACTTCACGCTCGACATGGGTATTCGCTGGTCTCGTGACGAGACCGAGCTGCTGGCGTTCCGCAGCGCGCTGCTCCTCGCGAGCCGTGCCGCGGGCATCGAGCCGCCGATCGATCTCGCGTGGATCAACACGAAGGACGCCGGCGGCTTCGCGAACTCGCTGCGCTGGGGCTCGACGCTCGGCTTCCAGGGCAAGCTCTGCATCCACCCCGATCACGTCGAGCCGATCAATCGCGCGTTCTCGCCGAGCGCCGACGACGTCGCGAAGGCGCAGCGGATCGTCGCCGAGTTTCGCGACGCCGAAGCGCGCGGCTCGGCCGCGTTCGCGATCGACGGCGCGCTCGTCGACTACGCGATCGTCTACCAGGCGCAGCGCGTGCTCGAGCGGGCCGCGCGCGTCGCGGCGCGAGACGCGCCGGCGGGCGGCGCATGAACGGCGCGATGCGCGAGCCGGAACATGCGCGATCGGCGGGGCCGCGATGAAGCTCGCCGGCCTGCGTGTCGTGGATCTTTCCGTGTTCCTGCCGGGGCCGTACCTCACGCTCGCGCTCGCCGATCACGGCGCCGAGGTGATCAAGATCGAGCCGCCCGGCGGCGATCCCGGCCGCGAGATCGGCATCGCGGAGGGCCCGTCGACCGTGTTCTTCCGCAACTTGAACCGCGGCAAGAAGAGCGTCGTGCTGAACCTCAAGGAGGCGCGCGACCGCGATAGGCTGCTGCGGCTCTGCGCGACGGCCGACGTGTTCGTCGAATCGTTCCGCCCCGGCGTCGTCGATCGGCTCGGTGTCGGCTACGCCGAGGTGTCGCGGCGCAATCCCGCGATCGTCTATTGCTCGATCAACGCGTTCGGGCGCGAAGGTCCGTATCGCGATCGTCCCGCGCACGACCTCGCGGTCGAGGCGCTCGGCGGCGTGCTCGGCATGACGCTCGGCGACGACGGGCGGCCGGCGATCCCCGCGCTGCCGATCGCCGATCTCGCGGCGGCGCTGCACGGACTCAGTGGTGTGTTGATGGCGCTGCTCAAGCGCGAGCAGACCGGCGTCGGCGATTACGTCGAGGTCGCGATGCACGACGCGCTCGTCGCCGCGCTGCCGAACATCGTGGGACCCGCGTTCGCCGAGAATCGCCAGCCCGATCCGAAGGCGGAGCGCACGACGGGCGGCTCGGCGTTCTACCGCGTGTACGACACGGGCGACGGGAAGCACATCGTGCTCGCGGGTCAGGAGGCCAAGTTCGTCGCGAAGGTGCTCGACGCGCTCGGCCGCCCGGACCTCGCGCCGCTCTGCGCGCGCGGGCCTGGCCTGCATCAGCGCCCCGTCGTCGAATGTCTCGCGGCGTTCTTCGCGGCGAGGTCGCAGCGCGAGTCGCTCGAGTGGCTCGCGGCGCTCGACGTGTGCTTCGCGCCCGTCAACACGCTGCCCGAGGCGTTCGCCGATCCGAACGCGGTCGCGCGCGGGCTCGTGCAGGTCGACGAGAGCGGACGCAGACATCTCGCGCCGCCGGTGCGGTTCACGGCGGAGCCGGCGCGGCCGGTGCTGCGCGAGCCGAAGCTCGGCGAGCACACCGACGACGTGCTCGCGAAGCTCGAAGATCTCGAGGACCATTGGTGAGAGTGGAGAGCGGCTCGCGAGCTCACGTGCCCGCCCGTGGGCGACGGGGAGCGATCAGATGACGCACGGTTCACGGAGCATCGGCCCGCGCCGCTCGCGCGAGACTTTTGGGCGCTACTACGAGGAGTTCGAGGTCGGGGACATCTACGAGCATCGGCCGGGGCGCACGATCACGGAGACGGACAACACGTGGTTCACGCTGCTCACGATGAACAATCACCCGCTGCACTTCGACGCCGTGTACGCGGCGAAGACGGAGTTCGAGCGGCCGCTCGTGAACAGCTGCCTCACGCTGTCGATCGTCGTCGGGATGAGCGTCTCGGACGTGAGCTACAAGGCGATCGGCAACCTCGGCTGGACCGACATCAAGCTCACGCACCCGGTGTTCGCGGGCGACACGCTGTACGCGGAGTCCGAGGTCATCGCGAAGCGCGAGTCGAAGTCGAGGCCGACGCAGGGCATCGTGACGGTGAGGACGCGTGGCGTCACGCAGGACGACGAGGTTTGCATCACGTTCGAGCGCACGATCCTCGTGCCGAAGAAGGGTCACGGCGTCGACGACTGAGCACGAGGACGCGAATGTCGCAACGCAAATCCGCAACCTCCGCTTCCCACGAACGAGGTCGTGAGCGCTCGGGGCCGCTCTACCGGCAGGTCGTTCAGACGTTGAAGCAGGAGATCGTCGCGGGCGTCTATCCCGTGGAGTCGCAGCTGCCTCCCGAAGGCGCGCTGCAGGATCGGTTCAAAGTCAGCCGGCATACCGTGCGCGAGGCGCTGCGCGAGCTGCGCGCCGCGGGCCTCGTCGCTTCTCGGCAAGGCTCCGGCACGACGGTGTTGCGCCCCGGAGCGCCGCGGCCTTATGTGCACGAGGTCGCGTCGATCAGCGACCTCATCGAGCTCGCGAACGCGACGAGATACGACGTGAGCGCGAGCGAAATCGTGGCAGCTGATCGCGCGCTCGCGGAGCGCCTCGGCGCGGCGCCGGGATCCAAGTGGTTGCGAGTCGAGGGCTTCCGCTATGCGCCGGGAGCCCCGCAGCCGGTCTGCTGGACCGAGGTCTATGTGCACGGCGACTTCGCCGGGGTCGAGCGGCTGCTCGGTCGCAGGCCGGGCCCGATCTACCTCTGGATCGAGGACCTCTACGGCGAGAGCGTCGCGGAGGTCCGGCAGTCCGTGCGCACGGGGCACGCGTCGGAAGGGATCGCTGGCCCGCTCGGCGTCGCGTCCGGCGCGACCGTGATCGAGGTGCAGCGTGTCTATCGGCTGTCGTCGAACGTGGTCGCCGAGATCGCGCTGAACGTTTATCCGGCCGAGCGGTTCGAGCTCACGATGACTTTGCGCCGCTCGAGCGGCTGACGATCGCATTTCCGTCCGGGGGGACGACGATGAAGAACACACGGGCTGAGGAAGCGAACGACGTGTCGACCGCGCGCGGCGGCATCGAGCATCGATCGGTCCGCGCGCCGATCTACTACTCGGTGCCGACGCACGAGCGCCTGCACATCGACGTGCGCGACTTCTCGCGCACGAACATGCGTTTCACGCCGCACACGGTGGAAGTTCGCGACGCGCGCGCGACGCAAGACCGGCTCTCGCTCGAGCGCGAGGGGTTCGTGCTCGCCGAGCATCGCAGCGCGGTCGCGGGCTCGCGCGATCTCGAGCGGCTCGGCCGCGACTATCACGCCGAGATGCAAGAGATGCTCAAGGTCTTCACGGGCGCGCGCGACGTGCTGCCGCAGCGCACGGGTCTCTTGATCCGCTTCGGCGAGCGCTCGAAGGAGCAAGGCTCCGCGAAACCCGCGCGCTTCGCGCACTTGGACTACACGACGGAGTGGGCGCACCGCTTCGTCGCTCTCGTGACCGGTTGGGAGCGCGCGTCGCTCGCTCCGTACCGGCGGTTCGCGATCTACCAGACGTGGCGCGCCACGTCGACGCCTCCGCAGGACAACACGCTCGCGCTCTGCGACGGCCGAACGGTCGCCGGCGAAGACACGGTCGAGTTCGACGTGACGATCGGCGCGGAAGGTGTGCCGGGCAACACGTTCGTGTCGCGCGTCTGCCTCTACAGTGCCGCGCACCACTGGTACTACTTCTCGAACCTCACGCGTGACGAGGTCATCGTGTTCAAAGCGTTCGACTCGGATGCGCCCGACGCGCTCAACGCGGCGCACACCGCGTTCGACGACCCGACGGCTCCGGCGGACGCCGCGCCGCGGGCGAGCGTCGAAGCGCGGTTCGTCGCGTTCTTCGACTGACGTGAGCGCCGTCGACGAGCCGCGGGCGCGTGCGGCGAGCGCGCCGGGACTGTTCGGTTGGCTGCGCGAGGGCACGCCGGCCGCTCGCCGTGCGCTGCTCGCCGCGTCGCTCGGCTGGGCGCTCGACGCGTTCGACGTGATGCTCTACGCGCTCGTGCTGAGCTCGCTGCTTTCCGATCTCTCGATCTCGACCGCGACGGCCGGCCTGCTCGGCTCGCTCACGCTCGTCGCTTCGGGTGCCGGCGGCGTGCTGTTCGGGATGATCGCGGATCGCGCGGGCCGGCGCCCGGCGATGATCCTGAGCATTCTCGTCTACTCGGTGTTCACCGCGGCGTGCGGCTTCGCGCAGAGCGTCTGGCAGCTCGGCGTGTTTCGGTTTCTGCTCGGGCTCGGCATGGGCGGCGAGTGGACGAGCGGCGCCGCGATCGTGTCGGAGACGTGGCCCGATCATCACCGCGCCAAAGCCGTCGCGCTCATGCAGAGCTCGTGGGCCGTCGGCTACGCGGCCGCGGCGCTCGTGGCCGCAGCGATGCTGACGACCGTTGGCTGGCGCGGGGTGTTCTTCGTGGGCTTGCTGCCGGCGCTCTTGACGCTCTGGATCCAACGCGGAGTCGAAGAGCCGGAGGTTTGGGTGCAGGCGAGGGGGTCGCCGGCCTCGAAGCGCGCGTCGATCCGCGACCTGTTCGGCGCGCGCTTCGCGTCGACGACGGCGCTGCTCACGTTGCTCAGCACGGCGACGATCTTCGCGTATTGGGGCTTGAACCTCTGGGTCCCCGCGTACCTCTCACTGCCGGCCGAGCGGGGCGGGCTCGCGCTCGGCACCACGTGGACGACGTTCCTGGTCGTCACGATGCAGGCCGGCACGTTCTTCGGCTACGTCTCGTTCGGTTATGTCGCCGATGCAATCGGCAGGCGCAAGACGTTCATCGGCTACATCGTCGTCGCGGCCGCGTTGACGCTCGTCTACAGCGTGACGCGCAACGAATGGCTGCTGCTCGGGCTCGGTCCGTTGACCGCGTTCTTCGGCACGGGGTTCTTCTCGGGTTTCGGCGTCGTGACGGCGGAGCTCTACCCGACGTCGATTCGCGCGCTCGCGCAAGGCTTCACGTTCAACGTCGGCCGGCTCGCGAGCGCGGCCGCGCCGTTCCTCGTCGGCTCGCTCGCGCAAGAGCACGGATTCGGCGTCGCGTTCGCGATGCTCGCGGGGGCGCTACTGATCGGCGCTGCTACGTGGATCTGGTTGCCCGAGACGCGCGGCCGCACCTTGGCATAGCCCCCCCGCGGCACGCGGTGCGCGGCTCACAACGCCTGGAAGAGTTGCGCGATCATCCGCTTGAGCCATTGATGCGGCGCCGATTTCTGCACGCGCCGGTGGCTCACGAGGCAATACGCCAGCTTGAACGGCGGCGTGTAGGTCGAATGCAGCGGCTTGAACTTGAGGTCGCGTGTCGCGAGCCCGTTCAAAAGGCCTCCCGCGAGCAACAGACAATCGGTGCGAGACACAGTGGTCAGCGCCACGGTCAGGTTGTCCGTTTCGTACGCGGCCGGCCACAGTTGGCTCAATGGCGGTTGCCCGGCGCGCGGCTGGAACAACGCGAACTTGTCCATGTCGGGCACGCGCAGCGCGATGCGCGGATAGCGGGACAGATCGTCGCGCGTCCACTGCTTCTTGTGCAGCGGATGATTCGCGCGCGCCAAGATCGCGGGGGCATCGGTGTACATCACCTCCGACTCGAAGTCGGCGGAGAGCTCGGAGAACTGGAGATTCAGGACGAAGTCGACCTCGCCGAGCTCGAGCCCTCTGAGCTGATGGCTGTGCTGACTGTGCACCTTCAGCGTCATGCCCGGCGCGTGCTCGTGCAGCAGCGCGAGTAAGCGGGGACCGAGCGTCACGTGCAGGTACTCGTGCGCCACGAGCACGAGCTCACCTCTCCAGGTGGCCGGATCGAAGTCTTCGTGCGCGAACAATCCACCCGCCGTCTCGAGCCAGTCGCTCAGCGGCTTCTGTAGGCGCTGCGCGAATGGCGTCGGCACCAAACCCTTCGACGCCCGGAGGAACAACGGATCCTCGAACTGCGCGCGGAGCCGGGCCAGCGCCTTGCTGATGGCGGATTGGGTCAGGTGCAGCTGTCGGGCCGCCGTCGACACGCTCCGGCATTCGAGCAATACCTGTAGTGTCACCAGGAGGTTGAGGTCGATACGGGACAGCTGGCGCGTCGTCACGGTGATATGAAATCAGATCATGGATATTAGGAATATATATCACTGTAAATCATATCACAGCGCGCCTATCCTGTGCAGCGTCCAATGAGGAGAACGGAAATGACCATCCTTGCCATGATCTGCCTTGCCCTGTTGGCTGGCGCCGCGGTTAGCGAAATCGACCTCGCGTGAGGGTTACCGCCAAGTCGTAGCCCAGTCCCGCGCGTGCTTCGCGCGCCTTGC
>Ga0335076_10003366_pt1 | contig 16073 bp, 8 predicted proteins | sample Lox_Sample_25_FD_206717 | JGI IMG/M metagenome (GOLD analysis project Ga0335076, IMG submission 206717) | Soil microbial communities from Loxahatchee National Wildlife Refuge, Florida, United States - Lox_Sample_2.5 | ecosystem: Environmental > Terrestrial > Soil > Wetlands | place: USA: Florida...
CGCGTGGACCGTGTTTCGTTTCGGCCCCAAGTTCGGCGAGGCGTTCCCCGACGAGCAGTTTCCGATCTCCGCAATGGACGAGCTGTACAAGCAGATGATCCCCGACCTGAACTCGACGCTGCCGCGTGACAGCAACCCGACCTGGACGCAGATGGCCGCGCTCGCGGTCAAGCTCAGAGGCGCGATCCTGATGGGTCACTCCGAGTCCGGTTTCTTCCCCGAGCAAGCGGCGCTGATCGATCCGAGCGGAATTCGCGGTATCGTGTCGATCGAGATGCCGTGCGAGACGACGCTCGCGTCGACGCAGATCGAGACGCTCGCGCAGATTCCGACGCTCGTGATGTTCGGCGACCACCTGGCCGACGTAACGGGCGGCCCCGTGAGCTGGCAGCAGTCCTTCGAGACGTGCAATACCTTCGTCGACCAGCTCAAGAAGGCGGGTGGCGACGCACAGATGATGCATTTGCCCGCGCTCGGCATCAAAGGCAACAGCCACATGCTGATGCAGGACCGAAACAGCGACGAGCTCGCCGACCTCGTGATCGCGTGGATCGACGCACACGTCGAGCGCAAGGCCGGCCAAGCTAGCCATTGAGCCGGGGTTGAAGCGGGGCCCGTCGCCCGAGACTGCCGGCGGACGGGGAGCCGTCGCCGCGTTTCTCGGCGCTTGCGCCAGTTTGGGCGTGGGCCGGCTGTCGGCCCCAGGTCGATCCTGTTACGCGACTCGGATCTCTCGGGGCGGACCCGCTCGCGGAATGGCCCGATCGCTCGACAAAGCCCTCCTGAAGCTCCTCGCCCGGCCCCGCAACGCTCGCTGCGCAAGCACGCGCTCGCCGCAGGCTACGCGGTCGGGCTCGTCGGTTAGTTGGTCGGCCTGCTGCTGTCAGCCGTGTTCGACATGCCGACCGGCGCCGTGATCGTCTGGACGGTCGCGGCGCTCGCGAGCGCGCCGTTGCTCGCCCATTGGCGCGAGCCCGCCGCGGCCGAGCGATCCGCTTCGCACCGACGTCAGCAAGCGCGTAAAACCGCTTAGGCGCACACCCTGGCGCGTCGCTACGGCATTGCCGAGAATACCTTCGGTCGGGGCCGCTGCAGCGACGTGACAATGAGAAATCGGGTCGTCCGCGTGACACGCCTCGCGTGGGCGCTTTGCGCGTGGGCGATCGGCTCCGCCGTCGGCGCCCAGGAGCTCGAGCCGCGCGCCTACACGAACGCGCCGGTCGGCCTGAACTTCCTGATCGCGGGATTGACGGACTCGAGCGGCGGCGTGCTCTTCGATCCCTCTGTCGCCCTCGACAACGCCCACATCCGCACCGACGGCCCCGTGATCGGCTACGCGCGAGCTCTGCGTGTCGGCGATATGTCGTCGAAGATCGACGTCGGGGTCTCGCATGTGTGCCTCAGCGGCAGCGCCGACTTTCAGGGGCAGCGGGTCTCAGGAGAGCGTTGCGGCTTGAGCGATGCGCGCGCGCGTTGGTCCGTGAATTTTTTTGGCGCGCCCGCGCTGTCGCTGAAGGAATTCGCGGGCTACCGGCAGAACCTCGTCCTTGGCGCAAGCCTGCAGCTCGGCGTGCCGACCGGAGCGTACGACCCGGCTCACCTGATCAACATCGGCACGAATCGCTGGTCCGCGAAGCCCGAGATTGGCCTCTCGAAGGTGCTCGGGGGTCGTTGGAGCCTCGATCTTGCGCTCGCCGGGACGTTCTACGAGACCAACCAAGACTTCTACGGCGGCCGAACGCGAGCGCAGGATCCGATCTACTCGTTCCAAGCGCACGCGGTCAGGCTGTTCCCGAAAGGGGCCTGGCTCGCGGTCGACGGCACGCTCTACCGCGGCGGGCGGACCGTGACCGACGGCTTCGCCGACCAGGATCTGCAATCGAACACCCGGCTCGGGCTCACCGTGGGCCTGCCGATCAACCGACGCCAGTCCTTGAAGCTCTACTACAGCACCGGTGTCGTGACGCGGACGGGAACGGACTTTGATACGTTCGGAGGCGCGTGGCAGTATCGCTGGGGCGGCGGTCTCTAAGAACATCAACGAAGTGCGGCAAGGCGGCCGCACGCTCGGGGCCGAGACGACGAGGGGGCTCGTCGTCAGACAATAAGAATAGAAGAGCGTCGAGGGTATGCCCTTCGTCCGGAAGGCAAACGTACGTAGAGCGCTTTGGGGCGCGCTCGCGGTTTTGCTTTGCCTCGTCGTGCTCGCGGCGCTGCCGCCCGTCCAATTACGCCTCGCGCGCGCCGTGCTGAGCCGGCTCGATGGTGTCGACGTGCGGCTCGACCATCTCGCCGTGGGCTTGGGCGGGGTGACGGTCGAGGGCTTGCGCGTGGCGGCGCCTGGCCTCGAAGCGACCGTCGAGCGCGCGGACGTCGATCTCGCGTTCTGGTCGTCGCTCGCGCGGCTCGGGCTCGACGTCGAGCAGGTCCGGATCGACGGCGTCGACGTTCGGGTCGTGCCCGTCCCGGGCGAGAAACCGGCGCCGGCTGCCCGGCCGCGCGAGCCGTTCGCGGGGCTCGGCCCGATCGCGCGCCTGCCGAAACGCATCCGCGTGCGGGCACTCGCGGCGGCCGGCCGGCTCGCCGTGCAACCATCAGAAGATCTCGAGATCGCGGGACCCTGGAAGGTCACGCTCGACTCGCTGGGCGCAGGCGCGGCCGCGAAGCTGCGGGTCGAGGCGAGCACCGAGACGCGCCGCGACGGCGAGGCCGTTGCGGCGAGCACGATCGCGGCGAGCGCGACGGCCGACGTCGCGAGCGACGGGCGCGTCACGCACGTGGCGCTCGACGGCGGATTCCGCCCGCTCGATCGAGACGTCGAAGTGCGTGCCGCCGCCGACGCCGAGCTCGGTGCCGACGCCGAGCGCTACCGTTTCGATCTCGACGGTCCCAAGGCGAGGCTGGCGCACCTCGAAGCCTCGTTCGCGCCGCGCGTGAGCCTCGACGGCGGCTGGGAGCTCAACGTGACGGAAGGCGTCGTCGCGGCGTTTGCGCGCGGCCGCTCGACGGCCGACGTCACGGCGACGTCGACGGGCCGGGTGCACGCGGATCTCGCGCAACGGCGTGCCGAGATCCAGGCGTCCGTGCACGGCGAGGGGCACGGCTGGGACGCGCTCGATCCTCGCCTCGCGGATCTCGGCTCGCTCACGTTCGGCGTTGACGTCGACGCGGGACTCGACCGCGACGCGTTGAGCGTCCGCAAGGCGGAGGTCGGGATTCAGTCCGCCGCGCACGGCGAGGTGCTCCGCGTCGCGGCGCTCCAGCCGCTGCGCTTCGACCTGCAGACCTGGCTCGTCGAGCCCGAGAAGCCCGCCGAGCCCGCGCTGCGCTTGGCCGCGACGGACGTGCCGCTCGAGTGGCTCGGCGGGCTCGTGCCCGCAGCGCGGATCGATCGCGGCCGGCTCAGCGGCACGCTCGAGGTCGTGCGCGAGGCCGAGCGCACGACGCTGCTCGCCGCGCAGCCGCTCAAGGCGACGGGCGTGACGCTACGGCCCGTCCAAGGAGTCAAGGTGCCGCCGTTCGATGTGACGCTCGTCCCGCACGCGACGCTCGCCGGCGGCGCGCTCGACGCCGACGTCGAGCAGCTGCGCGTCACGGCGCGCACCGGTTTCGACGTGCAGTTCAAGGGCCGCGCGACGACGTCGCGCAGTGGATGGCCGGTGATGGGCTTCGAAGGCAGCCTCGCGGCGCGCGTGCCTATCGTCAAGAAGGCGATCCCCGAGCTGCACGACTTCGCCGGCGCGACGCGGCTGCAAGTCGACTTCGGCGCGCTGGCGTTGCTCGTCGAGCACGCGACGTTCGGCGCCGATGCGGACGACGGCCGTCACCTGGTCGCGGTCGAGCTCTCGGGCCAGGAGCCGCTCCGCGTGCAGCTGCCGCAGTTCGCGATCGACTGGAATGCGTTCAAGCCCCAGAGCCTGTCGGTGCGGCTCGACCGGATGCCCGTGGCGTGGGTGAGCCCGTACCTGCCGGAGCTCGCGTTCCGAAGCGGCGAGCTCTCAGCCGATCTCGAGGTCGCGGCGGGCGGAGGGCAAGGTGTGCGGCTGACCGCCGCCGAGCCCGTCACAGTGAACAACCTGCGGCTCGCGTACCGCGATCTCGTCGCGCAGCGGACGGTCACGGCGACCGTGCGGCCGACGCTCGTGCTCAGCACCGCGCTCAGCGTTCTGCGGCTGCAGGACCTGCGCCTCTCGGGCTCGGGCGGTGACGAAGTGCGCGGCGAGATCTCGCTCGAGCAGAAGGGCGACACGGATCTCGTCGCAATCTCCGTTGCGCTCGACGGTAGCGTCAAGCAACTCGCGCAGCGCTTCGGTGCCGACCTCGGCAAGCTCACTTGGCGACAGACCGGCGAGCTCGACCTCGCAACGCGGCGGCTCTCGGTCGGCGAGCTCAAGGTCGCGATCACGGATCGCGACGGCACGGCGTTCCTCCAGGTCGACGCGTTGCGGCCGTTCGCCGTCACGCCGGCGCCGCTGCATTTCGAGACGGCCGGCGGCGGCGCGGCTCCGGTTCTGCATGCGACCGTGACTCCGCTCAAGCTCGAGAGCTTGCTGCCGAACCTGTTCGGCTTCGGTCTCGAGGGCGTGCTGCCCGAGGGCGAGTTCTTCGGCGCCGTCGACGGCGAAGGTCGTCTCGTGCTGTCGGCGCCGAGTCCGCTCACGTTCCGCGACGTGAGCGTGCGCTGGGGCGACACCACGCTGCTCGACCGCGTATCGATGAGCGTCGACTACGAGGTCGCGTACGGTGGTGACGGCGTGCAGGCACGCTCGGTCGACCTCAAGGCGATGACGCGGGACGGTCGAATGCTGCTGCATTCCACGACCGAGGCCGTCGCGCCGCTCGCAGTCGATCGGCTCGTGAACGAGGCGCAGATACATGTCGAGGGCAACCTCGCTCCGCTTGCCGAGCAACCGATCCTCGCGAGCCTCCCAAAGCTCACCGCGGGCACGCTCGAAGCGTCACTCGCGTACAACAGGGTCGGTGCCGACGCGACGCTCGCGGTGAGCACGAAGCTGCGCGACGCGGTCGCGGTAGGTCCTGGCCGCCTGCCCGACCTCGACCTACAGCTCGACGCCGACGGCGTGCTCGGTGATCACTTGAAGGTCGCGTTGCCGGTGCATCTGTCGTCGACCGATTTCGGCGAATCCGATCTGCGCTTCGACGGCGCGCTACAACGCAAGCCCAAAGGGCAGCTCGCGTTCGATGCGGCGCTGAACGGTGGGCGGATCGCGATGAGCGACGTCGAGCGGCTGATCGATTTCGTGAGCACGATGCGCGATAGGTCGGCGCCCGCGCCGGCGCCGGCTCCGAGCTCGCCGGGGCTCGCGCCGCTGTCGGAGGAGAAGATCGCGGCGATTGCGAAGCTGCGCGCGGTGCGCGACAGCGTGCCGGCTTGGTCCGGCCTCGGCGGCAAGGCAAGCGTCGCGCTCGGTAAAATCGAGTTTCCGTCGTTCGCGGTCGAGGGTGTGAGCGGTAAGCTCGAGGTAGCGCCCGCGCGTGCGTCGCTGAGCGGCGTCCGCGCATCGCTGCTCGGTGCTGCGCTCAACGCGGCCGCCACCGTGACCTTCGACGCGGCCAAGCCGAAACCGTACGCGCTCGATCTCGACGCGGCGGTCAAGAGCCTCGAGCTCGGCCGGCTGTTCGCGGCCGTCGCGCCAGGCGCGCCGCCGACCGCGGAGGGCCGCGTCGAGTTCGCGACGACGATGACGAGCGAAGGCCTGAACCCGCTCGATTTATCGCTGTCGTCGGTCGGCGAGGTGCGCCTGTCCGGGCGCGACGGCGTGTTCCGCGGGCTCGCCGCCAACGCGGGCACGGGTAGCAAGGCCGCGCGCGTGATTGGAATCCTCACGTTCTCGCGCGAGCTCAAGGCTATCGGTCGCTTGCTCGACGGCCTCGGCGAGATCCACTTCAAGCAGGCCGATCTCAAGCTCGAGCGCACGCCCGACCGGATCGAGCTCAGTCAGTTGTCAATCGTGTCTCCGCAGCTCAGGATCGACGCTACCGGCGACGTCGAGCTCGCGGCGCTGCGGCCTGTGTTGCTGAGTCCGCTGAACGTGTCGGCGCGCATCGGTGCCGCGGGGGACATCGCGGTTCTGTTCGACGGCATGAAGCTGCTGGAAGCCGAGAAGGGGCAGGGCGGCTACCGCAACGTCGCGAAGCCGATCGTGATCGCCGGGTCCGCGGCAGCGCCCGACACGTCCGCGTTCTGGGCGCTGCTCGACGAGGGCGCAGGCAACGCTCGCGGCAGCTTCGGAGTCGGGCTGCGCGCGCTCAACAGCAAGCTCGAGGCGGGGCGGAAGAGTCCGGCGCCGTGATTAGCCGATCCCTTGAAGCCGTCGGCCGAGCGCTCGCACCGCTCGAGCGCGGCGGGTGCTTCACGGTGGCGTCGCTCCGGGCGCGCTCGTACACTCCTTTTTACGCGCTCCTTCGGCGCTCGTCGCGGACGGACGGAGTACGGATCCGCGAGGTCTTCCTCGCGGTGATGGGAATCGGGCAGGATGATCTGGAGCAACACGCGCCAGGCCAACGTCCGAATCGGGAGGACTACATCGTGTCGATGAAGGCGGGAATCGTTCTATTGTCGCTTGCTTTTGTCTGCCCCGGCGGTGCTTGGGCCGCGGACGACGGCTGCAAGCCGAGCGGCGGGCTCGAGTTCGTCTGCGGGCTCAAGAACCCGGAGGACCTCGTTGTCGTGCCCGGCACGAAATGGATTCTCGCGAGCGAAATGGCGGCGGGCGTCGGGATCACCGCGATCGACGCACGCGACGGTTCCCATTCGCAGATCTATCCGGGCGACACACCGGCCGCGAAGCACGACACGCTCTACACCGAGTGTGAGACGCCGCCGGACGCTGCCAAGCTCGAAACGCACGGCCTGAACTTACGCGTCGGTGCGAGCGGACGTCCGACGCTCTACGCGGTTGCGCACGGTGCACGCGAGTCGATCGAGGTGTTCGACGTCGAGACGACGGGCGCCAGACCTAAGCTCACGTGGAAGGGATGCGTGCCGATGCCGCAGGGCCTCGCGGCGAACAGCGTCGCGTCGTTCGCCGACGGCGGACTGGTCGCGACCGTGCTGCTGATGCCGGGCAAGACCTTTGCGGACTCGATCGCGCGCAAGCCGACCGGCGCCGTGTACGAGTGGGCGCCCGGCAAGCACGGCTTCGAGCTCGTGCAGGGTAGTGAGTTGCCCGGCAACAACGGCATCGAGGTATCGGGTGACGGCAAGCAGATCTTCGTGGTCTCGTCGGGCTTGCAAACGATCGTCGCGCTCGCTCACGAGAATCCCACGATGCAGCTCGGCACGACGCGGCCGCTGCCGTTCACGCCGGACAACGTTCACATGGGGCCGAACGGCAAGTTGCTCACCGCCGGGATGAAGAACGACGAGCCCGCGTGCGGCGGCGCTCCGGGACCGCAGCACGATCTCGCGAAGCTCTCAACGTGCCCCCGCGGCTTCATCGCGATGTCGATCGATCCGGCGACGATGAAGGACACGTTGTACGCGCAAGGGCCCGCGAACCCGGCGTTCAGCAACGCGACGATGGTGTTGCCGGTCGACAATCAGTTCTGGATCGGCAGCTTCTCGGCCGATCGAGTTGGTCACGCGCCGCTGCGCTGAGGCGCCGGCGTCGCCGTCACCGCTTGGCGGGCGCGTAGTTCAGTCGCGAGCAGACCTGCACGAACCCCGCGCGGCGAATGTTGTTGAGCGACGGGTTCACCTCGCCCGCGATGCTCTCGCCGGTCTCTGTCGCGAGCACGGTGCAGCCCGCGTCGGCCGCAATCGCGATGCGCGCCGCGAGCAACGCGCTCTGCGCTCCGCGATTCCGCTGCTCGGCGAGCGTGGCGCCGACGCCGAGCCAAGCCGTGGCGCCCGCGATGAACACTGCGCCGGTCGCCGCAATTCGGCCGCCGCTCTCGGCAACCACGAAGCGCCACCCCGCGCGGACCACGAGTGCCGCGAACCAGGGCGCGAGCATCTCGGGCAAGCCGTAGGCCGAGCACACCACGCGCGCGATGCCGGCGGCGTCGGTTGGCGTCGCCGAGCGCACGGACAACGCGCTTGCCCGCACGGCATAGGGCTCGGGGCCCCGTAGGAACTTCGCCCAAGTTCGACGAGGCGGCGGCGCGAACCCGCGTGCGGTCAGCCATTCGCCGAGCCGCTCCGGTCTCGCGACCGGATTCAAGTGCAGCCAATAGTCCGCGACGCGCACCCCATGGAAGCGCTCCACGACCGCATCGAGCGCGTCCTCGCTCGCGGGCTCGAACACGCCGACGCCGATGGCACGGTTGAAAAAGCTCACGGGTACGCGAGGTGCGAGCAGCAGCGTCGCGCCCGCGATCGCCTCGACGCGACACTCGAGCGCCGGCGGCGCGGCGGCGTAGATCTCGGCCATTGCGCGCGCCTCGATCGAGTCCGCGCGCCTACGGCCATCGTCGGAGTCGAGCTTCACGCGGGATTCGTCGCGGGGTCCTTGCGGCCGCGGCTACCGGGGCCGAGCGTCGCGGCGTTCACGTCGCGAACGAGGAGCATCGCGCCGAAGCGCTGCGACTCCGTGTCCTCGAAGCCGACGGCGCCCATGAATCGCTCGGGGTTGCGAAAGGTGCCCCACAAGATGTCCCAGATCGGCAGGTCGCTGTAGTTGTAGGCGTGGAAGCCGCGCCGGTGATGCACGCCGTGCGACTCCGGGCGTTGGATCAGCCAACCGAGCCAGCGCGGCGTGGTGACGTTGAAGTGCTGAAACAAGCTGTAGAACACCGCGACGTAGCCCGTGATCGCGGCCGCGAGCGGATTCAAGCCGAGCAAGAACACGAGCACGAGCACCGACACGGCGACGTTGACGACGATCTCTTGCGGCGTGAACACCACGGCGCCGGGAGTGTCGAGGCGCTGCGGCGCGTGGTGCAACTGGTGGAAGCAACGCCAGAGCAGCGGATAGCGATGGTAGCCGCGATGAATCGCGGCGGTCGCGAACGACAGCACGAGATAGCCGAGCACGACGCTGCCCGCGAGCCCGAGCCGCGACGCGTCGAACAAGTGATGCCTCGCGATCTCCGAAGGCACGAGCGACGGCAGCACCGCGTTGATGGTTCCGACCACGAGGAAGAAGGCGACTCCGGTGAGGCGCCACCAGCGGATCTTCGGCCACGGGCGGCCGGTTCTGAACAGAGATTCGATCGTGAGAAACACGAGGAACGTGATGGGGATGAGCAGGGAGAACACGTCTTCCATGGTCATGAGCACGCCTCGTTGTTCTTCTATCGGGAGCGGCTGATGCGCAATGTACGCCGACGCGATCCCCAAAAAAACAGGCCGCCCGAAGGCGGCCTGTCGCGGTGTTGCGCGGTTGCGCTAGATCGATAGCCGGCCCGTCGCGATGCCGATCGTGTCGACCTCTGCGCCGACTTTGTCGGCCATCGCGAGCAGCAGGTTCGAGGTCGGCGTGTCCTTCTCCACGGCGATGTGCCGGTTGCCCTCGAGGCGCCCGTTCGCGCGTCCGACGAGGATCGCGGGAACGTTGTGCCGATCGTGCAGCAAGCCGTTGCTCATGCCCGCGCCGAAGTAAATCATCGACGAGTCGAGCAGCGTGTGGTCGCCGTCCGGCGTCGCCTTGAGCTTCGCGAGGAACTCGCCGAGCTTCACCATGTGGTAAGCGCCGATGCGTGCGTATTGCTCGAGGCTCTCCGGCGTGTTCTTGTGGTGCGACGTGGAGTGGTGCGGCTCTTTCACGCCCACGTGCGCGTAGCTGCGGCCCGTGGCCTCGTGGCCGACCATGAAGCTGAACACGCGCGTGAGGTCGCCCTGGAACGCGATGTGCAGCAGGTCGTAGCTGACCGTCATGTGCGCGTCGAAGTCCTCCGGGATGCCGACGGGCCCATCCTCCGCGCTCGCTAGGACGTTCGAGCGCGACTCCATCTTCTGGAGCTGCTGCTCGACGCGGCGCACGTTCGAGAGGTACTCGTCGAGAATCGCGTTGTCGCGCGCGCCAATCATGCTTTGGAGGCGGCTCGTCTCCTCGAGCACGGAGTCGAGCATGCTCTCCTTTTCCCTCAGCCGCGCAACACGCTGATGCGGTGTGCCCGGATCGCCGAACATCCGCTCGAACGTGGCCTGCGGGTTCACGGAGACCGGTAGCGGGCTATGGTCGTCGTACCAGGAAATCGTGTTGAAGAACACGCAGGGGTAGCCGTCGCACGCGCCGGCGGCCGTGCTCATGTCCTCGGTGCCGAGCTCGAGCGAGCGCAGCGGCGTGTCACCGCCGATCGCGTCCGAGATGTACTGGTCAATCGACTTCTTCGATTCGATCAGGTTGAACTGGCCGTTCTTGCCCTGCGGCCCCGAGCCGTTCAAGAACGCGGCGCTCGCACCCATGTGGATGCCGCCCATGTCCTTGTTGCCGTCGGGCGCCTTCATTTGGCTGATGGTCGTGAGGTACTCACGCCATGGCTCGAGCGGCTTCATGGTTCGATTGAACTCGAAATTCTTGCCGACCTTCTCGGGATGCCAAAGCCCGGGATAGATGCCGTTCGGCATGTAGATCGCTCCGAAGCGGAACCGCTCGGAGGCCGCCGTCCGCGTTTGCGCCGTGGCCGCCGGGATCATCGCGTCGAGTAACGGAAGAGCCAAGACGGTCCCCGCGCCGCGCAGGAACGTTCGGCGGTTCAGGTGCTTCTTCGTGATAAACATGCCTACCTACTCCTTCGCTTGCGCGACAGTCGTCCCCGCGTCCGGCGCCGCCCCGTTGCGGCGCATCTGGAACGGGTAGCTGTCCACTATACCCAAAACGATAGACTTCAAGCTGTAGTCGTGCTTTGCCGCGTTTCTCACGATGCTGCGGACGACCGGCATGTCGCCGGGCTCGAGGCCTCGGCCGAGCCCGTAAATCAGCAGCTTTTTCGTGACCGTCGTCGCAAATAGGTCGGGGTTCGCGAGCAGTGCGTTACGGAGCGCGACCGGCCCGTCGACGGGCGTGCCGTCTGCCAGAACGCCGGCGGAGTCGATCTTGAGCCCTTCTCGGGTCTCGTTGCGCCACGAGCCATCCGCGTCGAAATTCTCGAGCGCGAACCCGACAGGGTCGATGTTGTTGTGGCAGCCCGCGCACGGCGGATTCTTGCGGTGCAGCTCGAGCTGCTCGCGCACGGTCGACGGCCGGCCTTGCGGCTTGCTCTGCTCGAGCGCCGGCACATTGGCCGGGGGCGCCGGCGGCGGGTTGTCCCAGAACTCGGTCACGATGAACTTGCCGCGAATGATCGGCGACGTGCGCGTCGACACCGACGTGAGCGACTCGATGCTGCCCTGGCCGAACAGGCCGAAGTGGTTCGGGTCCGTGAGCTCGACTCTGCGGAACCGGACGCCGTAGACGCCATGGATGCCGTAGTGGCGCGCGAGGCGTTCGTTCACGAACGTGTAGTTCGCGGTCAGGAGCTCGTGCACCGGGCGATCCGCACGCAGCACGTGCCCGAACAGCATCTCCGTCTCGGTGCGGAAGGCCTTTCGCAAATTGTCGTCGAAGTCCGGGTACAGCAGCAGGTCGGGCCGAACCAGCGACTCGAGATTGCGAAGGTGCAGCCACTGGCCCACGAAGTTGTCGACGAGCGCGTCGGAGCGCGGGTCCGCGAGCATCCGGTCCACTTGTGCCTTCAGCACGCTCGGGTCACGAAGCTTGCCTTGCTCGGCGGCCGTCAGCAGCTCGTCGTCGGGAATGCTCGACCAGAGGAAGAACGACAGCCGCGACGCGAGCTCGAAGTCGCTGACCGCGTGATTCGATCCGGCCGGCGCGTCCGCGGAGTCGTTCTCCACGCGGAACAGGAACCATGGGCTCACGAGCGTCCGCGCGACCGCGGCGTGGATACCGGCGTCGAAGTTGCCGCCGTCCTCGCGGGCTTTGTTGTAGAACGCGAGCGCGGGCTTCAGGTCGTCGCTCGTGATCGGTCGCCGGAACGCGCGACGCTCGAGCGCCGAGACGATCTTCTCCGCGCACGCCGGTTCCTCTGCGGGCGACGCCGGATGACACACGAACACGCGCTGCCGTGTCGGCGTATCGCTGACCCCGGTGACGTGATAGGGGCCTTCGATGACGACGTCCTCGAGCCGCGGCATGCCCGAAGGGTTGTGCACCTCGAGCGACGCCCTCAACCCCGGCTCCCAAGCGTTTTGCTCTCGCTCGGTGCGCTCGCGCCAAGTGAACGCGACGTCATGCGGGCCGGCGGTGATCTTGATCGGCGGTGACGTCAGCCTCGCGTCGACCGAGTCGCGGATCTTGTTGACGCCTTCCGCTACGGCGAGCTCGTGATCTTCCTTGCCACCGATCTCGCTCGAGTAAACCGTCTGGCCGTCGACGAGCACCAAGAACTCGTGCGGCCGATCGTGTCCCTCGACGCCGAACAGACCCTCCTCGACGCCGATGAAGAGCCGGCCGGACAGCACGTACTCGCCATCGGCCGGGAAGGTGTGGTGCACGAGCGTGCCGCCGCGCGTGCCGAGCGGCAGGCCTTCGAGGTGGCCGTCTTGAGTCACGTCGAACGGGATGTGGTAGGGCGTCGCCGAGGCGACGGCGTCGGGATTGCCGACCGCCATGTCCGCGACGCGCAGCGCGACGGTGAGATAGCGCTCGAGCAGCAGCGGTGAGGTCTTCAAGACCTGCGCGATATTGTCGAACCCGAAGTCGCCGCCGTCGCTCGGCAGCAGATCGGCGATGTCGGCTTCGACGCCGAGCAGATCGCGCACGGCGTTCGCGTACTCGGTGCGGTTCAGCCGGTGGACCTTCGTGCTGCCCGCGTAAGGGTGCGCGGCGGCATTCGCGTCCAGCGTGTTCGTCAGCGCATCGATGAACTTCGCGCGCGCTTCCTTCGCCGGCTGAGGCTCCTTGCGCGGCGGCATCGCCCCGATCTCGAGCTTGTGCAGGACCTTTTCCCAGGTGGCGGGGTCGGCATGCACGTTATCGGGCAGGCGCCCGTCGAACGACAAGTCGGCCGTGAGATCCGAGTTGTTGTGGCAATCGGAGCAGTAGTGATGGAGCATGCCCCATTGCTCGCCGAGCGCCGCTTCCGGCTTGCCGTGATGCGTGGCAAAGAACAACCCCGCGCCCGCGGCGACGACACCAACCCCGGCGACGTAAACCCAACTCTTCACCGCGACTTACCCTCCGCGGCATTCGCTTGGACGTTGCCGTGCATGAGATCCCGAAGCACCGCAGCGACCTCGGTCGGCTGAGCACCCTGCTTTTCACCCGCGAGCGCGCCCGAGGTAGGCGCAGGCGGCCGCGGCGGCTGGTTCTCGACGACTTGCAATGCCGTCTTGCCGGCACCGTCCTTGAGGTTCAGGTCGGCCCCGTTCTTCGCGAGCAGCTTGACGACGTCGAGCTTGCCGGCGAATGCGGCGATGTGCAGCGCAGAGTCCCCCTCCGGCGTCTTTGCGTTGATGTTCGCGCCCGCGTCGATCAGTACCTGCATCGCGTCGAGCGGGTTGCGGTTCGACACCTCACGGAACGGTGGTGTGGCGCCCTCGCGGATATCGCCAGGACCGCCGGCCATGCCAACGCCTTTCCCTCCGTCCATCGCGACCATGAGCGGCGTCTTGCCCGTATTGCTCGGGCCGAGCCCGTCGCGCGGACCTTTGTCGACCTGTTTCGGCGACCACTCAAGATCGGCGCCCTTCGCGATCATGAGCTTCAGCGCCTCGACGTCGGCCGCGACGGCGGCGCGAAAGAACGGGCTGCCGTTGTTGTGCGTGTCGCAGCACATCGAGGCGGAGTGCATTTGCTCTTGGTAAGGCTTGTTCGGGTCCGCGCCGTGGTCGAGCAGCACCTTGATCAGGTCCAGCGCAGTGAGCTGGTTCGGGTGATCCGAGCGAAGCCGCGTGCCGTCCTTTGCTCGCCAGTCCGTCGTGGCGTCGTGCATCTCGACGGCTTGATACAGAGAACCGTCGTTCGCGTCCGCGCCGAGGTCGAGCAGCTTGACCGCGAGGTCGAAGCGGTCGTTGATGATCGTGAGCATCAGCGGGGTCGCGCCGTCGCCGTTCGCGATCTTGAGGTCCGCGCCGCCCGCGACGAGCCGACGCAGGATCGCCTCGTCGCCATTGCGCGCGGCCCACATCGCGGCCGTGAACCCGCCGGTCGGGAAGTCGGTGCGCGTGCTGCGCTTCGTGAGGTCCGAGACGCGCGCTTTGAGGTTCGGATTCGCGCCCGCGACGAGCAGCGCGTCGACGACGTCGAGGTGGCCTTCGGCGGTGGCCCACATCAGCGCGGTCTCGTCCTCGAGCGACTCGGTCGCGTTCACGTCGGCCCCGTGCTTGAGCAACAGCTTGACCGCGGGCACGCTGCCCGCGCGCGCGGCGGCCATCAGCGGCGTCTCGCCTTCGCGCTGCGCCTTCTGGATGTCCGCGCCGCCTTTGAGCAGCGCCTCCAGCGACGCTTCGTCGCCGTAGCGGCTCGCCTGGAGCAAAGGCGTGACGCCGAAGTGGTTCGCGACGTTCGGATCGGCTCCGGCCGCGAGCAACGTCTTGATCAGCTCGACGTCGGAGTCGTAAGCGGCGAAGAGCAGCGCGCTCGAACCGTCCGCGGCCGGGGCGTTCACGTCGGCCCCCGATTTGATCAGCTGCCGTACTTGCGCGACATCGCCCGCGCGCGCCGCATCGACGACGGAGCCGGTCGGCGACGCCGCCGCGCCCGACGTGACGAGAGCGGTGGCGCCCAGCAACAGGAGCGTCAGGGTCGGCCGGTAGAAACGGCCATTCGGAACCAAGGTCACTTGCTCGCGCATCGTTCTCCCCCGAGCGAACACGACACACCAACCCACGACTCGAAATCGCAGCGCGCGAAAACCGTGCAGACGCGCTCTTGATGACCCTTAGAATGTATCTCAAGAGAGCAGAAAAACTCAAGCAGATTAAGGGCCTGCGTCACTCAGGCTGGTATCTGCTGTACCGGGACCGAGGCAACCGGTTGGAGCGCGAAAAAACCGCCTCTCCGGTGTTCATGAAGCGGTGAATTTGACGCGCTGCCCAGGAGTTGCGCGGTACAGCTCAGGTCGTCCTGAACAGCGCGCCGGCCGCGGCTCCGGCGAGCGCGGCGCCGCTCGACGCGCAGGGCGCTTCTAGAACCGCGACTCGAATGTGATCCTTGAGAAATATTGACGTGCTTCACAGTCTGCGTACGCAGACCCGCCGTGTAGGCGACATAAGGTTGCGGGCTCGCGGCGCCGCGTACAGAGTTCGGCTCGCGAGACGACACGGTCTCGCCGCGCATCCAACGGTGGGGCTTTCGGTCCTTTGGGGGTGGAGCCGTCGTGACGACCGGATCCGTCGTCGCCGTCGCGGCGATCGCTTTGGCTTGCCTGGCGCTGCCGCCGATCAGCGCGCATGCCCAAGATCCGGCGGCCGGCGAAGCGCCCGCGAGAGCGGCCGCCGCGGTGCGCGGCAAGATTCCGCACGCACAGGGGCCGGTAAAGCTGGACGGCGTTCTCGACGACGAGATCTGGACGCACGCGCTGGTGGTCGATCTCGCGTTCGAGACCTATCCCGGCGAGAACCGGCCCGCGCCTGTCGCGACCAAGGCGTATCTCGTCGAGGACGGGTCGCGGCTCCTGGTCGCGTTCGACGCGCGCGATCCCGACCCGAAGTCGATCCGAGCCTATCTGCGCGATTCCGATACGGCCTGGAACGACGACTTCGTCGGCATCGTGATCGACACGTTCAACGACGAGCGACGCGCGTTCGAGTTCTTCGCGAATCCTCTCGGCGTGCAGATGGACGCGATCCAGGACGACGTGAACCGCTTCGAGAACACCGCGTGGAACGCGATTTGGGACTCCGCCGGGAAGATCACCGCCGACGGCTACGTCGTCGAGATCGCAATCCCTTTCAGCCAAATCCGCTTCCCGCGTTCGGGCACCCAGCAAGTTTGGGGAATCGATCTGCTGCGCTTTTGGCCGCGCAACGCGCGCACGCGGCTCGCGAACAACGCCCAGGACAGGAACCGCAGCTGCTACATCTGTCAGTTCGGCAAGTACGAAGGGCTATCGAACGCCGAGCCCGGCCGCAACGTCGAAGTCGTGCCGAGCCTCACGACTACCCG
>Ga0335076_10003367_pt1 | contig 16072 bp, 15 predicted proteins | sample Lox_Sample_25_FD_206717 | JGI IMG/M metagenome (GOLD analysis project Ga0335076, IMG submission 206717) | Soil microbial communities from Loxahatchee National Wildlife Refuge, Florida, United States - Lox_Sample_2.5 | ecosystem: Environmental > Terrestrial > Soil > Wetlands | place: USA...
GCTCCCGATGCGTCGCTGAGCACGGTGGCAGTGATGCCTGCATTGGCCGCGTTGATCATGTCGCGCACCTGGGCGAGCGACTTGGCCGGCGGACCGACGCTGAGGTCGACGGCCGTCGCAGCGGGGTTTGCGGTGAACGTGTTGCCGGTGCCCCAGGTGCCGAGCTCGATATGCAGCGTGCCTTCGCCGACCAGGTCGTCGGCCGAGGCATACGTTTTGGAGATGTTGGTCTGGGCCTGCGCCAGCTGCGTCACCTGCACGCTGTAGCTGCCGGGACGGTTGTTGGCATCGGTGGTCACCGCCACCGACGTCGCATCGCTGGACGTCCCGGTGGTCTGGTTCCACGTGCTCGGGCTGGTGAGGGCGGCCGCGGCATCGCGCAGCGTCGACAGGTAGGACTGCACCTTGCCGAACGCCGACAGCTTGGTTTGCAGCGCGGAGGCTTGTGTCTGCAAGTCGTTGATCGGTTGGCGCTCGATCGCGACCAGCTGCGTCACGATGCTGTTGACGTCCAGTCCGCTGCCGATGCCCGGCGATGAGATGGTGGCCATGGTCTTTACCTACCTTCGCCTACGGCCTATCGGCACGGGTCGAGGGCATCTTGAGTGAAATAGTTCACGCCCCGACGGCCGGGGGTCGGGGCGTGCACATCACGGATGCGGCGGGGGCGGCGCAGCGCCGCCCGAAGACGGGCGCGGCACCGTCGATCAGCTGCGCAGCAGCGTCAGCACCTGGTTCGGGATCTGGTTCGCCTGCGCCACCATCGCCGTGCCGGCCTGCTGCAGGATCTGCGCCCGTGCCAGGTTGGCGGTCTCGGCCGCGTAGTCGGCGTCCATGATGCGGCCGCGCGCGGCGCTCTGGTTCTCGCCGGTGATCTGCAGGTTGCTGATCGCGAACGCGAAGCGGCTCATCGCGGCACCGTAGGTGGCGCGGTTGGTCGAAATCGCATCCAGGGCGGTGTCGATCGCATCGAGCGCGGTCGACGCGTTGCCAGCCGTCGTGATGTCGCCGCCCACCGTGGTCACGGTGGCGGTGGTGATGGTCAGCGTGTCGCCGTTGTTGGGGCCGATCTGGAACGTCTTGCTGCCGGCGCCGGCCCCGACGATCGCGGTGCCGTTGAACTTGGTCTGCGCCGCGATGCGCGTGATCTCGGCCGACAGCTGCTGGTATTCGGTGTCGAGGTTGGCGCGGTCGCCGGTGCCGTTGGAGCCGTTCTGCGCCTGGATCGCGAGCTCGCGCATGCGCTGCAGCACGTCGGTCATCGTGGCCAGCGCGCCCTCTGCGGTCTGTGCCAGCGAGATGCCGTCGTTGGCGTTGCGGATCGCGACGTTGATGCCGAGGATCTGCGCATTCATGCGGTCGGCGATCGCGAGGCCGGCGGCATCGTCCTTCGATGAATTGACCCGCAGGCCCGAAGACAGGCGCTGGATCGACGTCGCCAGCGAATCCTTCGAGGTCGACAGGTTGCGCTGCGCATTCAGCGACGAGATGTTGGTGTTGATGGTCTGCGACATACGGACTCCTTGGCGTTCGGCTCGCCGTTTGCGCCGGCTCGCCGGGTTTCAGGCCAACTGCGAAGCCTGCATGGGGGAGTTTTCGGCAGACGGTGGATCGTGGATCGCGCGATGAGCAAGACTTTCGCAGTCCAGTTCGGCGCCTGTCGCAGGCAAAGAAAAGGCCGCCCCGAAGGGCGGCCGTCCAAGGACACGTCACGCGGAGCGTGGCGTGTTCTCTTCCTGCGTCAGCGCAGCAGCGCGAGCACCTGGTTGGGCAGCTGGTTCGCCTGCGCGACCATCGCCGCGCCGGCTTGCTGCAGGATCTGGGCGCGCGACAGGTTCGCCGTTTCGGCAGCGAAGTCGGCGTCCATGATGCGGCCGCGGGCGGCGCTCTGGTTCTCGCCGGTGATCTGCAGGTTGCTGATCGCGAACTGGAACCGGCTCATCGCGGCACCGTAGGTGGCGCGGCTGGTCGTCACGGTGTCCATCGCCGTGTCGAGCGCGGCCAGCGCGGTCGAGGCGTTGGCGGCCGTGGTCAGGTCGCCGGTCACGGTGGCCACGGTCGCCGTCGTGATCGTCAGCGTGTCGCCGTTGTTGGCGCCGACCTGGAAGGTCTGCGCGCCGGAGCCGGCGCCGATGATCGCGCTGCCATTGAACTTCGTCTGCGCGGCGATGCGTGTCACTTCAGCCGACAGTTGCTGGTACTCGGTGTCGAGGTTGGCGCGGTCGGTGGTGCCGTTGGAGCCGTTCTGAGCCTGCACGGCCAGTTCGCGCATGCGCTGGAACACGTCGGAGATCGTGGCCAGCGCGCCTTCAGCGGTCTGCGCCAGCGAGATGCCATCGTTGGCGTTGCGCACCGCGACGTTGATGCCGCGGATCTGCGCGTCCATGCGAGAGGCGATCGCGAGGCCCGCGGCGTCGTCCTTGGCCGAGTTGACACGCAGACCAGACGACAGGCGCTGCAGCGACACGGCCAGCGAGTCTTTCGACGTCGACAGGTTGCGCTGCGCGTTCAGCGACGAGACGTTGGTGTTGATGGTCATTGCCATTTGAGTGACTCCTTCAAGTTGAAACGAATCCGGCTCTTCAAGCCGCCGGGTGTTGCCCGACGCCGGATGCAACCTGTTGCTCTTGCGAACCGCAGTCCATCCAACCGGACCACGTCCCCCTTGCGGGAGGCGTTGGATGGCTTATCGGAGGCGTGGAAATCGAACTTGAGGGTTTTCGCAAGCCAGTTCGAGCGATCGAACCGTGACCGATTTGCCGTCGCGCCAGGAACAGCCGGGTCATTCGGTCCCTGTTCACATCACGTGACGAAGCGGCCGTCGCGCACCATCCGAGGATGGCCCATCTCGCGCTGGTGATGATCGCCCGCAACGAAGCGCGCTGCATCGAGCGCTGCCTGCACAGCGTGCGCGAGCACGTCGACTCGATGCTGGTGCTGGACACCGGTTCGAGCGACGACACCGCGGCGATCGCCCGGCGCGCCGGGGCACGCGTGGCGCACTTCGACTGGTGCGACGATTTCGCCGCCGCGCGCAACGCCGCGCTGCAGATCGCCGACGCCGACTGGTCGCTGGTGCTCGACGCCGACGAGTGGTTGACCGACGGTGCCGATGCCTTGCACGCGCTGCGCGACGGCGCTCCGTCGGTGATCGGCGTGATCCGGGTCGACAACCTGTACGGTGCCGACGAGGCGGGTGCGTCGTGCTCGACGAGCTGGTTGTCGCGGCTGCTGCCGCGCGGTGCCCGCTACCACGGCCGCGTCCACGAGCAGCCCGATGCAGCGTGGCCGCGGCGCAGGCTGGGTATCGTGGTGCGCCACGACGGATATCTCGACGCGCCGATGCACGGCAAGCGCGGCCGCAACGATCGTCTGCTGCGCCTGGCGCTGGCCGAGCGTCCGGACGATCCCTACCTGCACTACCAGCTGGGCAAGGACCTGGAACTGCGCGCACTATATAGAGAGGCGCTGCCGCACTACGAGCGCGCGCAGGCCGGCGCCGGTGGCGAGCCGTGGGGCCACGACCTGCTGCTGCGGCAGCTGTTCACGTTGAAGAAGCTCGGCCGCTTCGGCGATGCCGTGCGGCTGGCGGAGACGCAGCAGCCACGGCACGTCGACTCACCTGACTTCTGCTTCACGCTCGGCGACGTGCTACTGGAGTGGGCCGCCCACGAGCCCGCGCGCGGCCCCGAGCTGCTGCCGGTGATCGAATCGGCGTGGCAGCGGGCGGTGACGATCGGCGAGCGGCCGGACCTGCCCGACACCGTGTTGGGACGCGGCAGCTTCCTCAGCGCGCACAACCTCGCCGTGCTGTATGCCGCGCTCAACCGGCACGACGACGCCAGGCGCTGGCGCGAGCGTGAACGCGAGATGCGCGCCGCGCAGACGGTGCGCTGAGCGAGCGCGAGAACAGACCGGCGGCCGCAGCGCAGTTCCGGGCGATGGCGCGGCGGCCGCCGCACTACGCTGCCGTACCATGTCGTCGCTCGTCCTGCCCGAACCCACTGCGGCCCTGCGCGGTGCCGCCACGTCGCGGCAGCGGCGTGCCCACCGGCACTTCCTGACTGGCCGCGCGCACGCCGCGCAGGAGCAGTGGCCGCATGCCTACAAGGCGTTCGAACAGGCGGCGCAGCTGTGCAACGACACCGCGTATGCACTGACCGCGGCGCACGCCGCCATCAAGGCTGGACAGGCGCAGCACGCGGTGACGCGGTTGCGCGCGCTGCGCGCGCGGTGTCCCGAGCTGACGCTGGCCTACACGCTCGAGTCACATGCCTGGCTCGACCTTTCGCGGGCCGACGAGGCGGCCAACGCGCTGCTGGCGCTACCCGCAGCGGCGCCGCGCGACCACATGTACCAGGTGTCGCTGGCGATCGCGCTGCAGCGCCTGAACCGGCATCAGAACGCGGTGGCGGCGTTCATGGATGCGCTGGCGCTGAAGATCGATGACGCCCTGTCGCACTTTCGCATGGGCATGTCGTTCAAGGAGCTCGGCCTCAAGGCCGAGGCGGCCGAGTGCGTCCGCACCGCACTGGCGCTCGGACTGGGCGGCAGCGAGCTGTCGGCGCGCGCACTGCTGGTGTTTCTCGAGCGCGAGGCCTGTCGTTGGGACGAGGCCGATGTCGAGCTGCGGCGTCTGCGCCAGGCGGTGCGCGTGGCACCGGAGGGTGCCGCAGTCGAGACGGGCGCCTTCGTGCACGCGGTGCTGGTCGACGACGCGCTCGAGCAGCGCAAGGTGGCCACGCACTATGCGCGCCATCTGGCGGCGCGCACGGTGGCGTTGCCGCGCGTTCAAGTGCGTCCGCGCGATGGCCGCCTGCGCATCGGTTACCTGTCGGCCGACTTCCACCAACACGCCACCAGCCAGCTGACGGTGCAGATGTTCGAGGCGCACGACCGCAGCCGTTTCGAGGTGAGTTTGTTCTCGGCCAGCGCCGACGACGGGTCGCTGCTGCGCCGGCGCATGGAAGCCGCCGCCGAACACTTCGTCGATCTGCACGGGCACGACGTGGCGCAGATGGCTGCAGCGATCCGTGCCCGCGGCATCGACATCCTGGTCGACGTCAAAGGCGCGACCCACGGCAGCGTGATGCAGGTGATGGCCTACCGCGCGGCGCCGTTGCAGGTGAACTGGCTGGGGTTTCCCGGCACCAGCGGCGCCGACTACATCGACTACGTGATCGGCGACCCGATCGTCACGCCGCTGGCTCACGAGGCGCACTTCAGCGAGCGCATCGCGCAGCTGCCGCTGTGCTATCAGCCCAACGACAGCCGACGCGCGCTGCCGCTCGCGCAGCCGCGCGCGGACTGGGGGCTGCCCGACGGTGCGCTGGTGCTCTGCGGCTTTCACCAGACGTACAAGATCTCGCGCGACGTGTTCGCCAGCTGGTGCCGCTTGTTGCAGGCGTTGCCCGATGCGGTGCTGTGGCTGCTGTGCTGGAACGCCAACGTGCAGGCGGCGCTGACCGGCGCCGCGGCGGCGATGGGCGTCGACCCGGCGCGCCTGGTCTTCGCGCCGCGGCTGCCGGCCGATCAGCACTTGTCGCGGCTGGCCGCGGCGGATCTCTACCTCGACGCCTGGCCGTGCAACGCGCACACCACCGCCAGCGAGGCGCTGTGGGCCGGGGTGCCGCCGATCACCGTGGTGGGCGAGACGTTCGCCCAACGCGTGGCGTCGAGCCTGCTGCACGCCAGCGGACTGCCCGAGTTGGTGTGCCGTGACGCCGCGCAGTACGAGCAGACCGTGCTGGCGCTGGCGCGCGATCCCGCGCGTCGCCGGCGGTTGCGCGACACCCTGATCGCGCAGCGCAGCGGCCACCCGCTGTTCGATGGCGCGCGTTTCGCGCGCGACGTCGAGGCGCTGTTCGAACGCATGTGGGCGCGCGCGCTGAGCGGGCAACCGCCCCAACACCTGCCCGCCTGAGCCAGGCCACCGGGGCGCCGGCGGCGGCCGATTTGGCGTCCATTCACAGCGCATCTCACCCGCTTGCGCGCTGGGGCCAGCGCCTACGCTAACGGTGCCGGGCCATGCCGACCGGCGACCGGGGACGAATCGATGAGCCAGCTACCCGACATCAACCTGTGCATCGTGCAGCCGCTCGGCTACGTGCATTCGCTCGGGTTCATCGACCCGGCGCGCTACTTCAGACACCAGTTCCGGCGCTTCGGCGCGAATGTGAGCATGGCCAAGAACCGGCTGCGCCACGACGCGGTGAACTTCGTCTTCGGTGCCCACCTGGGCTTCGACGCCACGCTGCGCGAGCGCCACGCCTGCGTGTTCGTCAACCTCGAGCAGCTCGGCGCAGGCGGCGCGCAGGTGTCGGCGGCCTACCGTGACTTGCTGGCCGGCTCGGCGGTGGTGGACTACGACGCCGACAACGTGGCGGCCTACGCGCGCGACGCCGACGCCGTGCCGGTGGTGCCGATCCTGCACGCACCGTACCTGACCACCGCTTCGCCGCTGCCGATCGCGCAGCGGCCGATCGACCTGCTGTTCGTCGGCAGCATGAACCCGCGGCGTCGCGCGTTGATCGACCGCGTCGAGGCCCTGGGCGTGCAGGTCGCGATGTTCGACTCGGCGCTGTACGGCGACGAACGCGACCAGTACATCGCACAGGCCAAGGCGGTGCTCAACCTGCACTTCTACGAGAGCAGCCGCTTCGAGCAGGTGCGGGTGTCGCATTGCCTGTCGCTCGGCACGCCGGTGATCTCGGAGCGCGGCGCCGCGTGCAGGCCGCACGCGGCGTTCGAGCGCAGCGTGTGCTGGTTCGACGAGGGCTCGCTCGAGCGTGTGCTGGCCGGGTTCAAGGACAGCGCCGCGTTCGCCGAACGCGCGCAGACGGCACTCACGCAGTTCCGCGACGCCGATCCAGTCGAAGCCTATGGCGATCTGCTGGCATTCGCGGTCGGCTTCGGTGGCGCGCACCATGAGCGCCGGCCGCAGGCGCCGTGGCGGCCGGCGCGCCTGCACATCGGCTCGGGCAAGGACTACAAGCCAGGCTGGCTCAACGTCGACGTGCTGCCGCGCACCGAGCCCGACCTGGTGCTGGACCTGTCGCAGCCGCTGCGGCTGCCGTTGCAGGCGCAGTCGTGCACCGTGGGGGCGGTCGAATTGGCCGAAGGCCAACTCGACATCGTGCTGGCCAACAACGTGCTCGAGCACGTGACCGATCTGCCGCGGCTGATGACCCAGGTGCTGCAACTGCTGCGCGTGGGCGGCCAACTGGTGATCGAAGTGCCGTACGAGCATGCGCCCACCGCCTGGCAAGACCCGACCCACGTGCGCGCGATGAACGAGAACTCGTGGCTCTACTACAGCGACTGGTTCTGGTACCTCGGCTGGTTCGAGCATCGCTTCGGGGTGCTCAGCTCGCAATACCTCGACCTCGAGTTGCGCGAGGCGCCGCGCGAGCGCGCCGCCTTCATGCGCGTGGTGCTCGAAAAGGTGGTGACGTCGCCGCGCGAGCGCATGGTGGCACGCACGATGAGCCCGGTGCTCGAGGTGCCCGACGACGCGCTCGACCCGGCTTGGTTGTATCGCGTGCGCGCGGAGCAGCCCGCGACGGCGTTCGCCTGAAGGGCGCGCGAGATGGTGTCGATCACGGACCGCCGCTTCGACGACCTCGACTACGAGGCTTTCCGCGCGCTGGCCGGCGACCCCCGCTTGAGCCGGCACGAGAAGGTGGGCTTCCCCGACAGCTACCGCGAGGGCCGCGAGGAGGCGATCTTTCACGACGTGGTCGCCAAGCTCGCCAGCCTGCAGCGTCCGGGCGCCCGCGTCATCGAGGTGGGGCCCGGTTGCAGCCGCATGCCCGTGATGCTGGCCGAGCGCTGCGCCGAGATGCGCAGCGAGCTCACGTGGGTCGACAGCGCCGAGATGCTGGCGCTTCTTCCCGACGCGCCGCACGTGCACAAGGTGGCTGGACGCTTTCCGCAAGCGCTGCAGCCGCGGCTGCACGAACTCACCGGTGGCGTCGACACGATCGTCGCCTACAGCGTCGTGCAGTACGTGTTCGGCGAGGGCAACCTCTACCAGTTCCTCGACACCTGCCTGGCGCTGCTGGCCAGCGGGGGCGAGCTGCTGATCGGCGACGTGCCGAATCAGACCATGCGCAAACGCTTCTTCGCCAGCCCGGCCGGCGTGGCGACTCACCGGCGCCACACGGGCAGCAGCGCGGTGCCGGAGGTGCACTTCAACCGGCTCGAGCCGGGCCAGATGGACGACAGCGTCGTGCTCGCCGTGCTGGCCCGCGCGCGGGCACAGGGCTTCCATGCCTGGGTGGTGCCGCAGGCGGTGAGCCTGCCGATGGCCAATCGACGCGAAGACATCCTGATCCGCTGCCCATGACGCAGTCGACCGGAGCGCAGGCGTGAACAAGACCCGCAAGCTGGTGATCGTCGGCGACTCGGCCTTCGCCGAGGTGGCGCACGAGTATTTCGACGCCGAGTCTGGCTACCGTGTCGTGGCCTTCGCCGTCGAGCAGGCGTTCCGCAGGCGCGACACACTGCATGGCCTGCCGGTGCTGCCGTTCGAGCAGCTCGAGCAGCACTGCGCGCCGTCGGACCACGACGTCTACGTGGCCACCGTGTACACGCAGCTCAACCGGCTGCGGGCACGCCTGGCCGCGGCGGCCAAGACACGCGACTATCGGTTGGCCTCGTTCGTCAGCCCGCGCGCGCAGGTGTGGCGCAACGCCCAGCTCGGCGAACACTGCTTCGTGTTCGAGCACAACACCGTGCAACCGTTCGTGCAAATCGGCGACAACGTGGTGCTGTGGAGCGGCAACCACATCGGTCACCACAGCCGCATCCACGACCATTGCTTCGTCTCATCGCAGGTCGTGCTGTCGGGTTTCTGCAGCGTCGGGCGGCACAGCTTCCTCGGCGTCAACGCGGCGGTGGCCAACAACGTGACGGTCGCCGCCGACAACTGGATCGGCCCCGGCGTGGTCGTGATGGCCGACACCCAGCCCGACCAGCTGTTCCGCGGCGAGCAGCCGGCGCCGGCCAAGGTCGGCGCGCGGCGCTTCTGCAAGGTGCGCGATGCCTGAGGCCGATGCGATCCAGGCACCGGCAGCGGCCGTGCGCGGCGCGATGCGCTGGCGGCGCCTCGGCCTGGTGTGGAACGCACATCGCCGCGCACCGTGGGCGACCAGCCATGCGATGGGGCCGACACCGATCGTGCTGCGTGACGGCGAGATCCGCGTCTACCTCACCTGCCTCGACGCGCAGGGGCGCGGCCGGCCGGCCTGGGTCGACGTCGATGCCCGCGACCCGACGCGCGTGTTGCGCGAGTGCGCAGCGCCGGTGCTCGAGATCGGCGAACCGGGCAGCTTCGACGACAACGGCGTCATGGTCACCTGCATGGTGGCGGCCGAGCCCGGACGCCTGTTCATGTACTACGCCGGATTCGAGCTGTGCACGCAGGTTCGCTACCGCGTGTTCAGCGGGCTCGCCCTCAGCGACGACGGGGGGGCCTCTTTCCGCCGCGCCAGCCGCGCGCCGGTGCTCGACCGTGGTGACGACGAGTTGCTGTTCCGAGGCGGCCCGTTCGTGCGCCGCGTCGGGCCCGGCTATCGCATGTGGTACGTCGGCGGCAGCGCCTGGACCGACGTCGCCGGCAAGACGCTGCCGGTGTACGACCTGCGCGTGGCCGACTCGGCCGACGGCATCCGCTGGCCCACCCAAGGTGCGGTGTGCCTGCCGCTGCAGCATGCCGACGAACACGGCTTCGGCCGGCCCTGGGTGCTGCCGACTGCCGACGGTGGGTTCGAGCTGTTCTATTCGATTCGCCGCCGCTCGGCCGCGGCCTATCGGCTCGGCCATGCGCGCTCGCGCGACGGCCTGCACTGGACGCGCGACGACGCGGCCATGCAGCTGCCGGTGTCGGCGCACGGCTTCGACAGCCGGGCGATCATGTATTCGGCGGTGATCGACGTGGCCGGGCGTCGCTTCTGCTTCTACAACGGCAACGACTTCGGCATCGACGGCTTCGCGGTGGCCGAGCTGGAGCGCTGATGCTCGCGGTGCGGCCGTGCGAGGCGGGTGACGCCGCGGCGTGGGACGCTCTGTGTGCGCGCGCGCCCAATGGCACGTGGCTGCACACGCGGCGCTTCCTCGGCTACCACGGCGAGCGCTTTCGCGACGCGTCGGCGCTGGTGCTCGACGGCGAGCGAATGGTCGGGGTGGTGCCAGCCGCCTGGGCGCCTGACGACGAGCGCCTGGTGGTGAGCCACCCGGGCGCCACCTACGGCGGCGTGGTGCACGATGGCGGGCTCGCCGGCACGTGCATGGTGCGGGCGCTGCAGGCGCTGTGCGCACACTGGCACGGCCTTGGCGCGCGCCGGCTGCACTACAAGCCGCTGCCGCACATCCACAGCACACAGGCGGCGCAGGACGATCTGTTTGCGCTGCACGCGCTGGGGGCTGCGCGCCCGCGCTGCGAGCTGAGCAGCGCGATCGACCTGCAGCGGCCGCGTCACCCGAGCGAGCGGCGACGCCGCGCGCTGCGCAAGGCGCGCGCCGCCGTGAGCGTGAGTCACGATGCGGCACACCTCGCGGCGCTCTACGGCGTGATCGAGGCCAACCTGCAGCGCCGGCATGGTGCCAGCCCGGTGCACACCTTGGCCGAACTCGAGCGGCTGCGGCAGTTGTTCCCGCAGCAGGTGCGGGTGGGCTGCGCGCTGGAGGACGGCGAAGTGACTGCCGGCGTGGTGCTGTTCAACGGATCGAACGTCTGGCACGCCCAATACATTGCGGCGAGCGAACGGGGCTTCGAGACCAACGCGCTCGACGCAGTATTCGACGCACTGATCGACCAGGCCGCGGCGCAGGGTGCGCGCTGGTTCGACTTCGGCACCAGCAACGGGGGGCCGGCGCATGCGCTGAACGAAGGGCTGTACCGCTTCAAGTGCGAGTTCGGCGGGGGCGGGGTGCTGCACGAGCACTACGTGCTCGAGCTGTAGGGAGGTCGTCCGTGATCACTGTCAACGACTGTCGCCTGATCGATCTGCCGCGCATCCAGGACCCGCGCGGCAACCTGAGCTACGTCGAGACCGAGCGCCACCTGCCGTTCGAGTTCCGCCGCGTGTTCTATCTGTACGACGTGCCCGGCGGCGAACAGCGCGCCGGCCATGCGCTGAAGACGTGCCACCAGTTCCTGATCGCGATGTCGGGCAGCTTCGATGTGGTGGTGAAGGATGGCTACACCGAGCGCCGTGTCCACTTGAATCGCTCGTACAACGGACTGCACCTGCCACCGCGCGTCTGGCGCGAGCTGGACAATTTCTCGTCCGGCTCGGTGTGCATGGTGATCGCGTCGAGGCCGTACGACGAGTCGGACTACTACCGCGACTACCGCGAGTTCCTCGCCGCCGTGGCCGCGGGCGATTGACCCGGCACCTCCGCAGCGCCGCCGCGATGCTGCCGTTCCTCGACCTGAAAGCCGTCAACCTGCGACAGCGCGACGCGCTGCACGGCGCGCTCGAACGCGTGCTGCAGTCGGGCTGGCTGGTGCTCGGCGAGGAGACCCGGGCCTTCGAACACGAGTGGGCCGCGTATTGCGGCGTCGCGCACGCGGTCGGCGTCGGCAACGGGCTGGAGGCGATGCACCTGGTGCTGCGCGCCTGGGGCATCGGTGCCGGCGACGAGGTGATCGTGCCGTCCAACACCTACATCGCGACCTGGCTTGCCGTGACGCACGCCGGCGCCACGCCGGTGCCGGTGGAGCCCGAGGCGACCAGCTTCAACATCGACCCGCGCCGCGTCGAGGTGGCGATCACGGCGCGCACGCGCGCGATCATCGCGGTGCACCTCTACGGCCGCGCGGCCGACATGACCGCGCTGACGGCGGTGGCGCGGCACCATGGCTTGCGGGTGCTCGAGGATGCCGCACAGGCGCACGGCGCGCGCCATGGCGGGCGGCGCACCGGGGCCCTGGCCGATGCCGCGGCCTTCAGCTTCTACCCCGGCAAGAACCTCGGCGCACTCGGCGACGGCGGCGCGGTGACCACCGACGACGCGAGGCTGGCCGAACGACTGCGCTCTTTGCGCAACTACGGCTCGAAGGTCAAGTACCACAACGACGAGCCCGGGTTCAACTCGCGCCTCGACGAACTGCAAGCGGCCGTCCTGCGCGCCAAGTTGCCTCTGCTCGACGCCGACAACGACCATCGTCGCATGCTGGCGCGCGCATACCACGAAGGCCTCGAGGGCATCGCCGGGCTGCAGCGTCCGGCCTTCGACGAGGGCAGCGTGTGGCATCTGTACGTGGTGCGTCACGCGCGGCGCGATGCGCTGGCGACCCACCTGCAGCGCGCGGGGATCGGCACGCTGGTTCACTATCCGGTGCCGCCGCATCGACAACCTGCCTATGCCGGCCTCGGGCTGGTGGAAGGCGCCTTGCCGATCGCCGAAGCGATGCACCGCGGGGTCCTGAGCCTGCCGATCGGCCCGACGATGACCCGCGACGACGTGGCGCACGTGTGCGCCGCCGTGCGCTGCTTCGAAGGCTAGGAGGCCGGTCAGGCCGCGACCGCTTGCGGCTCCAGGCCGAGGTCGCGCGAGTCGGGATCGTTCTGCAACAGGTGATGCCAGTGCGCGCCGAATGCCGCATGCAGCGGGTCGCCGCACTCGCCGTGGGTCTGCACCAGGCTGAAGAACTCGGCGAACGCCGGATCGTCGCCGTAGTGGTGGCGCACCGTGCGTGCGGTCTGCGCCACCGCATGGCGTGCCTGGTCGGCGCTGATCGCGCCGACCTTCTGTGCGCCGAGCGCCAGTGCCACCCAGGCCAGGTAGCCGCAGCGCAACCCGTGCGACGCCTGCTGCGCGGTGCGCTGGCCGGAGTGGGTGCGGAACACGCTCAGGTGATCGTGCAGGAAACCGATCGGCAGCTCCTGCGCGACGTCGATCACGACGCCGACATCGCCGAGGCCGTAGTACGACAGCCCGCCGAGGCGGGCGGCGCGCAGCCGTTGCACCGCGGCTTGCGCGAGCACCATGTTGCTGAACTCGCCGAACCAGTTGCGGCAATGCGGAATGGTGGTGTCGAACACCGCGCGTGCGTCGATCGCCAGCACGCGTTGCGGCTGCTGCGCGATCAGATCGGGCAGCGGCAGCGGCGCCGCCGGGCGACCGTCGGCGCCGGCCAGCCAGCGCTGGCTCACGCTGGCACCGAGCACGGCGCTGCCGTGCGTGAGCATGTGCATCCGGTAGAAGTCGGGGTAGATGACGTCGTCGTCCATGTGCAGGTGGACCAGCGGACTCTCGGTGCCCCACCGCGCGAGCAGGTGGTGGATGTTCTTGAAGCAGCCCTGGCGCGGCCCCGGCACCACGCGCAGGTCGATGCGTTCGATCAAGGCGTCGTAGCGCCCGCGACGGATCGCGTCGCTGATCGCGCCGTCGGGGCTGTCGTCGGACAGCACGACGCGGAAGTCCTGAAGCGTCTGCGTCTTCAGGCCGAGGAACAGTTCGGCCAGGTAGTCGGCGCGGTAGGCCGGGATCAGGGTGGTGATCGTGCTCATCGTGACGAGGTCCTGCGGTCATCGATCACGCCGCACAGCGTGTGAATCGGGCTGAAGTCGGGATACTTGGCGGCCAGCGTGGCGGCCGACGCATGGAACGCGGCAGGTAGCTGGTGGTCGGTGTGGGAGTTGTGGAACAGCGGCGCCCGCACGATGCGCGGAAAGAACTTGTGCCTGCAGATCGCCTGCAGGCACAGGTCGGTGGCCCAAAGATGCCAGCCGAGCGCAGGGTCGATGGCCAACAGCGATTCGCGCGGCAGTACCAGCGCCAGCTCGTCGATCGACACCACGGCGTCGCTGGCCGGGTTGTCGAAGCGGCTGCTGCGGTCGATCACGAACCCTGCGTGCTGGTAGGCCTGCGTGGTCGCGTCGACGCCGACGCCGGCAAAGCCGATCAGCGTGCGTGCCCGCTCGGCGGCCGGCACGGCGTCGAGCAGCGCGGCTAGCCGCGCGCCGAACGAGCGCGCGAAGTACACGTCCTGGTGGCACAGGAGCACCCAGTCCTCGTGCACGTGCTCGATCGCGCGCGCCAGCGCATCGGCCGCGGTGGCGGCGCGCCGCACCGAGATCACGCGCGCGTCGACCTCCCGCAGTCCGGGCGAGCACTCGACGTTGACGCGCAACTGGGCGTCGCGGTTGGTCGGCACCACGACGGCGAAGTTGGCGCGGCGCGGCGCGGTCACCGGTGAGGCGTCGAACGCGGCGCTGGCGTGCACGATCGCGCGCTGCATCCGCCATTGCCGTTGCGCCGTGGCGGCAGGCACGCCGATCGCGGCTGCCAGGGCCAGCGCGTGCCGGGCCACTGCGTCGCTGCGCGGCTCGCGCCAGCAGGCGTCGGCCAGGGCGGGCATCCAACCGGCATCCATCAGGCACTTGGTGGCCGATGCCAGGCTGCGATGCCGCAGCGGCCGGCCCGCCAGCAGGCCCTCGTCGCTGTCCGTCAGGTCGGCTTCGACGAAGCGCTGCAGCAGCTCGAGCGAGGTGTCTTGCGCGAGGTTCAATGCCAGCGTGGTCTGCGGATGCGCGCGGCGCCGCAGCGCCTGCAGCAACGCAGCGGGATCCGCGAAGGGGTCCAGGCCTTGGCCGAGCACGATCAGGTCGAACGCGTCGTTCAGCGCGTGCAGGGCGTCGATGTCGTCGAACGCCTGCCAGCGGCTCGCGGGATGCTTGGCCAGATAGGCATCGCGCAGCGTGTCGTCGCTGTCGCGCCCCGCCAGCACGCGCGGCGCGGCGGGCAGTGTGGCGAGCAGCGCATCGCGCGCTGCGGCGTCGAGGCGCAGGTCGCGCGCGTGCGGCATCGTGCGGCCACCGCCGATCACCACCAGCGCGGGCGGCAGCGCCGCCTCGGCGGCGGGAGAGGTCGTCATGCGGCGATGATCGGGCGATGCAAGGCTGACCGATCACTCGAGCAGACCCACCGCGACCCGCCAGTTCGTGGTCGGCGGGTGCCGTGAAGACCGCACGCCGGACTGTCAGCGCGGTTCCTACAGCGCGCTTGGAAGTTTCGGGACTGAATGTCGCGAATCGCGCCGATGTTCGTTGGATCGACCGGTCCCTACAGTGACGTCCATCGAAAGGGCCCGACAGGGCGAGGAGTGAACCGAATGACTGCCGACCAAGTGCTGGCCGAGATCCGCGAAGCCAACCTGTCCTATCTGATGCTGGCGCAGACCCTGATCCGCAGCGACCGCGAGCAGGCGCTGTTCCGTCTGGGTGTGGGCGAAGACAACGCCACGCTGATCGACGCACTGACGCCGGCGCAGATGATGAAGATCGCCTCCTGCAACACCCTGCTGTGCCGCATGCGCTGCGACGACGACGTGGTGTGGGGCCTGCTCACCAACCACGGCAAGCCGGCCGCCAACGACGGCGTGTCGCGGCTGCACGCGTCGATCCTGATGGCCGGGCGCCATCAGGAAGCGGCCTGACGCGACCGCCACCACGACAGGACGCCGGAGGGAACCATGCGAGTCAAGAGCATCCTCACCGAGGCCCGGCAGATCGAACGCGCGGTGGAGCTGATCCGCCTCGGCGCGCGACTGCAGGTGCTGGAAAGCGAGACCGACCTCAGCTACGAGCGCCTGTTGCGCCTGTACAAGGAGGTCGCCGGCAAGAGCCCGAGCAAGGGCCAGCTGCCGTTCTCGACGGATTGGTTCATGACTTGGCAGCCCAACATCCACGCCAGCCTGTTCCTCAACATCCACGAGTACCTCAACAAGGCCGCCGAGATCGACGAGATCGACACCGTCATTAAGGCCTACAAGCTGTACCTGGAGCAGATCCAGGCCCAGGGGCTGGAGCCGCAGCTGTCGGTCACGCGCGCCTGGCGGCTGGTGAAGTTCGTCGACAACGGCATGCTGACGATGACGCCGTGCTCCAAGTGCGGCGGCCACTTCGTGACGCACCCGCACGAGATCGCGCGTCACTACGTCTGCGGCCTATGCAACCCGCCGGCGCGGGCGGGCAAGGGGCGCGCCAGCGGCTCCCTGCGCGCAACGTTGGAAATTCACTGATTCTTGCGGTCGACACGCTTCAGAATCGAGGCGGGTCGG
>Ga0335076_10003368_pt1 | contig 16071 bp, 17 predicted proteins | sample Lox_Sample_25_FD_206717 | JGI IMG/M metagenome (GOLD analysis project Ga0335076, IMG submission 206717) | Soil microbial communities from Loxahatchee National Wildlife Refuge, Florida, United States - Lox_Sample_2.5 | ecosystem: Environmental > Terrestrial > Soil > Wetlands | place: USA...
CGATCGTCGAGCATTGGAGCCCATCTGTCCAGAACCCGCAGAGTGTAAAGGATGTCTAGGGACAAACTGTAAAGGATCTCGAGAGATTAGACATTTCAAGGGTGCGGATTTTGTCTGTGCTCGAGCACCACTGAAAATTGTGAGCAATCCTCTGTGACGGTTTTACGGACGTGGCGATCTGCATTTCGTGACCTTTAGTTGTTACCCTGGAACACATACAGTAACCCTGTAAAACGGGAATTGGCGAGGCATCTCAGAGATTGGCTATGGAGCAATTGGTGGCACTACGCGAAGAAGGAACGCGGAGTGGTCCACAGCGACGCGGCGGAAAAAACACAGAAGCAAGAGAAAATCCGCACTGGGGCGGAAGTGAGTTGTGCGGTTCCCTGAGAATTCGTGAAGGAATGTGAGAATGACCAAGGTCGTGCGGGATTTTTCTTATTGGCGTTCTGTTGCAGTCGATTTCGGCGGTGCGTTGTGTATCCTTGGTGGGCTCGGGCATTTTCTTGACTGGATGCAAAAACACGACGCATCCAGCCGCAACGTCGCTGTAGCCTTTCTTGCAGGTTATATGTTTCTCGTCCTGATTTGCCGAGACAGGCTTCTTTTTATCATCAAATCCTTGGCAGTGATAGTTGCCTGGGGGTTGTTTGGACTTATGACCCATGGCTCGTGGACTGGATTGGTGATTATAGTGCCCTGCTGCGTCGTCATATATTTGCTCCTGAGACTGAGAGGCCGACAAATCAGTGCGAAGCATAAGGCGAGTTCATGACCGGCAATACAGGACTGAGAAAGCGATTCTCCATTATTCTCGCTAGAGGCTACGTACGCTTTGCTGGGCCATTTCGGAGGCGTGGGTCCGGAACACGGGACGGAATTGGTCGAAAAAAAGACTTTGCGCGGATGTCCGAATGCGTCTGATGAAACAAGACGGCCAATAAAGTTCGCGAAAGGTGGGTGGCGGACTCATAGGTGAAGCGACAGTTCGCCACATGATGGACGGGAGCATATCACTCAGCGATGTGAGAGCGGGTGCGGCACCAGGTGGGCAGCCGGCACCCGACCCGGAGGTGGCGGCGTGAAGCCGCCGCTACAAGTTGATACATCGGTGGAGAGGCGAGACGGATCGATGCGAGGAGTTAGTTGCCGAAGCGGGCGAGGGAGCGGGCCTTGGCTTTGCGCCACGCAGCAGATTCATTCGTACTTTGCGCTTGAAATCATTTGCGGGCGCTCGAATCGGGGGTGCCATCCGACCACTTATCCGCCAGGAGGAACAGAATCGTCACACGTTCCTCCGGGTCGTTTGCCACCATGACGGGCGAGTTGGGAGCGTCGGCGGCCCAGCTCTTGGTCATGTCCCCGGGAGAATAAAACATCACGTGCGGGTGCCAGCTCTTACCCCGGTCGTTCAAGTACTGTTGCTTCGACATCATGTAAGCCATCGCCCCAGGCTCCAGAGCCGGCAGATCCTTCTTATCAAGTGCGCTGGCGATGGCCTGCGCGATTTCAGTCTTCGATTTTCCGGCCAGCACGAGCCTGGTCTTCATCAGGTAGATGGGCGCAAAGCTCCTGGCGGCTTGCGCGTTGAAGCAGTGGGGCGCACGCATCTTCGGATTCCAGAACTCCGCGTCATCCTCGCTCTGCGCCCACGACCTCTCCACGAGACAGAGAAAGCCATTCGTGCCCTGCACCGCGGTCTTGTATCCCTCGCGTGCCAATATCATCACCTCGGCCTTACTCGAGATGGATTCTGGAGCGGCGCTTCGCGCGAGAGCGATTTCGGCGTTTTCCTCGGTGATCAGATACTGATCAACCGGAGCCATTTTGGGATACGGCGTCTGGGTACCCTGGGCCCTCGTTTGTGAGATAGCTGCAGCCAAGGCGCCCACCACCAAAACTATCCTCATGATTCGCTTGAGCTCCACCGCCGTTCTCCTTTCTTCCGTCTCGACTTGAATCACGGTCGATTGTTCTTCTCCGGTCCACTTAAGCGGAGGAGCAGCCCGCGGCTGACGCATGGGTGAAGCGACGGTTGGCCACATGATGGACGGGAGCATATCACTGATGGATTTCACGGCCATGAGATAAGAGGAGGGTGGGTGCTGAGCATGTGACCGGTGCGGCACCGACCGAGACGCATCAATGCGCAGAGTTAATTGCCGAAGCGGGCGAGGGAGCGGGCTTTGGCTTTGGCGGCTTCTTGTTCGCGATTGCGAGGCGGGGCGGTGGTTTCGAGAGAGCGCATGAGTTGGAGGGCGGAGTGGGAGATTTCGTCGATGGCGCGGGCGAAGGCGGCTTCGTTGGCTTTGGAGGGCTTGTGAAAGCCGGAGATTTTGCGGACGAATTGGAGGGAGGCGTTACGGACTTCGTCGGAAGTGACGGGAGGATCGAAGTTGAATAGCGGTTTGATGTTTCTGCACATGTTGGACTCCTGAAGAGCTGCTCGGGGATGAGTCAGAGCACATTGGATATTATCGGCGTTGCAAGGGCGTGCAGGCAATTCGTCTGGGGCTGAAAGGGTGGCGAGCAGGAAGGACGCGGCGGTTCCGGCCCGCCTCGGAAGGCGGGCCCTACAAAAGCAAAAGCATAACGGCAAAAGAGCGAGGCAAAAGCAAAAGCGCAGAAAAAGCGCCGATCTAAAGTTCGGCCACTACACAGGAAAGAAATGCGGAGACAAGACGCAGGGATTGTGCGGACCTGGGGCGCAGCATGCTGCGCCCCTACGAAAGAGCACGGCGAGGCACGCGGCGGTAGCGGCCGCCTCGGAAGGCGGGCCCTACAAAAGCAAAAGCGTAACGGCAAAAGAGCAAGGCAAAAGCAAAAGCGCAGAAAAAGCGCCGATCTAAAGTTCGGCCACTACACAGGAAAGAAATGCGGAGACAAGACGCAGGGATTGTGCGGACCTGGGGCGCAGCATGCTGCGCCCCTACGAAAGAGCGTGGGAGTTATTTTTGTTTGGGGCCTAGGTTGCCCATGTCGACTGCGACTTTCCAGGAGCCGTCGGGCTGCTTCTTCCAGACGGTGATGTATTTGCCACGCTCGACGCGAGTGACGCCGTCGCGGTCGAGGGAGCGGAATTCGTAATTACCCCAGGTATAGCCGAGGTCGTTGGAAGAGGAGACGTCGGCGCCGACGGGGGCCCAAGTGAGGCGATTGTTCTTGTCGTCGAGGAAGGCCATGGTTTTAGCAATGTTGGCCTTGCCGACGATGGCATCGGCGCCGTTGGGGAGTTCAGCCGCGTCGTCGGCGTAATACGACATGTAGCCCGCGGAACCGCGGTCCAAGGCAGCCTGGAGAAATTCGGCTTCAGTTTGCTTAAGCTTTTCGGCTGCGGCGACCTGGGAACGAGGCGCGGAGGAAGCCGACCATCGCGCCAGAACGACGACGGTTACGACCAAGAGCGCCAAAACGGCGGTTTTCCGCATGGAGAATCTCCTGCGGAGAGTGTACCTCAGGGCGAGGTGGCACGACGAACAACGACGGATGCGACGCGACGGGAGGATAAAGCAAGTAGCGCCACAAACGCTCATCGTCAGCGTCCTCGCGCAGTTGCGCGAAGCTCAAGAAGCTGCGAAAGGCGTAGGCGGCAAGACCGAGACAGGCAATGAACGCACAAAGAGCGAGGGCTGGTAGAAGCTGCATCGAGATATTCCTGGGCCGTGGAGCGCGGCGAAATTTTGAGCATCCGTGGCAAAGATCCCGAAGGGTGAACAGCGGGGAGGGCCTGAGACGGAAGCCAGATTGAAAACAAGAACACTCTAAGGGGAGATGGACGGAGAAGGTGTGACGTGGAGCACAGGAGATGAGTACCGGTACGCAGACGCGTTCCGCTACCAGTTCCCTGCTGACTAAAGCGTACAAGCAAAACGGCCGATGGAGTGGACGAGAGTGGGTGTCGTTATGGCGCAAGCCCTGCCCGAGATTCAAGCGGAAGTCAGTGGCCAGGCGAGCGAGAATAAAGAGCGCGGAGAAAAGCGGCGACACGCGCGGCATCGCTACATTGAGCGATTGTATGTGAGGAAAGCGAACGGCCCCTGGTATACGGCGATGACCTATGAGATCAGCGCCGGCGGACTTTCAGCGGCGACACATGCGGAGCTTGGAGTGGGGGAACGGGTGAAGTTGTCGCCGGTGATGGATCAAATGGTGGAGGCGATTGTGCGCCGGAAGAAGGGGGCGATGTACGGATTCGAGTTTCTGGGGATGAATTCAGAGCTGCAAGGCAAAATCGAGGCACTTTGCGAAAGGCTGCCGGTGTTCCAGAGCCTCGAGAGCGCTTGAGTGCGAGCACAAAAAAATCGGGCGCCGGCTTACGAAGCCAGACGCCCGAAATGATCAAGAACGCTTAGCGGCGATGACCTGAGTGGTACCCGCCGGAGTGATATCCGCCGGAGTGTCCTGCGAAGCTGTGCGCCGGTGCCCGGTAGCCGTAATTCCGACCATAGGCTCCGTGATACGGAGCGACGACATGAGAATGATAGTACGGAGCGCGGTAGACCGGCGGACGATAGCCGTAGCCGGGGTGGAGATAGTAGGCGCGCGAGTGGTACCAAGGGCCCGCGCCGATGAAGACACCGTTCACGAACCAACTGGATCCGTAGTAGCCATAGGGAGCACAGGCGTACGGGTAATAGTTGTAGTAGCCATAGGCGCAGATGGGAGCGGGGCCGACGCCAGCGACCACTGGACCGACACGAACGCCGACCGCCACTTGGGCATTCGCACTTGCTGCGACAGCGAAGAGCAGAACTGCCAAAAGTCCAACGTATTTTAAGGAACGCATAAGCTGAACCTTTCCGCCTCCAGAAAAAGGAGCTATGCGGGTCGGGCCGAGTCGCCGCGTCTGGAGTGCTTTACCCTACACCAGATGAAACACCGGGGGAGGGGAAAGGTTGCAGGGACGAACTGAAGGGCGGGATCGTGCCCTCGGCGGCGAACGAACGACCTCAAGGCGTTCCCAACAACGGCGCGGAGGGAACAGGCAGCAGACGCGACCAGAAATTGAGGCGTCCGCAAGATGCTGTGAAATTGGGGACGTGGGGTCCGGCATGCTGGACCCCTACGAAGAAAAGTTTGAGCCGAGACGCAGTGGCGGCCCGCCTCCGTTCGCTTACGCGAGAGACTTTTTCAGGCGCTGAGTGGTTTTGGCGAGCTGCCTTTTCAGCGCTTCGACTTGCTTGGAAATTTCTTCCAATTCTTCCTTAGCGACTTTACCGGCAGCCGAGAGTTTTTTGGCGTGGGCGTGTGCTTGCTTATCGGCTTTGCCTAAAGCCTTGCCGATTCTTACGGAAACTTCGGTGAGCTTGTCCTTCTTTGCCATCAGCGACCTCCCGCTTGAGCGTGAGTATGCTACCGCAAGTGGGGGTAAGAGTGGATACGGGATTTTGCGCATGCGGATGCCGGGGGAGCACGGAGGAAGCTACTGCGCTTTGGCTACATGCGCGGCGCGGTCTTTCTCTTTGGCTTGTTTGTCGGCGTCGGAGGGGGGATAACTCTCAAAGGCTCGGGCGAGTTCCTCGTCCATCTTTTTCCATTCCTTGTCGTTGTTGGCGATCTTGCGGATGAGATAGAGACGCCAGGCGAGGCTTTTGGATTTAGGACTGATCAGATCGATGATCAGGGCGCCTTCTTTGGCACTGCTTGCGGAAACCTCGTTATAGACCGGACTCCAGCCGGCGGTGATGTAGGGGCTATAGGGTTCCCATTCGCCCATATTGGTCACGTTTACCTGCTGGGGAGGATTAGCCCAGTAGCGAATGACCAGGTCGGGATTCTGGGTGGGAGGAACTTCGCGGAGTCCTTTTTTGGTGAGTTGCGCAGCGACCATGTGATGCACACGATCGTCCATCGCATCCGGATCAACCGGAACCATGACAAGGTTTTTGACACCACCGATGAAAGCAAACGTTTTGAATTCCCCGTAATTGAGGTGCGGGTCGAAATCGACTTCGGTCTTGGCGCACAAAGGTGAAACGGCGAGGAACAGAAGAACCACTGCAAAAAGGACGGAAAAAGAAAAGCGTGAGCGATGGGCAGAATGAGTCATAAGACTTCGCTCCTGAAGAAAGATCAAACTCCACATTTAGTTTAGGAGAGAGCGGCCGGATTTGCGAGCAGGTACCGGGAAAAAGTTAATCTGCTTCGGGGTCGGGGGGCTCGTTGTGGAACACGCGCGCAAGTTGGGCATGTTCGATGACGACGGCCGGGTCCGCTTGAATGGCGTCGTAGTATTTTTTCTGGAAGCCGTCGCCGGATTCGGAGGGTGCGAAAATTTTGCGGGCGAGGGAGACAGCGATGTGGGCGTCGTTGTCCGTGACACCTTCTTCGCTGGAGAGAGACTCATCAATGCGGACGACGAATTCGGAGATGTTGTGGAGCCAGGAAAATTGGGCATCGTCAACGACCAGGCGAAAAAGTTCTCCGGCGTTTACGGTGCCATGCTCTTTTTCGTAATGGCGGCGCTCCATTTCGAGAAGGGATTTGTGGATGCGGAGAAGGGCCTCGCGGAGAGCCACGAGTTTCTGGCGCGCGGGAGTGTCGCGGGAATCGCCCTGATTGGAATATGGATCCTTGGATAGAGCCACGTCGTCCCCCTGAGAAAAAATTGGCTGGTGCGAAATTCTACTCCGCGGCGTTGGCCGTGGGCCGTACGATCAGGCTATTTTTTGTTCCGGCCAACGTCGGCACTGATTTAGCGCGCGCGGCGGCGAGGTTCTTATCCGCCACGGAATCCACAACGCCGGCAAGTTCGACTGAACCGTTCTTGACCACGATGTGGATTGGCGGCACCGCGAAGGTGGCGTAGCGGGCTAGTGTGGCGTCCTCGTAAATGGCACGGTAGATAGCACGGCGCAACTCGTCGTCGGACGGTGAGGAGGGAAGCACCTCGATCTGGTTGACGACCACGGTGACGCCGTCGAGATCCTTCACATCGCTTTCCGCCTGGGTTTTCAGATTCGGCCGAAGGACCTGGCCAGAGAGCGTGACCTTGCTGCCCTCAAGGACAAAGGTGATGTGATCAAAGACGGAGTAGAACGGCAGAACCTGGATCTGGTGGCGGACCTCACGGGCAAGTGAGGGGGCCGGAGGCTCGGCAGCTCTGGCGGGCTTCGCCGTTTGCGCAAAGTGGGGAGTCGCGAGCAGCGCGGCGATAGCGAAGGTTAATGACCACTTCCAAATGGCGTGCGTTGCGCGGACCGAGGGGTGGCGACATTCAGTGCTGGAGTTGGCGGTTCGGCGGAGAGATTCCGTAGGTGGCAGATGTCTAGAGGGATACATGCTGTACACTGGTAGCATACGACAGACCATCGCACGCGCCCATTCGAAATTCGCGTCCGAGAAGCTTGGAGAAAGCTGAAACCGTGCTGGCCATAGCACACCGCGGCGCATCGGGGTACGCGCCAGAAAATACGCTTGCCGCATTTAAACGGGCCGTATCGCAAGGCGTTTCGTTCATTGAGACGGACCTGCACCTGACGCGAGACGCGCACTTCGTGGCGATTCATGATGAAGTAGTGGACCGTACGACGAACGGGCATGGATCGATCCACGAGATGACGCTGCAAGAGGTACGGCGGCTGGACGCGGGATCGTGGTTTGCAAGCGAGTTCACGGGCGAGCGCGTTCCCACACTGGACGAGATTCTGGAGTTTACGAAGAAGAACGACGTGGTGTTTTATCTGGAGTTGAAGCCCAGCGGATTCTGGGGCGGGGAGCATGCGTTAATCGGGGCGTTGCGCGAAACCGGCGAGATTCCACGGAGTGTGGTGATTTCGTTTGATCCTTCGATTCTGGCAGCGCTGCGAAAGCTGGAACCGACGCTGATGACCGGGCTGTTATATAACGGTCAAATTGAAGAGCCTTTCGAAAAGGCAACGGAAATTGGAGCAAGGCAGTTGGCAGTGCGCGGGGACCTGCTGACACCGAATTTTGTGCAGCAGGCGCGCAAACGGGACCTGCAAGTGGTGTGCTGGACGGTGAATTCTCCGGCGCACATGCGCATGCTGGCGACGGCGGGGGTGGATGGAATTATGAGCGACTATCCCGACCGGCTGCTGTCTGTACTGAAGAAATAGCGTGGTGTAGGGCCTGGAACTGGGCAACCGTGAGTTGCTCGGCGCGGGCATCTTCTCTGAAGTTGAGTCCCTTTAAAATCTGGCGCAATTCGTCGGGCGTAAGGAGCGCGCGCAGGTTGTTGGTCAGCGTTTTCCGTTTTTGCGCGAAGCAGATTTTGACGAATTCGAGGAAGGCCGCGGAATCGGACGGCGCCGTGCCAATTTCGTGGGGAATGAATTTTAGTGAGACGAGGGCGGAAGCAACTTCAGGAGGCGGGCGAAAGGCGGCTGGTGGAAGGCGCAGGACAAAATCCGGGCGGGCAAAGAATTGCGTAGCGACGGAGAGATAGCCGAATTGCTTGGTGGAGGGGCGGGCGGTGAGGCGGGCAGCGACTTCGAGCTGGATGACGATGTGGGCTTCGTCGATGAGATGGGCGTAGTGGAAGAAATGATGGAGGATGGGCGAGGTGATGTAGTAGGGCAGATTGCCGTAGATGCGCATGCGACGGCCTTCTGAGAGCGCGGCGAGGTCGGTTTTAAGGACATCGGCGTGGACCACGCGTAATTGCGGATGCTGCGCGCCCAAACGTTGTAGACCGGCGACGAGAGGTGGGTCGAGTTCGACGGCGATGACGGGCGCGCCGCCTTTGAGGAGGTGCTGGGTCATCTCACCGTGGCCTGCGCCGATTTCGATCCAGCAAAAATCGTCGTCAGTTCGAGCGGGAGCTTGGACACCGTGGGGCGAGACGTGGATGGCGCGGGCGATTTTTTCTCGCCAGCCGGCGTCGCTGAGGAAGTGTTGGCCGAGCCTTTGTCGGGTCATGGAGTCTGTGTGAGCAGTGTAGCAGGCCGGGCGAGTGAGGGAGGCGTGCTAGCATCGGAGGGCTTGAACCACGAGGAGGGAAAAATGGCCAAGGGATACTGGATTACGTTCTACCGCTCAGTAAAGGACGCAAACGCGTTGAGTGAATATGGGCCGGTGGCGCGGACGGCAATTGAGGCGGGTGGTGGGAGATTCTTGGCGCGTGGAGTGGCGGCGAACGTGTACGAGGCGGGTGTGAAGGATCGCACGGTGTTGATCGAGTTCGATAGCTTGGCGCAAGCACGGGCGACGTTCGAAGGGCCGCAGTATCAGGCGGCGGCGAAATTGCTGACGGGAAAAGCGGAGCGGGATGTGCGGATTGTTGAGGGCGTGTAGGGAGGTGCCCGTGGTTCAGTTGAAGGCAAGACGCGGTGGTTAAGATCCTTTGCTGCGCTCAGGACAGGCCTTTGCCACGGGATGCGCTCCTCAGGATCGTTTTTGGTGAGCGATCGGATCTTGAGAGGCAAGACGCAGAGATCGAAGAAAGATCCCTTGCTGCGCTCGGAATGACGAACTTTTGTAAGGCTGACATCCTGCGGACATGGGGTCCAGCATGGTGGACCCCTACGAGGACGGGATCGCGTTGGCGGTGAAGATTAGCGGCGGACCAGGGGAAGGCGGATTTGGAAGGTGGTTTGGCCGGGGCGGGAGTTGACGCTGATGCTGCCCTGGTGGTTGCGGATGATGCGGGCAACGATGTCGAGGCCGAGGCCAGTTCCCTCCCCTACCGGCTTGGTGGTGAAGAAGGGTTCGAAGATGCGTTCGCGGATTTCGGGCGGGATGCCCGGGCCGCTGTCGGTGAATTCAACGAGGACGGACTCTGGCTCGCGCGTGGTGCGCACGGTGAGAACCTTTTGCCCGTTTTGGTGGGAGTTCATCGCACTGATGGCGTTGTCAATGAGATTGGTCCAGACCTGATTGAGTTCGCTGCCATTGGCGGGGATTTTGGGGAGATTGCCAGCGAACTGGCGTTTGACGTCGAAGCCGTGTTTAAGCTGGTGCTGGAACATGCGGAGGGTAACGTCGATGCCGTATTCGAGGTCGACATCGCTGATGGGCGTCTTGTCCATGTAGGAATAGGATTTGACGGCCTGGACGAGGTCCGAGATGCGGCGGGAAGCTTCCTCAATTTCGCTTGCGAGACATTGGATCTGGTGGTCGTAGACGATAAGGCGCAGGCCGCGGACGCAGTTTTCAAAGGTTAGAACTTCGAGGAGCGGTTCGAGGTCGGGGATGCGAATGCCGGCGTCAATCAAATCTCCAGCGAGTTCGGACGGGAGTTTTTTGGAATCGAGCCAATCGGCGAGGTCGGATTCCAGGTCAGCGCGTTCGAGGGCATCAAGGCGACGGGTGTTGGGCTCGCAGTCGCTAATGGCGTCAATCAGTTTGAACAAACGCGCGACTGCTTCTGGCGCGAGCGGCTGGCTCCGCAGAACAATGGCTTCGCGGCGGCGAAGCTCCATAGCCTCGCGCAAGAGAGTGGCAGAACGAAGCGTGGCGGAGGCGGGATTATTGAGTTCGTGGGCGAGGCCGGCGGAGAGTTTGCCAAGCGCCAGCATTTTTGCGGTGCGTTCTTCGCTGCGGGCCATTTCGCGAGTGCGGTCGGTCATTTCGCCGACGAGTTTGTGGGCGAGATTTGGCGCTCGATAGACAAGCTCTCGCAAGTCCGTGGCGGGCATGGCAGCGATGCGGGTAAAACCGACAGCGGTGCCGCGGCCGCCAATTACTTTCATGCGAGAAAACGGAAGCATGCCGGTGGGATGGCCGGCAGTGCGCACATAGACGGGGGCGTAGGGATCGCTGGGGCGGCGAAAGTGGAGCTCACCTTCGAGGATCACGACGAAGTCCGTAGCCGGGGAGCCTTCTTGGAAAATAATCTCGCCGGACTCGAAACAACGGACCTGAAAATGGTCGGCGAGCCATTCGAGCGCGGGACGATCATCGTCGGCGAACAGAGGAATCGCCGCAAGCTCTTCTGCAGTAATCCGATCACACGGTTCGGCAGACACGGGAGCGACTCCTTAACGGTTCGCGAGATACTGATTGACGAAATAGAGCACGATGGAGCCTTCGCCGACGCTGTTAGCGACACGGCGGACAGCGCCGAAGCGGACGTCGCCAACGGCAAAAACGCCTGGAACATTGGTTTCCAGGAGCGCGGGAGGCCGATCGAGCGTCCAGCCGGGAGGGCGTTTGCCATCTTGCATAAGATTTTGGCCGGTGATGAGGAAGCCTTTGCCATCGCGGCAGAGGGTGCCTTCGAGCCAGTCGGTGCGAGGTTCCGCGCCGATGAAGATGAATAACGCACCGGCGTCACGCTCCTCGGTGGCGTTTGTGTCGTGATGACGAATGGTTAGGCCGGAGAGTCGGTCTTCACCGCGCACTTCGATGACTTCGGTATGCGGCTCGACTTTGATGTTCGGGATGGTGTGGATGCGCTCGACAAGGTAATGCGACATGGAGCGGGCTAACGAATCGGCGCGGACGAGCATGTTCACGGAGCGCGCGAACTGGGAGAAGTGGACGGCCGCTTGTCCGGCAGAGTTTGCGCCGCCGACGATGTAGACGTCCTCATTTTTGCAGGAGGAAGCTTCCGTGTTGGCAGCGCCGTAGTAAACACCCGCGCCGGTGAGCCGATCCATGCCGGGAATGTCGAGACGGCGCCACTGCACGCCGGAAGCGATCACGACGCTATGGCCGACGAGTTCCTGGCCGGTGGAAAGTTTAACCACGCGGTATTCCCCTTGAACGCTGAGGGATTCGGCCTGCACGGGAGCGAGCACTTCAGTGCCGAAACGCTTGACCTGGGTAACGCCACGCCGAGCGAGATCGGCGCCACTGAGGCCGGAAGGAAAGCCAAGATAATTTTCGATGCGCGAACTGAGACCAGCCTGGCCGCCCGGGGCCTCGCGTTCGACCAAGATGGTGCGAAGACCTTCGGTGCTGCAATAGAGAGCGCACGCTAAACCCGCAGGACCAGCGCCGATAATGATGACATCGTAAAAGTCGCGCGTGGGGGCGGTGGTGAGGCCGAGTTTGGAGGCGACGTCGGGTAGGGCCGGTTTGTGCAAGACGGAACCATCGGGAAAGATCAGGACGGGAAATTCCGCGGGCGCCTGTCCAATGGCAGCAGCGATGCGTGGATCGGAGGTGGAGCCGGGCTCAATCCAGCGATAGGGGATCTGGCTTTTGGCGAGGAAATCTTTGAGTTCATGAGTGCTAGGCGCCCAGCGGGTGCCGACAACGTAAATTCCATCGAAGGTTTCGCGGCTGGTGGCGTTCCAGTCGTCGAGAAGGTCAGAGAGAATCGGGTAGAGATTCTGTTCGGGCGGCTCCCAGGGCTTCATCAAGTAGTGATTCAACTTCACTTTGTTGATGGCATCGATGGCCGCGCTGGAATCGGCGTAGGCGGTGAGCAGGACACGGCGAGCTTCGGGCTGCATGGGAAGAGCGTTGGCGAGAAATTCGGTGCCGCTGATATGGGGCATGCGCTGGTCCACAAGAAAAAGGGCGATGCGGTCGCCCCGGGCGGTGAGTTGCTGGACGAAATTCATGGCTTTTTCCGGGGCATCTGCGGCGAGGATGCGGTAATCGGCAGAGAATTTAGATTTTAGATCGCGCTCGACGGCGCGAAGCACGTTTGGATCGTCATCGAGAGCGAGGATGAACGGCTTTTTACTCATAGAAGAAAGTTCCCCGATGCAGGTGCACGCACAACCCGCGTGGAATGATGCGGATTGGATGCAAAGGTGGGACTATACGATACGTTTTACTCGAAGAAAAGTCTGAGTGGGCCCAAAGGTCTTGCGCGGGCTGTTTAGGTGAAAGAAGGGCCACTCAGTAGGTGAACGATAAGATGGAGATCAATTCGAGCAGGGGACCGTACGCATCGCTGCCGGAAAAAGCTGCGAACTGGACGGCGAGAACCGAATCGACTTCGCTTGTTGCATGACAATCTCGGAATTTACCTTTTTCGAAAAACTATTGCAGGAAGACCATCCCAGCGGTGGTGTGATGGCGGCGTTCTGGAGATGAGATACCGTTAAAGCAGAAAGCAGCAATGACGAAGTGGGTGGCGCTTGGACTAAATGAAAGGGTGGAAAGAAAAAAATTTTGCCGTCAACACGGAGAGCACGGCGATGCGCAGGATCGGCAATCGGCGTCTCGGCGGGAAGAACAAAACCTTGCGAGCCACATTGTTTTGGGAGGATATCACCGGCGGAAGTGACATCACGCTTCATGGTAGCTGGAATCGTTTCGGCGTCAATAGCAGGCCAATCGTATTATTACAAAACGTTCATAATTGAAATTCCTGGGACCCTTAGAAGGTCTTTACGTTTGGATGAATTCGAATTATAACTAGCGCGCGACGGGGGGCCGGGTTAGCCTCCGCAGGGGATCCACCAACAACTGGTAAGTGAACGACCACAGGCAGAGGTGCGGTCAAGGAGAAACTATGGGCACGCGAGCAGCAGCAGCAGTAGGAGGCGGAGGCGGGCAAGCGGAATACAGCTTGCCGCTGGTGATAACGGCATCGTCGGTGGGGACGATGATCGAGTGGTACGACTTCTACATTTTCGGCAGCCTGGCGGCGGTGCTCTCGCCCAAGTTTTATCCACCCGGGAATAATACGTTTGCGTACTTCGCGTACCTGGCAACGTTTGCGGTGGGATTTCTGGTGCGGCCGTTTGGGGCGATTGTGTTCGGGCGAGTGGGCGACCTGGTGGGACGAAAATATGCGTTCCTGGTGACGCTTTCGATCATGGGATTGTCGACGGCGCTGATCGGATTTCTACCGACGTACAAGACGGCGGGCTGGTTTTCACCGGTGGCGTTGATTGCGATTCGCGTACTGCAGGGTTTGGCACTAGGTGGCGAGTACGGCGGCGCAGCGGTGTACGTGGGCGAGCACTCGCCTGACGGGAAGCGCGGATTCTACACCAGTTTTATTCAGATCACCGCGACGCTGGGATTGTTTGTGTCGATCATCGTGATCATTATCACGCGAGCGAATATGTCGGCGGAGGCGTTTTCGGATTGGGGATGGCGCGTGCCGTTCCTGGTGTCCATCGTGCTGGTGGCGATCTCGCTGTACATCCGGTTGCGGCTGCGGGAGTCGCCGATTTTCACATCGATCAAGAGTTCGGGGAAGGCATCGCTGCAGCCACTGACCGACGCGTTCACGAAATGGGACAACCTGAAACAGGTGCTGATTTCGTTGTTTGGAGCGACGGCGGGGCAAGGCGTGGTGTGGTACACCGGGCAGTTCTACGCGCTCTTTTACATGCAATCGATTCTTAAGATGAACACAAAGACGGTGAACTATATCGTGGTGATCGCTCTGGCGCTGGGCATGCCGCTGTTCACGCTGTTCGGGTGGCTGTCGGACAAGATTGGGCGGAAGAAGATCATGATGGCGGGCTGCTTGATTGCGGCGCTGTCGTATCTGCCGATCTATCACGCGATGCAGCAAGCCGCGGGAAATAATGTGGTCACGGTGAAGTCTCAGAAGAACGCGGTGACGGGAGCAATCAGCTTGACGCCGATGACGACGGATGCGGCAACGGGTGCGCTGGTGGCGGCGAAGGAAGCGGTGAGCCCGGACTTTTGGAAGTTGGTGCTGCTGGTGCTGATTCAGGTCGTTTTCGTGTGCATGGTGTATGGGCCGATTGCCGCGTTTCTGGTGGAGTTATTCCCGGCAAAGGTGCGATATACGTCGTTATCTTTGCCATACCACATTGGAAACGGAGTGTTCGGAGGATTGTTGCCGTTGATTGGCCTTTCGATCTGCGCAGAGACCGGGAATATCTACGCGGGGTTGTATTACCCGATTGCAGTGGCGGCAATTACGTTTATCGTGGGGAGTTTGCTGCTGCGCGAGACGCATGGGGTGAAGATTTGGGACGAGGTGCGCACGGAGACGGCGGAGGGGGCGGCGGATTGACGGTTGGGGCCTGACCGCGCAAGACGCGATCGTTGCCGAAGGCGTGGGCAGACGAACCGAGACGCAGTGGCTGCAGCCCGCTTGGAAGGCGAAGGTAGCGCGGATGCAAGAAACAGGGATGCTTGCGAGTATGGGGTCCAGCATGCTGGACCCCCACGAAGAAGATGCGGAGGACGCGATAGTGCGAGAGCAACGTTAGTGAGGTTGGGAAGCGTCCTCTTGCAGGATTTGTTCTAACGTGCAGATGAACAGGCCCGCATCCGAGTCGGAGAAGGTTAGCGGGGGACGGAGCTTTATAACGTTGTGGTGTGGGCCGTCGGTGCCGGCCAGGACGCCGTTTTCGCGGAGACGATTCACGACGTAGGATGCCTGTTCGATTGCGGGAGCGCGCGAGTGTGGGTCTTGCACAAGATCTATCCCGAGAAATAGACCCGAGCCACGAATGTCACCGATGAGAGGATAGCGAGACTGCAGTTGGCACAGTTGGTTGATCCAACGATTGCCGACTTCAAGCGCGTTGCGTTGGAGCAGTTCGTCGCGCACGACATCCAGGACGGCTAAGCCCGCGGCGCAGGCTACCGGATTTCCACCGAAGGTACTGAAGAATTCCATCCCGTTGGCGAAGGACGCGGCGATTTCTGGTGTGGTGATTACCGCGGCCAAGGGAAAGCCATTTCCTATGGGCTTACCCAAGACGAGGATGTCTGGCACGACGTTCTGCGTTGCAAACCCCCAGAAGTGCGTGCCCAGGCGGCCGAATCCAACTTGGACTTCGTCGGCGATGCAGACGGCACCGAATTCGTGTACGTGCCGGTATGTTTCAGCGAGATAACCGGGCGGGAAGACGATTTGCCCCGCGACGCTGGGAAGAGTTTCTGCAATGAACGCGGCGACTTCGTGCTTGTCGCGTCTCGCAGCTGAAAGAATTTGTGCGACATGCGAGGCGTACTTTCTTCCTAAGTCAGGTTCGCCGCGGCGATAGCGGCCGCGATAGTCATCTGGAATCGGCGCAACGTGAACCCAGGGCTTAATGCCAGTGCCGCCGGGCCCATTGAATTTATAAGGGCTGATATCGATGAGCGTGGAGGTGTTGCCATGGTAAGCGTGCTCGAGGACGATCACGCTTTCGCGATGGGTGTGCGCGCGCGCAAGACGGAGGGCCAGTTCGTTTGCTTCGCTGCCGGAATTGAGGAAGAAGCACACCTTGA